>Ga0318551_10000013_pt1 | contig 51133 bp, 76 predicted proteins | sample GRESIP082b2f19_FD_203511 | JGI IMG/M metagenome (GOLD analysis project Ga0318551, IMG submission 203511) | Tropical soil microbial communities from Luquillo Experimental Forest, Puerto Rico - GRE.SIPMG.082b2f19 | ecosystem: Environmental > Terrestrial > Soil > Tropical forest > Bulk soil...
ACGTCAGGTCGGGACACGATGGGACGTCATAGCTGACAGAGGCCGCAGGCGTACCGGGGAGCGTGACTGCGGTCGTGACGTCATAAGGCGTCCCGCCCACAACTACACGGCCTGTAATCGTCGCGCTAGTTGGATTGATGGGATCATTCCCATCGACTGAGTATGTAACAGTGACCGTCTCGCCATGTGCCGGAGCGGACGGTGCTGCATTCATATCACATGAAACTGGCATCTGTTACCTCTTCTTGAAGTTGGCTCTGATGTACCCGCGACGCGATAACGGGCCGTACACGCAGCAAGCCGCCTGCTTGCCTTGCTGGAGGATGACCGACACGCCGTCCGCGTCGGCCGCACTGAACATCAGCGTCCATGGGTTAGCGCTGTTGATCGTGACAGTGTTCATCTGAGCCCACCGCCCGCCATAGTGGATGGCGTGCTTGATGACGATCGGGTTTTCCTCGTTCGCGTCACCGAAGATGGTCATACGGTCGGGACCTCCCCGGCCGAACGTGGCCAGCCATCGCGGCTTGGCCTCAGTGCATTCGCCGAATGCGTAGACTCCCATTGCCAGTCCTGTCTCTTGTATTGGTGGCGGTACTGTTATCTCCGGAGGTATCGGCGGTGCTGTGCCGCCACGAGCCCAGTCCAGGACTACATCCAGAGGGTATCCGGAACCTGGATCGGAATGGCCGCAGCCAGACGATCCAAGCCGGGAATGATATGTGACGCCACATCCACTGCCCTGGGAGGCCGACGAGTCCAGCTCTGTCAGCGGAATGCCGAACCGGGCGGATTCCTCTGCAAGCCACGCCGCGGTGTTACGCAGCAGCTGTTCCTTGTCATTCAGCCAGGTACTCCGCGACCAAGAAGCGTAGGCACACTGTTCTACCGACGCAGCGGTGTGGCTGTTGTAGTTGCACTGAGTCCACGCGTTGTTCTGCGGTGCAACCATCTCCACGATCCGGCCGGGATGGAAGTTGTCGATCCCGACGTCAGAGCTAGCACCGACTGGCCCGGCAAAGTAGGCGGCCAGGTCATACATACCGTTATTGCCGGTAAACCCCTCAGTGGTGTGAATGACCAAAAGCCGCTTGCTGCCGCCACTGGTATTATAATTCGGGCTGGGACGCCAGTCCCTGATCAGTGACATCGCCATCAGCCCCCTATCGGGCGGCCGTCCGGGCCATCGTCACCTGGCTCCCGGTAGCCGGGCGGCCAATCTTCGCGCTGGAACCGGAAAGCCTCAGGCGGCGCATCCGGGTGGATGTCGAATCGCCAGGCCCACGGCTCGCCGTACCATGGCAGCACGTCCGTGCTGGGGGACGGCTGCTCACGCCTGATTAGGCCAGCCCGGTCCTCATCGATAGTGAAAGTGTCACCCGGCCGGATCAGCCTGGGCTCGTCGTCACCGTCACGATCACGTCCAAAGAGCTTGCGCCTACCAGGCATGCTATCCTCCTGGCCTCGTCGGTCGCGGTGGCTTGGTGCGCACCGGACCCGGATACGGTTCTGGCTTATTCACCAAAATCTCCCACTTTGCCTTGTAGGGCTGCCGGCCCTCAAGTTTCGCTGTCTTTGAGCTTCCCTGCGCTCTCGATCTGCCCTATTGCGGTCCTCGACCTCGCGCCTGTTCTTGGCTAGCTGCTCAGCAGCCTTCCTGGCCTGTTCTTGTTCCCGTCGCTGGCGCTCCCTGGTAATGGCTTGTTCCTGAGCTAGCCGGGCCTTCTTGCGCTGGAACTCAGCATTCCTCTCTGCCTCAAGATGCCGCCTAGCACGGCGGCCAACCTCAAGCTCGTCATCTTCTGTTCTCCCCCAGCCCATGCTCTACCTCGGCTTCACACGCCCAAGCTGGCGCTGGGTCCTGTGACCAGCTGCCGCTGCATCACGAAGCAGTTTCTGGGCCTCGCGTGCCTTACGGGCAGCTTCTGCGGTCCTCTTGTTGTTCTCGTTCCTGAGGGCATCTGCAACCCTGCGGCCACTTTCGGCGTGGTCATCCTCGTACCGTCGCGGGCTCATGCTGGCTCAGGCCCCTCAAGCCGGCAAGGCCATCACGACCGCGCTGCAAGGCAGGCCGCCGGTGCCAAGGGCCGTGACGTTAGCACGTACGTACTGCGTCGAGAGGTGCATCGCGGCATAGCCCCATCCGGAGCCGGTCACCGTGTCCTGAGTTGTCCAGGTCGTGTTGTCAGGACTCGACTGAAGAGCCGTGACAGTATCTGGTGCGGCGCTTCCCACGTGCAAGGTCATGGTCTTGTACTTCTTGCCGGCACCGGCGTTGGCGGCTGGGCCAGCGCCGGCAGCCGAGAACAAGTTCGAGAGTTGCATTTTGCCGTCCCCTAAGCAGCGTTTGGCGTCTTCTTGGCCGCCCGGTGCTCTGCAAGAGCCTGGGCCAGGAGTGCGCGGCGCTCGACAGGGCCAACCTCTGGCACGGGGTGGTATACGCTGTGGAACTCTTCCCTGAGCATAGCATCCACCTCAGCGGATGGGTACTCTGGGAACTTGCCGTCCAGCGCGTCCAGGTATGCCTGGAGCAGAGCTTGCTTCAGCTCTGTGTTGGTCCTATACATCGCTCACTTCCCTGCCTCGATCTGCAGCAGCCTTAAACCGGGCCTAGGGGGTATCTTACTCCGCGCTAGGCCCGGTCGTCTAGACCACGGCCTAAGCCGCTCTATGGGCGTCCCGATAGGCGCGCAAGCCCGCTGCGGACACGCGCCCACGGTAGCCTAGCTCGAAGCCATTTTCTTTGCACCACTCCTGGATGATCGTGTTGTTAGTCTTGGGCTTCTGAGCAGGCCTAGGGTTGGGCACCGGCGTGAGAACAGGCCGTGCTACCGGGCGTGTTACCGGCTTCGGGCGTTGCACGCGCACCTTGACCGGGGCGGCTTCCTGCACTGGAGCGGGCGGCGAGGTGGGCAGCGATACCGGATGAGCAGAAGACAAACTCGGCTGCACGGCCTCTTCCATCGTGAAGCGATCGACGTTGGACCTAGCGATGAACTCACGGCGCTTCTGCAAGCCTTCTCGGTAGAGGTCCAGCGTGCTCTTCGGGAAGAGGAACCATGTTGCAGGGCCGAAGCCTGACTTGGCCGACGGGTGGGCGTATCCCATTTCGATGAGCCTCTTGCGGTTGACCCATCCGAGGTGGAGTTCATAGGCGACCGCTGCAGCGATCGGTGCCGACGCCCAGACGACCCAGGAGTGGGCGTGTATCCACGACGTGGCCTCTCCGTGAAAGGATTGCACGAATGCCCCGAGCGCTACGAACACGATTACGGTGATCCGTGCAAGATAGCCGCTATAGCCCTTGCGCCGGTGCTTGAGACCGATCCGTGCAGCGAAGAGGGCTACACCGTCGAACGCTGCGCTCATACCTGCAGCGAACAGCGGAGGAACGCCCACAGCACGAGCGACCGTGTAGAAGCCGAGCCAGCTAATTGCAAGGATGGGTACGAGAATGGTTGCCCAAAGGGCCTTGCCTGTAATTGCACGAATGGCCGTGCGAGTTCTGGACATTTTGTCCGCCTTCCGTTTTGGACCTCGTTCAAGTCTAGTCCTGGAAGGCCGCGACCGGCGGTAGGCGGGCGAACGGCCTGGCCGCACGGCGAGTCTCGAACGCGGTGCTCATGTAGTCGTGCGCCGCCGAGAGCGGTCGACCGTAGTACGGCCTGCAAATCTGGCAACCGGAAGTTGCTCGCCGGATTTTCGCGCCACTCTGGCACGATGCCAATGTGCAGTATCTGGCCAAATTCTATGATCGGCTTCGTGCTCACCCCGCGTGATGAAGCCGACGTAGGGGTGCCGATTGCACATGTGCTTGAAGAACTCTTCCTTGGTCATGTCGTCGGCGCTCTGGACTTCTATCACTTGTGCCTCACTTGTACCCTGGATGTTTCTCTGGTGGACGGTTTTTTCGTGGGCGTAGCGCATGCCGTGCTACCGCGCCCTGGCGGCCTGTCCGGATGCGGTGATGCGCGGCGCAGATTCCGCGTAGGTGAGCAGGATCATGGTTGTCCGGATCGCCTAGGTGATCGACTTGCTCGGATGGGTACGTACAGTAGCCGGTCTCGTCCTGCAGCATGCCCCATCTGCAGATAGGGTCGCGGGCGAGGATGGCCGGCCTGATCGACTTTGCCCACTCGGGCGGCAAGTCACTGGTACGCCAGCGACCGGGGCTAGGCACGGCCCCTCCGTTGTTGCTGCTGCCTCTGTTGCTCGGCCCGGCGCTTCTCGTTGGCCTCGCGCCGTAGCTGGTTCAGCCCGCGCTCACCTTGCCCGCGGTGTGCGCCCGCGCGGCGTCGGTCGCCACTACCGCGTCCGGAGTTACCCTGCTGCTTGCTCATCTGCGCCACCTCGCTATGCTGACTAGGTGAGCGGCCTCGCGGATGCAGGCCTCGACATTGCGGTGGACCTCCAGGCCGCTGAACCGGATAATGTACCAACCTGCCTCTTCGAGCCGCCTCTGCCGGTAGCGGTCACTGGCGATGTCCTCAGTGCTGCTATGCGAGGCGAAGCCGTCCAGCTCGATGCCGATGCGCCGTCGTGGTATGGCGAAGTCGATGCGGTAGTGCCCGACGGGCTGCTGCCGGACGAGGCCCTTGAGCGCTCGGGGCCTTACCTGCAGGTAAGTAGCCCAGAACTGTTCCTCGATGACCGAGTGCGCGGGCGGGACGCGGGACCGGATGGGGTCTATCACCCTGATCTCCGCGCGTGGTCTGTTCTGGAAGAGCATGGGTAGAGTATACCCCATGGCTAGTTACCGCCGCTTCTCTCTGACTACACGCGCCACTTCTCGAACGCAACCCTCTGCGTTATGGTGGACCTCACTGCCGCCGAACCGAATAATGTACCAACCCGCCTCGTCAAGACGACGCTGCCGGTATCTGTCATGAGCTATAGCCTTTGTGCTAGAATGAGTCGCGTGCCCATCTAGCTCTATGCCGAACTCTAGACTAGGTATTGCAAAGTCCAGGCGATAGTCCAGAACTTTGTATTGAGGCACCATCCCGGCTAGTTCCGGAAGACGCAGGGATTTTGCTGCCTCCCAAAATTTAAGTTCTATGGGGGTGAGCGAGTCTATCATAGCCCGGTATCGTTCACGCCGTTGTCTGGATTCTTCAAGTTTCCTATCATGATATTCTATCTCCATGTCTATTATATTCTGTACCCTGGGGCTGTTGAGAAGCAGCAGGCTGGCATCGATTTGCCGGATTCTTGTCTCGTCTTCATAAGAGGCTGCGTATGTTAGACCAGTGTAATTACTTGGATCTCCTTCAGGATCGAAGATGTCCCTTAGAAGAATTGCGTCCTGCCACCATTCTTCTTCCATTAGTCCCATAGCTCGCGTCCTTTCGCTAGTATGCATCTTTTCATCGCGCGTCGCGCGCGCGGGCGCGTCATGTGCCTTAGTAAGTTTAGGAAGTTTAGGACATGTATATATACATACTAAAGAACGCCTTTGCTAGAGACATCCTAAACTTCCTAAACTTACTATGGTGGACGACGCGCCCGCGCGGGGGCGGGTGCGGGTAGGCGAGCGCGAGCGAGCGCGGAATCGCGCGCGAGGCAAATTGTCATGCTCATCCCTTGCTACCTTTCTTCTTGAATGGAACCTTCGTCACCGGGCCATAGAGACCCAGGCTAATCTTCTGAATATTTCCGCGCTTCAGGGCGTTATTCAGATAAGTACCGGCATCCTTAGTTGATATGTTGAGTTCTTTTGCAACCTGCGCCGCGCGGACGCCTCCAGGATTGTCTTCCACGAAGTCAAGTAGCTCTTGGCTGCGCTCGCCTAGCTTCGGGTTATTGGAATTTCGGTTCTTGTAGGCATTGAGAGCTGCTTCTTCCAAATCCTCGCCGTCGAGATGCCATCCGTGTGGGCGCTCTAGCACAATAGCTAGCTCTACATCCTCCATAGGCTTACGGCTCGTGCCTCGCCATATACCGTTATGCTCTCCCCGGTCCCTTGATAGCGCAACTATGGTATCGGACGCGCCCGCTACCGCGTTAGTACCGGACACGGTATCAAGCCAATCCTCGGACCTACCCTTTCTGGAGTGATGTGTTACCACTACTGTCGATCCTGGATGTTCCTTGCAAATAGATTTGAGCATGGTCATAATCCGGTAGTCGCGCTCGTATGTCGTTTCTCCGCGCTTGGCCGGCTCCATCGCGCGCCCCAGGACATCTACGACCACTAGCCCCGTGTCTACCTTATCAAGCCATGCACCTATAGTGTCGATAAGGCGACCAGGTATAATCTCTGTCATATACTCGAAATCTTCAGGGATGTTCCTTTCACCTATTAGGTTGTAGCTATCAATCTGTAGCTGATGGTCATCATCTTCGAGGGCGAGGTAGAATGATGGCAGCTGCTCAACCTTTTGTCCGAACACATGACCTCCCCGAGCTACCTCCAGGCTTATCCTCTTGATGATGGTCGACTTTCCTACCTTGGGCGCTCCTGACATTAGAACCAAGCCTTCTGGCAATAGCTCCGGCACGGCATACCTCAGATCTGGGAACTTCTGCTTATTGAGCCAGGCCCCGGTTCGTAGATTGGCCAGTAGTTTTGCAGCGATGGACTTCTTTCGTGGATCGCTGCTCAGGTCTATGATGATAGAGATGCATGGGTCTTTGTCTGATACGCTGCCGCGACGGCCCAACTTTTTGCCAATAGCGCCGTTGACAGCATTACGCCATTCTTCCACCTTCTCGCGTTCGCGAGTCTTACCACGCATGGCACGTTCAAATTTGCTCCATACTTCATCTAGCGCCATCTTCAGTCCTTGATGTCCTGCTACTCGCTCACCCACGAGTGCCCACACGGCATCCTTCATGGCCTCATGAGGGACATTGTCTCTAAATCTGCTCAGATGCTCACTGAGTGTTTCCTTCATACCGTCGCACATGTCACCGCCACCATAATCGTGCAGCCACTTGCTGATTGACGGTATCTTCGCGATTGTGCCATCTGTGACTCCGGGCTCAGGGTGTAGATCTGCGAGCCACTTGGGCATAAGTACCGGATCACGATCATCAGTGATAATCCGCTTATGATCCGGGCTCCACAGAACGAACATACCGCCGGTACCTCGTACGTCTATGTACGGGGCACCTGGTATGAGTGATGTCCTTCTGCCATTCCTGCTATGGGTACCAGAGCTGTTCTTGAATTCCCTTCCATCTGGCTTAGCCCACACCAGGTGAGTACCGCCTGATGGTGTAGCTAGAGTGAACGTCCTGGGCAGCTCGCGCCCGTTCGCGATGTCCCATAGTTCCCAGTCTCCTGCAGGATTGCCCTCGTCATCTACATCTAGATCATCATCGACTAGATGGGACGGACCCGTTAGGATGCCGACGCTGTATGTACGACTTCCCCATGATAGGCGTACCTCATCCGGGGTACGGTACCCCAACGTCGCCCATTTTTCCGCGGGCACTTTCTTGTCCGGTCTTACCTTCAGTACGGCCCATCCCCTGCTTGCTGCCCATGCTGCTACCTCTGCGCTCTCGCCCATTGTATCACGGCCCTAGAAACTCGGCTAGACTTTTCCCCGTAAGTACGCTATACTTCATTTTGTGGCTATCCTCTCTGGGTAGGGTTCCCACGCCGATGCAGCAAACCGCCTTCCTGCTGCGGCCCGGCCGGACCCATCGGGGTGTTCCTTCCCCCGGTGGGTCCGATCCAATGCTAAAGGCCAGCCAACGGGTCAGGCGCTATGTTACAGTCGGCGAGGTCCCGGCACGGATTCGGGTATTCTACTCCGGAGGGGACGCCGCGCGCTAGCTCACGAGAGCTGGCAAACTGGTTAAAGGCCGGGCAAACTAGGGCGAAGGCAAAAAGCATGGCGGCAAAGCTGATTGCACGCAAAGACGTGATTTACTCAATGGGCATCGACCCTGGAGGCACGTCTGGCTGGGCCATAATCGGCATCCCGCGCAACTCCATGTTCAATGACGCACCCCGCAAGATCATAGTCTTTACATACGGTCAGGTTACCGGCAGCTACACAGACCAGGCCGTTCATCTCATGGACATCGCCGCCAGCTACAAGGAGCCGCTCGCCATAGCCATGGAGAGCTTCTACCCAATGAAGCCAATCATTGACGAGTCCTACCTCAGCCCTCTCGCGGTTATCCACCGAGTCCAGATGCTTATCGACATGGGGCATGTCCATCTGCCAATCTTCTATCAGACGCCAAACCAGGCCATGCAGGTAGCAAACGACGAGCGGCTCCGTCGCTGGGGCCTCTACGTCCAAGGGCCAGACCACATCAAAGACGGCACCCGCCATGCCATTACATTCATCCGCCGCGCAAAGGACAGCCGGCCACTCCGCAATACCGCATGGGGAACAGGACGCAAATGATAAACAAGCGGGCAATCATCACACAGCAAGCTCTCAAGGAGGCCCAGCTACAGCGCGACATGGCAGACAAAAAGCACGACGGGCTCTGCATCAGCAAGACCACAAGCTTCGGCATGACTTACTGCTGGTGCCTCTGCAGGATCTGCTGGGACAGGACCGGACGCCGGTGCGTCTGCCTCGACTGCCCGTGTGAGAAGCTGGCGACCGCGAGCCTTCTCCCTATGCTTAACTCGGGAATACGTCCGTCCCGACGTACGTTATACTAGGGGAAAGGCTACCCGGAAGAGGTAAAGCAGATGGCAAGTAGCGGGCGGCGTGCACGCAACGAGGCCGACGTTCAGGACTTCATACGCGCCACACGCGGGGAACTTACAAGCCGCGACATGGCGATGCTTGGCTTCGCCCCGGACACCAAGAAGGCAATCGCCACCGCAATCGAGTTGTCACCAGCTCTCGAAGAGACGATCCTCAACATCGCCGACCTCGCCTACCGCGACGGACAGGACTCAGCATGAAGTTTTCAGTACGGATTTCAGATAAAAACATGCAGGCTCTCAGGCAATCAGGTGCCTTCCGGTGACACGCAGGCCAGACCCCATCAGGGACGGCATCGCAACAGCCATCCAGCACCATTTCATCACCGACCCGGCGCAGCGGCCCAAGCTACTCCCGACACCAATCAACGTAGAGTCCATCGAGGGCACCGCGGTAAGCCCAACAGAGACGGTCGTACGCGTCAAGACGACCGACCGGGGCATCCTCTACTTCACCATCAAGCTCACGGCAAACATATGAGCCCCCAACCGACCTTCACGCCAAAGCCTAATCCGCCGTGCGGCATTTGCCGCCTAGAGCCGATCGCCCCGGACGCCTACCACGTCATGTGGTGCATGTCATGCCAGGAAGAGTTCCTGGCCCAATCAACACTTAGCATGGACGCCTGGGTCGCCCGCAAGCGCCAGCTCGCCGCCTTCGAGCTTCAGCTGCGCTCAGCATGCACCGGCTGCTTCCCGCAGGATGATCTCAGCAGGCAAGAGCTATGCACCTGCGCTTGCCACGGTTACTATTTCAACGACGAATGGCCAGGTGTGAAGCTACCATGACAGCAAGAGTGGCCGACCTGATACCCGGCGATCTCGTAACACAAGGCAACATGTCAGCCGTGTTTATAGTAACATGTCGCCACCCTCTATGGCCAACACTTCAATTGGTGATTTGGCGACTAGACAACGATGAATGGTCACATGACGCGTTGTCGATACTACAAGAAGTTGGGGAAATTATCTCGTCGACAAAAAGTGAACGTGAGGCACGACTACGTGCCGCACTAGTTGGAGGCCGGACATGGGACTAACATCATGGGGCGGCGAACTAGAGGGGGACAGCAACAGCGGTGGCGGCGGGGACGGCATTCCCTGGTGGGTGATTATCATCGGCGCAATTGTGCTGGCCGGGAGCGGCGGCAAGGCCGCTACAAACCCGCCGGCTCATCACTACCAAGTACCGGCCTGCTCTGCGATCGCACACGTACCGGGCTACGCAACCAAGTGTCACAAGTGAGGTAACATGACGACTTCAAGTGAATGCACCAAAACAAAATGTGATCATTGGGAATCCGAAAATTACAATTTTTATGGTCACTGCTCTCACGCTTCATGCTCAAACTACATGGAAGTATGCCCGGTACATGAAACGCCCCGGCATCCTGCTCGACCGTGACGGGACCATCATCGTCGACTACCACTACGTCGGCCGCGTCGAGCGCGTCCAGCTCATTCCAGGCGCGGCAGAAGCCATAGCACGCTTCAACGCGGCGGGCATACCTGTCGCGATTGTCACGAACCAGGGCGGCGTCGCACGCGGCTTCTATTACGAGTCTGACGTTCATATAGTGCACAGATATATCAGCAAGGAACTAGCACTTCATGACGCCCATATTGATGCATTCTTCTACAGCCCACATCATCCAGACTCGTTCTATCCAGAGTTTGCAAAAGCAAGTCATGATCACAAGCCAAATCCGGGCATGGCCTACCGCGCGGAGTCCGCACTAGACCTCGACCTCACGCGGTCCATCGTCGTCGGCGACAGGCCTGAGGATGTCGAGCTAGCCAGCCGGATAGGCGCACACGCCGTGTACCTCGGCGCGACCCCGACCACCCTCGATCACGTTCCGTTCCCCAGCCTAGCGGCTGCCGCAGGCTACATCATCAGAAAGGTAACCGGCATGTCAGAATCAGGCTTCCCAGAAGTATCATACACCAACCCAGTCAACTACTTCCGCGACTACATTCATGAGCTTAACTCTATACTGGGATGCATTCCAGGTGACGCCATCTCAGATACGTGCCATACAATCATGGACATATTTCGTAACGGCAATAGCATTTTCGTCGCGGGCAACGGCGGCTCCGCTGCAATAGCGGATCATTTCGCCTGTGACTTCAACAAGAATGTCAACACAGACACAGACTGGAACCCTCGAATCACCAGTCTAAACAGTCACACGGCACTCACGACCGCCATCGCCAATGACATTGGCTACGATTCCATTTTCAGTTACCAGCTAGAACGTTTCGCAACTGTTCATGACCTACTCATCGTATTCTCTGTTAGCGGTAACAGCTCCAACATTATTCGCGCACTACAATATGCCAAGGAAGCAAACATACTCACCATGGCAATCACCGCGCGCGAAGACAGTAAAGTCACAAGGCTAGCCGATGATGGAATCATCATTCCAACAGGTAACTACGGCCTCGCCGAAGACGCCATGAACATCATCATGCATTCTATGGCCCAATTTATCCGGCAGAGCCGGATGAGCCGCGAGGCAATCGAGAGCGCGAGGTTCTAATGCACCCCATCGAGAACGAGCAATCTGTCAGCGCCGCTCACAAGAAGATGGCGCAGATCGAAAAGCATCTAGGCAAGCTGGAGATCGACCATGAGACGGGCGTCATTACCTTCTTGGTCGAGAACGTCACTGTTCTCCGCGTGTCGCATCTCAAACAGCCGATCCCTCGCAACGCCATCATCGACATCGTCGCCCTCAGGGCACTCACGACCTACATCGAAATCAAGTTATGCAGACATACGTATTCATGGTGTACGTAACTCTACCAGATACCAGCAATCTAGATCAGGTAGAGGCAGACCTAAAGACCTCTATAGCATTCGGCAAATCGAGGGTTCGCTGGATGTACACAGTATCAGCCAAGGACCCCGAATGAACATGTTCAGCCTATCTCAGCTAGCATGGGCCGTAGTGTACGGCTGGCTGTTCCTATGCGCAATTGGCGTAATCGCATACTGGTTCAATACCAGGACGCGCCCGCGCCGCGCCGCGAGGCGTCGTCAAAAGCGGCGGGAATAAATCCGGACGCTCGTACGTTATACTCGTAAGAGCCGCGATCGGAGCGGCTGGGCCGGCGAGGCCGGTAGCGATTGCAAAGCAGAGCGGAGAAGAGAATGACAGTAATGGAGGAAGCAGGGATTACCTGCGGGAATTGCAAGGGAAAGCACCCGACGGTCGCTGATGTACGCGCCTGCTATAACACCGGCAAGCCGGGGCGCCAGGATGACGTCATGCCCGGTCAGAAGCAAGACGGGCTATCACCGGGACGCAAGGCGTACCTCCATGACCTCCTCAAGCAGTTCAAGCTTGAGCTGGACAATGGACTCACGATCGACACGATTGGCTACCGCCGGGGTCAGGTCATTCTCGAAGCGCTGATCAAGGCGCGGAGAGACAAGGCTACCGGCCGCAACTATGTCATGCCCGAAGGCGTCAAGTTCCTGTCGCACCCGGACAAGGGCCAGCCGCGAGAGCGTACGACGACCACCCCGAAGCTGCCCGACGTTCCGGCTGGCCACTACGCAGTCCCGAAGGAACTGCTCGGCTACACCGAGAATGACCTCTACTTCTACAGGGTCGACAAGCCAGACAAAGGACCATTGGCCGGACGTACCTTCATCAAGTCAATCATCGGCGGCCGTCCTGAGTACAGCCGGTTCAGCCTGAAGGAGACAATCAATGTTCTCAATGCCATCGTCAAGTTCGGCATCGAGGACGCCGGCATCGTGTACGCCCAGGAAATGAAGCGCTGCTGGAAGTGCAACACTCACCTCACCAGGAAGGCAAGCCGCGTCCTGTCGATCGGCCCCGAGTGCGCAGAGCAAGCGGGACGAGGCGAGGAATGGCGCGCGCTCGACGCCCATTTCAATCATGAGAACGCGGAGGACTAACATGGTGAAGTTCGATACCTGGACAGTGGATGTGCCAGGAAAGTTCCGCAATGACGTAACCTTTCTTGATCTGGAGACTCGGAAGGTCCCGTGCGACTGGACCTCTCCGGCCGGAGAGTTGTTGACCCGTAGGTGGTCAGCGTTCCTGGCCGGCGTTACTGGCTATAGGCGCATCACGCTGGTAGAGTCAGTCAATGATGAGGAGGGCTTCCTGGTAGGCGTCCGCGAGGCGATCGAGTCAGGTACCGTCGTGTACCGCGCTACCCGGAAGTTTGACGAGATGATCCTCAAGGGCCGGTACACCTACGCGAGGCGTGGCCCGGCTCCCGAGCCATTCTATCCTGCAATGCCCGGTGCCGAAGACCTCGTGTGGGCCTGCGAGCGTCCCGACCCTACCGGATTCTGGGAGTCAATTCGGGAGCAGGAACTCCCAAGCATAGACGTACCCATCGCGTATGAAGCAGGCAAATCCGGCCTGGTACTGGTCCACCTCCTACGCGACGTATGCGAGCTGATCGGTGCGTACGGCGAGCCCGATGAGGAATGCATGATATGGCTCCGCATGATGCTGACCGATCAAGCCAGTGCATTCCTCGCTCTATACGGTCCCGAAACGGAATCCAAATGAACGACCCAAGACCGTACGTTCAAATGGCCAATATCCTTCGTACAGAGATCGAGTCCGGTACACTTGTATCAGGCGACATCGTGACGATCAATTGGATGATGAGCAGATTCAATCATTCTAGGCCAACGTGTGCGCATGCACTGAAGGTACTGGTATCTGAAAGACTTGTATTTAGGTACCACGGATTCGGATACAAGGTAACAACCCCGGAAGAGAGAGCACTAATTATGTCGGCTAACCAGATAGTCACCATCAAGCTTGACCTCCATGACGCGAACGCCATCGCAAAGGCGATCAAGCTCCGGATGGAAGACCTGAAGAATCGCATCAAGAACATCTTCATAGAGCCTGATGACACCCCAGAAGTCGTCGAGGACAAGAACCTAGAGGCCACTCGGCTCGGCTCTGAGATGATAGACCTTGAGCGCATCGCCAGACTGAACTTCCCCGAGTAGCCATGGATGGCAAAGTTGTTATCGGTCTCCAGGGAAACAGCATCGTAGCTGATATCCCATGGAAGTTCAGGGGCAGGCATAAGTCGATCCCTGGTGCAAAGGCGAATTGGGACAAATCCGTCGAGCCCAATAAGTTCCTGTACTGGAGCTTCCCGCTCAGCATGATGACGTGCCGTGCTTTCAGGACAGAGTTTGGCGATGACCTTGAGATTAGGCCGAACCTCGCCAATTGGGCATGGGATCAGCGCCGCACCGAAGAGTCACTGGAGACCCTCCGCGCGGGCGGCGCTGCAGACCTACCGCATGTCCGGCAGGAAGCACCAAAGCTATGGGCAGCCCTACAGACGCGGCCGTTCCAGATTACTGGGACCGCCTTCATTGTCAAGGGCGAGCGGGTCTGCCTAGGCGACGAGCCCAGATTGGGCAAGACGTATCAAGCTCTTGCCGCAATTGTCGAACACGGTTCAGAGCGCGTTCTCATTTCCTGTCCCAAGACCGCAACCCGTTCAGTCTGGGCCCGCAAGATCAGCGAGCTACTCGACGAAGTTGCATACGTTGCCCAGGGCGACCGCAGTGTCAGGGAGCGCGTAATCAAGGAGTTTGACGCAGCGACAGGACCTCGCTTCCTGATCATCAACAATGAGATGATGCGGATCGTACGCAAATACCGATGCCTGATAAACAAGAACGGAGAGCCCACTACATTCGTTCTTCAGGGACAGCCAGAGAACCGAATCAGGCCGGGCAAGAAAGGCGGCTGCCAGGAGGACCATCAGCATAGAACGGTCGAGTACCCAGAGTACCCTCGGCTATTCGAGGGCGAGCCGTTCGACGCGATCGTCATCGATGAGTCGCATAACGCCCTCGCCAGCTCGAAGCATCAAATTAGCGACAATATCCCGCAAATCCGATTGGGCGCAGTCAGGTTGCCGATCGCGGAGGGCGGGCTGAAGATAGCTAGCTCCGGCACACCCTGGCGCTCGCGGCTCGACCGTGCATGGGGCACTCTCAACTGGACGCGGCCCGACCTATTCGGCAGCTACTGGAAATTTGCCGAGCAATACTTTGGCACGACTCCAGGCTGGGGCATGAGCAAGATAGTCAATCGTGAGCTACGCGACGAGACGGCCTGGAATGCAATGCTACGCCCGTACTATCTCGCCCGTACCAAGGCCGAGGTCGCGCCTCAGCTGAAGCCAATCGAGTACGCGGGGACTCCGCCGACTGGTAATCCGGACGGGCCGGTCGGGGTTTACATCGAGCTAGACGAGAAGCAGCGCAAGGCATACGAGCAGATCGAGCGGGACGGCCTAGCCAGGCTAGCCGACGGCAGTACCGTTATGGCCAACGGCGTACTCGCGGAGATCACGCGCTTCAAGCAGTTCGCTACCTGCTACGGCAAGATGGATCGAGAGGGGAACTTCACTCCGATACTGCCGAGCAGCAAGCTAGACTGGATTCTCGATTTCCTTGAGGAAAGGCGCGAGCTTGACGGCAAGGTAGTCATCGCTAGCCAGTACACCAAGATCGTCAATCTATTTACCAATGAGATACGCAAAGCCAAATGGGAAGTCGTTACCATCACCGGAGAGACGACGGGCATTCAGCGAGATCATGCACAGGACGCATTCATGTACGGCTCTCCCCGCGTAGCTCTAATCAACATGTTCGCGGGCGGCGAAGCTATCGACCTCAGCGCGGCAGACGAGATGATCATAATAGACGAGCCGTGGACCCGGCACGTCATAGAGCAGACAGAGAACCGTATCCAGAATCTTGCCAAGCGTAATCAGCTCACGATCTACAGGCTACGCGGCGAGGGCACCATGGATGAGGAGATAGCAGGACTTACGGAAGAACAGCGTGCTCAGCTGATGGCGGGCAAGATCGATGTTCTTCCGCAGTACGCTGAGTTGGTAGCTCAGCGTACATAGATGTAGTGGGGCCGGTCGCGTTCTAGTCCTTCGCCATCCCGGCCCCACTACTCCAATTACACCGATCCGGAAAAGTCAATCTGAAAAGGGGGTTTCGTCCGCTCGTACGATAGGGTATACTCGTACTAAGGAACGAATAAACGGAAGGGAGGGAACAAGTTGGAAACTACGAGAAGCGAACTGCTGAGGCCCGTTCTACCGAGCGAGGCTTTGTACGGTCTTCCGGGCGAGGTAGCCCGGACGCTCTCTGCTAGTACGGGCGCGGACCCCGCGAGCGTACTAACAATGTTTCTGACTATGTTCGGAAACAGTATCGGACGACAGCCACACGTCCTGTTCTACGGTCACGAAGAGCCTGCAAGGATCTTCACCCTGATCGTCGGCAAGTGGGCGCGAGGCCGGAAGGGAACAGCTTTCAATGCAGTCAGGAAGCTGTTCAACACGTCCGAGCCCGAATGGTCAGCAGGCCGGATCGAGCCGGGCCTACAGTCTCCGGAGGCAATGATCGAGCTAGTCGCGGACAGCCCTACCGGCGACCCGCGCCTGCTCGTGCTGGAGACAGAGTTCGCCCGCCTGATCAGGACAATGACGGCTACGCCAAGGTTCAGCTCGCAGCTGCGAACCGCATACGACGGCGAGCCGCTAAGCCGCAAGCGGGCTAGCAGGCAGCCGCTCATGTCAACGCAGCATAATATCAGCATGATCGGGATGATCACCCCGGCCGAGCTGACTGCGTTGCAGAAGCTAAGCGGCGGTCTAGAGAGCCGGATGCTCTACGTCTATAGCGCGCCCGGCCGCAAGACCAACGCTGACCCGTTCGCTGAGAACGCCGATGAGATTTACCTCGCAGAGCAAATCAAGTCAGCGATCAACCACGCGTGGGACAACATCCTCGACGGCACCGACCCGATTTCCGCCGAGCTGGCGAAGATTCGCGGAGTAGCCCCACACTACAAGTTCCGGATCGCCGACGACGTGGCCGACAACTGGAAGGCGCAGATCGAGATTGAGATCGAAGAACTAGCCGACTTCATCGGCGAGGACTTCGAGCGGTACACAGCGCGGGGGCAGACTCAGGTCATTAGGCTAGCCCTAGCCTACGCTCTCGCGGACGAGGCCAACGAGATTGACTGGCCGCACATCAAGGCAGCGATGGCGTTGTGGGAGTTCTGCGCCCTATCGTCTCGCCGCATATTCTCGGTGCCGGATGACCCGGAGCCGAAGATCAACCCGAAGGCGCAAGGCAAGGTATTCGATTTCTTGCTAGAGCGCTACCCGGCTTGGACGCCGTTGCTGGAGATTACCAACAACGCGCTCAAGAACAATGACACCGCCTCGATCATCATCGAGGACCTAGAGGAACAGGGCCTCATCGAGAAGCGCAAGGTTAGCCCGAAGGGCAAGGGCAGGCCTCGCGTTGAGGTTCGCGTCGTCATCGACGGTCCCGAAGGTACAGATAGTTAATTAGTTCCTTCGTACGGTCCCCCGGCCCGGTGTTCCGTACGAATAAACGAAAGAACGAACGGAAGGCAAAGCAATGAACATCGGCGAAGAGGAAGAGCCAGTCGAGATGCCAATCCCGATGCACCCGGATGAAGTCCCGGTCGAGCAGCCGCTCCCAGCACCTGAGCCCGTCGCGATCCCCGAGCCCGCGCAACTGAAGGCCCTGACATGAGTGACCAGATCGGCGACGACATCAAGCCGGATGGCGTTCCGGACGTACCGACGACCGCGCTCGCGTTCCGCACCTGGCGGCTCAGCGACGAGGGCAAGCTGCTCTCGATCAACGCGCCAGACCTCACCGGCAAGGCGGGCGGACCCAAGATGACATACCGGCGCGTCGGCTGGATTCACCGCGCGCTCGCAGACCCGGAGGGACAGGGCGGATGGCCAGACGGTACCAAGCCACTCGTGGCTCACTGCGGTCGTCTCGACCTGAGCGCCGCCGCAGCTGCCGCTAACCCGGATCATGGCCCGATACCCAAGAAAGATTGCGCCTGCGGTATCTACGCGACGACGAGCATCGAGGTCATCAACCAATACCTTGGCGTCGAGATCGTACAGGGCAACTACGCGATCCGGGGGCCGGTGCTCGGGGTCGTGGAGCTAGGCGGGCGCGTGATTCCCGCATCGCAGGGCTTCCGCGCAGCGTACGCCCGCGTAGCGGCGATCCTGCTGCTTGACACGGTATTCACGCTTCCGCATTCACAACTCAAGCAGATCGCGGAAGCATACAATGTGCCGGCTCTCCTGCCGCACTCCATTGTTCCTGAGGATTACCGCGAGTACCTCGCGCTCACCACACCGGGCGCGGACGAGGTAGAGCAGTTCCTCAAGAACATGTTCGATGAGGACGGAGGGGGTGACAACTAAACCATGACTGCGGCCGCGAAGCCTCAGCCAGCTCCGGTGTTCAATCGGAAGGCGTTCATCAAGGCGCTCGATGATGCGAACATGACACCGACGGAGCTGGCTGAGGAGATGGGCGCGAGCGTAGCCGCCATCGCCCGGTGGATGGCCGGGATAGCAACTCCAAAGGCCGGCTACGCTACGTACGCTGCAGAGATACTCGACATCGACGTGGATGATCTCTATAGCTGACAAGAAAATAATCCTGAAAATATCCGAAAGGTACTAGCGTATTTTCATCCGGTACGCTATACTTGAGAAAAGGCATTCAACTACCTAGGGAGTGAGTACAATGCCAGCAGCAAGAAGGGCTACCCAAAGGCGCCAGGCAGCGCCCGAGCCCGAGCCAGCCGCATCGCTCAACGGCGAGAAGGACTACACCGTCTACGCCGACAAGAAGATCACGCCAACCATGGAGGCGTTCCACGAGTGGCTGGAGGATGTCGTCGGAATCGACCTCGACCCCAAGTCAGTCGCTCTCGGCGGATCGCTTCGCATGGACTTCCAGCGCAGCGACTTCTGGGCCGAGGACGACCGCAACCGTCGTAACAAGGTCGAGGAACCGGACGACGACAACGAGGAAGAGCAGCCGACTCGGCGCACCGGCAAGGCCAAGCCCACTCGCCGGGGACGCAAGCCCGAGCCTGAGCCCGACCTCGACATCGAGGACGAGGACGAGGACGAGGACAACGAGCCCGAGACCGACGAGGACAACGAGCCCGAAGAGGCACCTGCGCCTCGCCGCTCCGGTCGCCGTCAGCCCGCCGCCAAGGCCGAGCCCGAGCCGGCCAAGCCGGCACGTACCAGCCGTCGTCAGCGCCGAGCCGCCGCCGAGGACGACAACCCCGCCGCCGCCTACTAGCAAGTAGCGGCCCAACCTGAGGACGCCGGAACGCCCCATGCGATTGATGGGGCGTTCCGGTTTTGGAGCAAGCATGGACAAGCAACTAACGCTTGAAGAACTTCACAAGATGGAAATGGCCCAGCTACTCAAAGAGCGCGAGACCACCGAGCCCGATCCTGTCATCTGGCGTTGGAGCCCACTCGAAATTGCCGAGTTCGACATCATGCTCAGTGTCGCTTACGACTACTTCCATGAAACAGACTCGCATAGTCCCGGCCCAATTTCACTCGCGGAAGCAGGCTCTGGCATAGGCACCAAGCTCTACCTCGCCAAGCACAAGTACCGGCTCACAGAGTACGGCTACGAGATCAACCCTGACTACATCGCCAAAGCCAAGGCACTGGATGTCCAGTGCGAGCTACGCGATCTTGGCGACCTCGACAACCAGCCAATCTGGTCAGCATTCGACATCGTATACATCGCGCGCCCGTTCAAGAACGACATCTTCGAGGCCAAATGGGAGCGCTCCGTCCATGACGCGATGCGCCCCGGCTCAGTCCTCATCGCCGCATTTGCAGGCGTCAAGCCATACTCATGGGAATGCTTTTACAGAAGGCCATTCCGTGGTGTTTGGGCCAAGCCAAAATATGAGCTTGACTCACCGGAGCCCAAGCGATCCTTGGTATCCGTCTCGTAACAAAACAACTAGGGCAGGAGAAACATCAGTGAAACGAAAGCTCGCCTTCCTGATCACGGCCATCATAGCCATCACCAGCTTCGCGTTCCTTGCGCCCAGCAGCGCCCACGCATCAGGACCTTTCCCATGGAAGAGCGGCGAGAACACCGGATGGTGCGTCGAGGCCACCGCACTTAGCAACGGAGCCCCGCTCAAGCTCTACCCATGCAACAACAGTCTCATCTCGCAGGACTGGTACGTTACCGCGTCCAGTTACGGGCCGGGGTGGGTGGACATAATTCAGGGTAACGAGTCGCACGGCAACTACTGTGTCGATCTCCCAGGCGACCTACACCAGCAGAACGCGACGCTATACGCATGCAACGGTCACAACTCCCAGGCGTTCCGCACGGCAGGTACCCAGTACGGTTACACCGCCTTTGAGAACGCCAACGGCGACTGGCTGGCCAACAAGTCAGGCCGGATAGCTCAGGGTAATCCGATCGTCGGCTGGCCAACCGATGTCTGGTACACCAACAGCGCCTACTGGTGGCAGCTCTAAGCCCACAGACGCGGGCACCTGGGTGCCACAGAGGTTCAGGTGCCCGCCCTACAACTACTAGGGCTATCAGGAGGTGAATATGAACGCAAAAGGTTCCCAGGGACAATCTGGTCCCATTTCCGGAGTTGCTGGCCGTCCCCAGGGCCAGACTGACATCTGGCAGATGATGGAGGGCGACAAGATCGCCTAGGCCGCCTACGGCGCGACCGGGCGCGTGGGCCGGTACCGGAGGGTTATACCGGCCCACGCCGCTCGTACGCGATACCGATAAGGGGCTAGACGTACCTCGCGGACTAGGGTACGATAGGACTAGCGGAAATCGAGGAAGGCACCAAAGGTGAAAGCACCAAAACCCCCAGTTCTCAGGACCAGTGAGCGCACCGCATTCAGGCGCTGCAACAAACGCTGGGAATGGGCGTATCTTTGCGGGCTGCAGTCGAAGCAGAAGCCCGCCTCTGCACTCTGGTTCGGCCTGGGCATTCATGAGGCCCTGGCAAACTGGTATGGCGAGGGATTCGACCGGGGCGCTGTCCCTGCTGACACCTGGGAAGACTGGACTGAAGGCGAGATACGCTACATCAAGGCTAACTTCGCTGATCACGATCGCGAGTGGTTCGATGAGCCAGTCTATGAGCAAGCAACAGAACTGGGCATCGCGATGCTTGATCACTATCTCGAAGTTTACGACGATGACCCCAAGCTTGAGATACTCGCCATTGAGCAGCCGTTTGAAATTGAAATCGTCGACGAGCAAGGTCAAGTAATAGCCATTTTCCGTAGCCGCTTCGACGGCGTTGCTATCAACCACCAATTCAACCACATTGAACTCCTAGAACACAAAACTGCCGCATCCATCAAGCTACAGCACCTACCGCTCGATGATCAGGCGGGCGCATACTTCGCGGTAGCCACTCTCGTACTACGTCATCAGGGTATTCTAAGCAAGCGTGAGCATATCGAGGGCATAAATTACAATTTCCTTCGCAAGTCCCGGCCTGACCGGCGCGAGCGTAACAACGCGGGCGCATACCTTAACAAGAACGGTAGCATTTCCAAGCGTCAGCCTCCGCCTGCATTCATCCGCGAGTTTGTCGATCGCAGCCCCCGCGAGGTCAAGCAGCAAATACGCCGCATCGCCGACGAGGTGACCGTCATGAACAAGATGCGTTCCGGCGAGCTACCGATCCTCAAGTCAATAACGGACATGTGCCCATCCTGCCCATTCTTTGACATGTGCCGCCTCCACGAGCGTGGAGGTACCGCGTGGCAGGAATTCAGGGACCTCCATTATACAGTAGTCAACCCATACGGCGACGACAGGAAGTCGGCAGCAGGATGAACCAGGAGACACAGCAAGCAGAAGAGCAGCAATCTGACTCATATCAGGCTGCTCGCGGCCTGGTAGCTGAAATGCTTGATCGCATACAAATTGGCTTGTGCGAGCACTACTGGGTGGTGCTCGGGGTAAACGCTCCGTTCAAGCCGGCAATGCCGTTCGCATCAGCCCAGACTAATGTTCTCGTACGGTGCACTAGGTGCCAGCTGCCACAAGCGCTAACGCTCGTAGGCCACTGGCAGGAAGAGCAACTAATAGGAAAGGCTCTCGATGGCAACACGACGACCGACCCAGCGTAAGACGGCAGCGGAACGGAGACCAGCAACTAACCTCAGGGTTGTCAACTCGCAAGTCCCCAAGATAACAGTTCACCCCGAGGACCTGCAGGACTTCAACGAATCTGTCAACTGGTGCATATTCGGCAACAGCGGCGTAGGCAAAACTGTCCTCGCGGCATTCGCCCCGAACAACCATATTCTCAGCACAGAGAAGGGCATCGTCGCGGCTAAGCGAGTAGGCGCCACTGCCAAGCTACTCCGCGCGCCCTCCTGGCCATATGTCGAGGCCAGCCTTGACTGGGCCGACAAGAACCTAACTCCCGACGACTGGCTCACCGTCGATAGCAGCTCCAAGATGCAGGAGCTACTTATTCGCTGGTGGCTTGAAGTCCAGCATGAAGAGAATGAGTCGCGCGACCTTGACATACCGCAACTACAAGATCACCAGAAGTGGCAGCGCATGTTCCTGCGGTTCATTCAGCGAATCATCGACGCACCGTACAACTCGATCTTCATCGCGACCTCGATGCACAAGGAAGACCCTGAAGGCGAGTCAATCGTACTGCCGAACATCGTCGGCAAGGACTATACCATTGCCAACAACTACTGCGCGGAGATGGACATCGTATCCTGCCTCCGCGTGGAGAAGCGCAAGAACCTCGACGATCCACGCCGGGCCATCATAACCAACGATACCTTCCCGCCGTACTTCGGCAAGGACAGGTACCGCGCTCTACCGCCATGGGAGGTGATCGAGGACGGCGAGTTCGACATAATTCAGGACATGATCACAGACATCATGTCGATACCTCCAGATGTCCGCAAGGCCGCCAAAGCAGAAACTTCAGAAACTAGGGCACGAGCATAGCAAGGAAGGCAATCTATCATGGCCAAAATGAAGTTCAAGCGTACCGAGTTCGATCCCAAGGCGCTCGACGCACCGTACGACCCAGGCGAGCGTCGTCAGAACTATCTCGGCGAAATCCCCAAGACAGGTACACCACTCAACATGCGGGTTACCAAAGCCTGGATGACGCTGAGTAGCGGCGGTGACCAGCAGACCAAGCTCCTGCTCATCGCGGAGCAGAACGACGGTAAATACGAAGAGTTCAACGGGCTCCCCGTTTGGGAACCGCTTACCTGGAGCAAGCCGTCTGCGCGCCGGTACATGGCATTCCTAACCAACTTCGACCTCACGACTCACGACGTGTTCAGCAGCATGGATGTCGAGGTCGAAGACGACAACGTCGGAACGCCTATCAACTCGATCGCCGACTGGGAAGTCGGCAGCGACGACGCCCTCTGCCGGGTAATCATCAAGCGCGATCGCAACCTCGACGGCGACCTCGTGGCGAAGGTCGACTGGGACGGCTGGCTCCCATTCGAAGAGCCGGAGGCAGATGAGGAACCAGAAGAGCGTCCCGCCCGCCGGCCAGCCCGCGCCAAGCCCGCCGCAGCATCCCGCCGCCGTGCCGAACCAGAGCCCGAGCCGGATGAGAACGAGGACGACGACGACGAGTATGACGACGATGCAGAAGACGAGTACGAGGACGAGCCCGAAGAGGAAGCAGAGCCTGAGCCTCCAGTTCAACGCCGTCGCGGTACCACCACGACTCGTCCCGCCGCCCGTACCAACAGTCGCGCTCCAGCGCGGGAGACCACCAGGGGGCGGGTTCGGGACAACAAGGCGGCAGCCGGGCGAGCCGCAGACCGCGATCGGCGCGGATACGGCAGCAACGAGGAACTGCCGTTTTAGCCAAGACGAAATGCTCGCTGAAGTAGCCCGCATACGTAACGAGCTACATCAGCAGCTTATGGAAATGTCGTGGCGTCGGCAGTACAATCTACCGGAGAGAGAGCAGTACTGATGCAAGTAGCAGTAATCGGGTGCGGACCAGCCGGGCTCGCGGCGGTACACGCCGCTCGCGGGCTAGGCGCGGATGTCGTGATATTCTCGCCTGGCGTCAAATCGCCTCAGCGTGGGCCGCTCGTCCTGCAGAGGCCGATCCCTGGTATCACGACCGATCACCCGGACGGGTACATCAGGCAGATCGTCATCGGCGGGTCCATACTCGATTACCGCTACAAGCTCTACGGTGATATCAACATCGGCATCAACGGCGACATACTACAAGAGGGCTACCACTGCTGGAAGCACATCGAGGCGTACGACCTCATGTGGAACCGTTACATGACCGGCGCGGACCTTCACACCATCCGGCGAACTGAACTAGTCACGCCTTCACAATTGAAATATATGCATGAGCAGTTCGCTCTCGTGGTGAACACAGCGCCGCTAAACAATCTGTGTACGAGTACCCTACATCAGTTCAAATTCAAGGCCGTCGAGATCACGATGGGAACGTCCTACCCAGATCAGCCCGAGGACACTACCATCTTCAACGCCGGCAACGACTATCCATGGGTCCGCTCCGCGTGGTTGTTGGGCAACAGCTGCACGGAGTGGCTCGTGGGCAGTGCTCCCCAAGAGCAGCAACCATTCACCATCCGCAAGCCTATCAGGCACAACTGTACGTGTTACCCTCACGTCCTAGGCACCGGCCGCTTCGGCGCATGGAAAAATCAAGTATGGGTTGACACTGCCTACTATGAAGTACGCGACGCGATCCTCTCGATGCAACGGCAGCCCGTGTGGGATCGCGTCCTCTAACAGGAAGGCAATCATGAAAGACTACAGGCCATCACGAGCCTACGATGACAGGCTCCCTCGCGATGAGACTTTCCATGCCGACAGCCGTCGGCGCAGTAATGACGATGGACCTGCGAGCCCATCCGACAACGGGATCATCAGCATCGGCGAGGACGGCCTTCAAGTCGCCTTGATCCGAGACTTCGCGGACATGGACTTCGACATCATCAGCCGCTACGCCCGCGCTGCAAGCCGCGGTGCCCCCGACTCGATGCTCAACGCGGATGAATTCGGCGCGTTCATGAAGGGCGGACTCGCCTACCAGAGCGCTGAAGACATCCGATTTGAGTTCGCCGTACGCGGCGCGTCCCGCGTACTCACGCATCAGCTCGTCCGGACCCGCCAAGCCGCTTTCAAGCAGCAATCACAGCGTGATTGCTGGTACGGCGACCATCCTGAGTTCCGCATGCCGGAATCGGTATGGACAGATAAGAGCCTCCGTGACAGGTGGATCGGCGTTCTCCGCGCGGCGCACCGAGTATACAATGAGGCCATCGAGCAGGACATCCCGTACGAGGATGCGCGCTACATTCTCCCTGAAGGCACCACCAACTTCATTATGTGCGAATACAGTCTGCGCACATTCCTGGAGATGTACGCATACCGAGCCTGCGTCATGTTCCAGGCCGAGATGGTCAAGGTCGTCCGGGCGATGGGCAAGCTCATAGTGGAGTCTCACCCGTACCTAGAACCTCACGTCAAGATCACCTGCGAGAAGCTGAAGAAATGCACCTTCCAGGGACCAGAGAGAGTCGACAGAACCTGCGACTTCCCGTGGGCTAACGAGGACAGCCGTACTCACCCAATCAAGGCGCTGTGATGAGTCCCGAAACAATCGCCTGCGTCCGATGCGGCAATATCACCCCGGACGTCAAATACCGGCCCAACCCGTACCACGACGCGGATAATCCATCCAGTTACGAAACTTACATGCTCTGCCTCGACTGCTCAATTCGTCTACCAGAGCGGCACGGCCGGTACACATACGAGCAAATCGCGCTCGACTACCTGATGCGGCTGAACGCCGAGCGCGGGCCGATGCCAGACTGGTACCACCTAATGAAACTCTGGGAAGAGGCCGGTGAGGTTCCCAAAGAATACCTCAAGTGGCAGGGCCTCCACCGGCACGCTGACGAAACAGAAGGCTCAGGTGAAAAGGTACAGGAGGAACTCGCCGACACCGTTATCACCTGCTTCGCCCTCGCGCACCTCTGGGGATGGGACCTCGACGCGGCGATCCAGAAGAAGCACGCCATACTCATGAGAAGGGCAATGTCCGATGACAAGTAACGCCGACCCAGAAATGCCAGCCGGGGAAAACTGGTTCAAAGTCGCCGGCAAGAGCGTCCAGCAGATGGTCATCGAGGATGTTCAGGAGCGCGAGCGTCATGGCATCACCACCTACGGAGTCGCCATCTACGCCGGTACACAGGATGACCCCGTCGAGGGCGGTCCAATTGGGCAGGCCTACCGCGAGGCGCTCGACTTGGTAGTCTACCTTCGCTGGCAGATCGCCCGGCACGAAAACGACAGCTCAGGCTTCGCGTTCGGCGCGCTACAATCCATCAAGGCTGGGTCCTGGGACAAGTACCTAGACCAGCTAACAGGCGCTATCAAGCTCAGGCGGAAGCAGATCAGGGAATAGACATGAAACGCTGGCTGGGTGACTTTAGGCATGCGTACAAGCAGCACCCGATTTCCGCTGTGCTGCTGTTGGCAACGGTCATTCTAGCACTTCTGTCGCTGGCCGTCGCAAGTGCGTACAGAGCGAGCGTGAATTCGCCGATTCATCCCGCTCAGCCTAACACTCCAGTCACCCAGCCAGCAAAGGGGCGGGCATCTGTGCATCTGAGAGGGCCGGTGCCCGCCCCGCCTACCTGGATGCATGCAATGCCTCCGGGCGCGGGGTACGACGATAGCTCCAATTCCTGGTACGCTCGCCATCGATCTGCTTACGCTTCGGTATCGTCCTCCGCGCCCGGTAGCGCGTCCCCCGGTCCCGGTACCGTCCGCGCTACCGTACCGCGTCCTACGCCCACGCCGATAGCGTTGAATACCTCGCCTAGCCCGGTACCGGACCCTAGCCCGACGCTGTCACCGTCCGGCACCCCGAGCACGCCTGCCCCGACCGCTACCCCATCGGAGTTTACATCATGATCTACTTCAGAACGCTGTTCTCAAAGTTCGGCCTCTTCATCGTTGTCTACATCCTCATCGGCGTATTCGTCAACACAGCCCCGCCACATCTCCCAACCGGCAACGTCGTCGGCGGTCACCTACTACACAGCTGGGTCCAGTACGGTATCTCGATATTCCTATGGCCCCTCAGCTTCTGGACGCCGACGTTCACAGTTAGCAAGTGGATGCCATGAGCAAGAACAGCATGGTACTAGTGGTCGACGGACCAGCACGCGGACGGGTGCGTGAAGTCGAAAGCACCAGCTTCAGGGTATATGAAGAGCCACTACTAGGGGGCATAACGACCAACGCCGTCACGGGCAAACCGATAATGTACTATGTACATCCAATTCATCTAGTCGGTTTCGTCATCTTCATAGCATCCATCCAAACGAATGTTGATGCCATCTCTCCATACGATCTCATCGAGCTGCTGCTCTCGGATCAAGCCAAACAAGCGATTATTCAGGCGTGATGGAATACGTACCACTACATGACCATACAACGTACAGTTTCCTCGACGGACACGGTACGCCGGAAGCACATCTCCAGCGAGCGGCTGAACTAGGCTACACCGCGTTCGCATTTACTGAACATGGCAATACCTCAAGTCACTTCCGCGCGGAGAAGGCTGCCCTCAAGATTGGCGGCATCAAGCCCATATTCGGTATCGAGGCATATACTCAGAGCGCGTTCGCGGAACCAGCCCAGACAAAGTACCATCTCACGATCCTCGCCATGAACACCGAGGGATACCGCAATCTAAATCTTGCGGTCACCAAGAGTTGGCAGCAGTTCCACTACCACCCTACCATGACAGGCTACGACATAGCGCACTTCCGCGCCGGGCTCGTTGTTCTATCCGGCTGCTCGGGCAGCTACATGGCCTGCACCCTAATCGGTGGCAAGGGTATCCCCGAGCGAAAGAAACCAAACATTGAAGGATGCGAGGTCATCGCCAACCGAATGAGGGACTTGTTCGGAAGCCGGTTCTACCTAGAGGTACAGGGCTTCCCAGAGCTGGAATCATGTCGCCGTATCAACTCCGCGTACGCGGAGCTATCACGCATGACGGGAGTACCGCTAGCCGCTACAATGGACGTACACTATGTCCGGCCCGAGGACAGCGAGATGCAAATAATTCTACACGCGTGCGGCCCACAGGGTCGTGGTAGGGCGAGCGCCGACGAGATGACAAGACGCTGGAACTACGATGTCAAACTTACACTTCCGGAGTCCGACGGTATTCTCCAGCGCAAGCTCATGGACACCGGCCTATCCCGCGCTCAGGCACGGAGTGCGATCGAGAACACGGCGATCATAGCTGAGCAATGTAATGTGACGCTACCAAAGGCACCTAGACTGAGATACCCGATAAGTGAGGAGGATTTGCAACCATGGTAGACGCTGCTGAACTTCTATGGACATGGTGTAGATTCGGATGGAACTATCGCGGTATCGGCTCGCGGCCCAAGGCCGAGCGCGACTGGTATGCCGAACGTACAAAATACGAAATGAGCATGATTGTAGAGAAGGATTTTTGCGATTTCTTCTGTGCAATTAGCGATGCGCTCCGGTGGGCCAAGCGGCAGGGCATTGTCGTCGGCCCCGGACGCGGAAGCGCCGCTGCATCTGTGGTATGTTATTTGACGCGTATCACAGAGATCGCCCCGTATAATTACCCTGGGATGGTCTTCGAGCGCTTCCTTGACACGACGCGGACGGACCCGCCTGACATTGATGTAGACATCGAGGATGAACGACGTCACGAGGTGCGCGAGTACCTGGAGGGGAAGTATGGTAGGGAATGCGTTGGTACCATTGCGAACTTCGTGCGCTACCGTCCCAAGAATGCACTTGTCGACGTAGCGCGTGTTCATGGCGTACCGAATGCTTCTAAAAAGATTGTATCGGACCTCATCATCGAGAGGTCCGGGGGCGACTCGCGCTTTGATGATTCGCTCGCTGACACGGTGGAGATGTTCCCTAATGCTAAGGCGATATTCGATGCATTCCCTGCACTGTGGCTGGCGACGCGGCTCGAAGGTGGCGTGCGCGGGATGTCTGTTCATGCAGCTGGGCTCGTCGTCGCGAACTCGCCGCTTACTGACATCTGTGCCATCTACGAGCGCGAGGATAAACAAACAAAGCAGATCAGGCAGGTGCTCTCGATCGACAAATATGACGTCGACTACGCGGGTATGCTCAAGATGGACATACTCGGGCTAACGACCCTGGGCATGATAGCCAACTGTCTCAGAATGACAGGCCTCACCCTGAAGGACCTCTATGCGATTCCAGATACAGATGCGAACACGCTGGATGTCTTTCGGCGCAACGATGTCATCGGAATATTCCAGTTTGAAGGCAGAGCTACGAGGATCATCTGTGGCGATGTATGTCCGGACAACTTCTCCCAGGTTGCTGATATCAATGCACTTGCCCGGCCGGGACCTCTGTTTTCAGGGACAACTGCGGACTATACAGATATCAAGCATGGGCGCAAGAAGCCTGAGCGTTACCATCCCATCGTTGACAAGATCACAGCTGGTACCTTTGGGGTCATCATCTACCAGGAAACAATCCTCCTAATCCTCAAAGAGATCGGCGGCTTCAATTGGGTTGATCTAAACGACATACGGCGCATCATAGCCAAGAAAGTCGGGCAGGCTGCGTTCCAGGTTGAGATGGACAAGTTCATCGATGGTGCCAAGACTCTACACAACATCGACGGCGATACCGCCGAGCGCATCTGGAAGCGGCTCGTAACCTCCGGTACATACGCGTTTAACATTGCACACGCTATCTCATACAGCAAGCTAGCCTGGTGGACCGCCTACCTCAAGGCGCATCACCCAGTCGAGTTCTACGCGGCATCACTAGCAAAGCGCAAGCCCCGCGAGGAACCAGAGTTCAGGCTTATGCGAGATGCTCAGCGCCACGGCATCGAAGTGCTACCTCCCGACTTCCGCATCTCCGGGGCCAACTGGGGCGCTCTCATGCCTAATGGGACCAACTCCAAGCCCGCGGTCCTGGCGGGCTTCAGGTCCGTCCCCAAGATCGGCAATACTATAGCGCGCAACATAGTGATCGCCCGCGCGCTTCAGCCGTTCCAATTCCCTGAGGACATGAAGCGTGCTGGCGGCGTCGGCGATGCCAAGGTCGATCAGATAATGGACTTCTGCGAGATGGATGACCCGTTTGAACTTGAGAAGACCGGGCGCACGCTTGACAAGGTACTCAAGGCAATCAAGAACAAGGAAGTACCAGCTCCGATCTGGACGCACGACGGCGAGGCCGTCGCCGCAGAAGTCGCCGAGCCGTGGGGTAGCAAGCGTAGAGGCAGGCAGCTACGCTACGCGGGTATCGTCAAGGCCCGCATATACCAGGATATCGTCGAGAACATACACTCGCGCACAGGCGATGACCTCGATGAGATTGTCAAGAACCTAGACCACCCGGAGCTACGCAAGTACTGCGTCCTACAGTGCATCGACCGGACCCTAGAGGAAGTCTACCTTCGCATCAACCGCTTCGCATTCCCGCGTTTCAGGCGGCGGCTCGAAGCGATCGATGTCAAGGTAGATGTCGTAATAGCAGTCGGCAGGAAAACGCCCGGCTTCGGCAACAGCGTTGCCGTCGACGAACTATATGTAATAGACCCGGAATGAACTATGGAAAATAAAGGAATAAATTAGTTCTTTCGTACGTTATACCGATAGGACCGCGCGACCGCGCGGATAAACAGGAAGGCGAAAATCGAAATGCAAGAGCCGAAGTTCATACGTAACCTGCCCGCCGACGACCTAATCCCATCAGGTCTAGTATCAGACGCAAGGGAGCAGTACGCCGAATGGATCCAGGGCAAAGCTGGCCTGGCCTGGGCCGGTGACGAGGACATCATGGATGCATTCATCGAGGGCTACGTCATACGCGCTCTGACCACGGAGTAGCCGGGAGGGGGATGCCAACAATGTACAAGGAAAAGCAGGACAACCGTAGGCGCGTTCAGCCAGTTAAGCAACAGCTCGTCGTCGCGACGTACGAGATGGACACCGCGACCTTCGCAAAGCACTTCACGTACCGGCACAGGGATAGCCTAGGTGACATGCACGAGCTACCGGCACGGATCGACTTTGGGGTCGAGCAGGCCTACCGGGCGTTCCACTGGAGAATCCACGGCTCGATGCCAGTGATCAACCGGACAGAGCCTGCCCCACGCGACGGACTCGACCACTACCACGAGCCAGATCCGCCCGAGTCAGGTATCGACCGGGCAATCGAGTGCCTCATCGAAAACCACACCTACGGCTGGCAGTCAATCGCAGGCGTCGAGGGCGTCGTCGCCGTATTCCCAAGCGGGCAGATCGCCACACGCGTCCAAGGTGCGATGAAGCATCATCGCACTATCGAAGAGGCCAGCGACCGCCTCATGGAAGCAACGCGGAAGGCACACAGGTGAACAAGTGAACATTGGTGTATCAGGCACACGCAAAGGCATAACTGATGCACAAAGGGGCAGACTATATGACTTGTTTAGCGCCCCGGCACTCAAAGATGGCAAACTTACCCACGGTGGTGCAAAGGGCGTCGATGAGGACGCAGCCTGGATGTGGGATCGCATACACGGCCCGCTCTCCGCCGATGTATGCCCGTCGGATCTACGGCCAGACGGTAACTATCCGGAGCCGCTGTACAAGGCGGACCCAAAGCCACCGCTCTCCCGCAACAAAGACATCGTCGACAACGTCGACATCATGGTCATATTGCCACAGCAAGATCACGAGGTACTCCGATCAGGTACATGGATGACGTACCGCTGGGCGATCAGGCAACACGTATTCACAATCGTCATTCTACCCGACGGCAAAATCAAATTCGGGCCCATGGAGGCATCATCATGAAAACTCAAGACATTATCCCGCTCGACTACAAGCGCATGCCCGAGTCTCTCGGCGGGCACGTCATCTACTTCCCAAACGAGATCAGCATCTGCCGTTACCACAAATACTGCGCCTACACCGGCGACGAGCCGGATCGCTGCCACCAGTGTCACAGCAGCAACGACATCGGCTGCGCCCATACAGAAGACGGACACGGCGGCCTACCGCCCAATCGCCGGAGTCCAGCGCTCTGCCGTTCATGCAACGAGCTGTTCAGCAGCAACACCTCCTATGACCGGCACCTTCGGCCGCTTGATGATAACCGCATCTGCTACAACCCGGAACGGCGCGGTCTAGTCATGGTAGAGCAGAACGGCTGGTACCTCTGGGCCAACCCAGGCTCACGTCCGGAACAGGACTAGCATGCCGCCTAGCCATCTGCACGTCCTCGGCCTCAGCCTAGGGACCGTCACAGGCTGGTTCCGCATAACAGTCCCCCGCGCGTCAATCTTCGGCGATGAGCGTCCAAAGTTCCTGACACTAGTCTATGATGAGATCGACGGCACCGAATCTGAGCAGGTAGTCAAGATCGCCCGGCTGGCCCGCGAGATCGAGGGACTCGACTACAAAATCGGGCCGGCCATCATCATTGAGGATTTTGACCCGGTTGAAGTTGACGAACTAGACGACCTCTACCGCTTCCGCATCGGCGCTATGCTTGACTTCGTAAAAGAACAAACAAACCTACTAAGCTTCGCTCAACTCTACCATCAAAACTGGGAAATAGCCAGCGACATCGATGACAAAGTTCTACGTCGGCATGGCATGTGGACCCCAGAAGAGCATATCCGCGCCGCGGCAAGGCAAGGCATGATGATACTACGGCGAGCCCGTCGTGACGAAGACCTCGCAGCGATACTCTGGCCCTACATGGCCTGGGTAGATGATTAGCTATCGGTACGCGATCCCGGTACCTCCGGAGCGGCCCCTAGGCCCGTGGGCCCGGTCCCGGCCCGTGCCGCTAGAATCGCGTACCGATAGGGTTGTCAATGGGATAGCCGCCGCGAGCGGGCGAAGGGACGTACCGTGAGAGCTACCATAGTCGCACTAGTCATATTTGCGGCGCTGTTTGCGCTCATCGCTGTGGTGATCATGCATAAAATACCGGCCAGCCGGCAATGACGGCGCAACAGCAGGCCGGCTGGCCGGCACCTCTACTATACGCCCCCACCCGGTCCCGGTAGAGGATCAGGACCCGCAGGTACAATATCACCAGGTGGTGGTACAGGAGGACGTACGCAGGCCCCGCACGTGTTGTATGGGTTGTACAGCGAGTAGTTCGCAGAGACAGTAGATACCTCGACGACATTCTGCTGCGCCAAGTCAGTAATAAATGGAACAATGGTTATAGAGTCGACCGCCGAGAGGCCGAAGCAAACAACGAGGTGATCGTTGTGCTCAGCGTCGACGGCGGCATCATTGAAATGAACATACCAGTTCTCCGCCGATATAATCTGAAGCATGGTCTGGACTGGTGGACCTCCGGGCATTGTTCCTCCTACGTGCCTGGTGTGCCGAGTGGCTCTTGTACTAGTGGATCTGATCCGTCGATTGTCCGGTGTATCATCAAGCTATACTGACCAACAGCAGACTTAATCTCCGCGTCCCCTGTCTCTGTCTCGATAGTCACGTTCTCCGTGTCCATTCCCATTCCTTGGTAGGGCATTCAGGATAATCGCAAGTCCACCAACAATACCCAAAGCAGCCAGCAGCTCTGAATCCAGGCTCTTGTGCCTAGCCATGACGATAATCCCGATGACTAGCGCGGCAACTCCTAGCAGGATCATATAGACCTGCCAGCGCACTCTCCAGGGCATATAGCCTCCTAGCTAGTTGGGACAAAAGCCTGGCCGTACAGCCCGACGGTAACGCTTGCCGTCTGAGCAATAGTCACACCTCCGTTCGATCCAACAACTACCCTGGGCAGTGTATCGCCAGCTGCGAGGTTCCTGTTGGATGTTAGCGCCCATCCCTGGCTGGACTGGCCGTTGCCTAGCCGGTAGCTGACCGGAAGCGTTACGGAAAACGTAGCCGATGACGCGTTCGCGCCTGAGCTGGATACGTTGATGTCAAGCTCTGTGGAACCCCACTGCGTCATCCGGTAGCGGCTGACGTTAACGGTATATCCAGCTAGCGTTCCTAGTGAGTGCCACGGGTCATTGACGAATGACCTCTCGTCAGTTAGCCCGGTCAGGCCTCCAGCGGACGTAGATGTCCAGCTGCTAACTGGAACGTCCCAGATACCAGTAGTCGTCCGGACTATTGGAGGCTCTACCGGGGAGCCGGAAGGCGTACCGGTGATTACTACTGGCTGCACAACTGTAGGAGAGGTTGTGGCGGTACGAGTAAGCCGCAGCACTAGCCGGTCGATCCGGTTCTGTGCTGACGCAGCCGGTATAGGTGTATTGACAGGAGCGTCACAACGCCACATCTGTCCCCTGATAACTGCTACCCCATCAGCTATGACCGCATTGCGCCCTGGGGTGTCGAGTGTCGGGTTCATGGCGCTGCCAATAGATGCGTCGATAGCGCCACCCTGTGGCATAAATGACGATAGTAGATATTCCCACTCGGAAGTAGTTGTCATCTGGGTAAAGCCGCTAGGACGTGCATCATATGTAGCCATGATCCCTCACTTGTTCGCCAGCTTCTTCTCCAGCGCCCTTATCCGCGCGGAGAGCACACCTATAATACTTGAATCTGTAGCCGTAGCGTTGGCGTCATTGCCCACCTTTGGCACAACGCTGATGCTAGGGTTCTGAGACGGGTCGGCTGTAAGCGTCACACTAGTGACAATATCGGAATAGGTAACTCCGGGCCGTACCTCGATGGTGACAATATCGCCTAGGTGGTAGTCGCGTCCGTACGTCAGGAACGGGATGTCAGCGGCGGTCACTGCCATCGTCGGGCCGAATCCCCCGGCAGCGAGCGCCTGTTGAGCGGTAGCGTTCAAATTATTAATGTCAGTCTCGCTAGAGCTATCATTGAATAGCTCCACAGAGTTCCACATCGTACGCGAGGCAGCAGTACTCTGAATGAACGTCGTGCCTGAACCCTGTACAAGCGAGTCCGTACATGTCGGATCTGCTATATCAAAGTTGACAGCCGTCAGGTTGCCAAGGCTCTCGCTGAACCACGCTTTGCCAGTCAGGTCACGCGGAGAATACACGTCAAATAGCAGGCTGTGAGTGGCCCTGTTAATCGTAATCTGTACGCCCATCGACGTATTCGTCTGCGCAATCAAAGCCCGGATAACATCCAGCAAATTCAGGTTGACTCCAGTGCCAAACTTCACAGTGTAGCTGACAGTACCTCCGCGACCCTGATCAGCGGCTATATCCAATAGGGTATTCCGGCGCGAGGCGAGCGAGTTATATCCAATGTTATTATTCACATAGTGCTTAATGGCCGTCTCAAGCGGTACGCTGCTCACAGGGTCATTGGCACCAGCAGTCTGAGCATTCCAGGCAACGCCCGAGCTAGGATAGCAAATCTTATTAGCGATCAGCCCGAGCCAGTCTGCGCCAGACATGGTGATAAACGGGCCAGACCCCGCCGACGATCCTGACGTGCCTGGTATCGAATCTGTATAGCCAGGCTTCTCGCACTTGCCGCCAATGCTGAATAGTCCGCGCCAGTTAATGCTAACCATGAAGTCGCCGGACATCACCAAGTTCCAGAGCGTATCGCTATACGGGGCGACCAGCGACCATGATCCCACAGCATTGTAGAATAGCTGGGCTGTCACATTGACAAATTGAACCGGCCCCTTGCTAATCAAGTTACCATCAAGTATCTCAACCCAAACGTCATTCGACACTACGCTAGCAGGAGGCGTGTACACAGCACTCGGCAGAAGCGCTCCCCAGCCACCCGACTGGGTGAAGCTGAACGCATCAGTCGTGAGTACAGCCATAATTGCATCAAGCCCTATTCCATCTATTCGTCCATGCAAGGTTTACGGACGTTGCCAGCGTCGATCCGGACATTGCTATGCTTATCTGGTTTGAGCCGGCCATCAGGGACCAAAGATCGCGTAGCGAAGACAGTACCAAGTTGTCCCACATGTTCGCTCCGGTAGTAGTATCTACTACCATCTGCTGCCCAGGCTTCGTTACCACCTGAACTACATGCCCGGCCTGTATCACCGTGTTCATCGACCATTTTCGCCCGGTGGTCAGATTTTGCATAGTCGGCGTACCTGGGCCGGTGATAGTCCAGATTGGCCAGGCCTGAGCGTTACCGCCATTGACTACCGTGTTGGTCCCGATCACCGTACTGCCCGCGAGGAAGACCGGCAATAGAGGCAATATGCCCGACGCGGGGCTGATGCTGTAGTTTGCCGTCTGCTGGATGAGATCTGACCAGTACGGATCAGGCGTCTGCAACGTCAAGGTGTAAATTGTATCGTTACTGATGCCAACCTCAGGGGTGTTCAGGCCCGAGGTCGTATAGACCGCCACCTGTCGCGACGAGCCGTCAGGTCTTTGTATACGGAGGTAACCGGGAGCAGGCTGCTCGTTCCTGCGGTTGTAGAACGCGCGAGCTACCGCGTCAAGGTTTGCATAATAATCGCCCTCCAACCCGCTCGCGGGACAAGTCACAGCGATCGCAATCGTGATAGTTCCCGGCTGTGGCAAGTACAAGCTTGGGATAGACGTTCCATCGAGCATCGGTATTGTCTGCATAGATACCGGAAGGCCCTCGATGCCCGTGATAGCAGAACAAGCATATCCATTCTGCATAGACTCATCGCCAAGGTTCCAGTCGTTGCCATCCGGATCAATATAATCAATCTGCAATGGTGTTGGCGGTGCGGCCATTAGGACCTCCTACCCTGGCGTTGTAGATTCCCCTGTGTCAAGCTCATCGCATTGAACGCCGTCCGCACATGGCCCTCGATCGCCTCGCCGGTCAGCCCATCGAAGTGGGCGTGGTACTCCGTACCGCTGGCCCCACCGCGACCCATATGCGCCTCTGGCACAACGTACTCACGCCCGCGCTCAGCAAACATGTACGGTGCTCCCGAGTACATGCCCCATCCACTTACCGGCTCATTGAGCCATCCGCCATGCTGATATCCGTACGGCCTCTGCTTCGCCGGTACGCGCATCCACTTGATAGCCTCTTCGCCGAGCGTCTTACCCAGCTTGGCAAACAGCGCATTCAGCTGCTTCTCCTGGGATTGCAAGCCAGCTACGAAATTGGCCCCAGTGGTATACGCGCCGCCATACGCTACAGAGGCAATTCCGCGTGAGGCGGCCAGCTGAGTATTCGCCAGATTTGTCTCAGCAGCAAATATCCCAGCGCGCACCTTCGGGTCGGCATGCTGTATAGCCTGCACATATGCAAAGGCGGCGTCGGCCCCGAGCGCAGTCAGCTGATTGACAACAGGAGCCGGGGCCTTCATTTGCTTCAGGGCACGGAGTACCCAGGCCATCCTCTGCGCGGCCGGGCCTCCGGTGCCTGGGTCCATGCCGGCGTACTGCTGTATAAGCGCCTGGGATGCTCCTGCGGACGCTAGCGCGCGGATACCTCGCGTGAAGGCGACAATGACCCTTGCCTGATTCTGCAGCCCGCTGAGCAAGCCAGCTCCCTGAGCGGCTCCACTTCCCTGAATGCCAATAAAGCCGAGGCCGGTACCTGCCTGTAGATGCGTAAGCTCTGTCTTCTGGAAACTGACGGCATTGGCGATATTTGTGTTCAGGGTAGCGATATGGGCCTGTAGATTCTGCAACTCCTTGATCTGCGCAATGACTAGCCGGGAACGTGCGTCAGCGACGGATGGGCTGAAGTAGTAGCGTAGGTCTTTCAGGAACAAAGCCTGATCACTTGCGAATCCGGCTGCGGTCGTCTTAGTCGTGATCCTGGCGAGAGCGGCGGCAAGGGTAGCGCCCGCGTTAGCCATCTTCGTTATTGCCGCAGCTGCAGCACGCGCAGCGGCAGCTGATATACGGGATGCCGCTGCAACAGTGGGATGCTGAATCACGAATATACGATCCTGCAAGTCCCTGATGCGAGCCCTGTCGACATTGATCTGAGCCTGAACCTGATTCCTGCCTAGCTGGCCTGCTGAACCGGCAGCGTAAGAGCCCATTCTAGCATTGAGTATTGCAATGCTAGCGTTTAGCCGTGCTATCTCGGCTTCGAGCGTGCCGACCGACGTGCCTGTAGCATACCCGCGTCCGACCGCGATGACCTGCTCGCCACCGGAGAAGCGGACCAGCTCTGGGCCGGCCTCGCCGACCCACGCCCAGCCGGTAGCCGCGCCACTTGTACCGCTAGCGTAGCCGTGCCCAGAGCCTAGGCCCATCCCGCCACGCATTAGCCCAGGACCGTAGGTAAACGCAGCATAGGCAATAGCCGCCGCTATGTTGGCCAGCGGATCATAGATGTTGAACGAGGTACCTGCAACGTGGAACCGGGCGAATGTCCCGCCGATAACCTGCATGAGACCCTTCGACGGATCGCCACGCTGAGCGTTGATGTCCGTCAAGTTGATAGCATTCGGGTCGCCTCCACTCTCAGTCTGCATCTGATATAGCACTTGCGGCAAGAGGGACGCGGGCATTCCCATCATGGACAGGGCTTGCGCGACTACTGGCGCCCACCTCTGAACTCCACCGCTTCCACCTCCAGCGACCTTGTGCCATAGCCCGCTAAAGAAGCCACCGATCGACGACCATACAGATTTCAGCGGCCCGGCAACATCAGATGCCAACCCGACAAAGAATGCCTTAACATCCTTGGCCCCGTGTGTAAGGGACTTTAGAAGTCCGCCCATGATATGCTTGCCTGCATCTAGCGCCCATTGCGGTGGCGACTTGATTCCGAGCGCGCCGAGTATCTTCGATGGCAATCCCTTGAACCAGCCAACAACATCATTCCAGACTTGCTTTACCCCATTCCAGAGCCCTGTAATGATATTCCGTCCTCGTGCGAAAATCCAGTTAAGGGCACCGCTGAAGAAATTGCTAACCCATCCCGGTACCTTACCGAACCAGCCGCTTACATCTCTCCAGACTGCCTCCAATCCATTCCAGAGCCCGGTGATGATATTACGCCCTGCATTAGTGATCCAGTTGATGGCATTCGCAAAGAAGTTAATTATGTCTTGCTTCCATCCGGAGAATAGCGCGAGAGCCCGCTTGATAAGCCGTATGATAGCGCCAATGGTATTGTTGTATATGACGTCCCAGTAATGCGCTACGTCGTGCCGGACTCCATCCCAGATATTTGCTATGTTGTGCCGTATCATCGTGAAGTAGTGCTCGATGTTATGGCCCATACGAATGAGAGCGCCGATGGTGGCTCCGTAGATATCATTCCAGGTTATCCTGACATCACGCAGTATGTCGTCGCCCCATTGCGCAAAGTCGTGACGTATCTCATCAAAGTGAGCGGCCGTATTGTGCCGTAGCTGATCAAGCTGGTGACCTACCAAGTCGAGTATCGAATGCCATATCCGGACTACCAAATCTTTCATCGCATTGAATACGCGAATTGGGATCATCTTGAGGTCATCCCAGGCCTTGCCCCATCGCCCATGGAATATGTCAATCAGGAAGTTTACGATGCCAGAGATCAGCGCCGCACCGATCTTCCAGGCAGTAACGGCAGCCTGAACCGGAACGGATAGGAATGTCCAAATCTGCGGCCAGTGAAACTCCACCCAATCGGCAAAGTCAGTAAGCCAGGCGAGGGCATCTACCATCGCTATAATGAACTGAGCGACGAAGTTTGCGAAATCTGCAAATGCCTTCGGATTCTTGGTTACTGCCCCTGCCATCCGTGAGACAGCCTGCGCAAATGAGTCAACAATGCCTGGTATATCAGGCGTGAGCGCCGTAAGTATCCCAACGAATGCATTGGCTACATCGGTGATAGACTTCTGAACCGTCGGATCGCCGAATGCCTTGAGAAATGCATCGGCAAATTTTTCCATGGGGCCGGCGATAATCCCGGTAGCCGCCTTGAACACCGGCGTAAGCTTGTCCATGACCCTGCCGATGAGGCCGAACACCCTCTGCAAAACCGGAATCATAGGCTCGCCGATGGTGGCGAGGTCGGCCTTGAAGTCCGTAACAAGATTCTGGAATCCTGTACGAACAGCTAGCTGTCCAGGTGTTACCTGTTCCGCGCGGACTTCCTTCAGCTTATCTTGTGCCGACGCAACAGAACCATGAGCACTAGCCACCGCCGCTTGTGCCGACGCCAATTGACTGGCGCTCGCGTGCCCGCCGTGTTGCAATCTGTTGAGGCGATCCTGAGAGCTAATTAGCGAAGCCTGCGCAGAAGCCAGCGCAGAAGCACTGGCCGTACCTGAATTTTGCAATGTATTGAGGCGATCCTGTGCAGACGTAACTCTTAGGTGAGCAGCAGCTAGCTGACCACTAGTTGCACCGCCCCCAGTCTGTAGTTGGTTAAGCCGGTCTTGCGCAGCTACAGCCCGTCCCTGGGCCGCCGCTAGCCTATCCTGGGCTGCGGCAAGTGCACCAGGCGCAACCCCCTTGCCGAGTCCGACCGCCCCCAGAATACCAAGGCCGGCCAGCCCAGTGCCGAGCCCGCCAACAATGAGACCGCTCAGAGACTGGGCCAGAAGAGGTACCGCTGCCGCGACTGCTGCCCCCATGGTAGCCTGTATCGGGAATGGCAAAGCAGCAAATATGCTCGTTATACCGGACAGCTGCTGACCTTGTAGAAGTTGTCTAAAGCCAAATGACGTTGATCGTGCTCCGCCACCGAGCCCCAACAGCTTGTCTAGAGGCCCGAGGACGCCGCCGCCGCCGCCGCCACCAGTGAGCGTCTTGAACCCAAGACGCTCGAATAGGCCACCGACTATACTGGAGATTTTCGTATCGACATCGAGCTTGACCTTTTCAGTGCGCGTCCGGGTAGCCGCCGCCGACTCGGCCTTGAATTTGGCCAGGGAAGAGGCGTCCATGTCCATCTTGACCTTAACATGCATATCCTCCATAGCAAGTTCAACTCCGCGGCGGAACGCCCGGCCATAGGCTAGCCCAATCTCATACCCCGAGCGCCGTACCGCAGGGTACGACCTAGCCGTCTGCTCCTCAATGATCTTGCCTATGTCTAGATTCTCGCGAATGCTACGCGTCAGCTCCCTGGCGATCTCTTTACCCAGGTCGGCTGCAGCCGGTACAAGCTGTCTACGCATCTCATAGTTGAATCCGCGTAGGTCAGGGACGACAGATACGGCGACACTACCGACATATATCTCACCTGGCATTCGCTATCGCCTCCCTCCTGTAAGCCGATCTAGCATAGCTTGCGCGTCCTCTTCCGAGAGGTCCCGTAGGCGCGGGTCTAGCCGCTGGGCGTCCGCCAGGCTTAGCGTCCTCGCGGGCCGTTCCGATAGCCCTGGACGGCGCATCGGAGCCGGGCGCGGTATCTTCCGCTCCGTGTGACTCTGTATATAGACCCAGGTCTGCTGCCGGACCTCATCGATGAGCGTAGCTAGCAAGCCCTCGACGCTACTCCAGCTTCCCATCGCTGGATCTTTTGCAGCGCCACGCCTGGCCATGGTATTATCAGGCATCTCGTTGCGTACCGCAGTGTGCACAGCGCTCTCCGGCGGAAGGTGGTGTACCAGGACAAGCAGCCTACGCCACGTCATCCCACTACCCTTTATGAATAGGTCCCTAAAGTCCAGTCCATAGTAGCGCTGGAAATCAGCTTCTATTTCCTCCGCGAAGTGCGTCGTGAGCCAGTACGCTTCTGAGATTTTCCCGAGTTCATCCGGGCAGCCTGGCTACACTTCCGGAAAATCTCCTCGATCTGGTAGTTGCGCAGGTCGGCCTTGAGCCAGGCGTCGTATTCCCTGGAATCCTCGATTACACCCTGCGCCCAGGTGTCCCAGTCGCCCATCGAGGCCGCCCGCATCGCGGATGACGGCCAGTCACCGGAATGCATGATGTGGAGAACGGTGCCACCGGCCTTGACGGTCGTTGCATGACCGACACGCTCGTCACGCAACTCCTCATCAATGGCGTCGAGATCAAGGTCGATCTCTTCGGCGTCTTCTTCCGGAAGGTCTGGCTCTTCATCGAGCGGGAACTGGCGAATCTCGCTGTTGGCGGTCACGTGAAGTACCCCGTCATGTCCTTGCCGTAGTTGATCCACCGCTTGGCGACGTACACCGAGCCGGAGACGTTGCCCGGATACATGGTCACCGTCATGTCCATGTTCTCGTTGTCACCCTGCTGCGGTTGATCGTTCCCGCGTGCGGTAACCTTACAGTTGGGGGCGTAGAGCCGCATCTGCTTGGTGCCGTCGAGGCTGTCCCAGATGAAGGCGTAGCGGTTGTCGGCGGGCGGGTCGGGGATTGTGTATGTCGCCATGTACGGCGCGGTGGTCGTCGCCTTCAGTGGAGAGGACGTGACCGGGAAAATTGGCACATCATCGAAGAGTGACCGGACGTACGGGTTGAGCCCTTCGAGGAAGGTCGCCTGCACGCTCTTGGTACCGCCGGTGAGGATCGTCCGGAGCGCGGTCAGCGTACCGGCCCCCTGGATGTCCTTTGTGGTCTCGTCGAGCTTGAAGATGTAACCGGACGTGTCGATCCACCCGCAGCAGTAGTAGCCGGTGAGAGTGGAGATGTCCTCGAAGCCGGTAACTGGGCCGGCCGTATTCTGGGCCGCGATCCAGATGATAACGTCGCCAGCCGCGTAGAGCAGGCTGTTGTCCTTCTGCTTGCCGGGACCGGCGACTAGCGGCTGAACATCGGTAGAGCCGGGACCGCCGCTGTCTGCAAAGCCTGATTCGACCGTTTCGACATCCTTTGTTGATGCGGGCATTATGCCCCTCCCTTATGGGTGTAGTCTCACTAGGTAGGTCGAGTTGTAACGAGAAAGATCAGGATTCACCTCCGCTAGTCTTCTTGGTCCTGCGATGGTCTCTACGTGCTGTATCACCCCATTCTGAACTACATGTCCGGCGAGCGACAGCATCGCTGCCTGTATCTCTCTCGCGGCGATCGAAACGGCCATGGTGTTAGAACTATCTCCCCAAACGTCAATCTCAACAATGGGCTCATCAATCCAGATATGCCGGTTAGCGCCAGATGTTCTCTGAATCTTAGCTGTCATCTGCGTAATCTCGGTGGGCATCGAGGTCACGAACCTGATACTAGAAAATTGCGGCATGAGGTAGAACATGATAGCAGACTCAGTATCTGGAAACTCAGTAACTTGAGCAGCAACCATTACCAGCCCGCCTCCCTCGAAGCGCGAGTGAGCACGTAATATGGCTCACGGCCCGGATGACCATATTCTACCCAAATCGCATCACGGGCGTCATTGAACACTATCGCCTCGCAACGGTCATTGTGTATGCCGCCAAACCTATGCGAGCGTAGTCGCCAGTGCGAAATGTACTCTCCTGTCTCAACCGGCGACAGGGAGATCGCCCGCGTCATGATGCGCTCTGCTACCCGTACGACTAGGTGCATCATCCCTGGCGAGTTCAGGAACTCGCGCATACCCTGGTGATCAGGGTTGTAGCTAGCGCTCACGCAGCCCCCTTGACCAAAGTAGCGTCGATGCGGATAGGGGACGTATTACCTGAGAACGGAGATACCCATACGTCTGGCCGCCCGCGTACCTCGTAGCGCACCCCCGCGACGATGACGGCGTCAACGTAGTCGACCACGGTACCGTACGGGACGAACACTATAATGCCAGAGGTCAGCTGGTCCGCAAAGTTGAGATCCTCGCGGCTAGACGCTGGCTGTACAGAGCACGGGCCTACATCCTCTGACACAGATGTGTAGACATCATTGTTCCACTCGTCCCGGCTCGTAACAGTCCTGCGGACGATCGTCACAATAACCCCATCCGGAAACATCAGAACCTCACCGCAATCGTGCCTTGGCTCTTACGGTAGTCCGATAGCATACTCTGCATGCCGAAGTCAGTCAGGGTAGCGTAGAGGCCGCCACCAATCGCCCGGCGACGCATGCTATAGCTATACGCACCGATCGACTCACTCTGTACAGTCGCAGAAAGCGTCGGCGTCGATAGTTCTGAAATAATAGCATTGCAAAGAAGTCCCTCAACCTCAGGAGGAGTATCGCCGTAGCCATGAGTATGCGTCAACTCAAACGACTGACGAGACCACAAAGCCTCGTACCAGTACTCTGGCAGATTGATGATTCCGGACATAATAGGATCGGGAACCAGTATCGTCTCGATCCCGTCAAACCGGTACCAAGTCACCTCCATGTCGGATACACCAATTATACCTGACAATGCTACTAGCTTGTCTATCGATATAACTGGCGTATTCGGGACCGTAATAATCCCGGCATCACCAGGAACAACGATAACATCCTGATTAACAATCAAGAAGTCCTCGCGGGCGTAACGCCTGATGATAGCACTACCGTCTTGCAATAGCGCATCGACGCGGGCGGCTTCAGTCTGATTCAGGTTCCGGCCTAGCCTAGCTATGATGTCATCTGGTGTAGCTAGGGGCGGCATAGACGAGAAGGCACCAGGAGGTGTAGAGGTCACCTCATTTACCTGCAGAGCCTGAAGTAGACGAGACTGGTTTGACCCAGGAGCGGCAAACGCTGATCCAGTATCCGTAACTGAGACATTTACCTGGACCCAAGTTCCTTGATCTACGACCGATACAACCGACCACCTCTGGTAATTCTGGCTATCGTTCGATGCGGTCTGAATTATCTCGTCGCCATCCTTCAAAGATAGCAACCCGGTATAACGGTTGTACCCGTCCGCGTCTGTGGGCGACATAGCCAATTGACTCGGCGTTGCCCAGTTATCCGCGCGGTACTTGCCGCTACCCGGCGCGCTCGTTGGAGCCCCAGACTGGGTTTCCCAGTATCCGGATACCAAGACCGCCCCGGAAGACCGGGTTGCTATCTTCTTCACTGGTTACTCGCTCTTACGGGCTGAACGCCGAGCGTGCTCTGCTTCCCTGGCTGAACTCTCCTCAGCCGCAGTACCTTCCTCGACTGCCTTGGCCTCTTCAGCAGCCGCAGCCTCGACCGCTTCGGCCTGCTCGGACGTCATGAACGCGCCGGTGTACGGATACGGCGGTGCCTGGATGACGGAGATCGCGCCACCAGCGGGAGCCGACGCACCGACCGGCAGGACTGCAGCGAACGGCCACCGCGCGGTGATGCCGGAGGCAGGCTGCATGATGGTGACCGGGTTGACGGTCGCGTAGGCGAGGCGCATGGTCATACGCATCGCCACCGAGTCCTGCTGCATCAGGTTCAGGATGACCTTGCCGGAGTCGTCCGAGATGACGCCCTCAGTGAACATCTTGAAGCTGATGTCATTGCGGATGCCGATGATCGACTTGGACCAGTCGCCGCCGAGCATGAGCGCGCCGCTCGTGGAGAAGTTCCAGGAGCCGTTCTGCACCTCGGACAGCGGGTACCCATACAACCCGCGTCCTGTCGGGGAGCCGGTCATGTCCGGCTGGTAGATCGGAACGCCCTGCGCCGACCGGAGCCCGGTCAGCTTCCAGCCGAGACCGGGCATCGCGGCGAAGCCGTTGAGGGTATAGCCGCTCTGGGCCATGGCGAGGCCAAGGTTGGAGAAGTCCTGGCCGAGGTCGACGCCGGTACCTTCAATGGTCCAGTGGCCACTCTTGGTAGCGCCGGTGAACACGGCCTCGCCCCAGGTGACAGGCTTGTTGACGCCCCAGAGTACCGCCGAGTCGATCAGCGCGCCGACTGCCTCAGTGATGCGCGGCTGGACTTCTGACCAGATTGGGACATCCGCGTCGTCCATGTAGGCTTCGGGGATCGGCACGATGCAGGCCAGTTCCTCGACGACCATGACGACGTTTTTCCAGGCCTGGTTCGCGGTCTGCTTCATCCCCACGTCGCCACCGACCCAGTAGGCCACGGGCAGGACATCGAGGACGGGCATGCGCTGCGTCTTAGCAGAGAGCGGGACACGGCGCATGAGGCTCAAAGCCGCACTGGACTTTGGAGCCTCCTGAATAATTGACGTGGCGAGCGGCTCAGGAACCAGCGGGTCAGAACCGGATGTCGTCCGCGTAATGTGAGTACCGTAGGTTGGCATGAATGCCCTATCCTTCCGCGCGGACGCGGTCAGGCGTGACCCGCGCTAGGTGGACCGATTTCTGTCGACTAGCTGCCGGAACATCTCCTCATTGCTGCTAGGGGCTTGGGACGCGGGAGCCGCGCCTGGACGCAGGGAGGCAACTGGACGTGCGCGCGCTCCTGTTGCAGATGCGCGGGCACCATTCGGCTGTCCCGTCTGGTCTACCAGCCTCTGAGCAGCTTTGGTGATTATTCCTGCGAGGACCTCTGCCCTGGCGTTGATATCTTCCTCCGTGCCGGTTCCCAGGAAGTCTATCAAGTCAGGATCGAGATCATGGGCAGCAGCCGCCAACATCCGGTCCCGGTCGCCTCGCACGGCGTCTCGCTCGCGCTCTGCAGCCTGCTGGGCATCGACAGCCTTCTGTAGCTCGGACTTGTTGGCATCCTCCATCTCGCGCAGCCTCTTGGCTGCACCAGAGTTATCCCGTGCGGTTCTCTCGTGCCGCTGGGCCGCTTTCTTCCAGTGGTCTACCTGTCGCTTCAGCTCGTCAGGGTCCTCCTGCTGCATAATATCATGCAGCTGCTCTTCAGCTTCCTGATCTTCTGTTGCGAGCGCGGCAGCACTGGCATCGACGACCTCTCCGGTATCGCCACCAGTCTCGGGTACAGAATCGCTCATTTCCCTCTCATTCCCTTCGGGGTATAATACCTGATCCGGCCTCGTAGGGGAAGTCCCGGTCAGGGTTGACGTTACTGACGGGTAACTTAGACTCTCCTGGGGCATGGCCCGGCCAGGCCCCTGTGGCACGCTTATGTAGATTAGCGCAGAGCCCATCGAGCTGACCTGCGCCGACGTACTTACCTAGGTGTGCACGGCAGCGATCGAAGTCGCCATCTACTCCCCAGTTGATCTTCGCCGCCCCCGCGCCCTCTGCCCAGTAGCGCATGAGCCGCTCTGTCGACGCCTCATCTGATGGCGTCACCTTCTGACCAGCTACCATGTCACACCGCCTCTACCAGAAGTGGACCGGATTGCGCAGTCCTGCGCTTATTGGTTGCATCGACAGCATCGACTCGCCACCAGTACATACCCGGCGAAGAGTTGTCTACTGAAGGTATAGTGAATTGAGAAAACCATAGACTGTCTGTCCCCTGCGACAAAGCTGTGCCAGTATATGACTTGCTCGATGGGTCACTATCTGGCGTATTCTTGTCATTCTTGCGCCAGAACTTCGTCGTGATGCCGGCACCGGTTGTAATATCAGGGAACTTAGCCGTGACTACGATATCATTGTTCTGGGGAAAGAACAGGGCTGTCATGTCCATTAAGTCACCTCTGCGGTAATCTTGTCAGTGCTTACAGTAGCATCACGCGAGTCTACGGAGATTATAGCGCCCGGAGTATCGACCGTAACAGCTACAATAATGCTGTCGATAATTACATCCGCGTCGAGGGCATTGCTAACATATACAATAGCCGTAAGTTCCGGCGGAAGTGCGCCAGCAAAGAATGGAGGCCCAATCCAGCCATCTGCGTGGCTTACCGTAGCAGAATACCCGGCTATGGTCAGTACCAAGCCGATGTTGCCTGCAGCCGAAGACACAGTAACTGATACGCCAGATATCATGCCCTTGATACCAAGCGCACCAGAGCCAGAGCTTACAGTTGTAGATACCGCAGCGACCGACATCCGGAGAACAACGTTGCCAGAGCCGCCAGACTGAGTTGACGAGTACCCGGCTAGTCCCCCGGCAATCGACAGCGAGCCTGATCCTCCGGATTGCGTCGACGACGATCCGGCGACCGGCCAGGTAACAACTCCAACCAGTATGCTGATCGCGCCGTTACCCGCGCTTGGCGTCGCAGAGCTACCGGCCAGAGGGGTAAACCTGCCGATCGCGCCGGTTGTAGAACTCGAGGTTGCAGAACTACCGGCTACAATCAGCGTCATGACGATCGCACCGTTACCGGCACTTGCCGTCGCGGATGAGCCGGCGATTACACTCTTGAGGCCAAGCGTGCCGTTAGCGCTGCTAACAGTGGCGCTCGACCCGGACAATACCATAGTCTGAACAATGGCGCCGTTCGCCGCGCTAGCCGTCGATGATGAGCCAGCAACCTGATACGTGACAGGACCAGATACAATTGTTACAGCGCCGTTACCGGCGCTCGCTGTAGCACTCGACCCGGCCAGAGGGGTAACCCGCGACAATGAGCCGTTAGCAGAGCTGACCGTCGCCGACGAGCCCGCGACCACCATGGTCTGTACAATTGCGCCGTTTGCGGCACTAACCGTAGCGCTTGAACCCGCTAGCGGACTTACTTGCCCAATTGCACCACTTGCCGAGGATTGAGTTGCTGACGAGCCAGCAATGACCAGAGTCTGTACTATTGCTCCGCTTGCTCCGGACGCGGTAGATGATGAGCCCACTATCGGGCTAGCCTGACCGATCGCGCCGCTTGCTGAGCTAGCTGTAGCAGATGAGCCGGCTATACCATAGACAACACCGCCGGTTATCAGGCTAATAGCTCCGTTGCCCGCGCTCTGCGTAGCCGACGATCCAGATACTGCACCTATAAGGGCTATTGCCCCGTTGGTCGCCGACGCGGTAGCCGAGGACCCTGCCAGCGTCATGAGGGTGACAACGCTACCGGAAGCGCTAGAGGCTGTAGCCGAGCTACCCGCCAGGGTAGCGTTCAGGGATAGGGTACCGTTCGCGGCGGAAGCCGACGCCGACGAGCCAGCAATGCGTAGCGTTTGTACAATCGTACCGTTGGCCCCGGACGCTGTGGCCGAGCTACCGGCTATTGGTGATACAGTGCCTATCGCGCCATTCGCCGAGCTTGCCGTCGCAGAGCTACCCGCGACGATCGCAGTCATGAAGATAGTACCGTTGGCCGACGAAGCCGACGATGAGGAACCTGAGATGACGCCGGTAGCAGTTATCGCGCCGTTGGCCGTCGATGCAGTAGATGATGAACCAGCGACGTTCATTGTCAGGGTTACCGCGCCGGTCGCAGATGAAGCCGTCACGGATGACCCAGCTAGTACAGCGTTCAAGCCGAGCGTACCATTACCTGACATAGTGCCAGTATTATCAGCCAGGCCAGATACGCCATAGATGACTCCAGCAACGGGCGCAGGTATTACCGGGATACCCGGACCATACCATACATTCCCGCTACGCGGCATCTTCCCGGCCTTTCGCGCTACATACTACAGAGCGGGCTCCTGCCACACTATCCATGGAATGACATTAACTGCAGCCGGAGCCAGGCACCGTATCCGGAGAAAACGTGACACTGTGACCCGAGACTGCTTATCGCCCTCCTGATACCATACTCCGTACCCGGCCTGCGGATGAACATGTTCCGCGTCAACTTGCCGGATGGTGGTCATTGTGCCCTCTACCGATGCGTTGAAGCCGGTAGCGGCTGTACCGCCTACACAGAGTGAGGCTGGCTGCTGGGTATTGCCCCATAGCTCTGGGGTAAATGCGGTAACGGTAGCCGCAACGTCACCATCCGCCAGCTGGCAGATAACTGGTACCGCGGTGCCGGATGCACCGTCGAATGAGACTCCCCATCCTAGAATGCGTATATCCGTTGTTGCCGGCGTAGCCACCTGCACAACTGTCTTGACAGTACCGCCGACTAGGGCAACTACTGTCGGCATAAATGGCGTTGTGGTACCGCGCGGGCCAATTGCGTATTCCGCCATGTTTACCTCCCGTAAACAGTACTTCCTGAGAATGTTGATTGTGGCTGTAGACTGCGAATTGCTAGCTGCTGCGGTATTTTGGCTGCCGGGGCGGCGGCCGGCATGACCAGGACCATGATCCCGGCCTGCTCGGTGCTGTCACCCCACACCGGGGCGGTCGCCGTGCCGCCTGCGCAGTTCAGGTTGTACGCGCCGCCGTTAAGGCCGCCGTCAACGTTGGCGTTGTAGACGTAACCCGATGTGGAACCCGACATCGCCGACGCCGTGTTCACGGCGTACCCGAAATACAGTTCCCCGGACACCGCGGGGGTCAGCGACACCCAGTTACTGGTCCCCGTGCTGTCAAGGGTGCCCTGCTTGTCCAGCACCGGAACACCGGTGGTTGAGCTGAACTCCTGAAACGCGCAGCCCTCAAATGAGCCGGTGGCGCCCGCGCCCCAGGTGATCGTCACCGTCGCCGTCGACGCGGCGGTGACAGTTCCGATGAATACCTGCGCATGCACCGGCCCGGCCGTGGTTGCTGCCGCGCTGCCCAGTTTCGCCCAGGTGGCGTTCGAGGATGACAGGCCCGTCGCGGTGCGGCTGCCGCCGAAATCGATGACCTCGCACAGCACGAACTCGCCTGATGCGGCGCTGCCGGTAGTCAGCGAGAACGTGGTCAGCGCCCCATTCACGGATGCGCCCGTCAGGCTCCCGACAGCGGTGTATGTCATTGAGATATCCTGATTGGCTCTGTTAGCCGCTCAATCGTGGCGATACCTATTACGCCGCCACGATCGGCGCATCGACGGCAAATCGCCATCCCGGTCGCCACCATCCCCGCGTGCACTGGGCAAAGCCAGGTATTATCGTCGTGGCTAGCGACGCCACATGTACGCCGGTAGAGGCTCGCCGGAGTAGCGCCGCAAAGTGTGCCTGTAGCGTCGACGACCGCAGCACACGGATGCATCCGTGCAATGCGTAGGTCCGCTATTGCGACGCTGATCTCCAGCAGTGCCATTTCACGCCTGCTACACTTGGCAAATGAAGCCGACTCCGGCAGAGCCCGTACCTGCAGCAGCCTGCAAGCTGTCTCCGATCGCGGGCGTCCGCGAGGAAGCCAGCAGGAATGCCAGGAGCGGAGCCACGCCGGTACCGCTGGCTGCGGTAGTCAGTATGCCCCAGATAGCGGTGCCCGGAGCCGATGTGAATGGACCCCAGGTAATCTGCGACGTATTCCAGATTTGGGATGGACTCGCGGCGGTCCCTGCGGTCGGGCCGTAGGCCTGCCGGGCGTATCCTGATGCGGTCGCGTACTCGTTGATGCTCGCGGCTGCCATCGTGAGAGCGGTTGAGTCGAGAACACCTGATGCGGCGGCGGTGCTGAGCGCCATGTAGGTCGCTGCAGCCACCGGACTCTGAGTCTTGAGGGTGACCGCGTTGATAGCTTGCTGCTGAGCGGTCTGGAACATCTGTCCTGCTGAAAGCAGTGGCATGGTGACTCCTGTGGTGTAGTCAGGCCGGTGTGAAATCGGCGTCGAACTCGACTGGCTCGACTGCCGTAAGGCGGCCGATGCTGACGTCGTCAACCCAGTCGACAATGACCCAGCCCTCTGGGTCGATCTCATGTACGGTGACGGGTGTGCCGGGCTTGAGGTCCAGCTCGGTCATCTCCGCGGTGAGCACTTCTCCACGAGCGTTCTGCCCGTAGCCGTTGCCGTGTGCTGGCTGGTAGATGTAGTCGGTACCGGGAGCCGGTGCTTTGGGTTTTGCAGGCATTAGCCTTTGCCTCCTGATGAT
>Ga0318551_10000015_pt1 | contig 47466 bp, 84 predicted proteins | sample GRESIP082b2f19_FD_203511 | JGI IMG/M metagenome (GOLD analysis project Ga0318551, IMG submission 203511) | Tropical soil microbial communities from Luquillo Experimental Forest, Puerto Rico - GRE.SIPMG.082b2f19 | ecosystem: Environmental > Terrestrial > Soil > Tropical forest > Bulk soil...
GTCAAGGCCGGGGCGGAGCAACAGGCCGAGCCGCGCGTCGAGGAGGTCAGGCAGCGTCGTCGCGATCCGGTCGGCTCGCCCGGCGGCGTTCTCCAACGCGGCGAGCGCCCACGGGATCCCGGCGGGCTCTTGGAGCGTTGTCTCGGCCTTGGACTCAGCCTCGACGTTGACGAACTCGTCTCTCATTCGGTCCTCCCGTTCAGGAGCCGGGCCGAGACGTCCTCGACCTGCGGCGCGTACCCGCAGACGCAGCACCACACGATCGAGTTCACAGCGACGAGCCTCGCCGCGCACAGCGGGCACCACAACGCACCGTGGCGGCGTACCGGCGGGTCGGTCTTGCTTGCTTGCTTACTGCGTCCACTCGACCGTGAGACTAGACGCGACGACCGGGAAGGTCTAGCCGTGTTCATCGGCGGCGTTCCCACCAGATCCCGAACCCGATCGTGGCGACCCACAGGCAGAACCCGGCGACGAACACCTTCGGGTCGATTCCGTGGAGCGACACGCGGCGTCCGTCGTCGGTGCGGGCTGGGTCCTGCGACCTTACGCGCCGCGCGTGCGTAGCTCCATGATGCCGGGGATCGCCCAGGTGAGCGGCACCGGCTCACGCTTCCCGTCGTGAAGTACCCGCCACGACGCGATGTCCGCCTCGGTGAGATCACGGCCTGGGAGCGAGGAGCCCTGCTCGCAGAGTTCCGCGGTCCAGTCGCGTCCGCCCATCAGCGCGGAGCCGAGCAGCTTGAGTTGAGCGAGGAAGTTCACGACCTCGGAGGCGTCGCACAGGTCGACCATGCGCGCGCCTTCCTCGTCAAGCGCCTGCGTTGAGGTCGGCGGCGCGTTGCTCCGCGGTGGTCACGACCGGGTACACCGCGCGCGCGACCGCTTCGGGATTCGCGCCGAGACCGGGGATGCTCCGCCCCGGCTGGATCGTCTGCGACGGCTCCTGCGCGTAGCGAGCCTCGATCGTCGGCACCCACTCACACGAACAGCCGTCGTGATCTCCCGGCTGGTAGAAGTCGCCCTCCGGGAACGAGTCGCCGTTCGCCAACGCAGGATCGTTCTCGATGTCGGTCGTCGTGAACTCCGACGCGCCGAGGTCCTGATGCGGCTCGAACGGGGTGAGCGGGTCTCCGTAGAATCCCCAGTTCCACGTGTAGCTCACGGCGGGTTCGCCGTCGACCTCGGGGTCCGCGCCGACCGCTTCGGCGATCCGCTGCGTGAGGTCCTCGTCGGGTACGAACACGACATCGGGCAGCATGTCGGGACGTTCCGCAGGAACGTGACCGGCCGCGCCGTCCGCGATCGCGAGCGCGCCGCGGGCGTACGACGCCGGGACGTTGCCGGAGGTCTCACCCACCGCAGGCGTGAGTGGATGCCCGTCGGCGGTGCGGCCGATCGCCAACGCGAGGAGCGCGGCGGAGAGGAACGCGGTGGCGTCAGCGATGTGCGAGTCGGACGACCCGGTATCGACGTCGTCGAAGCCGTTGTCGTCGAGGATCGTACGGGTCTGATCCGCGTGACGTTGGAGGATCTGAGCGACCTGCGCGGTGAACGTCGTGCCGAACGAGTCTCGGAATAGCTCCTCCTCCTTGATCCCGACCGCCGCCAGGTGCGGTCTGAGCGCGCGGCCTGGGAGCGGGCCGGGGTCGTTGCGGAGCCGTTCGATCGCGGCGGCTGCGGCGTTGCGGACGGCGGTGCTCTTGCCGCGCGTCGCGGCCCGGTTGAGGACCTTCACGTTCGCCCGTTCGATCGCGGAGCGGAACGCTGTCTCGGCGGCGGCGCGGATCTCTCGGCCTGCGTCGCGGCGTGAGCGGTACACGGCGGCGAGAGCACGGTCGGCGCGCGCGGCCGCTGCCGGGAGCGCGGGTGGCGGCGCGGCGGTTCGGATGGCGTCCATCAACGACATGCGGTCGCCGTTGACGTTCACGGTAACGCTGCCCTGCGCCGCTGGCGTACCGGCCGGAAGCGCGGGAGGTCCCCGCCGAACGTTGCCCGGCCCGACGGGGAGCCCGTTCGCTCCCGGCCCGGTGCCGCCACCTCCGAGCGCGCCAGGCGCACCGCTCGTCCCCGGCTGCGTGCGTCCCGCCGCGAGGACGCGGAGGAGTTTCGTGATCTCGTCCGGTGGCATGAGATCCGACGAGTCGAACCCGAACGTCTCCAGGACCTTCTCGAAGTTGAGGATGCCCAGCTTCGCCAAGGCGAGCGCGTTCGCTCCCTGGTCGGGACGCACGATCACCGGAGCCGGGTCGTACCACACCCGGTAACGCTTGAAGTCGCCGACGCCGAGCATCCGCAGCGCGTACCAGAGGAACGTGCGCGTCAGGTCCCGGCACATGCGTTCCTCGATCGGCGCGATCGTCTTGAAGTAGTCCTCCTGCACGAGCCAGGCGTTCCAGTGGTTCGACCCTGCCGCCGTGCCACCCGACTCGACGAGCGCGCCGGGAATGTTCACGCCACGAGCGAAGTTCCCTCGGGCTTCTTGGAGGTACTCGATCCCGTTCGGGTCGAGACCCTGCCCGATCTTGACGTACTCGGGCGGCTTCCACTCGTTGTTCCAATGCATCACGAACGGCGCGACGCTCGCGATCGTGTCGGTGTTTGCGAGGCGGCGCGCGGCGGCTTGGTAGTAGTCCCGCAGGATCGAGCCGCTGATCGCTCCCTGCGACGCCGACGGGCCGACGCTCATGTCGGGCTCATCACCCGAGCCGCCTGCCATCTGCCGCACCGCTTCGCCGGGCACCCAGAGGACGCCGTTCATCGCGACCGCGGAGTCAGCCGTGTTCCGGTAGTAGCGCGTCAGCGACTCGTACAGGTGAAGGTCGTTCACGACCGCCGCCATCGGCGACGTCGCCCAGCCCTGCCACTCCTCGTCGGGAGTCCAGAAGCGGCGGATCTGCGTGCGTGGCACGGTGAACGCCGTGCCGCTCCTCTCGCTCCCGTTCGGCAGGTCGAGAACCAACGCGGTGTCGCGGTTGAAGCGGACCGCGTTCGCGGAGTAGAGCATCCACTCGACGCCGGTCGGTCCGTCGCGCAGCACTTGATACATGTCGCCGACGGTCTCGTAGAACCAGGCGTGCATCCGGAGCAGTTCCTGCGTGGTGTGCCGCTCGCTTTCGTAGTTCGAGAACAACGCAGTCGTCCACGCCTGGTCGACGTTGTCCCAGTCGCCGTTGTCTTGGAGGTACTGCACGATCAGGTCGCAGCGCGAGAGCGTGTCAGCGACGATGCTCCCGACGAAGCGGACGAGATGCAGCGTGTGCGACCACCGTCTGATGTAGTCCTGCCAGTTCGGGAAGTTCTGGAGGTAGACGGCGTCCATCGCGCCGACGCGCGAGATCCGATGGTCGGCGACGTAGCGGGTCGGGTCCTCGTCGCTGCGTTGGATCGCGGCGACGCGCGCGGAGGTCTCGATCGGCTCGAACGTCGCGCGTGGCGGTCCCGCGACCGCGGCGCGCGCTTGGTTCAGCACCGCAGGTTCGAGCACGGCCGGAGGCGGCAGAGCCACCGCTACGTCCCCTCTCGACTCGACTGCGGGTCATGCTGCCACAGAGGAGCCGCGAGCACGATCATTCGGGACCTTCACGCGTCGCGAGGAAGCATTGCGCTCCGGCGATCGCCATGACGACGAGCGGCGGGTGCGACCACGACCAGTTGACCCAAGCGACGTACACGAGCGCGGCGACCCACACGCCGAGACACAGCGGACAGGTCAACAGGACGTAGACGTAGCTCCTCCACGCCGAGACCCAATCGCCGACCGGCGGGTCTCCGTCGTCGTCGCGCCACGCCCAACGGCGCAGCGCGCGGCGGAAGTCGAGGCTGATCGAGTCCTGCGTGACGACGCGCGCGATCCGGTAGGCGGCGAGGAACCCGATCAGGAACGCGAGCGCCGACGATGCCGTGTCGTCGGCGAGCACGCTACGCGGCTGCTGGAGGTCCGGGGTCGCTGCCAGACGGCGCAGACGGCGGTGTGGCCGGTGTGTCGGCCGGTGTCGGGACGGGCCGTCCGAGCGGGGCGGTGGCGTTCTCCTCGATGTGGATCTCCTCGATCGGCGCGGCGCTCACGCCGCCCGCGCCGAGGCCGGTCATCAGCGGGGCGGCTTCCTCCTCGCGGAGCGCGGCGGGTTCGAGGAACCCGGCGTCGATCAGGTCCGCGAACTGGGTCGGGTCGATCAGGTAGACGTGGTCGACGATGCAGGTCCCGCCCGGCGTCCCGAACGAGACGTTCGCCCGGTACTCCTGGAGGCTGGTCGGCGTGTCGGACATCGGCGTGCTCCTCGGTCGGGGCGTTGCGGGGGATGGTAGCGACCAGGGACCACGCGCGGAGAGGACCCGGCGTGTCAGCCGGGTCCTCGTTCCGTGCCGTATGTGTGTGTCAGGGGCGTGTCATGCGCGGCTCCTCCTCTCGGCTGCGTCTTGCGTGCTCACGCGCTGCATGACCGCGTGAACGCGGACGATCGGGGTCATCAGATCATCCTCGTGACGCGGGTGGCTGCGGACTTGAGACCGGCGATCCGGCGCTTCTCGTAGCGGACCATGCTCGCGGCGACCGTCGGGTACGCGTACTCGGGATCGGCGGCCTGGCGCTCGTAAAGGTCGAGCATCTCGAACGCCTCGTCGAGCCGGACGTGGATCCGCTCTAGCGTCTTCGCCGGGTCCGTGATCTTGTACATCGGTCCCTCCTCGGGGTCGACTCCTTGACAACCCCGAGTCTAGACCTCCTGCGGCGGATGTCTAGACCCTTTCGGGTGCGGGGTCGCCCGGCCCTCAACCGGGAGCGACAGTTCGGGTCCTGCTGGGGGCGAAACCGGAGGACACCGGCCGCACGACCCCGCCCGGAGAACCTACCCGGCAGGGCCGTCGGAGAGCCGCCGGACAGGCCGGGACGCACTAGGAGCGCGGCCAGCGGGAGATCCGGCTCCTACGGCCGTGTGCCCGGCCTGCCACGGCGACCTAGCGGACCCTGACCCGCGGATTGTAGCTACAGCCTCGGGCGGTTGTAGCTACAACTCAGCCCCAGGCGATCATCGCCTCCTCCGCCTTGGCCCGCTCCGCGAGGACGACGAGACGCTCCATCACGTCCTCGAAGTACCCGGCGCGTCGGCCGCAGTCGTGGAGGACCGGACCGTCGATCAGGTACGTCGTCGCCCCGTCGAACCCGGAGTCGTCGCGGCCGACGTTCGCGACGAGCACGCGGCCGAGGAACTCCTCGGGGGTCGTCTCGCCGTACTCGCCTTCGTAGCCGAGCCGGTCGAGGACCGCGTACGCGTTGGCGTTCGAGAGGTTCACGTCCTCCTCGAAGTCGACGCGGCCGACCACGAGGACGGTGCCGCGGTCCTCGGTCTCGACGTAGCGGGCGGTGCTGAACGTGATGCTCATGGCGGACCCTCCTCGGGATCGTTCTTGGTTCCTGCGGTCAGCGTGCGGGGCGGGACTGCACGATCGAGATCTGGAACTCGCTGCCGTCGTCGAGGCGGACGACGAGTCCGTCGTTCGCGCCGAGGTATCCGGCGCTTTGGAAGTCTTCTGCGTTCTCGATCGCGTCGAGGAGGAGCGGGGAGAACTCGGATTCGAGGAGCGCTTCGGCGAGTAGCTCGGTGAACACGGTCGCGTTGATCTTGGGGTGGCTCATCGGTCCCTCCTCGGGGGTGCGGTAGTAGGCGTGTGGGGCGCAGCCGTGGCGGTTCTCGGCGGTGTCGGCGCGGAGGAGGCGTCCTTCGTGGACGAGTGCCTTGAGGTCTCGGTCGTTCACGCCGTGGAGGTTGAGGGTGGCGCGTGAGACGGCGGCTCCGTGGTGTTCGGCTTGGATCTCGGCGACGAGCGCGACGGCGAGGTTACGGTCGAGGGTGAGTTCTGCGTTGGTGCGTCGGGTGCTCATGGTTGGTTCCCTCCTCGGGATCGTGGTTCGGTTAGCTAGGAGAGGCGGCGGGCGGGGCGGGCGAGACGCTCGATCCCGACCCACGACTCGCGGACGATCTTGCCGTCGATGCCGGGGCCGGGCTTCGCCCAGCGGACCAGCGCGCGGTCGCGGTCGTCGAGGTCGACGACCTTGGCGGGTGCGCCGTAGTAGGTCACGGCGTCGCCCTTGCGGATCGCGTCGTGTGCGGGCTGCTTGCTCATCGGGGGTTTCCCTTCTCGGGTCCTGCGGTCGGGTTACTGGGCGCGGCGGTAGCGGACCGGGTACCAACTCACGGCGATGAACGGGTCGTGGCCGAAGGTCTGGAACATGGTCCCGCCGGAGGTGTGGTGCTGCTCGAACGCGGTGACGGCGGCGTTCACGCGGTATTTGCGGTACGGGGCGGCATCGAGGACGGCGTCGGTCTGGGTGCCGAGGTGGCCGAGGCTGATCACGAAGTCGCCGACCTGGAGGTCGCTGAGGCGGCCGTCTTGCTCGGGGCCGTATTCGGGGGTCTGGCGGGCTGCCATCCGGGCCTTGCGGGCTTCGGAGTCGAACGCCTTGTCCATGGTCCCTCCTCGGGGTCCTGGGTGCTCCTGACACCCCGACTCTAGACCTTCGGGTCGGTGCTGTCTAGTACCCGACTGCCTGGTCGGGTTTCGGGGCTCCGGTCAGGTCCCGCGGGCTCCGGTCGGACCTCCCGGCCACGGTCTCGGAGACCCGGCTCTACGGCCGTGAGAGCCTCTCGGGCGCAGCCCCGGCAGTAGAACCGCGGGCCGGGTGCCTCGTCGCCCTGCTGCTCGATCGCGACGGTCGCCCCGTTCTCGCAGCCGTCGCCGTCGGGCTCCCAGCCGAACGGGAGGTTCCCGACGTCGATCAGGCGAGACTGCTGCTCCGGGGAGAGCGCGTTCCAGCAGGGCAGGCGGAACCAGCCGCGCTTAGCGGTCATCTCCACAGGTGGAGGTTGTGCTCCGCGGCGTGTTGGGAGGTCTCGACGACGATCTTCACGTCGACCGCGTCTTCGGTCTGGCCGGTGAGCGTGACGATCCAGCCGCAGTCGTCGCAACGGACCTGCGCGGCGACGCCGGGAAAGATCGTGAACCCTTCCGCGTCGATCATCCGGCCTTCCTCCTGCGCTTCGGCGCGACACGCTCCTCGGGGCGGATCATCCGGCCGCAGCGGTCGCAGCCGATGAACCACCAGCCCGGCCCCGGCTGCCGTCGGGAGCCGCACTCGCACCAGCGGATCCTCTCGGCGCGGAGACTCCCGAAATGCTGCGACGGCAAGATGTGCGCGAGGGCGTCACGGTCGCCGCGGCGGGCGCGGAGGTAGTGCGCGTTGCACAGGCCGCGCGAGTCCTCCGGGTTCGCGCAGCCGGGGAACCGGCAGCGGATCCGCCGACCGTCGACGTCGATCTTCACGAGACCTCCCGGCACTCGCCGTAGCGCGGGCAACGGTCATGTTCGTCTTGGCCGTCGCAGATCACGCAGGCGGGCAGCGTCGCGAGGTCCTCCTCGGTTGACCAGCCGAGCCCGGTCAGGTCCAAGCCGCACAGGGCGACGTTCTCGTCGTCGCAGCAGGTCAGATGGACGAGTTCCAGGTCGGCGCACGGGTGCGGGTTGTCGGTCTCGAAGTCGTACGGGGCGGTCATCGGCGGGCGGGTCTCCATTCGACGGGGATCTCCTCGACCGGCTGGCCGAGGTCGGCACGGTACGAACACATTGGCGGCAGCGCGGCGTTGGCGTGAGGACCCTCGTCGCCCCACGGGTAGCGGCGGCAGAACGACGGCCGTTCGTCGTACGCGAGGCAGCGGCGGGTCTCCCGGTCGAAGCGGTCGCACTCGTAGAACGCGGAGAAGACGAAGTCGCCGTCTCGGTCCGAGGTCGCTCGGCCCTTCAACCACGGAGCACGGTCGAGCCCTTCACGGCGGGAGAGTTGCCGGAAGTGCGCGAGGACGAACCGGCGGTCGGTCTCGTCGCTGCCGTGCATCGTCGACTGGCGTAGCTCACGCAGCGTCCACGGCAACGTCACCGGATCGCAGCACGCCCCGCAGCCGTTGCAGTCAGTCATCGCCGTCTCCGCGCCACTCGAACGACTCGACGACGTTCCCGTCCCGGTCGTACCGCTCCCAGGAGTGCGCGGCGGGGTCGTCGTGGCCGAGGAACAACTGACATCGGCGGCGGCCCTCAGGATGGAGATGGCCGCAGACATCCTCGATGGTCCCCTCGAACGGTTCGCCGGGCCGGTAGCGAGTTTCGGTCATGCTCGCTCCGAGACGTTGAGCGCCCGGTACAACGCGCCGACGAGGCGGATGACCTCGTCGCGGTCGCGGAGGAGGAGAATCGGCTGGTCAGGATCGTCGACGTGAGCGACGTGGATGCCGCCGGGAAGCGCAGGCCACGGCTCGACGACGAGCGAGTGGTGCGTCGACGTGAACAGGATCGACTCGTCGGTCACTGGCGCGCCGCCTCGTCGGCGTCTTCGGCTGCCTCGACGCGCTCGCGGTGCGGGCGGCGCGGCTTCCCTGCATGGCCGATACACGACCAGCCGGGACGCGCGTCGCAGACCGGGCACGCCACGTCGAGGGTCTGGATCATCACCGTGCCGTGCTCCGCAGCGGGTCGGTGCCGTACCCGGACTCGACCATCCGGCAGACGTAGTCCTCGTAGTTCGCGGAGCCCTGCACGGTCAGCCGCCACCGGGGCGGTTCCGTGACGAGCGCCTCGACCTCGCCGTCCTCCGCGAGTCGCCACAACGCCTGACCGACCTTGTCGCGCAGCCGCGCGTCGGAGAGCCTGCCGCGGATCTCGTCGGTCGAGAGCCCTGCGGCGGTTCCCGCCTCGCCGAGTATCCGGAACACGGCTGTTCCCGCGCGGTACGTCGGTGATCTACTCATCGGGTCTCCTCTCGGGTGTCTGGACGCGACGAGGTCCCGGCCGGAGCCGGGACCTTCGCCACGCCGGGGCAGGGCAGGATCACGCTCCGGCGACCTCCGCGTACAGGCGCTCGAAGCCGTCCGCCTTCTGGACGAACTGGGACGCGGCCTCGGCCTTCGCGACCGTCGACGCGTTGTGGAGCATCGACGTCGATGACGGCCGGAACCGGTTGCGGAGGAGGTCCTCCCGGGCCTCGTTCGCGTAGGCGGCGAGCGCCTCGCGGGGCGTGAGGTCGCCGCGCTCGATCGCCTGTTGGACCCCGATCGCGAACGACGCCTCGTGGTCGGCGCGGACGGCGCTCTCGCCCCACCCGACGCCGTACGCCGGGCCGTACTTGGCGACGCTCTCGACGAACTCCTCGGTCGCCTTCGCCGCCGCGCGGACGCTCGCCCGGAGATCGGAGGCGAGCATCTCGTCGATGCTCTCGGTCGTGGCGAACGGGTTGGTCTCGGTGGTGCTCATCTGGCCCTCCTCGGGTCCTCGGTGCGGGATCTTCCCGCCTGACCACAGACTAGACCTCCCGAGTCTGTCTGTCTAGCCCTCGTTTGCCCTTGCGGTTGCTGGATGCCGCCCCGGCATGACCGGGCTGGCGTGGGCTAACACGGAGGTCCGGCCACGCTCGGGAACGGCACCGTGACCCGGAGACTAGACCGCTACTGCGGCAGCGGCATGGCGAGCGCCTCGATCATCTCGTCGAACCCGGTGCCGACCTCCGCGGGAACCTGCCACGGTTCGAGCCCGTAGATCGCCCACACGAGCGCGTCCATCCGGTCCGGCGAGTAGTTCTCGTTCGGGTCCCAGGTGACGAGGCAGTCCTCCAACTCGGGGAACGACCCGACGTGATGCGCGCGGCCCTGCGCGTACAACGCCGACGGTGCCTCGGCGCGTGCTCGCTTCGCGTCCGACGCGCGCACGCCCGGCTTGCCCTTGTCCATGTGGAAGCGGACCTCGCCGCGTTCCTGATCCGACAGGCGCACCACGGCGAGCACGGCAGGGCCGTTGAGGTTCAACTCGGGAACGACCTTCGTCGGGATGCCCGCGTCGGCGTAGCGGTAGTACGCCTCCACGACACGCTTGCCGTACTCCTCCGCCTTGACGCGTCCCGAGAGGTCCTCCAAGACGTAGACGTGCGGCGGGTCGCGGTCGTCTTTGCCGACGACGATGATGCCGGTCTCCTTCCCGCGACCGCCGAGCGCGCCGAGGTCGGTGTCGACGAGCGCGGCGAGTTCCGGGGAGAACGCCGACGGGTCCACGCCGATCGAGACCTCCGCGAGCGGCGGGACCGGAACGCCGATCAGCGCGTTGTCGCGGATCGACGCGCGTGTCCACAGCGCGCCGGGGTAGTCGTCGAGGACGATGCCGAGGATCTCTTGGTCGTAGAGCGGCGTCCCTGCGTACAGGCGGATCCACTGCGCGATCGCGGTCGACGAGATGTTGAAGCGGTTCTCCATCGTCGAGCCGCGGATCACGACGACGTCGTCGTGCTCGCGGGCGAGGAGTTCACGGATCAGCCCGATCGGTTTCGGTGTTCCCGTCACGAGGCATTGCGGATGCTCACCGAGGCGGAGCCCGAACTGGAGGTTGTTCCAGGCGTCGGTGAGGTAGCGGAACTTCGCCGGTTCGTCGACCCAGGCGCGGTGATGCTGCGGGCCGCGCAGCGCGTCGGGTTTCTGGCCGGTGTAGATGTCGAAGCGGCTCCCGTTCGTGAAGATCAACTCGCCGAGGGAACGGTTCCAGTCCACGACCGCGGACGGCGGGACGCTGCGGAGGATTCCCGAGTCGCCCTCGACCGCGACGTCGCGACCGTCGGCGAAGGTCTCGAACACTCCTGCGTACCGGACGTTGGCGTGACGGCGGCAGAAGTCGGCGACGTCCTCCGCGCCGACGCGCGTCTTGCCGTAGCCGCGCCCGGCGAGCCAGAGCGCCACGTTCCACCAGTCGCCGCCCGGCGTCAGTTGGTTCGGGCGTCGCTGCGCCGGGTCCGGGTGCGCCACGGTCTGGAGGAGCCACCGGACTCGTGACTTCTCCCAGGCGTCCATCCCGAGAATGTCTCGGCGCGCCTGCTGGATCTCCTCCGGGGTCAGGAGGGGATGGTCGAACCCCGGAGACCGGCCAGACGGCCGTGTAGCGCCGATCACCCGAGCGGCAGCCCTGATATCGCGTCCTGGATCGGATCCGGCTCCTGGCCGTTCCTGGAGCCCTCAGCGTGGACCTCCGAGGCTGCCTCGATCGCGCCCATCCCTGGGAACTGCGAGAGGAGCGCCTCGATCTCTTGGTCGAGCCGGGTGTTGTACTCGGTCACGCGGATCTGAGCCTCGATCCGCATCGGGCTGTCGAGCCCGAGGAGCCTGGCCTTCTCGCGGAGGAGCCGGACGAAGATATGGCCGTGCGACGCGTCGCCGCCGCCGAGGTACTCGCGACCGGCGCGCGTGAGCCCCGCCTCGATCTGAGCGAGTTGCTTCGCGCAGTGTTCCTCGTAGGTGGCGGCGTACTCCCGCTGCCACGCCTTCTTGATCTCCGCGAGGTCCGACGCGACCGTGCCGTGCGAGACCTCCACGCCGGAGCGCGCGAGGTCAGACCGGATCTGTTCGATCGTCCGTCCCGCGAGACGCAGCGTCGCCACCTGCGCGCGGCGGAGGGCGATCTGTTCCTTCCGCTGCGCTCGGATCACTTGACCGCTCGGCATCGTCGGGCAGCGTACCGCCGTCGAGGAGTTCGTCGATGATCTCGAAGCGGAAGTGCGCGCCCTGGATCGGTCGGCGGTGCTCGCGGTCCGCCTCGGTCATCGCGTCCGCTTCGGCGAGCAACTCCGCGAGCACGACGAACCGCCGCGTGACCTGCTCAGTGATCGCGACCATCTCGGCGAGCGCGTCGACGATCGGCTGCATCGCCTCCGGATCGTTCACGAGCGCGCGCTGGATCTCCCGCAGCCACTCGACCGGGTTCGTCGCGCGGCTCGGCTCGCCCCAGGTGATCCACTCCTGCGTGTGGAGCGGGCGTCCGTCGTCGGCTCGGAAGAGGTCTCGCGCGCGCGCCGCGGCGGCGACGCGGTCCTGCATCCAGGAGTCGTCGCGCCAGAACTGAACCGGCACGTACGAACCGTCAGGCTGGAGGTCGTACTGGATCCACGGAGCCGGATCCGGGTCCGTCCACGCCGCGCACTCCGGGCAGTAGGCCGAGACCTCCGCCGCAGGATCGGGAACCTCGCCGGTCTCGTCCGCCATCCACGCCGCGCAGTCCTCGCACAGACCGATGTCGTCGACGACGATGCGGCGGAAGCACCGCCAACACTCGTCCTCCTCGATCGTGTCCGCGGTCGGCGGCTCCGGCGTGCGTTGGAGGTCGTGTCCGTGGAGGACCTCCAACGCACGCTCGTACGCTCGGCTCATGCGGCCTTCTTGTGCTTGCGGACCTTGCCGGTGCTCGTGCGCGAGACCGACTGGCCGCAGCCGTCGCACTTGACGTACTTCGCCCAGCCCTTCCCGGCGGGAGCGGACTGGAACTTGCCAGACTGCGAGCAGAACGCCTCGGCGGCCTTCGCCTCGTCCTGCTCGCGGCGCGTGACCGACTCGGCCCAGCCGGGCATCGTCGGGGCGTCGGGGAAGCAGACCGTGCACGCCTTCTCGCCGTACTCGGCGACCATCGCGGTCTCGTCGCAGTCGGCGAGGTCGATCAGCCAGGCGTACGTCGTGGTGAAGTGGCAGGTCGAGCAGTTCATGCCGCGGTGGACGTGGCCGTTCGTGTTCGTGACCAGGAAGTACCGCAGCCAGCCGCCCCGGCGAACGTTCTCCTCGGTGAGCGGCTTCTCGGCGTCGCGGATCCGCGCCATCTCGGCGACGAACTCGTCGTAGCGGGCGAGCGCGTTGCGGGCGTTCCCGACCTCGGCTCCGGTGGAGAGGCGTCCGTAACCGTACTTGTTGTCGGCGGCTTCGGCGTCGAGGATCGCACGCAGGGTCTCGGCGGCTTCGGCCGGGGTCTGCGTCCAGTCGTAGTCGCTGCGGAAGGTCCGCCGGTTGCGCTCGGCGTTGCGGTCCTCGGTCCCGGCGTAGCGGCGGAGGTCGTCGAAGCCGTAGGTGCGGCTCTGCGCGATCGCTCGGGCTTCGGCGAGGTCGGCAAGCTGCTGGTCGATCTCGGCGGGGGTGGCTGCGGTCAGGTCGGTCATCTGGCCCTCCTCGGGTCTCTTGGTCGCTGCCTCCAGAATAGACCTCCCCGCCAGGGTTGTCTAGCCCTGGCGGGGAGGAGGTCCTACTGGCCCGTCTGGCGGTGCCACTCGGCGTTCGCCGCGAGCATCCGAGCCCGGTTCTCGGGGCTCGCCTCGCACGCCTCCACGCCCTTGAGACCGGCGAGGAGCGCCGTGCCAGGCACGAACCCGGAGACCACGCCCGCCCGCTTGGAAGGGCAGCAGTCCAGGCACTCGGAGGAGCCGAACGCAGGCGACGCTTCCCAGGTGAACCGGGGCTCGTGCTTCGCCTCGACCCAGACGTCCATGTACGCACCGCAGGTCACGTGGTGGACCGCGACGGCGGTCATCTGCGCGACCCGAGCCTCGAACTCGGCGAAGGCTTCCTCGCCCATCTCGGCCCGGCGAGCCTCGCGGACCGCAGCCGCCCGGCGGTGCGCCTCGGCCGTGTTCTCCGCGGGCGTCCGGCGGGTGGTGGGGTTCAGCGTCTCGGTCATCGGACCCTCCTCGGGCTCGTCGAACTTCCACCCCCGACACTAGACCTTTCGGGGACGCCTGTCTAGTCGCGAGGAGGTCCCGAGGCAGACAGGGACCTCGGGACCTCTCCGCGTGATCCGAGCAGGGCAGCTACTCGGCGGCTTCGGGCTCCGGCTCCGCGGCGGGTGCGGGCTCGCCGAGGTTGTTCGAGCCGAGTTCCATCCCGGCCGCGCCGGGGACGTTGTCCTCGGCCGGTACGCCGGTCCCTCCTGCCGTCGCGGGAGCCGGGGCGGGAGCCGGTGCGGCGGGCGCGACGGTGCCGAGGTTCGAGACCGCGGAGTCGAGATCCGACACGGCGGTCTGGAGCCCGGTCACGTTCACGCCCTGACCCTGGAGGGAAGCGATCTCCGCGTTGAGCGCGTCCATCGCGGACTGGATGTTCGCCTGGTCTGCCTGGATGGACGCGACGTCGGACTCGACCTGTGCGGTCGCGGCGTCGAGGTCGTCCTGACTTGCCATGATCTGCTCCTGTTGATCGAGGATCGTTTGGACGGCCTCGGCCAGCGCGTCGAGTTTGCGGTCGACGCGCTTCGTCAGCCGGTAGATGTCGGACTCGTCCGGTTCGTCGTCCTCATGGTGGAAGTCGAAGCGGTCGAGCGCGGGCATCGCCGGGAGAGTAGCGGACTGCGCGCGCGGCAAGCACGGATACGGCGCGACGGTCCCGGCGCGTGCTCCTTCTCCACCCACTCGGGTCAGGCTACGAGACGCGGCTGGATCACGTCGCCGGGATGCGCGCGCAGCACGGCGTGCTCCGCGACGTGATGCGTCGGGCAGAGCACTTGGAGGTTCTCCTGATGATGGGCGCAGCCGACGCCGTAGCCGCCGATCGGCGCGACCGGGACGACGTGATGAACCTGGAGGTCCTCGTCGTCTCCGCAGATGTCGCAGCGGCCGTCGGCGAGGAGCACGGCACGAGCACGAGCGGCGGACCAGTAGTGGTTCGTCGCGTACGCGCGCTGGCAGTCGATCGCGCACCAGCGGCGTCGGCGCGGCGGGAGCAGTCGCCCGTCCCACTCGCAGCGGCCCTCAGAGTTCGAGCCGTACGCCAGAGCGCAACGGATTGTCCGCATGTCGATCCGCTACCCGGATGGGCCGCGTCTCCCGGTCGTCCGATTCATCCCGTTCAGCGTAGCGGCTCCGGAGGGTTTCTCCAGCGCGCGCCAGCTAAACGCCGGTCACCGTGACGATCTCGCGGTCGTGTTCGCTGCCGATCTCCTCCTCGACGAACTCGACCGTGGCGTTGAAATGCTCCGGGTCCGCGAGGACCTCTAGCCACCCGAACTCGTCGTCGCGGACGATGTCGTCGGGGATCTCGACGCGCCACGTCTCGATCGTGATCGCGTGCGCGGTCGTCGTGACCGTGTACGTCGCCACGGTCAGTCCCTCGCCCAGCAGGTCGGGAGCCCGTTACCGTCCGGCCAGCCGCGGATCTCGTTGAGGATTCCCGGCGGGACCTCCTCGTACAGCCACGCCGTGCCGTACCGGTACGGGTCGCCGTCAGCGTCGAGGTGACGCTCGTCGGGGTGGAGTCCCGCCGTGGCGAGGCGGCGGCACGCCTCCTCGTAGTGCGAGTCCGGGTACTTCACACAGACCGGATGCTCGCGCAGCCAGTCCATCTGACGCGGCGACCCGGCCCGGCAGTCGTTCAGATGCCAGCGTCCCCAGACCGTGAAGACGCGGCGGATCCGCGCGGCGTCCCAGCCTTCCGCCGGTTCGATCCCGTCGACGATCCGCTGCGCTTCCATGTCGATCTGTCCGCAGGAACCGTCAGCGTCGCCGTTCGCGCGCGGACCCTCCACGCCCGTGAACGACAGGCGGTTCACGCCGGGATGATGCAGCACCGGACCGTAGGAGATCTTGACGTACACGGACGAGCGTCGCGCGCCTTGGCGGAGGTCAAGCGTGCCGAGGCGGAGCGTCTTGCGGAACGGCTGGTGGTCGGCGTCGACGGTGGTCATCGGTCCTGCTCCTGGTTTCGGATCTCGGCTTCGGCTTCCGCCTCGCCGCGGCTGTCGGTCGTCATCAAGACCCGGCCGCGCCAGTCGCCGGTCGAGTCGTCCTCGCTGTCGGTCACGACGTAGCCGCGCTCACCGTCGTGCTCGCCGTACATCACTCGGAAACGCCGGTCCATCTCGTCCTCCTCAGACGATCTCGCGACCGCAGTGGTCGCAGGTCTCGGGGCCGTCGTCGAGGGCGAAGACGGCGAACGCCTCCCAGCCGTCGCGCGCCTGATGGCGGGTCGACCAGGAGATAAGCCGGTAGTTGTCGTGCGTGCAACGCGCGCAGACGATCCCGCCGTCGTCCATGAGGACGGCGTGGGTGTAGCCGCCGAGCCAGCCGAACCGGCCGACCATCCGGACGAGCCGGAGGACCTCCGCGGGCGGCGTGAGCGTGTTCGGCATCAGTCCTCCCACAGTCGCGGGTTGTCGAGGGCGAACTCCTCGGCGACCGGGAGGTACGGCGGCCACGGCAGACCGAACCGCTCGGCTGCGACGCGCGCGTCGCGCACCATCCGCGTGTCGAGGTCGTCGAGCGTGAGGCGGACCTTGTGCTCGCCGAATCCCTGCGGCTCGTAGATCTCGTCCGCGGTGTCGAAGTACGCGACGAACGCGTCGCTGTCGGAGACGACCCGGCGGGGTGCCTTGACTCGGCGGCTCACCGGCCCTCCTCCTTCGGACCCTCCGCCGTGGCGGCGAAGCGGGCGGCGACCTGGATGAGCCCGGCGTACGCGGCGGCGTCGGCCGGGGACTGCGACCCGATCGCGGACCAGTTGACCTCGGGTCCCTGCACGGAACCGAACGCCACGCGCGGTCCGGTCACGGTGACGTCGACCTCGCCGCCAGCGTCGGGGAGCACGCGGGAGAGCCGGTACGACGCGCCCGACGAGCGGCGCGCCATGCCGAGGCGGGCGACCGTGATCGGGCCGACGCCGTCGTGGATCGAGGAGCCGGTGTCGGCGAAGTCCGCGAGCGTGTCGAGCGAGGTCGGGCAGGTCCCGACGGGGACGACCCGGTCGCACTCGTTGCAGAGGAACTCCTCGTCGCCGTCGCGCACCGACGCGGAGTCGATGTGCGCGGAGAGCGTGTGGCCGCAGCGGAGTTCGATCTCGATGAAGTCCTCCTCTGGTGCGGGCGGGAGGTTCCACGCTCCCGCGTCGACGTCGTCGGTCACGAGACGGGCGACGAACGCCGGGTCCCAGGTTGTCTCCTCACCGCACGTCGGGCAGGTCCGCTCCTCGGTCGGGAAGTCCCACTGAGACGAGCGGGCGAACACCTTCTCGGTGTGGCCGCAGGCGAGCGGCACGGTGACGTTCTCGTCGGCGTCGACGACGAGATGACCGTCGGCGTCGACCTCGGGCTCGAACGGAGCCGGGACGGCGCGGTCGCGGGCAGCCGCGATCAGCGTCGGGTCGGCGTCGTGGTCCTCCAGGAACTCGGCCGTCGCGACCGGGAAGTCCGCCGAGCAGCCTGTGCACCAGACCGCCTCGCGCGGGTCGTCGCTCGCGAGGATCTCGCGGGCGGTCTCTTCGTCGATGCCGTGCCCGCACTCCAGGACGGCGGTGCTGTCGTCGAGCATCGGCTCGGCGGTCCCGGACTCGTTGGCGGTGTGGCTTCTCGGGTGGTTGTTCACGGTCCCTCCTCGGGTCGTGGTGGTCGGCTGAGGTCAGTCTAGATCGGGTGCGGTCGGAAGTCTAGCCCTCGCGCTCGGCGGTGAGGATGGCTTCCCGGCACGCCGCGACGAGTTCGGCATCGGAGAGCCCGGAGAGGTCGGCCTTCGAGAGCGCGGCGTACGCGCGCTCCTGGGAGGTGACCTTCGTCAGCCGCAGGTCCTCGGACAGGCTCTCGTTCCCACGAGCCTCGACCTCGTACCGGTTGTTCCGGTAGCCGCCGTCCATCGCGGACGCCTTGGCGTAGGCGCGGTGGAAGTGGATCGGCGTCTCGAAGGTCTCGCACTGCGCGGCGTGCGTGAGTTCGTGCCACAGCGAGGAGGACGCCTTCTCCGGCGAGGAGGAGGTCCTGATCGTGATCGAGTGGAAGTAGTTGCCGCGCCCGTCGGGCTTGACGCGGTGCGTCCCGCCGAGGTTCCGGGCGGCGACGATCTTCACGACCACCGGCCGCTCGATCCCGAGGAGGTCGATCGCCTCGCGGACGGCGGCGGGGAGGAACACGGCCCCGCCCTGGCTGGCCTTGCTCGGCAGGGTGATCTGGTTCATCGTGGCCCTCCTCGGGCTCCTGGGTGGTCTGGCAAGTCCAGACTAGACCTTTCGGCCGCGCCTGTCTAGCCCTCCTCGTCGCAGGCGTGGGCGTGGTAGTAGCCGACGGGGTCCAGCTTCCGGCGGCGTCGGGAGCGGATCTCCTCCGCGGTGATGTTCACGGCCATCGGGATCGCCCACGCCGCGTACCTCCCGGCGAGCATCAGCGTCCCGGTCCGGTCCGGGGTCGGGTCGACCGGGCAGAGGACGATCCCGTCCTGATCGACGGCCAGGATCGTGTCTGCGCCGCAGCGGTGGCATGGCGCGTGGACTATGGCCATCGCCCTTGCCAACTCGACCTCACGGCCGTGTACGGCCGCTGCGGAGGTCCTGACGCGACGCTGCGTCTCAGACATCGGCGCGGACGGTCACGTCTCGTCGTCCTCCTCGGCTGCGGCCTGGTCCTTCCCGCAGACCTCGCACGGCTGCCCGACAGGGTTCGTCCAGGTGTGCACGCCAGGACCTTCCTCGACGCGGTGCGTCCAGACGATCCCGGCACGGTGCTGGAGGTCGTCGAGGACGTCAGCCTCGTGGTCGTCGGCGACCGCGTACATGCGGGACAGTTCGGGGTTGGCATCAGGCACCGTGATCCTCCTCGTACTCGCGGCCGCACGTCGGGCACGTTCGCCCGGCCCGCAGGTCGATCGGCGACGCGCACGCCCAACAGTGGACCTCTCGCGTCACCGGACCTGCTGAGAGGGCGGGACACGACGCGAGGTGGATCCCGAGCGCGGTCGTGGTCGGGAACGTCGCGCCGCAGGGGAAGCAACGCCGCTCCGGCTGGCGTCGACTCACCGCACGACCTCCACGATCGCGTCGTACGGGAAGCGGAACAGGTCCGGGTGCGCGCCGACGTAGACGCCGTCGCGGTCGTGCTCGACGATCGTGCAGTAGATCTCGCCGACGCGCGAGTAGCTCCGTTCGGGGTCGATCTTGAAGCGGATCGTCCGGTTGGAGCCGGTCGGCATCTGCGCTCGGAGGAGGTTGACGTCGGTCATCGGACGACCTCGTAGCCGTGCTCCTGCGCGTACGCGACGCCGTCGCGCTTCGTGGTGAACTCCCGGTAGCGCGTCTCGTGGACGAGGAAGCCGTTGAGGTTCTCGATCATCCACCGCACCCGGCGGACCTTCCCGATCGAGTAGGTGCGGCCACCGTCGCGGGTGAGCACGTCCTCGAACAGTTCCCTGCGGGTGATGCGGACCTGGGTCGTGTTCATCGTGATCCCTCCTCGGGGTCGGGTTGCTGAGGTCAGACTAGACCGTGGATCGGCTGGCGTCTAGACCCCCCTAGCTGGACGCGGAGCCGAAGAACAGGAACACCTTGTCGTGGCTGCCCTTGCGGCACATGGACGCCTTCACCTTCGCCGCCTCCGCGCCGGTCATCTGCACGGCCCCGGCAGGTCCCCACTTGTCGGCGTAGACCGCGGCGAGCCGGTCGAGACCGGCCGGGCCGAACGTCGCGAGCGCCTTCGCCAGGAGCCGCTTGTCGGCGGCGCGGCGGGCGAGGTAACGCTTCCGGTCAGCCTCGTCCATGCGCTTCGTGACCACGGGATCGGCTCGGCCTTCGAGCCGTTCCGGGTACTCGGCCAACTGCGCGGCGCGGAGGAGGTCCACGGACTTCCAGCCGTTCGGGAGATCGAACACGACGTAGTCGTACTTCTCCGCGAGGGTCCCGGTGTAGCCGCCGTGTCCGTGCTCCCACCCGGCCTGCTCGCGCGCGGTGTGGAACGCGTCGGAGACATCGCGCCCGATGCCCACCTGGCTGAAATACATCGCTCCCATGCGGTCCTCCTCGGATCGTCGCGGTCTGGCAGAACCAGACTAGAGCGTGGCGTCTGCTCTGTCTAGCCCTCGGAGGAACCAGGCGAGGTGCTCCCCGGCGCGCGCCCGGTTCTCGGGTTCGTTCCACCAGCGGTTCCGTCCCGACGGGTGCGGCAGGAGGAGCACGCGCGGACCGGCCGGGTGCGGCCCCGTCGAGCAGAGCGGCCAGTCGGCGAGGTCGAACGCGGTCGCGACGCGCCGCCCGCAGAGGAGGAGCCGGGCCGGGTTCTCGGCGAGGAACCTCTCGGCCGTGGCGCGTGCTCGCGCCCGGTCCCAACGCTCGGTCCACTCCTCGATCAGGTTCCTGCGGTCCAGGGTGAGCCAGGACTGCTCGGAGAGCCGTCCCAGGTCTGCCAGGAACCGTCCGGCGCGCCCGCCGAGGGGATTCTGCTCGTCGGCCCGGTTCGGCTGCTCTCCGACGACCAGGAGCCCCGAGACGGGAACCTCGCAGACGTGGCGGAGTCGGAGCGCCCGTTCGAGCGCCTCCTCCGCGTGGTACTCGTCGAGGAGGAGCGTGCGGCCGCAGTTGACGCAGCGTGCGCCCCACCGGGCCGTGCAGTGTCTCGTGCCGGAGCCGTGGAGCATGATCTCGTCGACGTTCACGCCGCGACCCCGGAGAGCACGGCGAGGACCTCCTTGGCGCAGTCGAACGCGCGGGCGATCGCCTCGTCCTGGTTGATGTAGGCGTACGTCGCGAGACGGCCGCAGTAGAACGTCGGGACCGGCGCGAGAGCGAGGCTGATCTCCTCCTGGAGCCGCGCGTTCATCCGGGCGTCGTGATGGTCCACGGTGTCGACCGGGTAGTGGCGCGCGTCGGCTCCGGGGTACTCCTCGCTCACGACGGTCCCGCCGATCCGCTGTCCGGTCGCGTGTTTCGTCTCGACGGTGCGCGTGTACGGCACCGACATCGACGGCCGGTTGATGACGTAGCTCTCCGTGAGCGTCTGGTCGTCCCCCACCGGGACATACCGAGACCGTAGCTGCACGCCGCGCCATTCGAGCGCACCCGGCGCGCCGATGAAGTCGTCGCACGCCGCGGTCACGACGATCGCGGCGGCGTCGACGCCGATCAGCTTGTCGACGGTGACCTCCGCGCCGCACGTCACGGCGGAGCGTGAGAGGAGCGACTCGATCGCCCGGTTCGGGCCGTTCGGAGGGAAGCACTCGAACTGATCTCGGAACAGCCTCGTGTACCCGTCGCGGCGTAGCTCGATCCGCTTCGGCGCGAACGACGACGAGAGCGTGCTCGGTTCGCGTCCCCACTGCTTGCGCGTGTAGCCCTCGATGAACAACTCGTAGAGGCGTCGGCCCATCATCGACACGACGTAGCTCTCCAGGTCGTCTCCCTGCGGCTCCGGTGGGAGCGCGTCGAGTTCGGTTTCGATGCGCCGCCAGTCGGGCAACTCGCGGATCTCGTCGAGTTGGATCGGCCAGGAGAGGAGCCGCCGGTCGCCGTCACCGAGGTCTATCTCGGTGAGCGGCCGGAACGCGAACGGGCGGCGACACAGCCCGAGCCGGTCGATGAACGCTGCGACGTGGGCGTTCGACGTGTGGAAGATGTGCGGGCCGTGCGGCTCGTACACGACACCGTTGATCGTCTCGACGCGCGAGTGCCCACCGACGAACGGCTCCGACTCCAGGACCTCGACGCGGAGCCCCGCCTCACTCAGAGCGTGAGCGACGACCGCGCCGGACCAGCCTGCGCCGACAACGACGACCGGGCTACTGCTCACCGTACCGATCAACGAGCGCGTCGATCCGGGCCGACTGCACGTCGCCGACGCGTTCCAGGCTCATGCCGTACTCGTCGATCGGGAGGAGCGCGTCGACGTCGAGGTCCTCTCGGAGTTGTAGCTGCGTGTCGAAGTGCCGCCAGTTGAACTTGACGACGTGCTGCGGGCGTTGGAAGCGCCGCTCGACCGTCACGACTCCCGGCCAGCGTCTCTCCAGGCTGCGCGCCATGCGGAGCCTGCCATCGGCCGCGTACAGGTCGCTCATCCCGCCGAGGATGTTGCGTTGCCCGCCGTTCTTGAACGCCGCTTTCTTGTCCGCGGTGAACACGTTCAACAGGATCGTGCACCAGCCGTCGGCGAGGACCTGCAAGCACATGTCGGTATCCTCGTTGTACGGGCCGCGCCACCGTCGCTTGATCGCCGTGTTGACCAGCGTCGCCGAGTAGACGTGAACGTTCACGGCGAGCGGCGCGGCGGTCTTGTGGTTCACGAACATGGCGTAGTTGAAGCCGGAGAGCCCGACGTTCGTGTACCGGTCGGTGAAGTCCTCACAGACCCGCATCGCGAGACCGGCGCGGCACGGCAGCCGGATGCCGTGATAGAGCCGATAGAACAGCCGGACGTTGTCGTCGAACTGCCACTGGCGGGCGTGACCGTTGTCGCGGGCGTGGTCGGTGATCCAGTTCCGCACCGACGCGCATCCCATCCCGAGGTTCGAGAAGCCGATGTCGTGGACGTAGTCCTCAGGCACGCCGAGCGTGCGACATAGCTCCCGGTACTCCTCGACCTGATGCGACTCGACCGCGAGGATGAACGGCACACCGTCGGTCGCGAACGCCCTGGCGGTGAACGCCCGCTCGTACTGGAAGCGGTCCTTCGACAAGATGTAGACGGGATACCGCGGCATCGCCTTGACCGGCTCCTCCGCGGCGGGCGTCTCCTCGGCCACGGTCATCCCTCGAACATCACGTTCCGGGCGTCGTCACGACCGCGCGGTGGCCACCAGGCGACCATCACGCCGTTCGACCCCGACGGGCGGGCGATGTTCACGGAGAGTTGCTCGACGAGTTCGTTGCGTTGCTCCTCGGTGTCGAAGTAGAGGCGGAGTTCGACGCGTGGCGCTTCGCCGGTCCATTCGGGCATCCCGACCCAGGCTGCGGCTTCGGCGTGGTCGGCGATCTCGTGCGTCGGCCGGGTGACCATCAGCAGGTTCGCCAGCATCATCTCGTCGAACCCGGTGCCGAGGAGACCTGCGGATGCTTCCTCGTTCACGTAGCGGAGCAGTTCGGTGAGCAGACGGTCGTCGCGTTCCGCGAGGTGACCGATCTCGTTGTCGAGCACGACCAGCTTGATCGCGTCCGGATCGCTCGGGTCGAGATCGACGCGCTTGACGGTGATCTCGGTGACGCCTTCCAACGCGGCGGCTTGGGTGACGCCGTGCCCGGCGAGGATCGTGTTGTCGCGCGCGACGACGATGTTGCGGAACATGCCGTACTCGCGCAGCGACTCGCGGAGGTGCTCGATCTCGTCCTCCGGGTGTTTCTGGTAGTTGCGCGGATGCGGCTTGAGATCCGCGACCGCGACGACCTCGTCGGGGAGGAGCACGACGGTCTTGGTCTGCGCTTCGTCGCTCATGCTCGGAATCTAGACTCCTGCGTCTCGTCGCGCGGTGAACGCGACACGAGCCGTGCTGCCCGACGGTTGGCCCCGCTGCTCAGATGCTTCCCGAACATCTGGCCCGATCCTCCCGGCGGCGCGAGCACGGCTCGTGCGTAACCCTGACTTCCGACGCCGGATCTCGTCTCGCCCTACCCACCCCCATCGCGGCCGCTCCGGGTTCCTCTCGGGTCTGATCCGATCCGTTCTCCCACTTCGCTCCCCTTACCGTTCGGGCTCCGCCAGCTTCATGAGGGCTCGACCATCCGTCTCGTACGTTCAGCCGGTAGGAACTGCCGGGTGACGCGAGGTCCTCCGGGTGCCAGGGTCCGCCTGCGCGGACGGGGCGACCGGATTGTTCGGATGCGCTTGCCGTAGGCCGTTTCAACGCCGTACTTGCGAGGGCTCCTCGTGGGTCGTCGGTTGTCAACTGCCCGCCGTGCCCGGCGGGCTGAGGGCAGACTAGAGCGTGAGCGTGCGTCTGTCTAGACCCTTCGGTGAACTTTCGGGGAGCGTTGCGTATCAACGCATCGGGGCGGTCATGCTGCGTCTATGCTGCGGCCGTCCACGGACCTCCCCAGCCCACGGATGCGAAACGGCGGTCGCTCGCGCGGCCGCCGCTCTCGCGCTCAGGCGGGCAAGCCCAGGATCGCGTGACCGTCTCCCAGGCTCGCCCGCCGGGAGCCTTGTTAGCCGCCCCAGGGCGCACGGCCGGAGGAGTCGTAGAGCATCTTCGCCGCGGCGATGTTGCACGCAGGGTCGAACGCGGAGCCGCCTGGACACGCGGCGTTGATGAGGTCCTGGTGGCCGAGTAGCTGGAACAGCCCCGACGCTCCCGACCTGTTATACGCCGAGGCGGTACAGCCCGATTCTCGTTGAACGATGTGCATCGCCCAGTCGCCCGCGGAACCGAACGCGGCGCGGATCTGTCCCTCGTACGCGCAGCCGCCGCCACCGCCGCCCGAGTACGTCGGCGCGGAGGTCGTGACACGCGACGAGTGCGTCACGTTCGGGATCGTCTGGACATGCGAATGACCCAGGATCCATGCGGCCAATTCGTTGCCTTGAACTAGCCGGGCGAACGCGTCGTTGTTGACCTGCGTCGCGAACCTCGCGACCGCCAACTCCTGACCGACGTTCGCCGCCTCCATCGAGACCGGGTCGTAGTCGATCTTCTTCGCAGACGATGCGGCTCCCGCCGTGGCGGGTACACAGACCAGGAACGCCGCCGCGAGCGCGACGGCGCGGACCAGCTTGCCCATCTCGGACCTCCCCAGGTGCGATGGACTACGGACGCGGGACGGCCCGCTATCAGGGCGGGCCGTTGGCCGGGGACCCTAGCGCGTTGCCACCCGGCGAGGCGGGTTCCTCACCGCTTCCAGGCGGCTCCCTGCGGACACGAAGCGTGGTGCGGGAGGTAGAGCGTGCGGCCCTCCTGCCGGGCGATCTCCGCCTCCATCGGGCCGAGGACGCTGGCGATGACGTGGTCGCCCTGCCGGGCGATCGTCACGTTGCCCTTGACCGTCGGCTCGTCGTCGAGCGGGATCCGCTTGCCCTTCTCGGTCCGAGCCCAGCGGATCTCCGCTCCGCACGAACGGCAGCGGCGGCTCACTTCGCGAGCAGCTTGACGAGGTTGGCGACTTCCTCCTGCGGCATGGCGCGCTCGGCACAGAACCGGTCGAGCGCCCCGGCGATGATCCGGAGATCCTCCGGCGGCGGGAGACACGTCGTCATCGCGTCGAGTTCCCTGGTCGTCATCTGTTCCATCGCGTCGAGGAACGCGAGTCCCGCGGTGCCGAGTTCGGAGTAGCCGGGGATCTCCGTCGCCTCGAACTCCTGACAGGTGCAGACCTCCGTACCGTGACAGAGGACGCCCTCCCCGGCATCGTCGGACCAGTGGTGACGCTGCGCGTGGCCGCACGTCGCGCAGATCTCCGTCTTCACGCGACGATCTTCGTCGGAACCGCCGCCTCGCCCTGCTGCGCGAACAGCCAGCCGAGGTCATGCGCGGAGACGTAGCAGAGACCCTCACGGCCCCACGACGCGCCCCAGGACTGCTGGAGGATCACGTACGAGAGATCGTGCGCGACGCCGACCGCGCAGATGCAGTGACCGCCGACGATGTTGCCGGTCGCGCGCACGAAGCCGAGCGAGTCGACGTCCATCATGTCCGCGGTCCAGGGGACGCCGAGCACGACCGGGCCGAGTTTCTGAACCGAGTCGATGATGTCGATGAGCGAGAGCGCCCACCGGTACGCGGCGATGTAGCCGAGTTGCTTGCACGCCGCCATCCCCGCGTGGACCGTCGTGCCGGACTGGTCGTCGGGGACGTCGCCCTCGATGCGTTGCGCGGTCGAGTAGATCAGCCCCGGCGTCGACGCGTCGCTGCCAGGCGTGGCGGGGTCGTGGATGCCGGGCATCGGGTACGGCTGCGAGGCGAGCGCGTCGGTCGAGCCGTACCCGACGCATTCGCCGGTCTGGCCTTGGTCGAGGATTGGACCGGGCGTCCAGAGGAGGTCACCGTTAGCGAGGACGGTCGGCTTCGGTATCAGGGCCGGGCCGGGCGTCGGAGACGGTGTCGGGCTCGGCGTCGGCGCAGGGGAAGGCGGCGGCGTCGGGCTCGGGGCCGGTGACGGCGGCGTCGGGGTGACCTCGCCTTCGAGGACCTTGATGCGCGCGACCGCGGAGCGGACCGCGGCTTCGAGCGCGGCGATCCTGATGTCTTGGACGTGGTCGTACGCGGTCGGGAGCGTCGCGTTCGGACCGGTCTCCGGTGGGGCGAGGAGATCTCGGACGAGGTACGCAGCGTCGCGAGGATCGGGCGTCGGGGGATGCCAGTCGAACGTGCGGCCTTCGTGCGTTGTGCTCATCGTTCACCTTTCAGGACGCTCTCGATCTCCGGCCAGTCCGACGGACGCCAGACGTAGACCCGGACGAACTTCTCGGTCCAGCCGTCGACAGCCTGCTCGACCTCGCCGAGCGCGGCGAGCCACTCCTGCTGGTCGGCCGTGACCCTGCCGCGTTCCGTCTTGAGTTCGGCGAAGACGAGACGGCCGTCGCGGACGAGGACGAGGTCGGGGAACCCGGCCGGGCTCCTCCGGCTGTCGTGCGTCCGGTAGACCCGCCAGCCGAGGAGCCGGGCGATGTCGACGATCGCCTGGGAGAACTCCTTCTCGGTCTGGACGTAGGCGACCTTCACTCGGTCACGAACCCTCGGTCGATGAGCAACGCGTGGAACCGGATCCGGTCCGACTCCAGGTAGCAGCGGTGCTCCAGCATCGCGGCGCGGACGCGTTCGTCGTGCTCCTCCGAGGAGGGCCGCATGTAGTCCGTCATCGTCTCGTTCATCCCCGGCTGCCACAGCCCGGTCGAGGTCTCCGCGATCGGCGGGCACGCCAGGATCGTGTTCCGACAGAACGGACAGATGTGCTCATGGTCGTTCGCGTACGCGACGAGCGGCGGCGAGTCACGCATCGGGCATCCCCGGCGGGTAGATCGTGATCGAGTCCGGCCGCGAGAGCGCCTGCACGATCCGCCATCCCGACGCGCGCACCGGGTCGACCCGCCAGCCGCGCGCGACCGCGTCGCCGAGCGTCGCGCCGTGCTTCGCGCAGACGACCGCGGCTTCCTGCTCGCCGATCCAGAGGACCCCGGTCGGGTCGTCGACGCGGTGGCAGTGGAACACCATGCAGCGGCCCAGGTCCTCCTCAGTCACGGCAGTCCTCACAGACGATCAGGAGACCGGCCTGGTCGCCGTGTAGCAGCCATCCGGCTTCTTTGGGGACGCGAGTGCGGCACCGGCCGCAGATCCCCGGAAACGGGTTCCTAGAGGCTGTGGCGGGATCTCCGGCGGGTGGACCGCCGCCGGGGCGGGAGGGGCGGCTTGGGGCTGGGCTCCCCCGCCTCTCTGACGGCGGCCCGAACGGCCCGTCGACGACGGGCACGCAGTACGAGCATGGCAGACCTGCGGCGCGGCTCGACATCGGAACGTTGCGGGCGACGATCGCGTCGGGTTTGATCCGAGAGCACGCCGGGTCGACGTGGCCGACGCGAGGACGCACGACCTCGGGAGGTCTCCGCCAGAAGCCGGGCGCGGTCCAGACGTACTCGGTGACGATCACCGCGATCACCGCTCGACGCCGAAGTACCGCTCGGCGGCGTCGCGCATGAAGTCCACCGTCTCGAACGCTTCGTCGAGGTTCGTCTGATCCGGGTGCGGCGGTCGCGCGCGTCGCTGCGGGACCTGCCAGCCGATCGCCCAACGGCCATGCACGACCATCAGGTGATCTCCCCGCGCGGGCATCGCGCCCAGATGAGCAAGCGCGGAGTCGGCGTACCGATCCGCGGCGGTCACGAGCCAATGCTCCTCACCGTCGATGAGGAGCACGTCGCCGGAGAGCGCGGGAACGACACGGCGGTCCGAGAACAGCCCGCGCTTGGCGCATCGCTTCGCGTCGGCGTCGGCGCAGCGTTGCGCGAGCGCGGCGGTGCCGTGCCGGTGATCGCATGGACCGCGGACCGTCCCGGTCGCGCGGAACCCGACGACGCGGATCAGGTTGCTCACGGTGTCCCCGGTACGGCTCCGGCGCAGTACGAGAAGAACGGACCCGGACCGGCGTTGCCGATCACGACCGTCACGCCCGCGGCGACGTCAACGTGCGCGCAGTCGTAGGTGATCGACATGCGAGGAGGAGTCCCCGCCGGGAAGTTGAGTTGCAGCGTGTACGGGAACGGTATGTAGCCGTGAGGCGTCGGAGCGGCCGTCAGCGAGACCGACGAGCCCGACCACGCGGCGCACGGCGTCGACGCGAGCGCGACGTCGACCTGCGGGCAGGTCGGGTTCCCTGTCGAGGACGAGTCGATCGTCGCGTAGCTCGTCACCGGGTACGGCGGCGGCGGGCAGTTCTGGCCGACGACGATGTTCCAGGAGCCCGGGCCGAGCGCGACCGCCGACGCCTGGCAGGCGACGAACTGCGGCACGACAGCCGGGGCGTCGATGCTGATCGCCTTGACGGCAGACGGTCGAGGAGCGGCGCACGCCGCGGCGACGAGGCCGACGAGGAACGCAGCGAGCGCGGCGCGCTTCACGAGACGATGCCGCCATCGGCGTCCGAGGCGTAGACCATCCGGACGTTGACGTGGCAGTTCGGCCACTAGAGCGCCTCCTCCTCGACCGCCGACTCGATCGCCTCGACGATCTCGTCGAGATCCGTCGCGTAGACGTCGATCCTCAGACGCGCGTGCATCGTCGAGGCGTTCTCGGACATCGGGACCTCCTGTGGTCACGGACTCGGGACCCGATTCGGGGCGACGTAGAGCCGCCAGAATTCGGGGAGATCGGCGAGCGCCTCGGCGAACGTGTCGTACGACCAGCACGCCTCCGTGCAGCGGCCGTCCATCTCCTCGACGCCGTCGAGGAACCACTCGACGCGCGGCTCGATCCCGACGCCGCAGACGGTCTCCGAGAAGATCCGGGCTCGGGTCGGCCGGGTCGTGTAACAGTCCGTCACGGCTGCCTCTCGATCGTGAGTCGATACCGGTCGCCGGTCGCGACCGTGACGTCGACGGAGACCTTCCCGAACGGGCCGATCTCCCCGCCGACGAAACGCTTCTCGGCGACCCAGCCGTCAGGCAGCGAGTTCGTACATGCCGACAAGACGAAGACGTGATCGCCGAGCATCGGCGGCGGGGGAGCGGAACGTCTACGCATCGGCGCGTTCCTGCGCCTCGATCACGTCCGCGAGCGCGCGGAGCCGCGCGCTCATCGGGATCTCCTCGTCGATCCGCAACGCCCGGTCGAACACCGTCCATGCGTCGACCTCCGGTTCCTTCACGTCCTCGACCGGGCCGGTCAGGATCTCCTCGCCTGCCTCGTCGACGTCCCAGATGTACGAGTCGCCGAAGTCGATCTCGATGCGTCCCTCCGTCACCGTGATGATCGGCTGGAACACCGACGTTCGGACGCGGAGAGACCGGACCTCCTCGGCCCGGTCTCCCTGCGGTGCGTTCGGGTCTGTGATCAAACGTTGACCTCCTGCTTGCGCGAGCCCCAGGGCAGACCGCGGTCGGCGGCGCACTTCGGGCCGTACCCGGCGGCGATGCTCTCGGGCGTGTCGATCGGGGTCGAGCAGAAGCAGCACCGGCCGACCATCCGGCCGAACGCCTGCGCCTGCTCCGCGGTCGCGAGCGTCGCGGAGGAGAGCAGCGAGAGGTAGCGGCCCTGGCCGTAGTCCCAGTCGATCTCCCCGGCGCGGGTGAGGTTGCCCTCGGCGTCCCAGAGTGCCTCGCACTCGACGCACGCCTTCACGGCGTAGGGCCGCTGCGACCGCTGGCTGATGTGGATCCGGTAGAAGTCCCCGTCGAGGAAGTGAACGTCGTTGCGCTTCGGCTCGTAGCCGTCGCCCTTCGGGGCGGTCTCGGCGGTCTGACGCTCGACGCACGCACCGTCGTTGTGCGCCACGATCCAGCGGCCGTTCTGCTTCCCGAGGCGTCCCTCGCCCTCGCCGACCTGACCGCCGCAGAGGACGCAGCGTCCGGCGTAGCGGTTCGGGCGGTTCTGGAGTTCCACGCCTGCGGGGACCGGCGTCGCGGAAGCGGCCGGGGCCGGGGCGGGAGCGGCGACCTTCGGGGACGCCATCAGCGTGTCGATCGAGCGGCTCATCTGGCGCTTCGTGAACTTCCCGCCCTCGCGCATCGTCGTGAAGATCGCCTCGACCGCTTCCTCGGTGATCCCGCGCTCGGCGGCCAGCTTGCGGAAGAAACCGATCTGCTTCTCGGTCGGCTCGGGCTCGCTCGTCGGGGCGGCGTGGCCGTGGCCCTGGCCGTTGCCCTGGCGGCGTGACTCGAAGGAGTTGAACGCCTCTGCGACCGCCGGGTCGCCGAACGCGCCGCTGCCGGGCTCGCACCACTCGCAGGGGAGTCCGGCGATCTTCGCGGTCATCGGGACGTTGCGGGCGACGATCGGGAGGTCCCCGATCTGCGGGCAGTTGGCCGAGTAGTGGCCCGTCGTGCTGGTGCGGATCTCGAACACCGGCTCCGGCAGATTCTTCCGCTTGCCGTGGCGCGCCTGGCGGCTGGCGTTCGTCTCGAACTCGCCGCTGCGCTCGGTCACGACCGCTGCGATCTGGGTCTCGGTCTCGTGGGTCTCGCTCATGGTCCCCTCCTCGGGTCCGGTGACTTCTCCTGGCACCCCCAACACTAGACCCATCCGACCCGGCTGTCTAGTCCTGCGGCTCGGGCTCGGGGCCGATCAGCCAGCGGCCGTAGGCGGGCCGGTGCGCCCTCTGGTTCCGTTCGAGGTACTGGAGGGCCGCAGACACGTCTAGGACGCTGTCTCCCCGGCCGTGACCGTCGAGGATGGAGAAGATCTCAGACGGCTTGAGCGGCTCTCCTCCGGCTTCTCTGAGGACCCGCTCGACGGCGAGGGCTCGCGGCATGGTCGGCCACTCCTGCCGGGCACGCTCGACCGCGGCTCGCTGGAGGGCCGGGCCGACGATCTTCTCGCCGAACTCGTTGTTGAGCCGGACCGTGGACACGCCCGCCTCGGCGGCTCGGGCGAGCGCGGCGCGGAAGCGTGCCATCTCGGCTTCGGCCGCGGCGGCTCTCCGCTCGGCCTGCGTGAACAGGGCGCGGCAGTTCTCGATGTGCTGGTCGGGCGTGAGGTTCGTCTGCTCGGTCGCGGTCGTCATCTGACCGTTCACTCTAGACCGTGGATGGGTCTAGCGTCTAGTCGTCGAAGCCGAACGGCGGGAGGATCACCGACTCGTCGACGCGCCACGCGACGGTCGGGGCGGGCTCGTGTTGGGAGACGAGGAGCCCGAGCCGCGTCGGGATACCGTCGCGGTCGCGGTGGATCCAGCCGTGATGACCCTCGGATCCGGTCGCCCCACCGCAGACGGTGACGAGGTTCGCCGCCGTGTCGGGTCCACCGCGACCGCGCGGCTGTCGGTGATGCAGCCGGACCGGACCGTCGCAGCGTCCCGGCGCGACCGCCGCGGCGCGACACGCCCAGCCGTCGCGGCGGAGGACCTCCTCGTAGAGCGTCGACATCGCGAGGGCGTGCTCGACGCGGCGTGCGCGCGCTCGCGGGCTGGATCTCACAACACCGACCGGTACTCGCGCGGCCCGGCGACGCCTTTCGCTGCTCACTCCTCCACCGCCGCAGCCGGGTCCGCCTGACGACGCTTCGCGGCGACCTCATCGACCGCCTGTTGGATCTCCGACGGCAGCGCGTCCGCAGCGGCGCGCGCGGACGCCTCCCAGGCGTCGTCGCTCATCCCCTCCGGCCGTGACATCTCGACGCCGCGAGAGTCCAGCTTCTCGAACGCCGCCTCCGTGTCGCAGCCGAGACAGCCGACGACGCGCTCCAACGCGTGGTCCCCCGACGCGTGTGCCTCCTGGAGCGCACGGTCGAGCGTGTAGCGGCCCGTCGACTCCTCGCGGAAGATCCGGATGCGTTCCGCCTGGTCGATCACCTGCGTGCGGATCACGTCCGCCGCGTCGCCGAGGAGGATCAGCGCGGTGCGTGCCGATAGCTTCTGGATCAGCGACCATTCGCCGGTCCATTCGCGGTCGTCGCCGCGTCCCTCGTAGACCTTCTCGAAGTCGTCGCCCTTGACCTCGACCTCGAAGATGACGTAGCCGACCTCGTCCGGTGGGATCAGGACCGGGTTGACGCTGATCGACTCCGAGAGTCCGTGACCGGTGTTGCTCACGTCGATCTTGATCGCGACGACGTCGCCTCCACGGTGCCGGTCGAGTCCGTGGTCTGCGAGTACCTCGCTCACCTTCTCGTGTGCCATACGGCTGTCCTTCCTGTCTCGTGCCGCGGGTCGGGGTGACCCTACGGCGTCACATCGTTCCCTGCTCGGCGACCCATTCGCCCTCCTCGACCCACGGCCATGCCGTGCCGCGGCGGAGGAGCCGCGGCCATGCGCGCTCGTCGCGTCCCGGCCGCACCGGGTAGAAGTCGGCGTACGCGGGTTGGCCTTGGACGCCTTGGATCGCCATGACGAACTCCGGCGCGCGGAGCCAGAGGCGAGGACCCGCCGGGCGCAGCGCGCGCTCGGCGGCGGGTCGCGCGAACACCTCGTGCGGGGCGTGCGTCTCCATGACGACGAGGCAGTCGTGACGGACCCGGATCTTGTTGATCGCCGTGATGATGCGGCGAGCCCCGGCTTGTTTCTCCTCGGCTTCGGAGTCCATCTGGTAGACGGGACCGATGCACAGCACGTCGAGGCGTCCGCCGGGCATCGCGCGGGCGTTCGTGTCGACGCGTTCGTGTAGCCACCGCTCGTCGGCCTTGGAAGCGAGGTCGATCCCCTCCGGGCGGCAGACCGGGATGAGCCGCTCCGGGTCGTAGAAGCGGCCCTTCATCGACATCTCCAGCGTCGTGACGTTGGAGATCATCTTCTCGATCTTCTTGCGCGAGATCCGCTCGGGGTTCTCGAAGTCGACGAGGAGCACGTTGAACGCCTCGGGCATCATCGTGAGTCGGAACGGGTGGAGACCTGCGGACATCGCGATCGCGATCTGGCGGAGCAGCGACGTCTTCCCGCCGCCTTCGGTCGCGACGACGAGGAGCCGCTCCTGCCGCGCGAACAGGTCGGGGACGAGCCAGTCGAGGTCCTCGCCCTGACGGAGCCACTCCTCGACGTTCGGCAGCCTCGCGGCGCGGATCGGCGTGTCGATCGCGTCGATCGCGCTGGTCGCGGAGCCGAGCGCGGCGGACGCGTCGATGGTCTCGTCGTAGCCCATCTCGGTGATCGACCCGCCGACGTGGATCAACCGCCGCTTGATCGCCGCGTCCTTGACGATCTGCGCGTAGTGCGTCGCGTGCGCCGACGCCGGGGTCTCCGCCTGGATGCGGAGGATCGCTCCCTTCCCACCGACGAGGTCGAGGTCCTTGGAGCCGAGCGCGGCGGTGACCAGGAGCGGGTCGACGGCTCCTCCGTGCTCCGCGAGACGCTCGATCGCCTCGAAGACGCTCCCGTTCGACGGCTTGTAGAAGTCGGCTCCGGTGACGCCGACGTCGAGCGCGTCGCTGATCGCCTGCCGCGACATCATCATCGAGCCGAGGAGGGCAGACTCGGCGTCGAGGTCGTACGGCGGGCGGCGCGCCGGTCGCGGCTCCTCGTTCGGGATCTCGGTCGTGGTGTCATCGTTCTCGGGCACGGTCGGCTCCCTGGCGTCGTCGGATGAACGCTTCGGCTTCGGCAAGGTGCGGCTCGCAGTAGCTCGTCTGCGCGTAGGCGGGACCGCGACAGACTCGGCAGTCCTGGATGCGCGGCCAGTCGAGGTCCACGATGCGAGCCCACTCGGCGTCGGTGATCGCTGCGATCTCCGCGCCGGGTGCGGGTGGTGGAGCCTTCTCGCCCGCCTCGGTCCACCACTTGACGAGCGCCATGATCGACACCGGGGCGTTCTCGAACAGGATCGAGAGACCCGCGCGTCGACGCGTGATCTCCTCCGGGAATGGGTCCGCGTCGAGGTCGTAGCGCGCGCGGAGATCCTTCCGAGCCTTACCGATCTGCGCGGGAGTAGCTCCGGGGAACGCGGCTTGGAGCGCGTCGAACACCGGGTCGCGCGCGCGTCGGGTCTCGTGTGACTCCGACGCGCGCGGGGTCGAGGGTTCTGGCTCGACAGGCAGGAGCGTGAGCGACTCGCGTGTGTTCTGGTTCTCTGACGGTTCTACTGATGGTTTACCTACCGCCAGCGTCCCCTCACTCGACCGTGTGCGTCCCCTCACTCGACCGCCAGCGTCCCCTGACTCCGCGAAGTGAGGGGACGAATCGTCCCCTCTCTCGGCGAGGTAGCGCGTGAACGTGTAGACGTTCGTCCGATGACCGCCGTGGGGTCCGATCCCGGCGCGTAGCTCGACGCTGAGTTCCCCGGCTTCCTCCGCGGCGCGGATCGAGGAGCGGGCTCGACGCTCGGAGAGCCGGGTCCGCCGAGCGACGGTGGCGAGGCTCGGGTAGCACTCCCCGGTGTCCTGGTCCGCGTTCTCGGCGAGGGCGAGCATGACGAGCCGGACGGATCCCTCGGACTCTGAATGGTCGAGGACCCACTCGACGACCTTGAACGACATCGGCTTCCCCTCCTGCTGGCAGCGGAGGAGTTTCAGCCGATACGATTCGGCCTCGGCTTCTCCGTGCTGGTGTCACGGTGTTGCCTGACCCGCCTCGGGAACATGGATCCCAGGGCAGGGGATCTTGAGTCGGCCCCGGTTCTCCGCCGGGGTCGTCTCGCGATCGGAGCCCGGACACTACTCCCGCGCGCCAACGCGTGCTACCCGTCCGCGCGCGCAACACTGGCCGCCGTGAGGACCCTCATCCGCCGCGTGCGCGACTGGTTCGAGCACGTCGCGGACGAGACGAACAAGCCGGTCGTGATCCGCAGGATGAACGGCTGGGCCGCGATCATCTCGCTGCTCCTCGTCGTCCCGACGGTGCTCTGGCTCCAAGACTCGATCCTGTGGATCGCGTTCCTGTCGATCTGGGCGATGTTCGCGACGCACTACGGCACGTGGCTCACCGCCCGTGTCGAGGTCCGAGAGGAACAGGTCCAAGCGCAACTCCACATCTCGCCCGGCGAGGAGCCCGGCGAGATCGAACTCACCGGCACGATCGAGACCACCGACCCGAACGGGGACTAGACAGACCACGCCTCAGCGTATAGAGTCGGGTCTGCCAATCCACCGACCCCGAGGAGGGATCGCATGTCCGAGACCTACGCACAGAAGTCGGCCCGGCTCGCAGCCGAGCAGGACCGCATCAACGGCATCGCTGGTTGGTCCGACCCGATCTGGTTGGAGCAGGCGCTCCGCGACGCGCTGCTCGACGCGGTCGGGCAGTTCCCGCAGTACGCCGAGGAGATCACGTCTCCGCATTGGGCGATCGCCCGCGCCAAGCGGCGCGTCAAGTCCAAGGGCGGCGTCCAGTTCGAGGCGGGCGACTACTTCCTGATCGACACGCGGCCCTGGTCGCAGCGGCACCCGAACCTGCCCGACGGGGCCGGGTACTCCTGCGAACTCCCGACCGCGTTCTCGACTCGGCTCGGCTGGCACGTCGCCATCCGGCCGACCTCGTACCGCATCGTCCAGGAAGCAGCGGCGTCGTGAGCGGCGACCGGCTCTCCGTCTACCAGACCGTGCTCCAGTCCTACATGTGCCACCCGGACTGGAGCGTCGAGACGCACATCGCGTACCTCGATTCCGAGTGGTGGCAGACCGACGATTGGAGGACCACGATCACCCCGTCTGCCATCGGCGTCGCGACGCCGGAGGAGGCGGTCGCCAAGTGGGTCGCCCGCCACCGGGAGACCGTACGACTCGACACGAGAGGAGGACTGCCTGCGTGAAGCACAGCCGACTCCGCTCCGGCCGGACCTCTCCCCGGTCGGAGCGGGCGGCGGGTGCGCTCCACGCCACCACCGATAACTGTCCTACCCCGGCGCGAGGATCACCTCAAGCCAATCACCGAGACCCCGAGGAGGGCTCACCATGTACCACGACCTGCAAGTCCAGACCGAAGCCAGGCACGCGACGCTCAACGAGGTCGTCGAGATGCTCAAGGTCCAGCAGGACCTCAAGTACGACATCGTCGTCCCGGCCGAACGCCTCTCCTACTTCGACGGCCTGATCCGCGTCGACGGCGGCGGAGTCCGCTGGGACGAGGACGGCGCGACGGAGGTCCCCGTTGACCTGCGACCCACCTCGATCTTCGAGCGCGGCGTCGCCGACAAGCTGGGTATCCCCGTCGTGTACCTCCGCCGGATGCGTGACGCGGGACGGCTCGGGCTCCTCGACCACAACGTCAACGAGTGGCTCTCCGAGGACCCGGAGCGGAAGTTCCTCATCCGCGGGTTCCGCACCGACGACGTCGACGAGGTCGGTGTCGGTCGCGCGTTCCTCTCGGACTCGTACCGCACGATCGACAACTTCGACGTGCTGATGGCGGTCCTCGGCGGGATCCGCGAGGCGGGGCTGTCCGACGTGAAGGTCTACGACGGCAACGTTAGCGAGTCGTCCATGTCGATCCGGGTCACCGCACCCGAGGTCAACGTGGTCGCCGACGCGCTCCTGCGGGGCTACCGCTCGCCGTTCGACGACAACGGCCGTCGGCCCGGAGCGATCGGGAACATGCTCGGCGCGGCGGGTCACGAGTTCCACCCGCACACCGTGTTCGCCGGGATGGTCATCCGGAACAGCGAGACCGGCTCCGGCCGCTACTCGATCAGCCCGCAGGCGGTGATCAAGATCTGCTCGAACGGCATGACGATCAAGCGTGACGCCATCGCGCAGGTCCACCTCGGCGGGAAGATGGACGCCGGTCGCATCGAGTTCAGCCTCGACACGCAGCGGCGGAACCTCGACCTGATCGTCGCGCAGACACGCGACGCGGTGAAGCAGTTCCTCTCGACCGACTACCTGAGCAGCGTCGTGGAGGAGATCACCGAGAAGGCCGACAAGCGCGTCACGGACGCTCCCGCGACGATCCAGCGGGTCGGCAAGACGGTCGGGTTCTCCGAGACCGAGCAGAGGTCGATCCTCGACTTCTTCATCGCCTCGGGAGACCTCACGGCCGGGGGCGTGATGAACGCGGCGACCGCGGCGGCGCAGACCGTCGAGAGCCCGCACCGTCAGGCGGAGATCGAGGACCTCGCCCTGGACGTCCTCGAAGCCGTCTAACGTCCGGCCAGCGGAGCGCAGGGACCCGTCGAGGGGCGGGTCTCTGTTCTCCCTGGTAGGACAGGCTAGACATCGGGACGCACCCGATCTAGACTGGCCTTGCCAGATCACCGGACCCCGAGGAGGGACCACGATGAACCCGCTACTCCGCAAGCAGTTCCAGGACCGGTTCGCCGGTCGCTTGGACCCGCAGATCGTCCACGTCTTCCACCCGGCGACGGGTTGGAGCGAGGCGCAGTCGGTGCGGCCGACGCCGCAGGTCCTCCGCGGATTCCAGGCGCACGGCTTCACGCACGTCGGCGTCGCGCCGAGCCTGCGAGTGCAGACGATCGCCGACTTCTCGATCCGCGAGTTACTCGCCGCCGACCGCGACGAGTACGGCGTGAAGCGCAACGGTCGCAAGGCGCTCACGCCGAACCAGCGGCGGCTCCTCGACATCCTCATGCACCGCTCGAAGCGTGAGGACGGCAGCTTCGTCGTGATCCCCGCGACGATGATGGGCTCCCGCGGTGGGATGCGCCACCTCGTCGTGAAGGGCTACGTCGCCGAGACGGTCTCGTACGGCCCGAGAGGAGGTGCCCGCTACGCGTACACGCCGATCCCGTAGGACTCAGCGTCTCGCGCTCGCTGAGGACGAGCGCGGGGCGGTGAGCCAGACAGGCTCCCAACCACCCAGCCCTGAGGAGGGGCGCACGCCATGACCACGACCACCCAAGACCGAATCCTTGAAGAGATCCGCACCGCGATCGAGAGCACGCTCGACGACAACGGGCACGCCCTCGTCCTCGCGATCGACAAGAACTACGCCAACACCGGGATCATGGGCGCGATGCGCTCGACGGATCTCGTCGCACCGAACCGCATGTCGTTCGAGTTCTCCCAGACGTACGCGACGTTCAAGCCGTTCTCGACCGGCGGGCGCGACGTGAGCAACAGCCAGCGCGGGAAGATCTTCGTCGACTACGCCAAGGGTCCCGACCACGCCGCCGAGAAGATCGCCGCGGTCGTCACGTTCCTGGCGAGCCTCTGATGGCCGCGCCGAAGGCGGGAGACGCCCGCTACTGCGGCCACTGCGCGTACGGCGACCATGCGCTCTGCTCGGGCTCGCTGCGCGGGGCGTGTGACTGCGCGACCGCGCAGCACGAGCCGAGCGAGACGGTCCAGGCGGCGATGCGGCTCTACCAGCGGCCGGACCTCGCCGGGGACACGACCGAGAACCTCGCGTCGGAGTGGCGGGAGGTGGCGGTCCGATGATCACCGACGAGCAGATGGCTCGGCTCCCGGCGTACGCGCGCCGGGAGATCGAGCGGCTCCGCGCCGATCTCGCCGACGCGACGAAGCGGCTCGGCGCAGGGCCGGAGGACTCCGACACGTTCGCGGACCCGTATCGCGACCAGCCGCGTCCCCTCGGTCGTGGCACGCCGATCCAGTTCGGCGCGGACGACCTCGCCAACTTCAACGTCCGGCTCGACAAGGACGGTGCGTTGAAGATCCAGTCCAGCGATCCGATCGTGATCGCGCCGGGCGCGGCGAACACGGTGCGGATCTTCCGCGACGTCGAAAGGCGGTTCCTGTGAGGTTCGAGCGGCGCGAGAAGATCGAATGGCACCCCGCCAAGGACGGCGGACCGGAACCGACCGGGAGGTTCTCCCGCCTCCGGCACGTCGAACCGGAGGACCTCCCGCCGGTCGAGATGATCCGCACGGAGGTCATCGAGATCCTGACCGTGCTCGACGAGGTCGTGACGAACTCGGCGGTGTCGGACGCGTTCCTCCTGCGTCTCGCGAACCGGCTATCGCCGCCGCTCGCGCCCGACGAGGAGGACGCAGGCTTCGTCGGCGAGGCGGGCTACGACCGTCCGGTCCAACGGCGCGTCGACGGCGTCCTCAACTGGCTCGCCAAGCACGAGCGGATCACGAAGTGGGGAGCGAAGACGATCCGGCCCTCGCCGACCGGCTGGGAGTCGACGCGCAACGGGGCGTGGTGGGCGACGAACGAGGTCGCCGACCGTGCCGCTCGCGTCGCCGACGCGGCGGACAAGGCGGCGATGGACGCGCACGCCGCGCTCCTCGCCCGCACCGAGTCCGTCACCGCCGCGCTCGCGGAGGTCGGGCTTGACTTCCTCCCGACGCCGAAGCCGAACGCGAGCGCCGCGATGACCCTGACCCTCGTCGACGTCGAGAGCCTGATCGAGTACGCCAACGGGCTCATCGACCGCGTCACGACCGAGCGGGGCTACTGATGGCGGTCCGCAGGAACCCGAGGTTCTCGGAGCACGCCCGGCTCCGCATGGCCGAGATGGGAGTCTCCTCCCGCACGGTGCGGCGGATCCTCCGCTCGCCTGAGGTCGACTACGAGCAGGGCGACCGGGACGGCCGCGTCGCGCAGCGGGGAACCCTGGCGGTCGCGTACGTCATGGAGACCCGGCCAGACGGCCGTGAGCGGCCGTTGGTGCTCACGGTCCTATACCGCACGGCGGACGCCTACCCACGGCGGGTCCTGCCGTGACACGGCCCCGCCGCGACGGCCTGCCCGACGCCGGGCCGGAGATCCCCGACGACGATCCCCGGTCCGGCTGGACGGCGATCTCCGCACCGTTCCCGCAGACCGCCGCGCCCGGCAGCACGGTCGCGTCGCAGGGCGAGTACCCGGCGTTTCGTCTCGTCGAGATGCTCTACGGGCTCTCCCCGCGCATCGAGCCGCAGGCGTTCATCGTCGACCGGCTCGCGCACTACGACGACGGCGGCTACCTCGACGCGGTCCTCGTGCGGTTCAACGATCGGATCTACGACGGGCTCGCCCGACTCGTGGAGGTCCCCGGCCGCGCGATCGTCGTCGTCCGTCCCGACGCGCGCGGTCAAGGTGTCGGACTCGCGCTGTGCCGCGTCGGTGACCGTCTCTGGAACGAAGCGATCGTGTCGCAGTCCGCGACGCCGGGCGGGCGCGCGATCGCCGTGCACATCGCGCAGGACCGGGAGGACCGCCGTGATGGATGAACCGACCGACGAGGAACTCACGCTCGCCGCGCTCGTCCTGGAGATCGACCCGCCGATCTCCGATTGGGAGTTCGACTTCATCGAGACGTGGCGCGCGTTCGAGCACGGCGGACCCGAAGTGCTCCGGCTGGAGTACGGCGATCCGTGGGACGACGAGGAACTCTGGGACCGGCGACTCGCCGCGCGCCGCGCGCGCCACGAACGTCTCGCCGCGCTCCCGGCACCGACTCGGATCATGCTCCGCGAGGAGGCGCTCGTCGCTCAGGCGCTCGCAGGTCTCGCCTGGGCGCACTACCGAAAGACGAACGTGGTTCTAGACCAGCCGGACGACACGCTCTAGGCTGGCTCTCGCCAACCCACCCTGACTGCCCGAGGAGGGCTCACGATGAACCGACAACGCATCGCCGACTTCTACTGGAACTGGTGGCCGTTCCTGTTCCTCTGCACGCTAATCCTGACGTGCGGGTTCCTGGAAGGAGCTACGCGGTGACCGCTACGATCGCCGCGTTCGGCTCCGCCGTCGGTGCCGGATCCGAGGGCGCAGGTCCCGATCGCCTCCCTGGTGGTTTGGCGATTACCGGGGCGATCGGCGACCGCCCCTCGCCTATCGCCGTAGCTGTCACACCCCGGCGCGATACTCCGCGGAGATCGCCGAACCAACCCGAGGAGGGAACACGATGACCACCCCGCTCGCTTCATGGCACGACGAAGGCGGACGCCTCTACGAACTCGACTGCGACGACGAGGGCGACGACCTCGTCCTCAACGTCGGCCCCGACGGGATCGTCGACGTGATCCCGCTCGCCGACGCGGCCGAGTGGCTCGTCGGTCCGCTGATCCGCTCGTTGATCATCCACACGGAGGAGCAGCCGCAGACCGAGGCGGTGCGGTCCCGCGCCGCGATGCTCGAAGCCGCGTGCAACCTTGTTCGCCGCGCGCTCGACCTCGAAGCCGACCCGTCGCCGCGCGCCGCGCTCCGCTGCGTCCCTCCCGTCCGCGGTCCTCTCTGGACGGCGGGTTCCGACCAGCCGCCCGAGGAGCCGTTCTGATGCCGAAGCCGAAGGTTCACGTCACGCTCTGGCCGACCCTGCCGGGAGAGCCCGCGCGCATGTACGAGGTCGACTCGGTCACGTCCGAGGCGGGCTGCCTGCGGCTCATCAACGGGCGGCACAGCCCGACCGTGTCGGTGACGCTGATCCCCTGGTCGATCATCCAGGAGGTCCGCATCGAGATCGCCAACCCCGACGTCGAGCCCATCGACCTCGACGCCGTGATCGCCGACCCGATCCCCTACGACGGGAGCGAAGGGTGAGAGCCTTCGCCGTCCGTTCCTCCGCGATCGAGGCGTGCCCGCAGCGCGTGCTCCTCCCGCGCCACTACCGCACCGACGGGTCGTGCCGCTGCCGTGAAGGAACGCCGTGCCAGGCGTGCGGGAAGCGGTCCGGCGAGTGCGCGTGGATCTTCCAGAACTCCCCGTCGGACGCTCGCGAATGGTGCTGCGACGCGTGCCGGGAAGCCGGGCCGACGGCGATGCACCGAATGTCGACAGGAGGACCCGATGAGCCTTGACGATGCCCTCGCCGCGGTCGACGACGCGCTCCTCGCGCTCGACGAACCCGACTACGACGAGCCGCCCGAACCGCCCCTCGACGTGAACGTCGCGACCGCCCGGCTGGCGCGGCTCGGACGGTTGGAGCAGACGCTCGCCGAGACGGTCCGCGCCGCTCAGGTCCGCAAGGATCAGATCGACGCGTTCGTCGACCGGGAGTTCGAGCGGATCGGCCGGGAGACCTCCTGGCTGCGCGAGTCGCTGCGCCGCTACCACGAGGCGGTGCTCCGACTCGACGCGACGCGCAAGACGCTTCACCTCCCGACCGGGGATCTGATCTCTCGGATGGGCCAAGCCGAGTGGATGATCGTGGACGAGGCGGCGTTGATCGACTGGCTCGACGCGCACGCCCCGGCCGCGGTGCGTCGTCCTCCTCCAGTCGCTCCTCCCGCGTCGGTGGACCGCAACGCGATGAAGGCGGCTCTCGTCCGCAGGGACGGCAACAAGGTCGTCGCGTACGGGCTCGACCCCGAGACCGGCGAGCGTCCGCCGGGGCTGATCGTGAACGACCCGGAGCGGCGCTTCACCGCCGAGGCTCGACTCCCTGAGGAGGAAGCGTGAGCGACACTCCGTTCGATCGGCTCCGCGCCGCTGCCGCGACCGACGCCGCCAAGCCGCTGCAACGCTGGCGCGTCGTGGAGGTCTGGCGGCGCGAGTACGAGGTCGAGGCGATCAACCGCGACTACGCCCGACTCGTCGCCGACGACGTCGCGCTCGACAGCCTCGACCTGACGTTCGAGGGCTATGAGTCGATCGAGCCCGTCCCGCCCGAGGAGATCCGACCATGAGTTTCGACGCTGCGACCGTGACCGTGGACGACGCCGCGAACCTGACCGGCGCGCAAGCACGCCTCGTCGCGGAGCACTACGGGCTCCCCGAGTTGCCGAAGTCGGCGAAGGTAGCGGACCTCCGCGCGTTCGCCGCGACCGCGATCCAGGCGCACACGCCCGCCGGGGCTCTCCCCGGCGCGCCCGACGACGACGTGCCGATCACGCTGGAAGCACCGTCGGCGACGGTCGTGCCGACCGAGTCGAGGTTCTCGACGATCGTGCGCCTCGCGGACTACGTCTCGAAGTCGGGTCTCTGCCCCGACGTGCTCCGCAAGAAGCCGGAGGACATCGGCGTCATCATGCTCATGGCGAACGACCTCGGCGTGCCGCTCATGGCGGCGGTCAACCAGTTCTACGTCGTGAAGGGCAAGGTCGGGATGGAAGCGAAACTCATGCGTTCGCTCGTCCGCCGCGACGGCCACTCGATCGCCCCGGTCGAGAGCAACGACCCTTGGTTCCGTCAGGTCGTCCACGGCAAGCGCGCCGACAACGGCGACGAGGACGAGTTCGAATACACCCTCGACGACGCGCTCGATCAGAAGTTGATCCTCCGGTGGGAACGCACCGACGACGGCCGCGTGAAGGTGACTCCTGCGGACGGGCGCGCGCCGTGGGGAACGATCCCACGGACGATGCTGCGGAACCGTGCCACGTCCGCGCTCTGCCGCGACCTGTTCCCCGACTGCCTCGCCGGGGTGACATACACGCCCGACGACCTCGGAGACTTCGACACGATCGACGAGGCAGGCGCGCCGGGCGCGCCGCGCGACGACGAGAAGCCGCTCACCGACGCGGAGCAACGCAAGTCGCTGGAAGCACGCCTCGCCGCGCTCGATCCCGAGTTGGCGAAGGAGGTCGCCGACCAGTGGAAGTCTCGGCATCTGCCGCCGCTGCGTTCCACGAAGGGCGCACGGTTGATCTCGGGCGCGGCGCTCGGTCAAGCGATCCGGCTGGTCGCCGCCGCGGAGGAGAAGCAGATCGCCCGCGACGAGGAACACGACGAGGCGGAGGTCCTCGCCTGCGTCCTCTGCGGCGACGAGACCGGCCCGTTCGAGGAGTCCACCGACGGAGACTCCGACGCGGTCCGCTGCCAGGACCGGACGGCGTGCATGGCCCGAGTCTCAGAGATCGCCGCCACAGCCGCTACACGGCCCCAGGAGCCGTCCGAGGAGCCCGCCGCCCCTGGAGGACCCGAAACCTCCCAGGAGCCGAGAGACGGCGCTACGGCGTCTGAGATGTGCCGCGAGCCGGGCGGCTGCCCGAACATCGCCGTCGCCGACGGCTACTGCGCCGACCACGCCCCGATGTGAGGAGCCGATGACCTTCACCCCGACCGACGAGCAGGAAGCCGCCCGCGACCTGTTCCGCGACGAGGAGGACAACATCGCCATCGAGGCGCTCGCCGGATGCCTCGCGGCCGGGACAGTCCTCCACTTGAACCGGGGCGGGAAGGGATTCCGCTACCGGATCGAGGATCTCGTCTCCCGCTGCGCCGGACTCGAACCCCGATTCGAGCGGACCGTCAACGGCCGGTCCGTCCGCCAACGTCTCGGCCGCGCGTGGGCCGACACGATCCCGACGCGGATCGCCCGCGCCGACGGCAACACGGTCCGGCTCGGGACCGTCGACGAAGCCTGGTGCTCCGGCGAGAAAGACACCTACGAGATGACGACGGAGAGCGGCCGCAAGGTCCGCGCGACGGCGCTCCATCCGTTCCTGACCGACGACGGCTGGGCTGTCCTCGGCGACCTCGCCGTCGGGTCGAAGGTAACCGTGAACCTGGGCCGTGGGTCCGCAGGACGCGGCCCGAAACGGCAGTACCGCTACCGGGCGACGCGCCACCATCCGCATCAGGTCGCGAACGAAGCGGCCGGGCGTTCCTGGAAAGTCGCCGAACACCGCCTCGTCATCGAGGCGGACCTCAATGGGATCGGCCTCGATGATTACCTCCGGGCTCTCCGCTCCGATCCGGAGCGCGCGGCCGGGTTCCGCTACCTCGACCCTGCCGTCCACGTCCACCACCGCGACGAGGACCCGCTCCACAACGCGCTCTCGAATCTCCGCGTCATGGAACCCGGAGAGCATCACCGGCAGCACGCCGCCGAGGGTGGCGGTGACAGCGTCCTCTGGCGAGTCGGCCTTGACGTGGTCGCCTCGATCCGGCCGCACGGACCCGAAATGACCTACGACGTCGCCGTCGCCGACGCCCCGCACAACTTCATCGCCAACGGGTTCGTCGTCCACAACACCGGCAAGACTTCGACCCTGCGGTTCATCGCGCGCGAGTTCCCGCACCTTCGGTTCCAGTACGTCGCGTTCAACAAGGCGATCGTCACCGACGCGCAGAACTCGATGCCGCCCAACGTCGACGCCCGCACCGCGCACTCGCTCGCGTTCCGCGCCGTCGGCCATGCGTACCGGCATCGGCTCAACTCGAAACGGATGCGCTCCGCGGAGATCGCCGACCGGCTCGGCATCCTCTACGGCTACGACGTCACGTTCGGGACGCAGCGGAAGCCGCTTGCCCGCGGCTACCTCGCGTCGCACGTCATGCGCGCCGCGCTTCGGTTCTGCCAGTCCGCGGACCCGGAACCGACGGTGCGGCACTTCCCGTACATCGAGGGCATCGACCTCCCGAACGGCAGCCGCCGCACCTACACGAACAACAACGCGATCGCCGTGGAACTCCTCCCAGCCCTGCGGCGCGCCTGGGCGGATCTCGCGTCGCCCGACGGGGTCCTCAAGTACGACCACGGCCACTACCTCAAGGTCTGGCAACTCGGGAACCCGAAGATCGACGCCGACGTGATCCTCTTCGACGAAGCCCAAGACGCCAACCCGGTCCTCCTCGACATCGTCGAACGCCAAGAACAGGCACAACGAGTCTGGGTCGGCGACTCCCGTCAGGCGATCTACGAGTGGAACGGCGCGGTCGACGCGCTCGCCAAGATCGACGCCTCGGCGCGGTCCGCGCTCACCCTGTCGTTCCGGTTCGGCCCGCCGATCGCGGATCACGCCAACCGGATCCTCGCCCGCCTCGGCGAGCGGTTGAAGATCCGCGGCCATCCCGACGTTGAGTCCACCGTCGGGGCGCACGACGCTCACACGGCGATCCTGTCGCGCACGAACGCCCGCGCGATGCGCCACGTTCTCGGAGCCCAGGAAGCGGGGCTCTCCCCGCATCTGGTCGGCGGCGGGAAAGAGACCGCGGCGTTCGCCCGCGGCGCGCGCCAGCTACAAGACGAGGGCTGGTCGTCGCACCCGGACCTGGCGTGCTTCTCCGATTGGGGCGAGGTGACCGACTACGTCGCGTTCGACCCGTCGGGCTCCGAACTCGCGCTCAACTACAAGCTGGTCGAGGAGTTCGGCGTCGACACGATCCTCAAGGCGCTCGCCCACATGACACCGGAGCGCGACGCCTCCGTGATCGTGTCCACGGCGCACAAGGCGAAGGGCCGGGAGTGGCCGACCGTGCTGATCTCGGACGACTTCGCGGCGAAGATCAAGGCCGAAGCGTCCGCGGAGGAGCTACGGCTCCTGTACGTCGCGACGACGCGCGCCCGGCACGGTCTCGACGACCGGCATATCCGCGAGTGCCTCGCGGAGCACGAGCCCGGCCGGTTGAGTGAAGGAGACGCGTAGATGGACGCTCGCTCGTCTCGGGATCTCGTCCCGTTCGGGGAGGATCCCGACCCGCGCCGCCAACGGCGGAAGCGCCGCTCCGAGCAGGCGCAGGCGTGGCGAGACCTCGGCTGCGCGATCACGATGATCGCCGGAGGCTGCCTCGTCCTAGCCTGGGCGGTCCTCACGTTCGTCGCGCTCGTCCGCTAGACGCCGTTCGAGCCAGATAGCGGCGAGCATCGCCGCGAGGAACACGGCGACCGCGACCACCACGACGACCGGGGCGACCCACCCCGCGGAGCCGAACACCTTTCAGCAGACGTCGGACTGGAGCCGCACGAGCGCGTCGTGCTCGACGCCTTGCGGGTGCGCGTCGAGGAGCACATGCACGATCGAGCACGCCTCGTCGTGTCGCCGGTCTGCCTCTCGGGTGAGTCCCCAGGCGACCCCGGCCGTGAGGAGCACGACGATGAGCGACGCCGTCCACCGCTGAACAGGAGCACGCCAGTACGCCCGCCAGCGTCGTTCCTCCCGCGGATCCGGGTCCTCGGCCTTCACGAGCCCCGCCTCCTCGACTGCGCTCGCATCGTCACCCACAAGCCGAGCACACCGAGCGCGACCGTGACGTCGCTCGGGTTCGCACCGTGCTCGTTCCCGACGAACAACAACACGATCGCGACGCCGAGGAGCACGTCGGGAGCCTGCGGTCGATACCACCGCCGATGACGCGACGGCCGGTCCTGGTCGTAGCTCACGAGGCTGCCCTGCGAACCTCCTGACCGGGGCGGTCGAGGGCGGATCTAGCCGAGCGCAGCGACGGCGTCGGCGAGCGCCTTCGTCGCCGCGGCTGCCGCTTCGGCCGCTTGGTGGACGGCCTGGATCTTCGTCTGATCGACCGGCGGGACCGGCGTGCCTGTCTTGAGCGTCGCGCGGGCGAGCGCGTCGACGGTCTCCTGACGGGAGAACTGGCGGAGGAGGAGCGCGCCGCCCGAGAACGCGATGGCGTCGGAAGGGATGCCGTACGGCGGCTGCGGCGTCCCGGTGAACTGCCGGATCGCCGCGTCGCCGACCCACAGATGGAAGTCGTGAGACCCGTCGAGGTTCTGCTCAGAGGTGATCCCGATGTGCATGTCCTCGTCCTCCGCTTGCGTGCTCGGCGGTGCCGGTCCGGGTCCTCCACCGTCGACGCCCGGCCAGTAGTCGAGCGCGACGCTCAGGTCGATGTTCTCACCATGCGGGCCGGAATCAGCGTACTGATGCGCGACCGAACCGTCGTAGACGATCGGACCTCCGCCGGGATACGCCGCGACCCAGTACGGCGGAGGAGCCATCCCGGCGAACAGGTTCCGGACCTCGCCCCAGATCGACATCGAGCAGTACACGGACGGCCAGGCTCCGAGCCCGCGCATCTTCATCACCCATGTGGGGCCGTCCTCCGGCCGTGCGTCGCCGGTCTCGATGTCGAGGCAGTTGCCGCGCAGCGTGGAGGGATGAACGGCGATACGGACGTGCGCGGCGTTCGGGAAGCGAGCCCAGTCGGCTGCCGTCCACGCGTAGCGGCCGTCCTCGTAGCCGCCGACGATCGAGTAGCCCGCAGGGATCGCCGACGCGGTGACCGAGTCGGCCATCTGCCTCACGGCTCAGACCCGATCGGGTAGCGGAGGGTCTCCGTTGCCAGGCGGCGCGGTCGGCGCGGCGGTCGTCGTGTTC
>Ga0318551_10000021_pt1 | contig 40528 bp, 35 predicted proteins | sample GRESIP082b2f19_FD_203511 | JGI IMG/M metagenome (GOLD analysis project Ga0318551, IMG submission 203511) | Tropical soil microbial communities from Luquillo Experimental Forest, Puerto Rico - GRE.SIPMG.082b2f19 | ecosystem: Environmental > Terrestrial > Soil > Tropical forest > Bulk soil...
GTTCGCGGCGGCGCAGGCTGGCATAGCCGGGCGGGAGCGGGGCCGCCGCCGCGAACCGGGTGGCAGCGACGTGCAGGCCGGCCCGCCGGGCCACGGCGACCGCCATCACCAGGCGCCCGGCCGGCGCCCCGGTGGCCATCGGATGGCGGTACCGCTGCAGCCGGTCATCGCCGCCGACGATGAGCACCGGCGCGTCGGCGCCCGCGGCCTCCAGCCCGGCCGCGCACCGCGCCTGGACGTCGAGGTCACGCTCGCCCGGCCGCCAGGAGCTGAGGGCGCCCTGCAGCGCGGCCGCCGTGTCCCGTCCGAGGTCGGCCAGGTCTTCCCGCTCCCCCGCCGACAGCGCTAGCCGCATCGCGATCAGCTCGTCACTGGCATCCAGCCCGAACGCCGGGTGGCCGTCGGCGCCCAGCCGGGCGGCGGGGGCACCAGCCAGCCGCTCGGCGGCGCGCACGAAGGCGCTGGGATCCTGCCAGGGAACAGCCTCGATTTCGGCAAAGCCATGGGCGCCGGGGCCATACTCATCCCGGATCCGGTCCGCCTCGACGTTCGTGGTCACCAGCGCTGCACCACCGGTGGTGAAGACTGCCCAGACCAGGTCGACCGCGGCGGTCCGGTCGACCGGTGGTGCCACCCCGCCGCATGCCCACGCCACCGCAGCCGGCCCGGTCAGCACCAGGCCAGCCGGGTGCCCGGGGCCGCCGTCGGCCAGCCAGGCGCCGATCCGCCCGGCGGCGGCCTGGGCACGGGCCACGCTGCGGTTCCAGCGTTCGGTTATTCCGAACGCTGTTGCGTGATATAGAATCATCCAGACAACCAAACCCGGCAGCGCTGTATGGTGTCAAGACTCGTTCTGGTTTGTTACAAACCGTTCTGCTCTACCGAACAACATGCGGAGGATAGCCGCGTTGACGTCAGCAGAGCTGGATGACGAGATAGCGGGCCGGTACACCGTCCGCAGCGTCGCCCGGGCGATGCGGCTGGTCCAGATCGTGGCCGATGGCCCGCCCGAAGGGCTGCCACTCAGCGAGCTGGCTCGGGCGCTCCGGTCCTCGAAGAGCACGACGCTCTCGCTGGCGCGGACGCTGACGGCCTACGGGATGCTCCGGGACCTGCCACCCGGGCCCAGGTACTCACTCGGCACCGGGCTGATCCGGCTCGGCGACATTGCCCGTGGCCAGCTGCCGCTGGGGGATGTCTGCCGCCCGCTGCTCGCCGAGCTGGCCGACCTGACGAAGATGACCTCGCGGCTGGCGATCTGTGACGACGGGTTCCCGGTGTTCATCGAGCGGGTGGACGGGCCCGGCAGCGTCCGGTTCCACACGCCGCTCGGGCAGCGCGAGATGCCGCACTCCTCGGCGGCCGGCAAGGCGATCCTGGCCACCATGACCCGCGAGCAGGTGCGCGCCGTGTGCAGTCAGGCCGGCCTTCCCCGGCGGACCAGCCATACCATCACCGATCTGGCCTCGCTGCGGGAAAACCTGGCGCTGGTGCGCAGCAATGGCTTCGCCCTCGACGACGAGGAGGATGCCGAGGGCGTGTTCTGCCTGGGCGCGGCATTCTTCAGGCACGACGGCGCCGTCGCGGGTGCGGTCAGCGTCACCGGGATCAAGGGAGATCTGCCTGCCTGGCGGGTCAACGAGCTGGGCCAGGCCGTCCGCCGGGCCGCCGACCGGGTCAGCGACATTCTGGGCGGCCCGAGCTACGCGGACCGGGTCGCGGCCGGGCCGGCCTCGCCATGAGCGGGACCGGGCGGGCACTTGTCGTCACCGCGCCGGGCCACGTGGTCCTGTCCACCCGCCAGGTGCCCGCCGCGGCGCCTGGGCAGACGCTGGTCCGGCCCGATTTGGTCGGGCTGTGCGGCACGGATCTGGAGATCATCGGCGGCCAGGTGGATCCCGCGTATATCCGCTACCCAATCGGGCTCGGCCATGAGTGGACTGGCATCGCTGCCGGGGACTCCCCACTGGCCGGGGCGCGCGTGGTGGTGGAGGGCATCGTGGCCTGCGGCCGGTGCGCGCGGTGTGCCCGGGGTGAGACCAACCTGTGCCAGACCTACGACGAGTTCGGCTTCACCCGGGATGGGGCCGCCGCCGACCTGGTCGCGGTGCCATCTGGGCTCGTTCACCCCATCGCCCCCGGGGTGGCCGCCGATGACGCGGTGCTGACCGAGCCCGCGGCGGTCGTCTACCGGGGCCTGGCCCGGGCTCAGGCCGCCCCGGGCAGCCGGGCGCTGGTGATCGGCGACGGGACGATCGCCCTGCTCGCTGTGTACCTGCTGCGGCTCTGGTCGCCGGCTGAGGTCGTGCTGCTCGGGCGCCGCGCTGCGCAGGCGCAGCTGGCGGTGACCGCCGGCGCGGCCCGGTTCGAGACCTCGCCGGATGCGGCGGGCTCCGGCTATGACCTGGTGGTCGAGGCAGCCGGGTCGGTGCAGGCTGCCTCGGCCGCGGTGGCGGCAGCCCGCCGCGGCGGCACTGTCTTGCTCCTCGGCTTGCCACCGCACGGTGAGACCGTCGCGCTCGCGGTTGACGACGTGGTCAACGATGACCTGGCGCTGCTGGGCAGCTTCTCCTATACCGCGGCAGCCTGGGGTGACGTTGTCGGGCTGCTGAACTCCGGGCTGATCAGGCCTGGGTTCTTGATTACCCACCGGTTCAGCCTGGCGGACTGGGAGCAGGCCATCGCCTGCCTGCGTGGGGGCGATGGGCAGCGCGGCAAGGTGGTACTTCAGATCAGCCCCAGCTGACCGCCGCATGGGACGGCAGGCAACGAGCAGCACACCCGGGAGGCGCGAGGCATGACCTTCACCAGCGTGAATCCGCATGACCCGTCGGATGTCCTGGGCGAATGGCAGCCAGCCGGACCGGCCGAAGCGGAGGCCGCGGTCAGCCGTGCCGTCACCGCGGCCGCTGCCTGGCGGGAAACCCCGGCGCCCGCCCGCGCGAAGGCGCTGTCAGATGCGGCGGGCGCCCTCGAGCAGCGGTCAGCGGAGATCACCAGCCTGGTCGTCCGCGAGGTCGGCAAGCCGGTGTCGGAGGCTCGTGGTGAGGTCGCCCGCGGGGTCGCGATCCTGCGGTACTACGCCCAGGCCGCGCTGCTGCCCGACGGGGAGACGATCCCGGCCGCAGCCACCGACCAGCTGCTCATGGCCCGGCACGTCCCCATCGGTGTGGCGGCGCTGATCACGCCCTGGAACTTCCCGGTCGCCATCCCGCTGTGGAAGGCCGCGCCCAGCCTCGCCTACGGCAACGCGACCATCCTCAAGCCAGCCAGCGCGGCGGCGGCAACCGGGCTGGCGCTGGCGGAGATCCTCGGCGCCTTCCTGCCGCCCGGCGCCTTCCAGGTCGTGCTTGGGGGTGCGGCGGCGGCCGGTGCCCTGATCGACCACCCAGCCGTCGCGGCCGTTTCGTTTACCGGCTCATCGCAGGTTGGCAGGCAGATTCGCCGCCGGGCGGCCGAGCGGGGCTGCCGGGTGCAGGCGGAGATGGGCGGGCAGAACCCCTCCATCGTCCTGGCCGACGCGGACCTGGACCGCGCCGCCACCGCGATCGCCTATGCGGCGATGGGATACGCCGGCCAGAAGTGCACCGCCACCAGCCGGGTGATCGTGGAAGAGGCCGTCTACCCGCAGTTCCGCGACCACCTGGCCGCCGCGGTGCAAGGACTGCAGGTGCTCGATCCCGCCGACGACAAGACGATGGTGGGCCCGGTCATCGACGACGGCGCGCGGGCGTCGGCGCTGGCTGCGGTGGCTGGCGCGGGCGGCCGGGTGGTGACCGGGGGCACCGGGCTCGACGCGCCGGGGTTCTACCTGGCACCGACGCTGGTCGAGCTGGACCGGCCGGAAGGCCCCCTCGCAACCGAGGAGGTCTTCGCGCCGGTGACCGCGCTGATCCGGGCCGGTTCCGCGGACGAGGCGATGTCCATCGCCAACGGCGTCCGGTACGGGCTGGTGGCGGCCGTCTTCACCAGCGATCTCAGCAGGGCACTGCGGCTGACCCGGCGGCTGGAGGCAGGGATGATCCGGGTCAACGCGCCGACCTCCGGTGTCGATTTCCAGGCACCGTTCGGCGGCACCAAGGAATCCAGCGACGGCCCGCGTGAGCAGGGCATGGCCGCCCGCGCCTTCTACACCGAGTCCCGGACCGTGCTCATCGTGCCCTGACCGGCCGTCACGCGGGTGTGATCCGCTGGGGATCAGGCAGGCTCAGCCGGCAGCGAGCTTTTGCCCGCGCCAGACATCCCGGTGATCAGCACCCGTTCACATGCCTTCCCCCGAGCGCTTCAGCGATCCTCCGGCTCCCCGGTATGAGCAGTGCTGACAGGCGCGGGCCGACCTCAAGCAGCTAAGGCACGTGTCCCAGCTGCTCCGGCGTGACCGCTATCCCTTGGTCCCGGATCATCGAGGCTAGCCGCTCCCACGGCTGAGCCTCACCAGTGACCTCTGCATCGTCGGGGAGCACCGCGGTGAGCACACTTCGCTCGGCGTGATCGGCAGTCAGGTGCGCCGCGCTCGTGCTGAAGCCGCGGTCGTGGTGCAACGTCAGCCGACGGCCATCATTCAGGAGGGCGAATTCGTGCACGTCGATGTCCATGCCCCGCTCGCCCCTGCGCGACAGCTCCGACCACGCGCCTAGGCCAACGACCGTGCCACCCACAGGGTGACGATAACGTCACGTCAGCGGCTGTTCCTCAGCTATTTCGCCGTCTTGCTCACCGCCCCGGCCGTTGTCCGGTGATCCCGGCGGATAGCGGGCGTTAGCTCCCGCGCGGTGGGCACTAGCCCGCACCTTTTGCCTGGCCTTTACCGCCCTTCCGGGCAGGCCCAGAATGGGCTGGTGAGGGTCACCGTGACCCGGATCGAGCAGGACGGCACCATGCAGCGCCGCATGGTGGATACCGCCTGCGGCCCTGACGGCCCCCGCTGGGAGAGCCTTGCTGGCCGCGCCCTGCTGCTGCCACCGCCCTACCACCCGGTTCCCGGTGCTCCCATCTACCACGTCAGCGTGGACAACAGCGCGATCACTCTGGCCGCTGAGCCTGACCTGCACGGTCCGCTGCTCGATCTGGTGACTGCCGTGCTGGCAATGGGCGAGAAGGTGTCCTGGTAAAGACGGCTCTTTGCGGCACTTACGCGCCGGCGATGCTAAGCGGGCCCGGCGGGGGGCGTGTGGATGGTCAAATCCCGCGCTGGCCAGGCCGGTCTGTGCCACAGTCAATCCGCCAGTGTGACCCAGTCCCGGTCAGCCCGGGAGAGGAGGATCGCCATGCGAAGGTACCTTGTCTTGTCAATTCTCGGCGCATGCCTGCTGGTGCTCGCGCCGCAGTCGGCTGCCCTGGCCGCTAGCAGCACCTACTATGCGGGCACGAACTCCCAAGGCCAGCAGCTGCTGTTCACCGTGGATCACACCGCTAGTGGGCCAATGTTCGACCCGATCTTCATCAACCAGATCGACCGCTGCCCGGTCACCGGCGACGTGTTCACGTTCGAGTACAGCTTCCAGGGGTTCCAGATTCCCATCAAGAACGGGAAGTTCAATTTCAAGCTGAACGACCTCACCGATTTGCTTCGCTGGAGCGGGACGGTCACCTCCACTGGAGCAACCGGCCACGAGTCCATCGATCTGGCCGCCTTCGACGCGAGCGGTGGTCTCCAGGACTGCGGCGCGGGTTCGCTGGCATGGACGGCCCAGGCTCTTGTCCCGGCATCTCCGGCACCCGCCGCCCCAAGCGCCGGATACATGGTGAAGGTCACCAAGGCAGCGGACGGGTCGGTGCATTTCTCGGTCACCCATTGAGGGAACGCCGACAGGAAGCCGCGAGCGGGGGCCGCTTTGATGCGCTGAGCGACGCGGCCGGAAGTCAGCTGCCGCACGTGACCCCGGCATGGGGGATGCCGGGGTCACGTGCCTTCAGGGACACCGATGCCGCGGCAGAAGCAGAATTTGGCTACCCGTTGTCTGCTCCGGCCGGCGGAGGTCACCACTGGCTGAGGGGCACCGCCTCGCGAACGATCTTGTAGAACGCGGCCACTGATGCCTGCTCAACGGTGGTCATCTGCTTGGTTTCGCCTGGCTGGCCGCCCTGGCTTGTGCCCGTGCAGATAGTGGGCACCGTTGCCTGAGATGGCGCGCCCACGAGGCAGCCGTCCGCGAGTGTGATCATGCGCCCGTTGCTCTTGGGCAGGGACGGCAGCCCCTCCGGGCACTTCGCACCCTCGGCGGCGATCTGCGCGCAGGTGCGGTAAAACGTCTCGGCGACAACCATGTTCCCGGTGCTGGGGCGCCAGTAGTAGCTAATTGCGTTCTGGTTGACGGCCCAGATGAGTGTGCCCTCGCCCTTCTTGGCGTACAGGCATTGGTAAACCGCCATGGTGCCGTATTCGACGCCCGAGTGCCCGTTGCATGCCCGGTAGTGCTGCGGGGCTGCGGACAGGGCATTGCCGGCGGCCGGGAAGAGGAGGGCAGCGGCTGCTGCAGCGGCAAGGCTGAATGTGATGATGGTTCGCTTACGGATCATGACACACCTTCCGAGATGCTCTCGGCCCCCAGGAGCCTGCCTTCCGCGCCCTGGGCCGGTTCGCGGGTGGGTGGAGCGGGGGGTCAATGATGGCCTGGATCATGCGGGTCACGGCTGTGAGTGAGTCGAGGCCGGTGCAGGGGCCACGCGTCGAACTGGGAACGGTCACCCAAGGTTCCTGCGACGCCCTGGCCACCGTGATCGCGGCGGCGGGGGCTGCAGATGGCTTGCGGACCGGTCAGGAGCCGGGCACGCTGGCTGTCGCCATCGTGCGGGTGATCTCCGGCTCGCGAGGAGGGCGGTCGCCGTCCATGTTCATGCAGTCTGCACCGCGCCGGGTGGCCCGTTGCCGGAACCCGCCTTTACGCACCGTCTCTTAACCGTTACTTAATGCTCCGCAAACGTGTCTGGGCAGGCGCGTCACACTCATCCGGGGAAGGAATACGCCGTGGGACGAATGGCGGCCGTTTGCGCAGCCCTGGCTGCGCTTGCCCTGGCTGCGTGCAGCAGCTCCACGTCTCCCCCAGTTTCACTGCCTAGCTCGCCTGCAGTTTCGCCGCCCGCCTCAGCTGCGCCTGCCCCTCATCATCACCCGCTTACCTCCGCTCAGGCGGCAGCCCAGAACCCGGGGAAATGCGATCCCTCACTCTGGCGGGCTATCTACCACCCGTCCCGCCTGCAGGTGGTTGCCGCATGCAAGACGGTGACGGGGACAGTTGAGAGTGTCCGCTCCGAGCCTGATGGTGACGTGCACCTGCTGCTCAAGTTGCCGGCGAGCCGGTCGGGGCTGCTGAACGATGGAAATCTCTCAGACACGCATGGTGATTTGGTGGCAGAGATCATCTGCGTAGGCACGACTACCCAGGCCGATGCTGAATCCGCCTGCGCACGTCACGTTAATCACATTGCTGTCCCCGCTGTGGGCGAGCGCATCAGGATCAGCGGCACGTATGTCCTGGACGCAGTTCATGGCTGGATGGAGATACACCCGGTGAGCCGCCTGACCGTGCTGTCGGCCGCAGCGCCGCCGCCGTCCGCGGCCCCGGCACCGGCTGGTTGCCACCCGCACACCCCCAGCGGCAACTGCTATGAGCCGGGCGAGTTCTGCCCGGAGGCGGACGCTGGCATCAGCGGCGTGGCCGGCGACGGCGAGCCCATCATCTGCGAAGACAACAATGGGCTTGCGCTGGGAGCCTGTCTGACCAGATCCTCTGCCCGCTCCACGCCATAGCCGGGTTGTGCCCGCCGCTGCGGCGACGTCCCTGGCTCGTGGCGGCACGGTAGCGTTGCACCGTGCTGAGGCAGGTCGCGGAGGGTGTGCTGATCCACGAGAGCGAGTTCTGTCAGAGCAACGCCGTTGTCGTGCACGGCCGGGCTGGTGTGTTGCTCATCGACCCGGGGATCCAGGGGAACGAAATGGACTGCCTCGCGAACGACCTGTCCAGTTCGGGCCAGGCCGTTGTGGCAGGCTTCTCGACGCATCCTCATTGGGATCACCTGCTCTGGCACGCCAGGCTCGGTGCGGCGCCCCGTTACGGCACGGCGCGCTGTGCGGCCACCGTCAGAGTTCAGCTGTCGGACGTGCGTTGGAGGGCGCGCATCGCCGAATGGATACCGCCGGACATCGCCGGGCAGGTACCGCTGGACCTGCTCGGCCTCATTACCGGCCTGCCCGCCGAGATGGCGCGGGTTCCCTGGGATGGCCCTCAAATCCGGATTGTCGAGCATCAAGGCCATGCCCCGGGCCATGCTGCGCTGCTGATTGAGGAACGCGGGGTTCTCATCGCCGGCGACATGCTTTCTGACGTCTTGATTCCGATGCTCGACCTGAACGACACCGCTGACCCGATCGAGGACTATCTTGCTGCGCTGCGGCTGCTCGAGGGCGTGGCGGGCGACGTCGATGTCCTCGTCCCCGGCCACGGGTCCATCGGCGGGGCCGATCAGGTGCACGCACGGATCGACCAGGATCGGGCGTACGTGCACGCCTTGCGTGACACAGGTGTCCCCAGCGACCCGCGGGTCGGCCCATCGGCCACGTTCGGCTGGGATTGGCTTCCTGGCGTGCACGAACGGCAACTCCAGCGCCTCGCCCGAAGGAGCCAACGCGACGGGACGCCCGGGTAGCGATCCGCATGCGGGACTGGCCAGCACGTCCCGTGCTGCCAACTTCCTGACTCAAGACAGAGCCTGCGTGTGCCGTCGGCTGGGCTGCGCCAAGCCAGCTGCTCCCGCACCGGGCTGCGGTTCCAGGGCTCTGGTGATTGATTTGGGCAGTTCCCATGCCGCCAGACGCGGGCCCTTCTCACCAACTCCCCGGCCGGGTCAGAGCGCAGACCGGGAAGAAGCTGAGCCATGCCGATGCGGCTCTGTTGACAGCCGACGCCAACAACCTGGCCACCGCGCTCGGCTGCTAACCCGCGGCCCGCGATGCCAGGAGACGGGCAGCGCACACCAGCCTGCCCCGCCTCCCGGCCCCTGTCCTTTGGGACCGGCACCGGGCCGTATCGTCATCGGGGCAAACGTTGCGACGCGGCAGTAGGTTGCGCGGTGGCGCGCCACGCCGGGGCAGCCAGGGCGTGCCGCAGGCAGATCCACGGGCCGTGCTCACGGCTGGCGATCCGCTGGCCCACGGTCGCCCAGCAGCCACAGTGCAGCCGCCCGGAACGGCGCGCCTTACGGACCCGGACAGAACGTGCCATACGACTATTCTGTGTCTGAAACCGGTCAGATGCCGGGAAGTGCCTAGGCGCGTGGCGGGCGAGTCAGCCTGTAGGCCGGTTCTGTCACCTATGTTTCCTGACCTCCTGCTACTCCTCCAACGTCATGCTTGACCTGCGCGTTTGCGTCTCAGCACTTCTCACTGGCCCACGACGGTACCGACAGTAAGAACTCAGATCTGCGGGATCTGCGCGGCTGGCAGCCATAGCTGCCCACGGTTCGGCGGTGGTGCGATGACTTACGCCAGCGCCGTCGTGCGCTGCTGACGTGCGGGCCGGGGCCGCGAGCTTGAACTCACGGTTGGCCAGCAACTTGCAGCAATCCCTACTCCGCGCGGCGGCCTCTCACGCGCCCCAGCCTGGACGGCTGGAAGCCTTTGTGTGTTGCAGCATTTCGGGGTTCAGGCGCAGACCTTCGGCTGCGGTTCGCCGGGGGCGTTGTGGTTCCATTCTTGCGGTGTCGGTGGCCCTGCGTCGGCGCAAAGCTGCGCATAGGTGTGTGCGAAGAGCGATGTTTGCCACAGCCGCACGGTGCTGTCGGCGCCGCCGGTGGCCAGCAGCTTGCCGTCGGGGCTGAACGCCACCACGAACACGCCGCTAGCAACGCCGGCGCCGACCTCGAAGGGGGTGCCGACGGGGCGGCGGGTGGCCGGGTTCCAGGCCCGCACGGTGCCGTCGGCGCTGCCGGCGACCAGCAGCTTGCCGCCGGGGCTGAACGCCACCGCGGGCGTGCCGTACACGGTGCTGGTGGTGGCGTGGAGGGTCGCGACAGGACGGCGGGTGGCCAGGCTCCACAGGTGCACGGTGCCGTCGCCGCAGGCGGCGGCCAGCAGCGTGCCGTCGGGGCTGAACGCCACCGCTTGCACGCCAGTACTAGGGCCGGTGCCGGTCTGGAGCACGCCGACGAGGCGGCCGGTGGCCGGATTCCACAGCCGCACCGTGCCGTCGCCGACGCCGGCGGCGAGCAGCTTGCCGTGGGGGCTGAACGCGACCGAGCGAACGATGGTGTGCTGGGTGCTGGCATGGAGGGTCTGGCCGACTTGGCGGCCGGTGGCGGGGTTCCACAGCCGTACCGTGCCGTCGCTGGCGCCGGTGGCCAGCAGCGTGTCGTCGTGGCTGAACGCCACCGCGGTGGCCAGCAGCTGGCCGCCTTGGCTGAGCGGCACCGCGGGCGGGCCGTGCTGGGCGCTGGTGGCGTGGAGGGTCGCGCCGGGGTGACCGGTGACGGGGTTCCACAGCCGCACTGTGCCGTCGCCGTAGCTGACGGCCAGCAGCGTGCCGCCGTGGCTGAACGCCATGTCGACGACGCCGCCATGCGGGCCGGAGCCGGTCTGGAGGGTCTTGCCGGCGGGCTGGCCGGTAGCCGGGTTCCACAGCAGCACTGTGCCGTCGGCGCCTGCGCTAGCCAGCAGCTTGCCGCCGTGGCTGAACGCTACCGCGGACACGCCGCCGGAGCCGATCTGGAGCGGCCCGAGGGGGGGGCGGCCGGTGGCCGGGTTCCACAGCCGCACCGTGCCGTCACCACCGGCGATGGCCAGCAGCGTGCCGCCGGGGCTGAACGCCACCGCGTGAACGCCATTCAGAGGGCTGGTGGCCTTGAGCAGCGCGCTGGCGGGCTGGCCGGTGGCCGGGTTCCACAGCCGCACCGTGCCGTCACCGCCGCCGGTGGCCAGCAGCGTGCCGTCGGGGCTGAACGCCACGCCCCACACGCCGAACCCGGAGCCGGTCTGGATGGTCTTGCCGGCGGGGCGGCCGGTGGCCGGGTTCCACAGCCGCACCGTGCCGTCGCCGTTGCCGATAGCCAGCGTGCCGTCGGGGCTGAACGCCACCCCGCCCAAGCCGCCAAGAGGGCCGGTGCTGGTCGGGAGGGTCTTGACGAGGCGGCCGGTGGCTGGGTTCCACAGCCGCACGGTGTTGTCGCCGCCGACACTGGCCAGCAGCTTGCCGTCGTGGCTGAACGAGACCGCGAACACGCCGTACCGGGCGCTGGCGTGAAGGATCTTGAGGAGGCGGCCGGTGGCCGGGTCCCACAGCCGCACCGTGCCGTCGGCGCCGGCGCTGGCCAGCAGCTTGCCGTCGTGGCTGAACGCCACCGCGCGTACGCCCCACCGGGCCTTGGTCTGGGCGCTGGCGTGCAGGGTCTTGACGAGGCGGCCGGTGACGGGGTTCCACAGCCGCACGGTGCCGTCGCCGTCGGCGGTGGCCAGCAGGCTGGTGGTGGGGCTGAACGCCACCCCGTACACGCCGTGCCGGGCGCTGGCGTGCAATGTCTTGACGGCGCGGCCGGTCGCCAGGCTCCACAGCCGCGCCGTGCCGTCGGAGCCGCCGGTGGCCAGCAGGTGGCCGTCGTGGCTGAATGCCACCGCGAACACGCTGGACGAGTCCGCGGGCAGCATGCCTTGCTGCTCCTGCTCGGCCAGCAGGGTGGTGATGGCGGACGCGGCCTGGCCGGTGGGGAAGACAGCCCAGGCAGCGACGGCGAGCCGGCGCGCGGTCACCGGATTGGTGCTATCGATGATGAGGCTTTCGGCGGCCAGCTGGCGGGACAAGGCGATGGCGTGCTGGTGGCTGGCGCTGGTGGCGTTGTGGACGGCGATCCCGGCGGCGGCGAGAGCGGTCAGGGTCAGGGCGAGCAGGCCAGCGATCACTGCCTGCCGTCGGCGGGCGGTCCGCCGGTGAGCCTGGCTGCTGGCGTGCAGGAAGTCGCGTTCGGTCTGGCTGAGCGGCGGGTGGCGGGCCGGGTCGGCGCCGATCCGGGCCGCGGTGCCGGCCGCAGTAGCCAGCAGGGTGCCGCCGTAAAGGTAGGACCGGTCACGGGAGTGGCGGGCCCACTCGGCGGCTGTGGTGTGCAGCCGGGTGCGGACGATCCGGTCGGCGTGGGTGTCGGCGAGCCAGGTGTCGCGCAGCAGCGGCCAGGCGGTCAGCAGCGCCTCGTGGCTGATCTCGACGGTGCCGGCCGCCAGGGTGAGCAGCCGTTCGGCAGCGAAGGCCTCCAGCACCGCCTCCACGTCCTGGGCCTCGGCGGGGCTCTTGCCGTCGGTCAGTTCCGCCCTGCGGGCGCGGCCGGCGGTGTCGATGCCGTCGGGGCTGGTGGCGGTCAGCCGCAGGAACACCTGCCGGGCCGCGTCCTGCTGGGCGGGCGTCAGGGCGTCGTAGGCGCGCTGGGCGCTGGCGGCGACGGCGCCGTCGATGCCGCCGGTGCGTTCATAGTCGGCCAGGGTGAGCGCCTGCCCGGCCCGGGACCGCCAGGACTGGTCCAGGGCGTGCGACAGCAGCGGCAGCATCCCCGCGCCGGACGTCCCGGGCTGGCCGCCGCGCACCTCGGCCAGCAGCACCTCGGCCAGATCATCGTCGACCTGGGAACCCGCTTTCCTGGCTGGCTCGGTGATGGCCATCCGCAGTTGCCGCCCGGTCATCGACGTCACCAGGTAACGGTGCTGGACAGCGTCGGCCAGCTGCGGGTAGTCGGCGCAGCGGCCCTCGAAATCGGCGCGCACGCCCAGCACCACCAGCGCCGCCGGTACCTTATCCGGCCCATGCCCGGAGCTGGCGGCCGCGCACAAGGCGGTGATGAACGCCCCCCGCTGCCGTTCATCGGCGCACTGGGTGAACAACTCCTCGAACTGGTCCACCACCAGCAACAGCCGGTGCTGCTGTCCCCGCTGATCACGCTCACCGGCCCGGCGGGTGGAGTCTCCGGCTTGCCCTGGTGGCAGCGATAGGGCGGCCTGCCGCGCGGTGAGCGCGAACCCGTCCGGATCGGTGGCGATCCCCCGCCGCACCGCCGCTGCGTCCGCCCCGGCCAGCACCGCCACCCGCAGCGCCAGCTCGTCCAGCGGCGCCCGGGTCGGGGTGAACACCAGGCACGGCCAGGACACCGCTCCCGGCGCTGAGGGCAGCCCAGCCCCCCGGATCCGCGGCAGCACCCCCGCTTTCAGCAGCGAAGACTTCCCCGCTCCCGAGACGCCCGATACCACCAGCAGGCCCGCGCCCTCCAGCTGCCGCGACAGCCGTTCCACCACCTCGGTCGTGGCCGCTTCCCGGCCGAAAAACCACGCCGCATCCTGCTCCTCGAATGCGCTCAGCCCACGGTAGGGAGAATTCACCGCCGCTTCGCCGCCAGCGCGGTGACCATCGGCCCGCAGCCCCGCCGGGTCATCCAGCCCTGGTGCGGACAGCCCGAACAGCCGCACCGGCCGGTCCAGGTCCTTTAGCTGCCGCTCGCCCAGGTCCACCAGCGTGAACCCGGGGTCCTGCTCCTCCTCATCCTCGATGATCGACTGGGTGGCCTGCGAGATGAGCACCTGGCCGCCGCGGGCCGCGGCACCGATCCGGGCCGCCCGGTGCACCGCCAGACCGGTGTACATCCCCCCGGCCGGGACCGCCTGCCCGGTGTGAATGCCGATCCGCACCCGCACCCGCCCATCGGCCGGCCAGGCGTGACCCGTCAGCGCCCGCTGGATCGCCAGCGCACACAGCACCGCCTGCTTCGCGCTCGCGAACGCCACGAAGAACGCGTCCCCCTGGGTGTCCACCTCATGGCCGTCCTGGGCGGCGACCGCGTCGCGCACCAGCCGCCGGTGGTCGGCCAGCACCTGCGGGTAGCGCTCCCGCAGCGCCTTAACCAGCCGGGTCGACCCCTCGATATCGGTAAACATGAACGTGACCGCCCCGCTCGGAAGCCCACTCATGCCAGGCCCCCACAGGCAGCCAGCGGGTGGCCGCACGCATGACAAAACCGGCTGGCAGCGATGACCGGCTCACCACACGATGGGCAACCCCCCACGGGCGCACGCCAGTTCCGGAAGAACCGGTGGCTCTCCCCCAGGGATGCGCCGCACCGCGCACGCCTGTCCACCAGGCATTTATACCCTCCGGCCACGCCCCGGTACATGACCCGCACCCGCGGCAGCCACAGCCGGTCACGCCGGGCGTGGCACGCGGCACAGCCGACCGCCTACCGCATTTCCGGACTCCCAGAACCAGCGCATCTGGGCGCCAACAGCCGATTCATCAGCCGCGTGACTACCCGCCTGGAATCGGCGTTCGGCGCCTTTTCAGCCTCCCAGCAGGAGTAGCAACTAGCTCCCGCATATTTGCCCGGCACCAAGCCATCCCGGCGCGGCGCTGACCAGCGGGTGTTAAGCGGAGGCTGCCCGCTGTGGCACCCAGGGCTTATTTAGGTACCGCTGCAGCTCGAGGCGGCTGGCGAGTGGCAGGCCACGCTCTGCACTGTCCGCTAACGGCGTTCAGCGGACAGCGAGCCTGGCGGCTTACGGAACGCGTGCCGAGACGGGCCCTGGCAGGCAGACAGGTGAAGAGATAACCTCACCGGCCAGCGGCGCGAGGACGGGGCGGCCGGTAGCCGGGTTCCACACCCGTACAGTGCCGTCGCCGCCCGCGCTGGCCAGCAGCTTCCCGTCGGGACTGAACGCGACCCCGGACACGGCGCCGACGTGCCAGACCTGGACGATGCCATCGGCATGCCAGAGCTGTCCGGGATTCACCCTCACGGGAACAGCGGCGGGGGTTTGGGCCAAGCCCATCGGCGGCGGGTAGACAGTCGGTCCGCACGCTCCCTGGGCCAGGGGAGAGAATGCCACTATTGCGGCCGCCCTTGGGGAAGCGGCGCGGTGGTGCGGCCCGGTGCGGGCGACAACCACGCCGACCAGCAACGCCACGACGGCAAGACCGGCGACCGCCCACACCCACCGCGGCGGCCGGGGCCAGCCGCCGAACTCGATCACGCCCTGCGATGTCACTTCGTAACCTCCGAGCCATCGTAAGCGCTGGTCTTGCGGGAGTAAGTAGCAGGACCTTGAAGGCGCCAGAGACTCGCCCCGGACTATTGTCCGGAACGGGAGTCCAGTGAACAGCGCTTGGGGATGGGCGGGCCAAGGCCTCACAGGCCTGAGCTACGGCGGATCTTCATTCATGGGTAGCTTCACGCCCGGGGGCGGCGTGCCTGTCCAGGGGAAATCCGGTGGATGGGACCAGTCGCCAGGGTTGCTGAAGTCGACCGTGCGCCCCAATGAGCGTAAACGCACAGGTCAAAGCCTAGGCGGCGGGCGAGTCAGCCTGTAGGCCGGGTTCTGTGCACCCGCTTGCGCGGGCCGGCGGCCATCCATCTGGGACTGCCGTTGCCGGCAGCCTCGTGCGGTCTACCCGCGAGCATCGGGCGGGCCGCCCTCGAACGCTCGCGCAGGCCCGCGGCCGGAACCGCGTGGCCCTTTTGACCTTGCTCCGGGTGGGGTTTACCTAGCCGCCTGGGTCACCCCAGGCGCTGGTGGTCTCTTACACCACCGTTTCACCCTTACCTCCGGCCCGGCCCGGAAGCCGGGCGGGAGGCGGTCTGCTTTCTGTTGCACTGTCCCGCGGGTCGCCCCGGGTCGGTGTTACCGACCACCCTGCCCTGCGGAGCCCGGACCTTCCTCACCGGGTTTCCCCGGCGCGGCCGCCCGGCCGACTCGCCCGCCGCGATCATCAGCATAGGCGGTCACCGGTCCATTCCCCCGCCGACATCCACCGCTGCGTCGCGGCATCCGTCATCAGCGCCTAACCAGCACCGCCCACTGGCCCGCCTTGCCTGGCCCGGCCCCTCGCCTCCCGGGGGCTGCCGGCGTCCATGGCCTCGTTGGCCAGCCGGTCGGCGTGGGCGTTGCGGGACCGCGGCACCCAGGTGTAGCTGACCCGGCCCAGTGCCTGGGCAGCCTGCCGGGCCTGGGCGGCAAGCGGGCGCATGTCCGGGTGCTTGATCTGCCAGCGGCCCGACATCTGCTCGACCACCAGCTTGGAGTCCATCCGCACGTCTACGTCAGCGCCCCGGGCGAGCGCGGCCGCCGCGCGCAGGCCCGCGATCAGGCCGGAGTACTCGGCCACATTGTTGGTGGCGCGGCCCAGGAAATGACTCACCTCGGCCAGCACCTCCCCGGTCGCCGCGTCGCGGACGACCGCGCCATAGCCGGCCGGCCCGGGATTGCCCCGGGAGCCGCCGTCAGCTTCCAGCACGAGGCGGCGGGTCACCGGGTCACAGCCCCGACTCGGCGGTGCGGACCAGGATGCGGCCGCACTCCTCACAACGCAGCACCTCGTCCGGGCTGGCGGCCCGGTACGCGGCCAGGTCGACCGCGTTCAGCGACAAGTGGCAGCCCTCACACCGGCCACCGCGCAGCATGGCCGCGCCCACCCCGTGCTGGGCCCGCAGCTTGTCGTACAGCTCGAGCAGATCGGCCGGCACCTCGGCGGCCACGCCCGCGCGCAGGCCCGCGGCCTTGTCGACCTGCTCGCCGATATCGGCCAGCGCCGTGTCCCGGCGCGCGCCCACGTCCGCCCGCTGCTCGCCGAGTTCCCCGCGCTCCGCGGTGAGCGTGCCGCGGCGGCGGTCCGCCTCTTCCCGCCGTTCCATCACATCGAGCACGATCTCTTCCAGGTCGGACTGGCGGCGCCCGAGCGAGACGATCTCTGACTGCAGGTTTTCCAGCTCACGCGGCGAGGAGACCTGGCCAGCGTCAAGCCGGCCCCGGTCCCGCTCCACCCGGGACCGTACCTGCTCGACGTCGGCCTCCGCCTTGGCCTGCTCCCGCTTGAGGTCGCTCTCCTCCGCCTCCAGCGCGGTCAGCTCGTCCCGCAGCTCGCCGTCCCGGGTCTCGATCCGCTGGTATTCCGCGATCTCCGGCAGCCCGCGCCGCCGGTGCTCCAGCCGTCCCAGCTCGGCGTCCAGGTCAGCCAGTTCGAGCAGCCGGAGCTGCGCTTCCGGGGATGCTTTCACAAGAGTTCACCCTAAAGGGTTTTGCCGTACCGGGAGCAGGGGCAGGTACCGTTCTCTGGTCAGGCGGGCAGCACCAGCATCAGCACCGGTGTGGCCGTAGGCGCGGCGGTGCCGTTGCCCGGCTCGACGGTGACCCCCACCATGTCTCCCGGCCGCACCCCGGTCACCACCACTGGCGCGGTCAGCCCGCGGTGCGGGTCGGGCAGCATCCCGGCTGACTGCGGCCGGTCCCGGCCCATCAGCCACACCTGGTAGTGGTGCCCGGCGGGCAGCGCCGGCAGCATCGCCGTGGTGAGCACGAGCGCCCGGTCCCGGTGCGACATGACCACGGTGGCGCTGCCGGTGGTGAACGCCTGGGCCGTAAGGATCTTCGCATCCGGGGCGTTCAGCACGGCCGCAACCTCCCGGCTGCGGGTCAGCGCCTGGCTGAGCCGGTGCTGGCTGCTGAGGAACATCCCGCCCAGCACCAGGGCCACCAGCATGCAGCCGCCCGCGATCGCCACCGCCATCCGTGGCGCAACCAGCCGCGAGGCCCGGCGGCCGAGGCCCGCCGCGGCATCGGCAATAGCCGGTGGCTGCTGGCGGGTGGTGGCGGCGGTCGCCAGCAGCCGCTCCCGCAGGTCCGCCGGTGGCGCCTCGGCGACCGGAGCGGCCAGCCGGGCGGCAGCCTCGCGCAGGCTGGCCGCCTCCAGCCGGCAGACGTCACACTCGGCCAGGTGGACCTTGAACCGGCGCCGGTCTGGTTCGCTCAGCGCGTCCAGCGCGTACGCACCGGCCAGGGTGTGCGGGGTCTCCCGCCGGAGCCTCACTGGCCGGCCCCCAGGCAGTCACGCAGCCGGATCAGGCCGTCCCGCATCCGGGTCTTCACCGTCCCGGTCGCCACCCCGAGCAGGCCGGCCACTTCCCGGTAGGTGTACCCGCCGTAGAAGGCGAGGGTGAGCGATTCCCGCTGAAGGTCGGTGAGGGACTCCAGGCACCGGCGCACCCGCTGCGCGTCCAGCCGGGTCTCGACTTCCTCGGCGACCATGTCGTAGCCGGGCCCGGTAGCGGCGGCCGCCCGGACCTCCCGTTCGGCCGCGGCCTGCCCGGACCGGATGCGGTCGACCGCGCGGCGGTGGGCGAGGGTCAGCAGCCACGCCATCGCACTGCCCCGGTGCGGATCGAACCGGGAGGCGCTGCGCCAGACCTCCAGCATCACCTCCTGGGTCACCTCCTCCGACTGGGCGGGATCCCGGATCACCCGCCGGACCAGGCCAAATACCTGTGCCGCGGACCGGTCGTAGACGGCGGCGAAAGCATTCTGGTCCCCCCGGGCAACGAGCGCGAGCAGCCCCGCCAGGTCACTGCCAGGCCGGGCAGGCGGCCGCTGCCCCGCTTGCCCCGGCTCGCCCGGCTGGCCCTCGGTCATGCCCACGTGCTGCCTCCCACAGCTGTTATTCGTGGCCGCGGCTGGGCGGGATTGGCCGGCGGTATGGGCAATCCGCAGCCGGCTGGGCTACGAATAGTCGGTGTGACGTCTTCCAGTGACACCGACCCTACGGGTTATGCCCGGCCGCGGGTGCCCACCGGCTACGGCGTGGCAACCGGATTGATCACCGCGGCCGTCGCGATGGGAGTCGCCCAGCTGGTGGCCGGGATCACCGGGCCGCAGGGCTCCCCGGTGGTCGCGGTCGGGGGTGCGGCGATCGACGCCACCCCGGCGCCGCTGAAGAACTTCGCCATCTCCGCGTTCGGCGCGAACGACAAGACCGTCCTGGTCATTGGGATCCTGGTGCTGCTCGCTGTGTTCGCGGCCCTGATCGGCGTGGCCGCGGTCCGGCGGCTGAGTTACGGCCTGGCCGGGCTGGCGGTGTTCACCCTGATCGGCCTGCTGGCCGCGCTCAGCCGCCCGGCCTCCGGGCCAGCCGATGCGATCCCGGTGCTGGCCGGCGCGGCGGCTGCGGTGCTCGTCATGGTCCGGCTGGTCCGCGCGGCGGCAGGCACAACCGCGCGGGCGGCCCGGCCCGCCTCGTCACCGGGGTCCGCCAGGCCGGAGCCGGGCCAGCCCGGGCAGGACGAGCTGCCGACGGGCCATGAGCCTGGCGCCTCGTGGGTCCCGGCCGGCGCCGGCCAGGGAGCGGGCAGCCCGGCCGGCGCCCGCCCGGCCGACCGGGTCGCGCAGCCTGACCGGCGCCGGTTCCTGGTCAACGGGTCAGTCGCGGTGGCGGTGGCGGGCGTCGGCGCACTGGCCGGGCGGGCGCTCAGCGAACGCTCCAGCGTGGCCCAGGCCCGTGCCTCGCTGCATATCCCGCGGCCCCAGCACACCGTGCCCGGCCTGCCGCCCGGCGCGGACCTGCACATCCCCGGGCTGAGCCCGTTCATCACCCCGAACAGCGCCTTCTACCGGGTGGACACCGCGATCATCCTGCCGCAGGTGGCGCCGTCGGGCTGGCAGCTGCGCATCCACGGCATGGTGGAACGGGAGCTCACCCTCACCCTGGACCAGCTGCTCCGGCTCCCGCTGGTGGAGAACTACACCACCCTCACCTGCGTCTCCAACCCGGTCGCCGGCCCCTACATCGGCAACGCGCTGTGGCTGGGCGCCAGCCTGGCCCGGCTGCTGCGTGCGGCCGGCCTCCGGGCCGGCGCCAGCCAGCTGCTGTGCACCTCCACCGATGGGTTCACCTCCGGCACTCCGGTGGCGGCGGTCATGGACGGACGGGACGCGCTGCTGGCGGTGGCGATGAACGGCACCCCGCTGCCCGTCGCGCATGGCTTCCCGGTCCGGCTGGTGGTGCCCGGCCTGTACGGGTATGTGTCGGCCTGCAAGTGGATCACCGACATCAATGTGACCACGTTCGCCGACGCGCAGGGCTACTGGGTGCCGCGCGGATGGTCGCAGCAGGCCCCGATCAAGACCGAGTCCAGGATCGATGTGCCAAACGGCGCTGCCCCGCTGCGGGCAGGCCGGGTGGCGGTGGCAGGCGTCGCCTGGGCGCAGCACAAAGGCATCGACGCGGTGGAGGTGCGGGTGGACAGCGGCCCCTGGCAGCAGGCCCGGCTGGCCGCCGTGCCAGGAATCGACACCTGGCGGCAATGGGTGTGGGAGTGGGACGCCACCCCGGGCAATCACACCCTGCTGGCGCGGGCCACCGACGCGACCGGTTACACCCAGACCGCGCGGCAGGCGCCGCCCGAGCCCAACGGGGCGACCGGCTACCCGACGGTGGCGGTGACCGTCCAGTAGGGCTGGCGCCGGCGGGCCAGACCGGGCGCGGTTCGCTGGACCAGCCGCCGTGGCCTTAGCCTTCGAGCATGGCAGCCGGACCGGGCGGGTTCATCGAGACCGAGCGCAAATACGAGGCTGGCACCGGTTTTGCCCTGCCTGACCTGACCGGGCTGGCGGCAGCGGCCGCCACCGGCGGGGCGCGGACCGACGAGCTGCGGGCCGTCTACTACGACACCGCCCGGCTCGCCCTGGCGGCAGCCGGGATCACGCTGCGCCGGCGCACCGGCGGCCCGGACGCGGGCTGGCACCTCAAACTGCCGGCCGGGACCGACCGCCGGCGCGAGGTGCACGCACCGCTCGGCGACGGCACCGAGCCGGTACCCGCGTCGCTGGCCGCTTGGGTGGCGGACTGGACCAGCGGCCAGCCCCTGCGGCCGGCCGCCCGGCTGGACACCACCCGCCGGATACTCCTGCTGACCGGCCCGGGCGGCCAGGTGCTCGCCGAACTGGCCGACGACCTGGTGACTGGCTGGCTGCCGGGACCGGGCGGGCAGGGATGGCGGGAGGAGTCCGCCTGGCGGGAGATCGAGGTGGAGCTGAAGACCGGTCCTGCCAGCCTGCTGGATGAGGTCGGTGACCGGCTGCGGCGGGCGGGCGCGGTACCGTCGGCGGCCGCCTCGAAACTGGCACGGCTGCTGTCCGGGGCCGGCTCAGCGGGCGGCCCCGCCCCGGATCCGCCCGGCGGCGACTGACCGGCGGCTGGGCCGACCGCCAGCAGGCCCGGGCGGAGCCGGGGCCCTGGGCCCCGCCCAGGCCCCGGACGTTGCTGCCGCAGTGATCCTCAGAGAATCCTCAGAGAACTTACGGAGTCGGCACATACCCTCGCCGACCAGACTCCCAGGTAACGGATCCGCGGGGAAGCGCGAGGAAGGCAGCAAAGATGGGCGCGAGCACCAGGGATGCCCTCTCGGCGGTGGTCCGGCGCCACCGGGGCCGGGCACGGCTGCGCGTGGCGACCCTCGCGGTCGGCGCCGCGGGCCTGGTGGCCGCCGGGGCGGCAGCCGCCACCCTGCCGGGGACCGCCGCCCAGTCCAGCACCAGCACCCAGGTGGCCAGCGCGGCCACCTCCACCGGCACCCCCGCCGTGGTCCACGTGACATCGGGCGGATCAGCCGTCACCACGACCACCACGTCCGCTGGTGCTGCCAGCACGCCAGGGCCGGCGGCGGCCGGGACCAGCCACGCCACCTCGGGCGGCTCCTGATGGGCCGCGGGCCGGCCAGCCCGGTCATCCAGGAAGCGTCGGCATCCTGGCGGGCGCTGGGCACCGGTGTCCAGCTGGTCGTTACCGACGCCCACCAGCTGGCTGCTGCCCGCGCCATGCTGGTGGCCGACCTCGCCGCAGTTGACCTGGCCTGCAGCCGGTTCCGGCCGGACTCCGAGCTGGTCAGCCTGGACCGGGCGGACGGCCCGGTAACCGTGAGCCCACTGCTGGCGGAAGCGATCGGGGTCGCGCTCCGGGCGGCGGAGCTGACCGGCGGCGATGTCGATCCGACCGTCGGCGCCGCCATGAACGCAGTCGGATACGACCGCGACTTCGCACTGGTCGCCCCGGATGGGCCAGCCCTCCGGCTGACCGTCCGGGCCGTCCCCGGCTGGCGGCAGGTCGAGTTCGACGAGCGCTCGCGGCGGCTCCGGTTGCCGGCCGGCGTCCGGCTCGATCTGGGTGCCACAGCGAAGGCCTGGGCGGCCGACCGGGCGGCCGCCCGGATCAGTGCCGGGCTCGGCTGTGGCGTGCTGGTCAGCCTGGGCGGGGACATCGCGGTCGGTGGCCAGCCGCCGGAAAGCGGCTGGCTGATCCGGGTGCAGGACATCAGCGGCCCGCCCGACCAGCCGCCAATCGGGCCCGCAACAGTGGTAGCGGTGCGCACCGGCGGCCTGGCGACGTCCAGCACCGCGGCGCGCCGCTGGCGGCGGGGCGGCGATGTGCTCCACCACATCCTCGACCCGCGCACCGGCCTGCCCGCCCCACCGGTCTGGCGGACGGTTTCGGTGGCGGCGGCCAGCTGCACCGACGCCAACATCGCCAGCACGGCCGCGATCATCCGGGGCCGGGCGGCGCCCGCCTGGCTGGCCGGGCTGGGCCTGCCCGCCCGGCTGGTGAGCGCGGACGGCCAGGTTCAGACATCCGGGGGATGGCCCGCGGAAGGCGGTAACAACTGATGAACGACCAGCGGGATCTGACCTCGGCGCTGGCCGGGCGCGAGCGCGCCCGGGCGCGCATGCGGATGGCGACAGCTGGCCTGGGCGCGGCCGCACTGGCGACCGCCGGGGTGGTGGCCTACCACCTCCCTGCCCCCGTGCACAAGACGGCGGCCACCACGGTGACACCGAGCGCCCAGCCCACGGTGACCATCCCGGCCAGCTACGGCAGTGACGACGGCGGCAGCGGCGGGAGCAGCGTCGCGGTGGGCGGTAGCACCGCCCACTCCACCTCCGGCGGCTCCTGACGGGGCTGGCCGGCCGCTAGCCAGCTGGCTGCCCGGCTGGGCCCGGCCCGGCGCCGGGCGGGGCTGGCCGCGCCGGCAGTACGCTGACGGCCGGGTTCCGGTAACGCCAGAACTCCGGGATGGCCCAGCTGGTGACGGCCGCCGCCGCGACGCTGAGCAGGCCACCGGACCAGGCCGCCACCTGCGGCCCGGCGATCGCGGCGGCCATCCCCGACTCGGCATCCCCCAGCCGGGGCCCGCCCTGCAGCCCCGCGAAGACCAGGCTGTTGATCCGCCCCTGCACTGCGTCGGGGGTGGCATGCTGCACGATCATCATCCGGAACACCGACGAGATCACGTCGGCGGCACCGGCCAGCACCAGCAGCGCCAGGGCCGCAGGCAGCCAGCCCACCAGGCCGAATCCGGTGATGGCCAGGCCCCAGGCAGCCACACAGAACGCGACCGCCCGCCCCGGCCGCCGGACCCGGCCGATATGGCCGGTGAGCACGGATCCGACGAGGGCACCCAGCCCTGGCGCCGCATTCAGGTAACCCACGGTGGTGGCGCCGCCGTGGAAGACCGTTTCCGCTAGCGCCGGGAACAGGGCCCGGGGCATCCCGAAGACCATGGCGCCCAGGTCGATCAGGAAGGAGCCGGCCAGTGGCCGGCTGGAGCGCAGGTACCGGATGCCGTCGGCCAGCGAGGCAAGGCCCACCCGCTGCCCCCCGCCCTCCGGCCGCAGCACCGGCAGTCTGGCCACGGCCAGGAACGCGAACCCGAACGAGGCCACGTTCAGCCAGTACACCAGCGCGAACCCGGCGTGGGCGATGAGCAGGCCGGCCGCGGCCGGGCCGATCACCTGAGTGGACTGGAACGCGACCGACTGCAGGGACAGGGCGGCCGCCAGGTCGGTGGGCGGCACCAGCCCGCGCAGCGACGCCCGCCGCGCGGCCCAGTCCACGCCCTGGAACGCGGCGGATTCGGCGGTGCAGGCGAACATCGGCCACAGCAGCGGATGCCCCAGCATCGCGTTCACGGCCAGGCCCGCAGACCCGGCCGCCAGCAGAATCTGCGTGCCCAGCAGCACCTTGCGCCGGTCCCAGGCGTCTACCAGCGGGCCGCCGAGCACCGACCCGGCCAGCAGCGGCAGCAGCTGGCCCAGGCTGACCAGGCCCACCATCGCGGTCGAGCCGGTGATCCGGTAGGTCTGGTAGCTGACCGCGACCACGGTCAGCTGGCTGCCGGTGGCGGCGATCAGCTGCCCCGTCCACAGCCACCGGAACCCGCGATGGCGCCGGAGCGGGCTCATGTCCACCAGCACGCCGCCCACGCCACGGCGGCGGGCGGGCGGGACGGACATGCGGCCTCCGGCAGGGACGGGGCTGTCTGGCGCATCCTGCCAGGCCGGGGGCCCGGGGGCCAACAGCTGGCCCCCCCGGGCTCAGAGCTAATTCAGAGCTACGCCAGAGCCGCCCCTGCACAGCGCCGGTGATGCTCGACAGCAGACCCAGACCAGCAAGGAGCTCCATCATGACCGCGATCACCCAGAGCACCGCGCTCTGGTATGCCAGCCGCGCTACCGGCGTCGTCAGTTTGCTGCTGCTGACGCTGGTGGTGGTGCTCGGCATTGCCGTGAACCGGCAGGGCCGACTGCCCGGGCTCCCCGCTTTCGCGGTTACCGGCCTGCACCGGAGCGTGTCGCTGCTGTCGGTGCTGTTCATCGCCGCCCATGTGGCCACGGCGGTGATCGACCCGTACGTGAGCATCCGGGCAGCGGCGGTGGTGATTCCCTTCGTGTCCGCCTACCAGCCGTTCTGGCTCGGGCTGGGCGCAGTGTCACTCGACCTGATCGCCGCGCTCATCCTGACCAGCCTGGCGCGGGCCCGGATGCCACGCCGGGCCTGGCGGGGCATCCACTGGCTGGCCTATGCCGCCTGGCCGGTGGCGCTGATCCACAGCATCGGGGCCAGCCCCGACCTGCGCTCGGGCGGGCTGCGGCTGCTGGCGATCGGCTGCACGCTGACAGTCGGCGGGGCCGGGCTGTGGCGGCTCGCCCAGCGGGCCCGGGAGATGCCACGGGCCGAGCGCGCTGCCGCCGTGCTGGCGGCCAGCGAGCCGCCCGTCCGCCGCCCGGCCCGCCCCTCCTTCGTCCCGGATCGTGAGGCCCGATGACATCCAGCATGACCCGCCCGCTGCCCAGCCTGGCCCAGTACTCCGGGAGGGACCCGAATGAACCGCTGGCCGGCCCGGCGGAAAGCCGTTACCTGGGCGGAATGCCGCGCTTGCTGCCACCCGGCCCGGGCCCGGCCGGCCTGCGCGCGCACCTGGCCCGGTTCGGCGCCCCGCCACTGGACTGGGCCGGCCGCGGCCTGGTGGCCGAGTTGCAGGCGGCTGGGCTGACCGGCCGGGGCGGTGCCGCCTTCCCGACCTACCGGAAGCTCGCGGCGGTGGCCGGGCACCGGCGGCCCGCGGTAGTCATCGGCAACGGCGCCGAGGGTGAGCCGGCCAGCAGCAAGGACAAGACCCTGCTGTGGGCCGCGCCCCAGCTGGTGCTGGACGGGCTGCAGCTCGCCGCCGCCGCGATCGGCTCCGGCACGGCCGGCCTGTACGTGCACCGCGACCAGCGGCTGCATCAGTGGCTGGCCGCGTCGATCGCGGAACGCGCCGCGGCCGGGCTTGACCTGGTCCCGGTGGAGCTGATCGCGGCGCCCGCCCGGTTCCTGGCCGGTGAGGAGTCGGCGCTGGCGAGCAGGGCCGCGGGTGGCCCAGCACTGCCCAGGTTCAAGCCCCCGCGCGCTTCCGAGCGCGGCGTGGCTGACCGCCCGACCCTGGTGCAGAACGTGGAGACACTGGCCCAGCTGGCACTGATCGCCCGGTACGGCGCGGCCTGGTTCCGCTCGGCGGGCACGACCGACGAGCCGGGCAGCATGCTGGCCACCTTGCACCAGGCGGACGGCCAGATGCTGGTGGTGGAGACCGAGCTGGGCACCCCGATCCGCGACCTGCTCCGGCTGCCCGCACCGGCGGTGCTGGTCGGCGGCTACCACGGGGCCTGGATTCCGGGTGGCCTGGCCGAGCGGCTGCCGCTCACCAACGCCGCCCTGCGCCCGCTGGGAGCGGCGGTCGGGGCCGGGGTGCTGGCCGCCCTGCCCGCTGACCGGTGCGGCCTGGCCGAGACGGCCCGCGTGGTGCGGTATCTCGCGCTGGAATCGGCCGGCCAGTGCGGGCCGTGCTTCAACGGCCTGCCCCGGATCGCCGGGGCGCTGGCCGAGCTGGCCAGCCCGTGGCCCCGGCCGGAGATCATCACCGATGTCCGGCGGTGGTGTGGCCTGGTCGAGGGGCGTGGCGCCTGCCGCCACCCGGACGGGACAGTCCGGCTGGTGCGCAGTGCGCTCGAGGTGTTCGCTTCCGAGCTGGACCAGCACATCCTGGGCCGGTGTGCGGCCAGCAGTAGCCGCCCGTTCCTGCCCCTGCCGCCCGATCTGGCTCTTGATGAAGCAGACTGGAGGTGACATGGAACGACAACTGCGGGTCAACCCCATCGCCTGCTCCGGGCACGGGCTGTGCGCCGAGTTGCTGCCGGAACTGATCACGCTGGACGAGTGGGGCTATCCGATCCTGCCCGCGGGGCCGGTGCCACGCAGGCTGCACCGGCACGCCCGGCGGGCGGTGGCCGACTGCCCGGCCCTGGCCCTGGTGCTGACCGATGCCGCCTGAACTCGGCGAGGCCCAGCAGCGGCCGGACGGTTCACCCATCCGGGTGCTGGTGGTCGACGACGAGCCGAGCCTGGCTGAACTGCTCGCCAGCGTGCTGCGGTACGAGGGCTGGGCGATCAAGACGGCGGGCGACGGCGCCACCGCGGTCCGGGTGGCCCGCGAGTTCCGGCCAGACGCGGTGGTGCTGGACATCATGCTGCCCGACTTCGACGGCCTGGAGGTGCTGCGCCGCCTGCGGGGCGAGCTGCCGAACGTATGTGTGCTGTTCCTGACCGCCAGGGACGCGGTGGAGGACAGGGTCGCGGGCATCACAGCGGGCGGCGACGACTACGTGACCAAGCCGTTCAGCCTGGAGGAGGTGCTGGCCCGGCTGCGCGGCCTGCTCCGGCGGGCCGGCCTCGCCCGCACCCGCAGCGGCACCGAACTCGCCGTCGGCGACCTGACCATGGACGAGGAGTCGCGGGAGGTCCACCGGGACGGGGAGCTGATCGAGCTCACCGCGACCGAGTTCGAGCTGCTCCGATTCCTGATGCGCAACCCGCGCCGGGTGCTGTCCAAGGCACAGATCCTGGACCGGGTGTGGAACTACGACTTCGGCGGCCAGGCGCACGTGGTCGAGCTGTACATCAGCTACCTGCGGAAGAAGATCGACGCCGGGCGGCAGCCCCTCATCCACACCGTCCGCGGCGTGGGTTACGTGCTCAAGCCGGCCAGCTGATGACCGCGCCTGGTACCACCAGCGGCCGTCCACCGGCCGCCGGGGTGCGCCGCTGGCTGGCCGGGCGGACGCTGCGCGGCCGCCTCATCACCGGGCTGGTCGCGCTGCTCGCGGTGGCCTGCGCGGTGGTCGGGCTCGTCACCTACCTGACCCTGAAGCAGACTCTGCTCAACCAGATCGACGCGCAGCTGACGGCCGCCGGTGGCCGGTATGCCAGCTGCATGGAGGCCAACGACGCCATCGAGCAGGCCCGCGAAGCACAGCAGGACGGGGAAACAGGCGGCAGTGGCCAGGTGCCCGGCCAGACCACCCCCGGGGTCCCGCCCGGCGAGCAGGATTGCAGCGCGATCCCCGGCCTGGCGGCTGGCACGTTCGGCGCCCGGGTCAAGGACGGGGTGGTCACCGCCCAGGGGGTGGTCAGCGGCAAGTCCCATCCGACCGCCGCCGACAAGGCGGCGCTGGCCCGGCTGACCCCGTCCCACCGCTTCTACACCATGGAGCTGCCGTGGCTCGGCGGGAACTACCGGCTGAACGCGGTGGCCGGGCGGGACGGGGACGTGCTGATCACCGGCGTGCCGCTGGCCGCCATGGAGGCCACCCTACGCAAGGTCGAGCTCGCCCTGATCGCGGTGTTCGCCGCGGTGCTGCTGTTCACCGGCATCATCGGCACGGCCTTCGTGCGGCTGTCGCTGCGGCCGCTGCGCCGGGTCGCTGCCACCGCGACCCGGGTGGCCGAGCTGCCGCTGGCCAGCGGCGAGGTCATGCTGCCCGAGCGGGTGCCTGACGCCGACCCGAGGACCGAGGTCGGGCAGGTCGGGGCCGCGTTCAACCGCATGCTCGGGCACGTAGAGGCCGCGCTGCGGCGGCGGGCGGCGAGCGAGGCACGACTGCGCCGGTTCGCCGCCGACGCCAGCCATGAACTGCGCACCCCGCTGGCAGCGATCCGCGGGTACGCCGAGCTTGCCCGGCGGCATCCCGGCCCGGTCCCGCCCGACCTCGCGCACGCGCTCGGGCGGGTGGAGTCGGAGTCGGCCCGGATGAGCGTGCTGGTGGACGAGCTGCTGCTGCTGGCCCAGCTGGACGCGGGCCGGCCGCTGGCCAGCGAGCCAGTGGACCTGACCAGGCTGGCCATCGACGCCGCCAGCGACGCCCGGGCGGCCACTCCCGATCACCGCTGGCAGCTCGAACTGCCGGATGAGCCGGTGCTGGTCCGCGGGGACGAGCACCGGCTCCGGCAGGTACTGGCCAACCTGCTAGGCAATGCCGGCCGGCACACCCCGGCCGGCACCACGGTGACGGTGACGCTCGCGGAACCCGATCCAGGCGCGGCCCAGGTGGCGCTCAGCGTCACCGACGACGGGCCGGGCATCCCCGCCGATCTCCAGCCCGGGCTGTTCGAGCGGTTCGTCCGCGGCGACGCATCCCGTTCCCACGCCACCGGCGGCACCGGGCTCGGGCTGGCCATCGTGGACGCGGTCACCACCGCACACGGCGGCAGCGTGGCGGTGGCCAGCCGGCCGGGACAGACCCGGTTCGTCATCACGCTGCCGGGCCTGGCCGGGCCGGCCGCCAGCGCCGCCCCGGCTGACGGTGGCCCCGCCCGGCCGCTGCCATCCGGGGTTCCCGGAAGTGGACAGACCGCCGGCTTATACCTAGAATAGCTAGGTATGAACTCATCCGCAGCGGGCGAGCCCACCAGCGATCTCATCGAGGAGTACCTGGACCGGCTGCTCATTTCGCTGACCGGCAGTCCCCGCCAGATCAGGCACACCCTGGCCGAGGTGGAGACGCACCTGCGCGATGCGGTGGCCGAGGGGATCGCGGCCGGGCTGCCCGAGCAGGCCGCCCAGGCACAGGCGCTGGCGCAGATCGGCCCGGTGCCCACGGCCGGCAGGTCACCGGTCATCCGGGCGTGGCCGCCGGCCGCGCTGGCCCGCCGGCTCGTGCTCACCGCCGCCCTGATCGGCAGCGCCGGGCTGATAGCGATCGGCGGGGCCAGCCTGGTCGGGCGGCTGCTGCTGGCCGGCCGCGGGAGCCTGTTCATGACCGCCCCCTGGCCCCCGGGCAGCTACACCGAGGCGGACTGCGCGCGCTGGCTGGCCGGTGACCCCGGCACCCGGTCGTGCGTCGCCGCCATGCTCGCCGACCACACAGGGGATTTCCTGCTGGAGGCCACCGCGGCCGGCCTGCTCGGGCTGATCGCCGGGGCCGGCTACCTGGTGCTGCGTTCCCGCTGGCGGGACCGGGCCACGCTGGCCGCCCTGCCGGTGGGCACCGGCGAAGTTCTGGGTGCCGTGCTGGCGGGCGCCGCCACGCTGGTCCTCTTCGGATCCGTGCTCGACATCGAGACGGTGCAGCACGGCATGGGTGCGGGTGAGCCGCTGAGCCTGGGCATCGCCGCCCTGGTGGCCGCGGTGGGATTCGGCGTGGCGCTGGTGGTCAGCCTGCGCAGGGCCCGCCAGCAGCCCGGCGGGTAAGCACTGGCCCCAGCTACCGCGGCTGCCGCTGGGCGAGCAGCCGCCGTTTGGCACCCCCGCCACCGCCGACGTCGCACTCGCCCAGGACCACGAAGCCTGCCGGCAGCAGGCTGGCCGGCTCCCCGCTGGCCAGGCACCAGGCCACGGGCAGGCCCGGCCGGGCCTGCTGGGCGGCGGTGGTGAAAGCCTCCCAGCCAATCACCCCGCCCGGCCGGACGGCCGTGGCCGCGGCTGCGAAGACGGCCCGGTCCCAGAAGCCGGTGCACAGCACCAGCGCGTAACCAGCGGCGGCTGGGCGCCACTCCGCCAGGTCGGCCTCGACCAGGGTGACCAGCCCGGCCAGCCCCCGGCGGGCGGCCTCCCGGGCGAGCATGCCCAGCGCGACCCCGGAAATGTCCATCGCCGTCACCTGCCGCCCGGCCGCCGCGGCAAGCAGGGCGCTGCCGGACGGGCCGCTGGCCAGTTCCGCTACCGGCCCGGCAGGCGGCGGCACCGCCAGCGCACGGACAGCGAGCGGATGCGGCTCGAAGCTGGGCGCCCGGCCGTCCGCGTAGCGGGCATCCCACCGCTGCCGGTCCGGGTGCGGCGGCCGGGACTGCACCGCTACGAGCCGCCCGCGGGCGGGAGCCCGGCCAGGCTGGCCAGTTCGGCCAGCACCTGCCCGATCAGGGCGGTGATCAGGGTCAGGTGGCCCTCCCCCGGCAGCAAGTGGATGCTGGCACCGGGCACCTGCGCACCGAGCCAGGCGCCGTGCGCGAGCGGGACCATCCGGTCCTGCCCACCCTGCCAGATCGCGGTGGGCACGCCCGCCAGATCCTCGCCGCCGAATCCCCAGTCGCTGGCGAAGGCCAGGTCATCGTCCCGCCAGCCGGCCACGCCGGTGCTCAGCGCGGCCCGGAACGAGGCGGCCAGGTAATCGGCGAACTCGCCGGTCAGCGCCCGCTGATCGGCGGCCGACAGCAGGCCGCCCATAGCGTCCACCAGCTCGCCACCGGTGACCGTGGCCAGGCCGGCCGCCGCGCCGGCGAGCAGCGGCCCGAGCGCCTCCGGGCCCGCCTCGGCCGCGGTGAATTCCTCGATGTTCTCCGGGCCCATGTCGGCCAGCCAGTCAAGGCCGGCCGCCCCACGCGGCGCCACCCCCGCCAGCGAGGCCACCGCCCGGCACCGGCCGCCGGTCAGCGCGGCAGTGGCCAGCGCGTGCGGCCCGCCGCCGGACCAGCCCAGCGCGATGAAGGCCACGGCATCCAGCCGGTCCAGGATGGCGGTGACATCCGCGGCGCAATCGGCGACCCGGCGGCCGGGCTGCGGCGTCGATCCGGCATAACCCGGCCGGGCGTACATCACCGTCCGCAGCCCGTAGGCCGCGGCCGCCTCCGTCACCCACCGGCATGGCACCAGTCCGCCCGGTGTCCCGGTGTGGAAAAGCAGCGGCAGGCCCCCGTCCGGCCCGGTGACCAGCACGTCCAGCTGCCGGCCGGCCGGGGTGCCCAGCGTGAGCCGCTGATCTGGCATAGCCAGAGCCTAACCGGGACGGCCCGGCGGCGGCGGTCTACGGGGCGCTGCACCGGTAGGCTGGCGGGTCCCACGGGCCCGCGGCGGGCCGGGCGGCGGAGGTGCGGCATGGACGGGAACGGATTGACGGCGCCGGGCGCCTTCGCGGACGTGGTGGCCTTGCGCGAATGCTGGCACCCGGTCGCGTTCAGCGCCGCCCTGGCCGACCGCCCGGTCCATGCCGACCTGCTCGGTGAGCCGCTGGTGCTGTGGCGCGGGCCGGACGGCCAGCCGCGGGCCAACTCAGACCTGTGCGTGCACCGGGGCACCGCACTTTCGCTCGGCTGGGTCGCCGGCGAGGAACTGGTCTGCCCCTATCACGGGTGGCGCTACCGGGCCGATGGCCGCTGCGCCGCCATCCCGCAGCTGGCGGACCCGTCCCGGGTGCCGGCCAAGGCCCGGATCGCCGCGTTCGGCTGCCAGCAGCGGTACGGCCTGATCTGGGTGACGCTGGCCGAGCCCCGCTGGGCCCTGCCGGAGGTGCCCGAACTGGAAGACGGCCGGTGGGCGGTGGTCACCGCCGGGCCGTACCGCTGGCGCTGCGACGCGGCCCGGCAGGTGGAGAACTTCACCGACCTCGGCCACTTCCCGTGGGTGCATCCCGGGCTGCTCGGCGATCCGGACCGGCCAGTGGTGCCGCGGCACGAGGTCCGCACCGAAGGCCACGTGCTGCACTACACGATCACCCGGCCGGAGGCGCCGAACAGCGAGGACTTCCCGGTGTTCGGCAACGAGCAGGCCGGGCCGCCAGAGCGGCGCAGCCGCTACGAGCTCCACCTGCCCTATACGATCGCGCTCCGGCTGGGCTGGGGCGGTGAGCGGGGGATGGTGTACTTCTTCGCCTCCCAGCCCGTCTCCGCCGACAGCTGCGCTGGCTACGTGGTCATCGGCCGCAACTATCACCTCAGCCAGCCCAGCCGGGTGCTGCAGGAGTTCGAGGACACCATCTTCGGCCAGGACCAGGTAGTGGTGGAGTCTCAGCGGCCCGAGCGGGTGCCGTTCGACCTCGCCGCCGAGCTGCACCTGAAGTTCGACGCGGTGGCGGTCGCCTACCGTAAGGCCATGCGCCAGCAGGGGCTGGCCACCAGCACACCGCGGCCCGGCACCCGGTCTGCTCAGGCTGGCCCGGAGGAGGTTGGCGGGTGAAGACGGCGTTCGTGCTCGGTGGCGGCGGCGTGCTCGGCGCCTTCGAGGTCGGTATGCTGCGGGCGCTGGCCGAGGCAGGCGTGCAGCCGGACGTGATCGTGGGCACCTCGGTCGGCGCCATCAACGGCGTGTTTGTCGCCGCTGACCCCGATGGCGCCGCCGCCCGGCTGGACCAGCTCTGGCAGGGCGCGGACCTGCAGGAGGCTTTCAGCGAGAACTTCATCGGCCGGATCAGCCAGCTGGTGCGGTCCGGTACCCATCTGCACGCCATCGACCCGCTGCGCAAGCTGCTGGAACGCAACCTGCCGACGGCCGGGTTCGCTGATCTCCGGCTGCCGTTCCAGTGCGTCGCGGCCAGCATCGAGGGTGCCTGCGCGACCTGGTTCAGCAGCGGCCCGCTGGTGCCGGCCGTCCTCGCCTCGTGCGCGGTGCCAGGCCTGCTGCCCCCGGTCGAGCTGGGCGGCGAGCATTATTTCGACGGCGGGCTGGTTGATTCGATCCCCGTTGGCCGGGCTGTGGAACTGGGCGCCAGCATCATCTATGTACTGCACGTCGGCCGGATCGAGCGGCAGCTGCAGGTGCCGCGCTGGCCGTGGGAGGTGGGCCTGGTGGCGTTTGAGATCGCCCGCCAGCACCGCTTCCACGACCAGATGTCGGTGCTGCCGGACGATGTGACCGTGCATGTCCTGCCCTCGGGGGCAATTCAGCGGATGCCGGACCTGTCACAACTGAGGTATCGCGATAAGACTGGTGTCGCGGCGAACATCGAGCGTGCCTACGTCGCGACGGCGGGCTATCTCGCCGAGATCTCCTGACCCGGGCGCCCAGGGAGGTGCGGCCATGCTGCCGCCCCGGCTGATCCGCCGGCTGGTGCTGGCGCCGCTGGTCGTCGTCATCGCGGTCGCCATGGCGTTGCTGGTCCCGCTGGCCGCCCTGCTCGAGCTCACCCTGCGGCTGGTGGGCCTGTCCCGCCCCGGGCATGCGCGCGCCCGCCGGCTGCTGTGGTTCGCGCTGGTCTGGGTGACCGCGGACACCGTGGCCCTGTTCATGTGCCTGGGCCTGTGGCTGGCCAGCGGGCTCGGCGGCCGGCTGCGGACCGAGCCGTTCCAGGCCCGCCACTATGCGGTCATGCGCTGGTTCCTGGCGGTGGTGTACCGGGGCGGCACCCGCACCTTCCGGCTCCGGGTCGAGGTGACCGAACCGGAACTCACCCCGGCTGAGCAGGCGGCCCGGCTGGCCCGACCGGTCATCGTGCTCAGCCGGCATGCCGGGCCGGGTGATTCGTTCCTGCTCGTCCACCAGCTGCTGAGTGTCTACGGGCGGCGGCCGCGGGTGGTGATGAAGGCCACCCTGCAGCTCGACCCCGGGCTGGACGTGGTGGCCAACCGGGTGCCGAACGTGTTCATCTCCCCCCGGCGGGTGGGTGAGGGCGTCTTCGTCGAGCAGATCGCCCGGCTGGCCGGCGGGCTCGACCACGCTGGGGCCCTGGTGATCTTCCCGGAGGGCGGCAACTGGACGCCCGCCCGGTGGCGGCGCGGTGTCGAGCGGCTGGAGGGCCTGGGCCGGCCCGACCTGGCTGCCCGGGCCCGGGACATGCCGAACCTGCTGCCGCCGCGCTCCGGCGGGGTGCTGGCGGCCCTCACCGCCTGCCCGGACGCTGATGTGATCTTCGTCGCCCACGCCGGGCTGGACCGGCTGGTGAGTGTCGCCGACGTGTGGCGGAGCCTGCCGATGGACCAGCTCATCCGCGCCCGCTGGTGGCGGGTCCCGGCCACCGAGGTGCCCCGCGCCGCCGATCACGAGCAACAGCTGCAGTGGCTGTATGACTGGTGGGAGCGCATCGACGCGTGGATATCGGACAACCACCCCGACGGCCCCCCAGCATCGGTACCTGCCCCCACCGACGCGGCCGCCGGCCCGGCCTGACGCTGGGCTTCCCGGGTCGGCGGCCAGGGCCACCAGGATCTGGGAGACTTCTGCGCGGATGGCGCGCAAGAGTGTTCGCAGCGGGCCGGGGATGAGGCCTGCGCCGGCCCGCGCGGTCCAGATGGCACCAGCCGAGCGGCTAGACTCGGCACCCTGATCGGTAAGGGCAGCACTGCTGGCTGGTTTCCCGGGGCGCGAGGTCGGATGCAGCATCAGCGGCCAGCCGTCCACCGGACCATACTCGTCGTGGACGTAGAGGGCTTCGGGGACAAGCGGCGCACCAACACGGACCGGCTCTCGGTGCGCGACGGCATGTACCGGGCGGTTCAGCAGGCCTTCGCCAAGTCCGGCGTCAGCTGGGCCGACTGCTACCACGAGAGCTGCGGGGACGGGGTCTTCGTGCTGATCCCGGCGGATGTGCCCAAGGGCGTGTTCGTGGATTCGATGCCGCGCGAGCTGGCCGGGGCGCTGCACGAGCACAATGCCTCGCACGGAGCACAGCAGCAGATCCGGCTCCGGATGGCGCTGCACGCGGGCGAGGTCTACTACGACGAGCATGGCGTCACCGCCGAATCGATCAATCTGGCCTTCCGGCTGCTGGACGCGCGCCCGCTGAAGGAGGCCCTGGCCGATTCGCCGGGCTCGCTGGCGATGATCGTCTCGCCCTGGTTCTTCGACGAGGTCGTCCGGCACAGCCCCAGCGGTGACGCGGCGAGCTACCGGCCGGTCCAGGTGGCGGTGAAGGAGACCTCCGCCGTCGGCTGGATCAGCCGCCCGGACCACCCGTACCCGCCGGATGCCGCGGAGCTGGACCGGGCCCCGGCGGGCCTGCTGGCCGGGGCGGCGGCTGCCCAGGTGCCGCGTCAGCTGCCCGCCCACCCGCCGCACTTCGTCGGCCGTGACGACGAGCTGGCTCAGCTCACCCAGCTGCTGGATGATGCCGTCGCCGATGGTGAGAGCACGCTGATACTCGCAATCGACGGCACCGCCGGGGTGGGCAAGACCTCGTTCGCCCTGCGCTGGGCAAACCAGGTGGCGGACCGGTTCGGCGACGGCCAGCTGTATGTGAACCTGCGCGGGCACGACCCGTCGGGCGCGCCGGTGACCGCGGCCGAGGCCATCCGCGGCTTCCTGGACACCTTCGGGGTGCCGCCCGACCGCATCCCGGTCGGCGCCGAGGCACAGGCCCGGCTGTTCCGCAGCATGCTGGCGGGCAAGCGGATGCTGCTGATGCTGGACAACGCCCGCGACACCGAGCAGGTCCGCCCGGTGCTGCCGGGACCCGGCGGCAGCCTGGTGCTGATCACCAGCCGCCGCCGGCTGGCGGATCTGGACGAAGCCGTGCCACTGACCCTCGCAACACTGCCGCCGGATCAGGCCAGGCAGCTGTTCACCCGGCTGGCCCCGGCCGCGGCAGGCGAGCCGGACGCGGTCGCCGACCTCATGCGGCGGTGCGGCTGCCTGCCGCTGGCCATCCGGCTGCTGGCGGGCCGGCTGCGGCACCATCCGTCCTGGACCGTCGCCGACCTGGTCGCGGCGGTGGCGGAGTCGGGCGATGAGCTGGCCGAGATCCAGGCCGGCAGCGTGTCCGCGGCCGCCGCCTTCGACCTGTCCTACCGTGACCTGCTGCCCGACGAGCAGCGGCTCTTCCGCGGCCTTGGGCTGCATCCCGGCCCGGACATCGACACCCGGGCCGCCGCCGCCATGGACGGCACCCCGCTGGCCCAGGCCCGGCGGCTGCTCGACGGCCTGTACGACAACCACCTGATCGAGGAGACGGCCCGGGGCCGGTACGGCATGCACGACCTGCTCCGGGCCTATGCCCGGGCCCTTGCCAGCGGTGACGAGCCGGCCGAGGCCGAGGCGCGCACCGGCCGGCTGCTGGAGTTCTACCTGCGCACGGCGCAGGCGGCGGACCGCCACCTGTCCCCGGCCGCGGCCGCCCAGGCGACGGGGCCGGACGCGGCACTGCGCGGTGTCCTGCCGGCCCTGGCCACCCGGGACCAGGCGCTGGGCTGGATGCGGGCGGAACGGGCGAACCTGCAAGCGTGCGTGGAGTACGCGACCGCCACCGGCCGCTATCCGGAGGCGATCGGCATCGCCGCGGCGATGAGCACGTTCCTGTACGACGAGGGGTACTGGGATCAGGCCAGGAGCATCTACCAGACCGCGGCGGCGGCCGGGAAGGCCGCCGGTGACCAGCCGGGCCTGGCGGCGGCGCTGGCCGACCTCGGGGTGGGCCAGGCCCGGGCACTGAACTACCGCGGGTCGGTCCAGTACGTGATCGGTGATCACCGGGCCGCGGCGGAGACACTGAGCCAGGCGCGGGAACTGTACCGCGGGCTGGACGACCCGGCGGGTCACGCCGAAGTGCTGCTCCGGCTGGCGGCGGTGCAGCTGGAAACCGGCGACTACCCGGCCGCGGCGGAGGCGCTGGGCGAGGCGCTCCCGATCTGCCGCGACCTCGGCGACCTGGCCGGGCAGGCCACCGCGCTGGCGCACACCGGCACCGTGAAGTTCGAGACCGGTGACTACCCGGCCGCGGCCGCGGCGCTGGCCGGGGCGCTCGCCGCCTACCAGGATCTCGGCGACCAGCCCGGGCAGGTCACCACGCTCAGCGACCTGAGCGCGGTGCAGGTTGTCACCGGCGACTACGCCGCCGCGGCCGCCAGCCTCCAGCAAGCGCCGCCGATGTCCGGCGCTCCCGGGCACCGTCTCGCCCAAGCCGGTGCCCTCAGCCGGCTCGGCGAACTGCGGCTGGCGACCGGTGATCTCCCGGCCGCCAGCGAGGCACTCTCGGCGGCCTTGCAGGGGTATGGCGAGCTGGGCGACACCCGCGGCCAGGCCCGGGTGCTCAAGGATCTGGGCCACCTGCAGCGCGTCACCGGGGACTACCCGGCGGCGGACAGCAGCCTGACGCAGGCGCTCGGGCTGTTCCGGGAAGCCGGCGACCGGGCCGGCCAGGCCGCCACGCTGAGCGAGATCGGCTTGCTGCGGGCGGCCGACGGCCCGGCGGCCGAAGCACTGGCCAGTTTCCGTGACGCCCTGGCCCTCGCCGGTGAGCTGCACACGCCGCTGCCTGAGGCACGGTCGCTGGCGGGGATCGGCCGCTGCCTGGCCAGCACCGGCGACACCAACGGCGCGGCCCGCCATCTCAGCCAGGCGGTCGCCATCTACCAGCGGCTGGGCGTGCCCGAGGCGGCTGGTGCCGAAGCGGATCTCACCGGCCTGAGCCCGGGCCGGGCTGGCTGACCGGGCCGGGGCCGCCAGGCTGCCGCGCCCGGCTGGCGGGCCGCCGGCGTCAGGCCCGCCGCCCGGGTCCCTGCCGGATCAGCCGCCACCACGTAAGCATCGCGAAGATCACCCCGAGCAGGATCAGCGCCACCATGTCGATCAGCCACGCCTGGGGTGTGTGTGCCCATAGCGGGTCGGTCGGGCTGCCCGGCGGCGGCGGCATGATCACGTTGAGGTTGGACGTGGATGCCGTCAGCGCGTAACCCCACCGGGACGGGGACAGCCACGAGATCTGCTGCAGGCCCGCCTTGCCCGCGATGGCGAACACCCCGCCGGTCAGGATGACCTCGACCACGACCACCACCATCAGGATGGGCATCGTCTTCTCGGAAGTGTTGACCGACGCCGAGATCAGCAGGCCCAGCGCCATGGACACGACCGCCAGCACGGCCAGCGCGATGATCAGCTCCGCCAGCGGGTACGCCTTCAGCAGCGACCCGCTGGGTGGCAGCTTCCTGGTGGCCAGGCCGATCAGCACCATGACCGCGGCCTGGATGCCGCTGATCAGCCCCAGCACAGCCAGCTTGGATGACAGGTAGGAGGCGGTGGACAGCCCCGCTGCCCGTTCCCGGCCGTAGATAGAGCGTTCTTTGACCAGTTCCCTGACCGCATTGAACGCACCGGCGAAACAGGCACAGATGACCAGGATGAGCAGCAGGGACGAGGCCGAATTGTTCACGCCGGTCACCGCGCCGTGCGCCAGGTGGGCAGCGGTGGCGTGCACCGACGGATGGGCGGTCGGGTGGCCGCTGGCGTGTGCAGCCGGGTGCAGCGACTGGGCACCGCCATGGTGAGTCGTGGTCGGCTTCGGAATGGCCACCTGTTTACCGTGATGGGTGGCCGCGGCCGGGGCCGGGGCAGGCGCCAGCCCGTACTGGTCCGGGATGGCCAGGATGACGGCGCCGAGCACGATCGGGGCCCCGGCGAGCAGGCCCAGGTAGACCCGGTCGGACCCGATCACCGCCAGGTAACGCCGGCACAGCGTGCTGAACTGGGCGAACCGGTTCTTCGACGGCGGCGGGGGCGGCGCCTGCCGCTGACCGCCCACCGCCGCCCGGCCGTCGGTGGCGGCCATCACATACTGCGTGTACCAGGTGGACCGCCGGTACTCGGCGGCCCAGTCGCGGCCGGGCTCGGCTTCGAACGCCTGGAATACCTCGGCCCAGCCCGGCTTGCCGAAGTGCTTCAGCCCGTCCTGCGGCGGGCCGAAGTAGGCGACCTTGCCGCCGGGCACCAGCACCAGCAGCCGGTCGCAGATGTCCAGGTTGGCGACGCTGTGGGTGACGACGATGACCGTCCGGCCGTCCTGGGCCAGCCCTTTCATCATCTCCATGACCGACTTGTCCAGTCCGGGGTCCAGCCCGGATGTCGGCTCGTCCAGGAACAGCAGCGACGGCTTGGTCATCAGCTCCAGCGCGACGTTGACCCGCTTCTGCTGCCCGCCAGAGAGCCGGTCGGTGCGGGTCTCGGCGTGGTTGGTCAGGGACAGCTCGGCCAGCACCTCATCCACCCGGTGGTTACGCTCGGCCTTGCTGGTGTCCCGGGGGAAACGCAGTTCCGCGGCATAACGGAGGGCGCGGCGCGCTGTCAGCTGCGTGTGCAGGATGTTTTCCTGCGGGACAAGACCGATCCGGTGCCGCAGCTCGGCGTACTGGGCGTACAGATCACGGTCGTCATACAGCACCCGGCCACCGTTGGCGGGCCGCATCCCGGTGAGGGCCCCCAGCAGGGTGGACTTGCCGGCCCCGCTCGGGCCGATGATGCCCAGCAGGCACCGTTCACCGAGCGGGAAGCTGACATGGTCGAGCAGCACCTTGCCGCTGGGCAGGGTAACCGTCAGATCCTGCGCGACCAGCGAGATGTCGCCGGTGTCGACGAACTCCAGCAGCTCGCTGCCGGACAGCCGGAAGACGGACGGCCCGATGCCAACGATGTCCCCATCGGACACCGGCGCGGTGCCGATCCGCTGGCCGTTGACGAACGTGCCGTTATGGCTGTTCAGGTCCACGATCTCGAAGCGGTCGCCGACCCGGCGCAGCTCCGCGTGGTGCCGGGACACCCCAAGGTCGGCAACGACGATGTCGTTGTCCTGGGCCCGCCCGATGCGGAGCACCTTGGTCGGCAGCTGGCGGATGACGCTGGGCGAGCGGTGTGATGACGTCATCCCGGCGGCGCTGGGACCGGGGCTGGCCATGGCGACGGCGGTGGCCTGGCGCGGCGGCGGGCCGGCCGAGCAGGTGATGGCCGGGCCGTTCACCGGGTGCCCGAGCCGGACCGTGCGCTCGCCGGTCAGGCTGATCCGGCCGATCCGCTCCCGGCCCAGGAAGGTGCCGTTGGTGCTGCCGGAGTCGGTGAGGATCCAGCCGCCGTCGGCGACCGTTATCTTGGCGTGCTGCCACGACACCCGGTCGTCGGTGAGGACGATGTCGGACTGGGGATCCCGGCCGATCGTGTAGGTCCCGCCCGGCTGGAACGTACGGTCAGCGCCTTCACACCTGACCGAAAGCGGCAGGGTAGCCGAAGACACTGGTTGCTCGGTCGCCATTTGCCAACTCTAGAGTGATCCGGGGCGAACAAGTATCCATTGCGCCAGCACGTTGGCTGTTTTCACGCTGCGGCTCGTGGCCCGCCGATGATACGTAACGAAATCGTCTCTCTCTGTTGACAGCCAACCGGACGAAGCTCCCATACTGGGGAGTTCCCCGCCTAGCCAGGTACCCCGTCTCTGGCGCCGCGCGCTGGCCTACGCTTCGGTGAGGATCTTGTGGTGGCTGACGCGTCAGGCCCGATGCCCGGCGTCGAGCGCCTGCGGCTGTGAGCGGGAGGCACAGTGAGTGAGCGGTCCGCCCCCGGGCCTGGCGGGTTTGGCCCAGGTTCGCTCATCGCCGGTTACCGGCTCGACGAGCAGATCGGCCGGGGTGGCATGGCAGTGGTCTACCGTGCCTGGGACTCCCGCCTGGAACGCCGGGTCGCGCTGAAGATCCTGGCGCCCGAA
>Ga0318551_10000051_pt1 | contig 29727 bp, 27 predicted proteins | sample GRESIP082b2f19_FD_203511 | JGI IMG/M metagenome (GOLD analysis project Ga0318551, IMG submission 203511) | Tropical soil microbial communities from Luquillo Experimental Forest, Puerto Rico - GRE.SIPMG.082b2f19 | ecosystem: Environmental > Terrestrial > Soil > Tropical forest > Bulk soil...
GCTCTCGCGCGTCGCGAGCTTCACGATCGGCTCGAACACGGTGGTGACGCTCTCCTCGAGCAGGATCCGGTCCAGCATCGCCGCGCGATCGCGCTGGCGGCGCTCGCGCTCGAAGCGGGCCGACGCGGACGTGGTCTCGATCAGCGCGCGGATCTGCGCCTCGGGCCGCTGGAACGGCCGGTGCAGCGCGAAGCCGCTGCCGATCGGCACCTCGGGGCGCTCGTGCAGGTAGGGGTAGACGATCCGCTTCAGGCACATGGCGACGTAGGAGCGGAGCTCCTCGGCCAGGCGCGGCAGGTCGTGCAGAAAGAAGGTCGACTCGGTCCGCGGCCGCGGGATGAACACCAGCACGTGCTCCTCCTCGAGCGCGCCGGAGGTCACCACCACTTCGTCGCCCACCTCGCGGGTGACGCGCGTGCGCACGCGCTGGGTGAGTGAGTCGAGCGAGGTGCGGAACGCGCGCGCGCCGTACAGCCGCTCGATCTCGAGCAGCGAGCTGGCGTCGACCAGGAGCAGCGCGAGCGCCGACTCCTTGACGAGCAGGCCGGACAGCGTGCCGAGCTGCTGCCCGACCGGCGGCAGCAGTCGCTCGCCGTAGAGCGCGCTCACCCGGTCGCGAGTGTCCTGCTCGTCCTGCTCGCTCACGGTCCCCTCGGGAGGTTCTCCCGCGGTTGGATCGGAGCTTCGTTGCCGGACCTTGACCGGACCGTCAGGGCAGCTCGGGCGGGACCAGCTCGTAGATCATCGTCAGGGTCACGTGATTCTGGGACTCGCTCTGCACCACGTGGTGCACGCGGCAGAGCGTGACCTCGAGGAACTTCGTCACCTCCTCCTCGAGCTCCTTCGGGAGCCCTCGAAACACGTGACAGCGCAGCGCCTGCATCATCGGACCTTCCCTGGAGCGGTTGGCTAGTACCGCTTCATCTCTGCATCGACTTGCATCGCCCAGGCCTCGATCCCCCCCGCCAGGTTCGCGACTCGCGTGAAGCCTTTGGAGCGCAGGAGCTCACACGCCCGCCTGCTGCGGCCGCCCTTGTGACAGTGGACGACGACCGCGCGCTCGCGCCACGGCTCGAGCTCGGCGAGTCGGGCCGGCAGCTGCGCCAGCGGGATCAGGCGCGCGCCGCGAATGCTCGCGAGCTCCGCCTCGAACGGCTCGCGCACGTCGAGCAGGAGCAGCTCCTCCCCTGCGTCGAGCTTCGTGCGCAGCTCCTGCGGCGAGAGCTCCGGCGGCGCCTCCGTCCGCCCGGCCTGCGCGGCGCAGAAGGCCGCGTAGTCGATCGGCGCGGTCACGGTCGGGTGCTCGCCGCAGACCGCGCAGGCGGGGTCCTTCGCCACGCGGAACTTCTTGAACTCCATGGCCAGCGCGTCGTAGACGAGCAGCCGCCCGACCAGCGGCTCGCCGGTCCCCAGCACGAGCTTCAACAGCTCGGTGGCCTGCAGCAGCCCGATCACGCCGGGCAGCACGCCGAGCACTCCCGCCTCGTCGCAGTTCGGCGCGAGCTCGGGCGGCGGCGGCTCCGGAAACAGGCAGCGGTAGCAGGGGCCGCGGCGCGCATCGAACACCGAGACCTGGCCCTCGAAGCGCATCACGCTGCCGTACACCAGCGGCTTCTTCTGCCACACGCACAGATCACTGGTGAGGTAGCGGCTGGGAAAGGTGTCGGTGCCGTCCAGCACGACGTCGTACTCCGCGAGGATCTCGGCCGCGTTGGACGCGCCGAGCTTCGCCTCGTGGACGCGCACGTCGACGTCCGGATTGAGCGCCTGCAGCTTGCGCGCGGCGACCAATGCCTTGGATGCGCCGACGTCGGCCGTGGTGTACAGCACCTGGCGCTGGAGGTTCGACGCGTCGACGCGGTCGAAGTCCACCAGCCCGATCCGGCCCAGGCCCGCCGCGGCGAGATACAGCGCCGCGGGAGAGCCGAGCCCGCCTGCGCCGATCAAGAGCGCGCGCGCCGCGAACAGCTTCTGCTGCCCGTCTGGCCCGACTCCGTCGAGGAGCAGATGCCGCTTGTAGCGCTCCAGCTGCTCGGGGCCGAGCCGGCTCATGAACAGAAGTTAGCGCGCCTAGGCGTCCGTCGCCTTGTGCATGTGGCGCGCGATGGTCTCGAGCAGCGCCAGCCGCTCCAGCGGCTTGGTCGCGAACGCGTCACAGCCGGCGTCCATGCAGCGCTGGCGCTCCGAAGGCAGCGCGTGGGCGGTCAGCGCGACGATCGAGCCAGTGTAGCCCTGGTCGCGCAGCTGACGCGTCGCGGCGTAGCCGTCGAGCACCGGCATCTGCACGTCCATCAGCACGACACCGAACGGTGTGCCCTCCTCCGCGGCCGCCAGCGCCAGCTCCACGCCGACCAGCCCGTTCTCGGCGATGGTCACCTCGTAGCCCGCGCGCTCGAGCACGTGGCGGATCACGCGCTGGTTGTCCGGGCCGTCTTCGACCACCAGGATCCGTCCATGCGCGCGCATGCCGCGCAACGCCGCGCGCAGCGCGTTCGTCGTGGGAGTGTCGCCGTCCGAGGTCTCCGCCGCGCTGCGTTGCGCCCGCAGGACCTCCGCCGGCAGGCGCACGCGAAACAGGCTCCCTGCGCCGACCTCGCTGGTCGCGGTGATCGCGCCGCCCAGCCGTTCGACCAGGCGCTTGGTGATCGCGAGTCCCAGGCCCGTGCCGCCGAAACGGCGCGTCATCGAGCTGTCGCCCTGGCGGAACGGCTCGAAGATCTGCGGCAGCACCTCGGCGGCGATGCCGATCCCGCTGTCGGCCACGTCGAGCTCGAGCGTCTGGTCGAGCGCGTCGAAGCGCAGCGCCACCTCCACCTGGCCGGTGAGCGTGAACTTCACCGCGTTGCCGACGAGGTTCAGCAGCACCTGCCGCAGCCGCACCGGATCGGAGAGCAGCTTCTCGGGGACGGTGTCGGCGACGGCGAGAGTCAAGCCGATCCGCTTCTCGTCCGCGCGCGGCTTCAGCAGCTCGACCACGTCGGCGGCGATCCGCGCCGGCGAGCACGGCAGCTGCTCGATCTCCAGGCGATTGGCCTCGATCTTCGAGAAGTCGAGGATGTCGTTGAGGATCTCGAGCAGGTATGCGCCATTGCGCCGGATGGTGCGCAGCGCGTCGACGTGCTCGCTCGGACCGCCCGGCGGCGTGTCCTCGAGCAGGATGTCGGTGAAGCCGAGGATCGCGGTCATCGGCGTGCGGATCTCGTGGCTCATGTTCGCCAGGAACTCGGTCTTCGCCGCCGCCGCGCGCTCCGCTTTGCGGCGCGCGCGCTCCAGGTCGGAGTTCGCGCGCTCGAGCGCGCGCGCGTAGCCGCGCAGCCGCTGCTCCTCGCGGCGCCGCCGCTCGATGTTGCGCAGCACCACCGTGCGCAGCTCGTCGCTGCCCAGCTGGAACGAGCCGATCGTCACCGCGACGTGGACGGCGTCGCCTTCCTTCGTCTTGGCCGCCAGCTCGAGCGTGGCGCGCCGCCGGTACGATTCCGCCGGGTCGCCGTCGCCGAGCTCGGCTGCCGCGCGCTCCAGGTCGGGCAGCAGCTGCGCCAGCGTGGCCCGGGTCAGCCAGAGCGCGTCGGCGCGGAACAGCTCGCAGGCCGCCCCGTTGTGGAACGCCACGCTGCCGTCCGCGCGCATCACCAGGATCGCGTCGCGCATCGACTCGAGGATGCAGCGCGTGAGCGCCTCGCTCGCCTCGAGCGCCGCCGAGAAGCGCAGTTGCGCCAGCTCGCTCGCTGAGCGCGCGGCGCTGGACGCCAGGAGCTCGCGGTCGCGCGCCGAGAGCGGCAGCGGGGCGTCGTGCATGGCGCTGAGCACCCCGAGCAGGCGCCCGTCCACGGCGCGGATGGCGCTCCCGACCCAGCCGCGGATGCCCAGCTCGCCGAGCCGTGCGTGGCTGGGGAACTCCTCCGCCACGCCGTCCGCGATCATCGCGTAGCCCGACTCGACTGCGCGCGCCGCAGGCGAGTCCGAGAGGCGCTCCTGCATGTCACGCGTGACTCGCTCGCCGTCGAAGAACGCGAGATATTCGATCTCGTCGTTCTCGTGGATCGCGCCGACCGCGGCGTAGCGCGTGCCCAGCGCGCGGGCGAGGCTGCGCACCAGCGCCGGGAAGAACGCCTGCCCGCTGGCGGAGGCGGTCTGCTCCAGCAGCGCGCGAACGCGCTCCTCGCCCTTCGTCGTCTTGGAGCCGCGCTGCTTCATCCGCCTCCGGACCCATTTGCGTCTTCGGTCGGGTCCGGGAGGTGCTGAACGCAAGCGGCGTTGCGGTCTCGCCGGGATGCCGGAGGAGGGACTCGAACCCTCACGCCTTTCGGCACGCGATTTTGAGTCGCGCGCGTCTGCCAGTTCCGCCACTCCGGCGCGCTCGGCAGTCTAGCGCAGGGCGCGTCCGGGCCAGCTTGACCCTCCTGGGACGCCTGCCTAACCTCGCTCCCGACCCGTGGGGCTGTAGCTCAGCTGGGAGAGCGCCTGAATGGCATTCAGGAGGTCGGCGGTTCGATCCCGCTCAGCTCCACCATGGGCGGCGCTGTGAGCGCGCCGGCAGCCCGGCCCCGAATCGGTCCGGCTGCTCTCGATGCTACACAGAAATGTTTCAGTCGGGCTTCACCCGCCCTGCGCCGGCCGTGCCCGCGGGGGCCGGCGAGCCACCGCCCGCGAGTGCACTTCGGCCCGTACTGGGCTATGCGTTCACGCGTCGGAATTCGCATCGCATCCCGACGAGCGTTGGCGCCGCATCGCCGTCGCGAAGTGCGCAGGGGGACCGTGCTTTGTGAGAGATCTTCATCAGAGAATCTGCGCCATCTCGTCGCACGGCCGCGCGGGCCCCGGTCGAGGCGGTGATGAGAGAAATCACATCGGGCACGTGGCGACCGTGCTGGTCGCCACGGTCGCGCTGCTCGGGGCCGGAACGGCGACGCCGGCTGGCTCGGACCACGAGGCGACCGCCAGTGCCGCCGAACCTGCGGTGGTTCTCCTTGCCGCGGGCGACATCGGCGATTGCGATCGGCTCGGCGGCGCCGGGGCGCGCACGACGACGAAGATCCTGGGAGGCCTCGACGGCACGATCGCGGCGCTCGGGGACCTCGTCTATCCCGCCGGGACTGCCCAGGCGTTCCACGACTGCTACGCCACGACCTGGGGGATCTACAAGGACCGGACGCGTCCGGTGCCCGGGAACCACGAGTACTACGATGGCACGGGCACGGCGGCACCGTACTTCGACTACTTCGGACCCATCGCCGGCGACCGCTTGAAGGGCTACTACAGCTACGACCTCGGCGGCTGGCACATCGTCGCCTTGAACAGCAACTGCGTCCGGGTCGACTGCTGGATCGGGTCGGCTCAAGAACAGTGGTTGCAGACCGATCTAGCCGCGCATCCCGGGCAGTGCACACTCGCGTACTGGCACCACCCCCTGTTCAGCTCGGGGAGACACCCGGCGCACGCCAGGACGGAAGCCATGCGGCCGATCTTTCGGGATCTCTACAGAGCGGGCGCGACGGTCGTCCTCAACGGGCACGAGCATTTCTACGAACGCTTCGCTCCCCAGGACCCCGACGGAAATCCAGACCCGAATGGAATCCGCGAGTTCGTGGTGGGCACGGGCGGCGGACTGGCGAAGGGGTACACGGAGCCGCCGTTCGGAAACAGCGAGGTTCGCAATAGCGGTGAGTTCGGGGTCCTCAAGCTGGTGCTCCACCACGATACGTACGACTGGGAGTTCATCGGCGACCCATCGGGTTCCTTTCACGACGCCGGCACCGGGCACTGTCACCGGCAGCCTGGCTCCGGCGTGGTGACGAATTGAGTCACAGGGAGTGAGCGAATGAAACACGCGACGATGCTCTTCTCTCTCGAAGGTCTTCTCTTCTTGCTGCGCTGGATCCACATCATGGCCGGAATCACCTGGATCGGGATCCTGTACTACTTCAACTTCGTCGAGACGCCGCTCTTCGCCGCCGCCCTGAGCGGGCAGGCGCGCAGCGCAGGGACGCGGGGTCCGGTTCCCACCGCGCTCTGGTGGCTCCGCTGGGCATCGATGATCGCGCTGCTGTCCGGCTGGACGATCGTGGTCACGCACCTGCTCACCGGGACCGCGACGATGACCTACTACTCGCTCGTGCTGACCGGCGGAACGCTGGGAACTCTGATGTGGCTCAACACGTGGTTCGTGTTCCTGCCGCGGCAGGCGAGGCCCGAGGCCGCCAATCAGGCCCCGCTCGCGAGCCGCGCCTCGCGCACCAACACCCTGTTCTCGATTCCCATGCTGTTCTTCATGAGCTCCGCGCGGAATCTGTCGATCGCGCGCTCCGAGAACCCGAGCTATACGCCCTACGTCGTGTTCGTGCTGGTCGTCGCGTTCCTCTTCGAGCTGAACATCTTTGCAGGGAACGCGACCACGCAGAGGCCGCTCTCGACGGTGGCCGGCACGATTCACGCGGGGCTGGGCCTCACTCTCGTGCTCCTCATCGCGGCGTCGGCACTGCTCTGAGCAGCCCGGGGCGAATGCTCTCTCGTCTGCCACCGCTCGCCCGCTTCGTGCTGGCACTCGCCGCCATCGGCTTCGTCGAGTTCGTGGCCTTGCGAGTCGTGTTCTGGCTCGAATTCCGCGAGACGCTCGCGACCGCATCGTGGGGCGACTTGCTCAAGGCCTTCTACCTGGGAACGAAATTCGACCTGCGGCTCGCGTTGCTGCTGCCGCTCCCGCTCGCGATTCTCGGCTGGCTCCCGCTCCTGGATCCGGCTCGGCGGCCCGTCGCGCGGATCGGATGGCTCGCCTATCTCGGCGCGGCTCAGTTCGTCGTGCTGCTGCTCTACTTCCTCGATTTCGGGCACTACGCCTGGGTGCGCGTGCGGCTGAACGCGAGCTTCCTCGACCACCTGACGCCTCCGGGCATTGCGATGCGCGTGGCATGGGAGACCTATCCCCTGCTGAAGTGCCTGCTGGCGCTCGCGCTGCTCACGTCCGGATACCTGTGGCTCGTGCGCCGGTTTGCCCGGCAGACGCTCGGCGCAGCGACGCAGCCCTTGGGAAGGTGGGCGAGAGCGGCGGCGATCGCGGGCCTCGCCCTGCTCTACGCGCTGGGGATCTACGGCAAGTGGTCGCGGTACCCGCTGCGCTGGAGCGAGGCGTACTTCTCTCCGAGCGAGACCGTGGCCGCGCTCGCTCTCAATCCTGTCCTCTTCCTTCTCATGGACACCGCGGAGAACCGCAACCTCGGCTACGACGCGCACAAGGTGCGCGACGACTACGCGTACACGGCAGCGCTGCTCGGAGTCAAGGCGCCCGACGCCGCGAGGCTCGACTTCGCCCGCTACGTCGTCCCGGCCTCCAAGCCCCCGGTCCCGTTCAACCTGGTCGTGATCCACCTGGAGTCCTTCGCCGCGTTCAAGACCGGGACCTTCGGCAACGCGCTCGGCGCAACGCCGCATTTCGACGCGATCGCCAAGGACGGCCTGCTGTTCACGAACTTCTTCGTGCCGGAGGTTCCCACCGCGCGCTCGGTGTTCACCATGATCACGGGCATTCCGGACGTGAACGGAAACACCAACGCCTCGCGCAATCCGCTGGTGGTGAATCAGCACACGCTGGTGAACGCGCTCGAGGGGTACGCGAAGTACTACTTCCTCGGGGGGAGCGCGACCTGGGGCAACATCCGCGGTTTGTTCGAGCACAACATCCCGGGCTTGCACGTATTCGAGGAAGGCGACTACGACGCGCCGCCGACGGACGGCTGGGGCGTATCGGACGTCGTCCTGTTCGACAAGGCCGACGAGTCGTTCCGCAAGGAGACGAAGCCGTTCTTCGCGTTCATCCAGACCGCCGGCAATCACAGGCCGTACACGATCCCCAGTGACCGGCGCGGGTTCGAGCTCGCGAAAGTGGACGAGTCAGCGCTCCACGACAACGGCTTCGACAGCCTGGCGGCCTACAACGGGCTCCGGTATCTCGACTACGCGCTTCAGTCCTTCTTCACCAAGGCACGGGAGGCCCCGTACTTCCGCAACACCGTCTTCGTCATGTACGGGGATCACGGCAACCACTCCACCGTGCAGACGCCCTGGGAGCAGCTGAGCCTCACGAGCTTCCAGGTGCCGCTGGTGATCTACGCGCCCGCACTGGTCGAACGCGGCCGGCGCATCGACTTCACGGCGAGCCTCCCGGATCTGCTGCCGACGGCGTTGAGCCTGCTGGGCGTTCCCTATCTCAATACCGGGCTCGGGCGTGACCTGCTCGGCCTCGGCGCCGAGGACAAGCACTTCTCGCTGATCGAGCACGACGGAGTGATCGACGACGAGTTCTACCTCCGCCTGGACGCAGGCGGCGCGCGGCTGTTCCGCTACCGCTCCGACGAGGCCGCGGAAGACGTTCACGCGCGCCATCCCGAGAAGGTCGCCGAGCTGCGCCGCCTGCACGAGGCGCTCTACGAGACCGCCAAGTACCTCCTCTACCACAACCCTCCCCGACCCGACGCTCCGGAAGGACCGGCCTTCTCGCAGGCCGGGGACTCGGGAGTACACTGAGCCGCGTGCGGAAGCGGATCGACGCGTCAAGGATTGCGCGTGCTCGCGGCTGAGCAGCGCGCGGCGTGGGAGCGCGACGGGTTCTTGCTCGTGCGCCGGTTCGCGGAGCCGGGCACGTGCAAGGCGATGCTCGAGCGCGTGGCGGAGCTGTGCGCGCTGGCCGAGGACGGTGGTGCGGTGGCGGAGGCGCTGCGGCTCGCGGAGCCGGCGCTGCGCGGCGCGCCGGGGACGGCGGCGGAGCGGACGTCCAAGCTGTTCCGCATCCACCGCCACGAGCCGGTGTTCAACGCGTTCTGCCGCAACCCGCGGCTGCTCGCGCTCGTCGCCGGGCTGCTCGGGCCCGATCTCGACTGCTTCCTGTCCCAGTTCATCTTCAAGAACCCGGGTGCGCTGGGGCAGCCCTGGCACCAGGACGCGTTCTACTTCCCGTTCGACCGCCGGCCGCAGGTCGGCGTCTGGCTGGCGGTCACCGACGCGACGCTCGAGAACGGCCCGCTGTGGGTGCTGCCGGGCTCGCAGCGCGAGCCGATCCACCGAGTCGAGCCCGACCGGCGGCCGCACGCACAGATGGGCTACGTCGAAATCACCGACCACGACATGACGGGCGAGCGGCCGGTGCTGCTCGACGCCGGCGATCTGCTGCTCTTCCACGGACACCTCATGCACAAGTCGACCGACAACCGCTCGCGCGGAATGCGCGCCGCGATGGTCTACCACTACGGCGAGGCGGGCACGGTCGACCACACGCTGCGCTTCCGCGACTTCACGCTGAACGACTGGCTGCCGGTGTTGCGCGGAGGCGTGCCGGTCGCATGAGCGCCTCGAAACCGCCGTTCACCGCGCTGGGGCTCGACCACGTGGTGCTGCGCGTGCGCGACCTCGCGCGTGCGCTCGCGTTCTACACCGAGGTGCTCGACGGAACGGTGGAGCGACGGCTCGACGCGCTCGGGCTGGTGCAGGTGCGGCTCGGGCGGTCGCTGGTCGACCTGGTGCCGGTCGACGGGCCGCTGGGAAAGCTCGGCGGCGACCCGCCCGGCGCCAGCGCGCGAAACCTCGACCACTTCTGCCTGCGCATCGAGCCCTTCGACGAGGGCGAGATCCGCCGACACCTGGCCGCGCATGCGCTCGAGGGGAGCGAGGCGGGCATCCGCTACGGCGCGGACGGGAACGGGCCCTCGATCTACGTGCGCGATCCGGACGGGAACACCGTCGAGCTGAAGGGGCCGCCGCAGGCGGGCCGCTAGCCCATGTGCGGGCGCTACACGCTGCACACCGAGAAGGAGGCGCTGGCTGAGCGCTTCGAGTTCGACGCGGCCGACCTGCGCGTGCTGCCACCGCGCTACAACGTTGCGCCGAGCGACCGGGTGCTGGCGCTGGTCGAGCGCGACGGCGCGCGCAAGCCCGTGTTCATGCGCTGGGGCCTGGTGCCGAGCTTCGCCGCGAGCCAGCGCGGCCCCGCCCACATGATCAACGCGCGAATCGAGACGCTGGCGCGCAACGGGGCGTTCCGCGACTCGCTGCGCGCGCGCCGCTGCCTGATCCCAGCCGACGGCTTCTACGAGTGGCAGGCGACCTCGAAGCTCGCGAAGCACAAGCTGCCGCACCTGGTCGCCCGCGCGGACGGCAGGCCGTTCGCGATGGCCGGGCTGTTCGCGGAGTGGCGCCCGCGCGACGCGCTGCTCGCGGAGCCGCTGGTCTCGTGCACGATCGTCACCACCGACGCGAACGCCGCGGTGCGCCCGCTCCACGACCGCATGCCGGTGATCCTGCCCCGCGAGAGCGAGGCGCGCTGGCTGGACCCGACACTGAACGGTGACATCCAGGCGCTGCTCGCGCTGCTCGAGCCGGTCGCGGCGGCAGAGCTCGCCACCCGGCCGGTCTCGCGGAAGGTGAACTCGGTGAAGAACGACGATCCGAGCGTGCTCGTGCCCGATCCGAAAGAGCCGTCGCTCGGGTTCTTCTAGCAAGCGAAGCGCGCAGCGAGCGGCAGCGAGCGAAGGCCGCCGGCCGCGGACGCTCCGCGGCCGCCCCGGCTCAGACCAGATCGCTCCGCACCTGCAGCACCACCTTGCCGAAGTGCGCGCTCGAGTCGACGCGGTCGTGCGCGGCCTGCGCCTCGGCCAGCGGCATCACCCGGTCGACGATCGCGCGCAGCTCGCCGGAGTCGAGCGCGGCCCCGAAGCGGCTGCGGAAGCCGCGCACGATCTCCGCCTTCTCCGCGATCGGGCGTGCGCGCAAGGTCGAGCCGAGGATCGCGAGGCGCTTGGCGACCACGAGCCCGAGGTTCAGCTCCGCCCGCGCACCGCCCATCAGTCCGATCAGCACGAGCCGCCCGCCGACCTTCAGGCACGCCAGGTGCTGGGCCAGGTAGGGCGCGCCGATCGAGTCGAGCGCGACGTCGGCTCCCGTGCCCCCGGTCTTCTCGAGCACCGCGGGCGCGAACTCGCCCTTCGTGTAGTCGAGCGCGACGTCGGCGCCGAGCGCGAGACAGCGCGCGCATTTCTCCGCGCTTCCCGCGGTCACGATCGAGTGCACGCCAGCCGCCCGGAGCAGCTGGATCGCCGCCGTGCCGATGCCGCTTCCTCCGCCGTGCACCAGCGCCCAGCCATCCGCGGGCACCGCAGCGAGCTGGAACAAGTTCAAGTGACAGGTGAGGAAGACCTCGGGAATGGCCGCCGCATCGAGCAGCGACCAGCTCTTCGGGACCGGCATCGCCGAGCCGGCGTCGACGCAGACCTCCTCCGCGTAGCCGCCGCCGCCGAGCAGCGCCATGACCCGGTCGCCGCGCTCGAAGCCGGCCGCCCCGGGCGCGACCTCCTCCACCACGCCCGCGCACTCGAGCCCGAGGATCGGCGATGCGCCGGGCGGAGGCGGATACAGCCCGCGCCGCTGCATCAGGTCGGCGCGGTTCACGGCGGTCGCCGCCACCGCGACGCGCAGCTCGCCGGCGCGCAGCTCCGGCTTGGGCGCCTCACCGAGCACGAGCCGCGCGTCCTTGCCCTCGCCGACGATCTGGATCGCCTTCACGCGCGCAGCTTACCGCGCGGCGCGCGCGCTTTCTCGCGGAGCCGTTACGATGCCCGCGTGCGCGCCATCGCCTTGCTCGGACGGGACTGGACGGAGCTGGGTCCGCTCGCCGTGGCCGAGCTGCCCGACGGAGGTGCGATCGCACTCTCGCGCGGCGTCCACCCGAAGGCCTACGCGCACACCGACCCCAACGAGGATGCGGCGCTGTTCGTGCGCACCCCCGGCGGAGCGCTGCTCGCGGTGGCCGACGGTTTCAACGGCACCGCGGCCTCGGAGCTCACGGTCGAGCGCGTGCGTGCGCGGGCCGACGACCTCGTCAGCGCGAGCGGCGAGGGATTTCGCGCCGAGCTCGCGCGCGTGGTGGCCGAGGTCCGCACTGGCCTGCCGGCCCGCTCGCGCTCGCGCTCGTGCCTGGTGGTGGCTGCGCTCAGCGGCGACCGCTGCGAGCTGGCCAGCCTGGGCGACTCGAACGGATTCCTCGCCGGCGACCCGCACCCGCTCGCGCGCCAGAATTCGCTCCTCGTCGGGAATCCCGAGCCGCTGCCGCAGAATCGCCCGGAGCTCTTCCACTGGCCGGTCGCGCGCGCGGCCGGCGCGCGGATCGCACTGGTGTCCGACGGCGTGACGAACTTCGTCGACGACCTGGCGCGCATCCCCTGGCTCCTGGCCGAGAGCGCGAGCGACGCCGACGCGGCGCGCGCGATCGCCGAGCTCGCCTTCGCGGGCGGCGCCGGCGACAACGTCGCCGTCGCGGTGTTCGCCGGGCGCGCGGGTCCGGGCGAGCTTCGCTAGGCTGGCCGCGTGGAGCTGCGCGTGAAGGGTCTCCAGCACCTGAACCTGCGGGTCGCCGACCTGGCGCGCGCCCGCGCGTTCTACGAGGCGCTGGGCTTCGAGGTCTCGTTCGCGAAGGGCGACACCGTGTGGCTGTCGGCGGGTGGGGACCTGCTCGGCCTGTCCGAAGGGGGGGCGCCGCGCGGAGGCAGCTTCGAGCACTTCGGCTTCATGGTCGACGAGCGCGGCGAAGTGGACCGCTGGGCGGCGCAGCTGCGCGCGCACGGCGTCGCCGCGGAGAAGGGCCCGTACGATCGCTCCGACGGGCGCTCGCTCTACTTCCGCGATCCCGACGGGCACCTGCTCGAGATCTTCTGGCTCGATCCCGGCTTCCGCGACTCGTCCCGCGGCTGAGACGTCCCGGATCCGGGACCGGCAGCGCGTGGCGCAGGCGTCGGGCGCACGCGATTCCACCGCAGCGCCTCGCCCGCGCGCGCCTCTCTGCACGTGCGGGTGCGCGCAGACGGGGCAGCGCAGCGCGCAGGCCACCGGCAGGTCGACGCAGCTCGGTCCCGGGCGCGGGAAGCGCTTGCCGCAGGCAAGCGGCGAGCAGCGCCGTGGCCAGCTGCGCGAACGCGCGAGGATCTCCGCACGGCGTGCGTCGCCGGCACGGCGCTTGAACTACGAACCGGGCGATGCCGGAGCGAGCAGGGTCGCCGGACCAGCCCGGGGTGCTCTTCGTCGACGACGAGGTGAACATCCTGAAGTCGCTCGCGCGCCTGTTCCGCGCCGAGCCGGTGCGGGTGTTCACCGCGAGCTCCGCGGCCGAGGCGCTCGCGCTGGTCGCGGCCGAGCGCATCTCCGTCGTGGTCTCGGACCAGCGGATGCCCGGGACGACCGGCGTGCGGCTCTTGGCGCAGGTCCGCGAGCGCAGCCCCGAAGTCGTGCGCATCCTGCTCACCGGGCACACCGAGATCGGGATCGCGATCGAGGCGATCAACCAGGGCGAGATCTTCCGGCTCCTGACCAAGCCCTGGAACGACGACGAGCTGCGCGCCACCGTGCGGCAGGCCCTCGCCGACTGCGCGATCCGCGCCGAGGTCGCGCGGCTGAACCAGCTGCTGCAGGCGCAGAACGCCTCGCTCTCGGAGATGAACCAGTCGCTCGAGCGCAAGGTCGCCGAGCGCACCCACGAGCTCGAAGCCAAGAACCGCGAGCTGCGCACCGCCTACCTGTCGACGGTGCGCGCGCTGTCCGAAGCGGTCGATGCGAAGGATCCCTACACGCGCGGCCACTCGGAGCGCGTGGGCGTGTACGCCTCGCGCATCGCGCGCGAGCTCGGCTGCAAGCGCGAGTTCATCGAGCGGATCTACCTGGCGGGGCTGCTGCACGACATCGGCAAGATCGGCGTCCCGGACGCGATCATCGGCAAGCCGGAACGGCTCACCAGCACCGAGTACGAGCTGATGAAGCGCCATCCGGAGATCGGCGCGCGGATCCTGGAGCCGGTGAAGTTCCTCGCCGACATCGTGCCCTGCGTCCGCCACCACCACGAGTGGTACGACGGCTCACCGCTCGGCTACCCGGAGCGGCTCACCGGCGGGGACATCCCCTACCCCAGCCGGATCATCCTGGTCGCGGACACGGTCGAGGCGATGACCTCCGACCGACCCTATCGCCGGGCGCTGCCGCTCGCGCGCGTGGTCGAGGAGATCGAGCGCTTCCGCGGCACGCAGTTCGACCCCTCCGCCGCCGACGCGTTCCTGCGCATCGCCGAGCGCGAGGAGGAGGACTTCCTCGAGACCGCCTCGAAGTTCGACATCGAGGACTTCGTGGCCGAGCCGGAAGAGCGCCGGTGAACGACGAGCGCGACGAAGAGGCGGCGCTCGTCGAGCCGGCGTCCGAGCCGCCCGACGTCCGCGACGCCTTCGACGATCCGGACGAGCTCGAGCGGCTGCGCGCGAACGCCTTCGAGAGCGTCGGCGCCCCGCTGGCGGAGGGCATCCTCTACGGGATCGGCATGGCCGAGGGGCTGTTCGACGCGCTGCTGGTTGCGCAGCGCTTCGCCGGTCCGCTCGGCGGCGCGCCGGGACACGCGGGCCCGGGGCTGGAGCTCTTGTTCACGCCGAGCGGGCTCACGCCCGGGCGCCGCTTCGTCGGCCGCATCCACCGCTCGGTGGAGTCGGCGCTGCACCGGCGCCGTTACGGCAGCGCAGCCGGGCCGATCTGCCACGTGAGCGCCGGTTACTGTGCCGGCTGGTACTCGGAGCTGCTCGGCCAGTTCGTGCTGGTGCGCGAGCGCGCCTGCGCCGCGGCGGGCGGCGCGAGCTGCGACTACGAGGCGCAGCCGGCCGAGGCGTGGAGCGACGCCTGGTCCGCGTCGCTGCGCCGCGTGCTCGACTTCGAGGCGATGCTCGAGAGCGCACGCAAGCGCCTGGCCGCGACCGGCGAGGCCGTCGAGGGCGACATGATGGGCGCGTTCGATCCGCTCTCGCCCGCGGTCCACGTGTGGGGGCCGGTGATGGTGCTGCCCTACTCCGGCGCCGGCGACACGCTCGCGGCGCTCGACACGATCGCGGCAGACCTCGGCCCCGATGCGATCCGCGTGGTGGTGCTCGACCTGACCGGCGCGCGCGTCGACGGAGTCGAAGCCACCGGCATCACCCGCGTGCTCGACGATCTGGCGCGCCGCGGGCTCGAGAGCGTGCTGGTCGGCGTCGGCGACGAGGAGACGGCGCGCTGGCTCGGCGGGGAGCGGCTGTCGCAGCCGCTGCGCGCGCCGGACATCAGCGAGGGAATCCACCTCGCCTTCCAGCTCGCGACGTTCAGCTAGCCGCTAGCCGAGCTGGCGCACCTTGATGCCGGCCTCGCGGAACAGCGCGACCGACACTTCGCCCAGCGGAAAGTGCGCGTCGTACACGACCTCGCTGAGCCCGGCGTTGATGATCATCTTGGTGCAGATCAGGCACGGGCAGAACGTGGTGTACACCGTGCCGCCGCGCACGCTCACCCCGTGATACGCCGACTGGGTGATCGCGTTCTCCTCGGCGTGGCTGCACAGACACTCGTCCAGCCGGGTGCCGGCCTCGGCCGCGCCTGCACAGCGCGGGCAGCCGCCCTCGTTGCAGTTGCGGATGCCGCGCGGCGTGCCGTTGTAGCCGGTCGAGATGATGCGCCGATCGAGCGCGATCACCGAGCCGACCTTGCGCTTGATGCAGTTGCTGCGCGAAGCCACCACGCGCGCGATGCTCATGAAGTACTCGTCCCAGCTCGGCCGCTCGCGAAAGAACAGCCGGTCGCGCAGCGCCTCCTCGAGCTTCGCCCCGAGCTCTTCCAGGCTGCCGTCGTTCGGGATCACGAGATCGGCGAGCTCGCGCACGGCGAGCAGCTGCTGCGCCGCCGCCTCGCCGCTGGCGAGCTCGCGGGCCTCGAGCTCCTCGAAGCGCGCGAAGTCCTCGCCGTCACCGGCGCGGCCCCGCGCGCGCGAGCGCTCGAAGCGCACCCGCGGTGGCGCCTCGACCCAGAGCAAGAGGAAGTCGCCGCCGGCGCGCAGCGCCTCGACCTCGGCCGGATGGCGGATCGAGTCGATCACGTGGTTGCGGTCCGAGGGCAGCGCCCGCTGCGCCCGCTCCGCCAGCACCGCGGGACCGAAGCGCTCGCGCAGCGCGCGCCCGCGCTGGATCATGTTCTCGCGCGTGGGCTCCTTGCCCTCGCGCGCCAGGTCGGCGCGGATCACGTCGGAGAGCGACGCGCGGTAGAAGCTGCGCCGCTCGAGCAGGCGCACCACCTCGCCCTTGCCCGCGGCGTTCAAGCCAGCGACGCCGACCCTCATCCTCGGAGTCCCATTCGCGCTCTCTCCCCGCCGGCAGGGTAACACGCGTGTGCTAGCCTCGCGCCCCGCGTGGAGCACGGCTGCACACTCGTCACCGGCGCCGCGGGCTTCGTCGGCGCGGTGCTCTGCCCGGCGCTGCTGGCGGCCGGGCGCGAGGTGGTGGGCGTGCACCTGCCGGGTCTGCCGCCGGGCCGCGACCCGATCGCCTGGCGCGCCTGCGATCTGCGCGATCGCGCAGCGGTGAAGGCGCTGGTCGCCGAGACTCGGCCTGCCGCGGTGGTCCACCTCGCCGCTCTCGCCGCGCCGGCCGAAGCCGAGCGCGCACCGCTCGAGGCGCTGCGCGCGAACGTGCTGGCACTCGACGCGCTGCTCGAGGCGCTCGCCGACACGGGGGCGCGGCTGCTGTTCGTGTCGAGCGGCGACGTCTACGGCCCGAGCGCAGCCGACACCCGGCCCCGGCGCGAGTCCGACCCGCCGCGCCCCCCGAACCTCTACGCGGCCACCAAGGCGGCGGGCGAGGTGGCGGTGCGGCTGGCGGTGGAGCGCGGGCTCGACGCCTGCATCGCGCGGCCGTTCAACCACACCGGCCCGGGCCGCCCGCCGGTGTACGCGGAGGGCTCCTTCGCCCGCCAGCTGGTGGAGATCGAGCGCGGCCGCGCCGAGCCGGTGCTGCGCGTGGGCAACCTCGCCCCGATCCGCGACTTCTCCGACGTGCGCGACGTGGTGTCGGCGTATCTCGTGCTGCTCGAGCGCGGCGTCCGCGGCGAGACCTACAACGTCTGCTCCGGCCGCGGGCGTTCGATGCGCGAGCTGCTGGACCACCTGCTCGCGCGATCGACGGCGCGGCCCGAGGTGCGCGTCGATCCCGAGCGCTTTCGCGAGCTGCCCGCGGAGCGCGTGGCACTGGTCGGCGATCCGACCCGGATCCGCGCTCTGGGCTGGAATCCGAGTCACTCCGCCGAAGACGCGCTCGACGCGCTGCTCGCGGCCGAGCGCGCGGCGCCGTGAGCCAGCACGCGCGCGCACCAGCGATCGCTCGACTGGATCTCGCTCGACTCGCGGGTGCAGTGGAGCCCGAGCCCGCTCGCGGCGCGCTCGAGCCCGCGGCGTTCGGACGCGAGATAGCCCGACACCACGAGCACCCGGCGCGCGTGCCTCGCGAGCCTGGGCAGACACGGCAGGAGCTCGTGCAGCAGCAGGTTGGCCACCACCAGGTCGAAGCGCGCGCGCTCGGACAGCGCGTCGAGCGTCGCGGCGGCGAGCGCGAGCGGCCGACCGCTGCGCGCGCGGTTCTCCGCGGCGTTTGCGAGCGCGACCGGATCGGAGTCGATCCCGAGGGCGGCGCCCGCGCCGCACACCAGCGCGCCGAGGCCGAGGATCCCGCTCCCAGTGCCGAGGTCGAGCACGCGGTCGCCCGGCCGAAGCTCGTCCTGGAGCAGCTCGAGCGCGAGCCGCGTGGTCGCGTGCTCGCCCGAGCCGAACGCCTGCTGCGGATCGATCACGAGCTCGGGAGTGCCCGCGCTGGCGCAGAAGCTCGGCCGCACCCACAGCGCGCCGATGCGCCGCGGCGCGAGGCCCGCGCGCCACTCGCGCTCCCAGTCCCGCTCCGCGACGGGCACGGGCCCGTGCACGCGCACGCCGCGCGCGGCGTCGTCGAGCCGCTCCAGCTCCGCTCGCGGTACCTCGCCCGCGAAGTACGCGCGGAGCTCGAGCGGAACGGCGATCTCCTCCACGCCGGCGGTGCCCAGTGACCAGAGCTCTGCGGACAGCCGCTCGAGCTCGCCCTCGGGCGCCTCGATCCGCACCAGCCAGTTGGGGACTCGCGATCGTGTGCGCACTCGTCCTCTTCCCCTCCGGGGCCGCGCGCGCGGACAACACCTTGTCGTATCTGGCGCACGTCGGCTGGGGCGAGCTCCGGCTGATCCGCGAGCGCCAGCCGCTCACGCCCGAGCGGATCGCCGCGCTCACCCCGCACGAGCAGGAGCAGCTCGAGATCCTGCGCGGCGCGCTCCGCTACGGAGAGTCGCAGGGGCTGGCCCACTCGACAAGCTACCGCGAGCTCTCCGACAACGGGAAGCCGTGGCTGGTCCAAGTCGTCACGGCGGCGCCCGCGAACCGGATGGAGCCGATCACCTGGTGGTTCCCGATCGTGGGCCGCGTCTCGTACCGGGGCTATTTCGACGCCGAGCGGGCGAAGGCGTTCGCCGCGGAGCTCGGCGGCGAGGGCTACGACGTGTACCTCCGGCCGTCTCCGCTGTACTCGACGCTCGGCTGGTTCGACGATCCGCTGCCGCGGCCTCTGCTGTCGTGGCCGGTGGAGGACCTGGTCGACACGGTCATCCACGAGCAGGTCCACGCCACGGTGTACGTCGCGAGCGACGTCGCGTACGACGAGAACCTGGCCACCTTCGTCGCACACCGCGCCACGCTCGCGTTCCTCGCCGACCGGCCCGAGGCCGCGGAGCGGGCGCGCTCGGCGTTCGCGGACGAGCTCACCTTCGCGCGGATGCTGAACGCGCTGCGTGCGGAGCTCGACGCGCTCTACGCCGCGAAGCCGACCCCCGAGCAGGCGCGCAGCGAGCGCGCACCGATCTTCGCGCGCTACCAGAACGAGGTGTACGCGGCGCAGGGCTGGCACAGCGACCGCTTCGCGCGCTTCAAGACGCTGGCGCTCACCAACGCCTGGCTGGTCGGGAATCGCGACTACCTCGGACTCGCGCCGTGCTTCGAGCGCGAGCTCGCGTCACTCGGCGGAGACCTGCCTGCGTTCGTGCGCGCGCACAAGGAGCACCCCGGGCACCGGCCCGAAGGCTGCGCGGACTCGCAGTGACGCGCCCGTTCGTGTTCCTGGATCGCGACGGCACGCTGATCGAGGATCGGCACTACGCGCACGCGCTGTCCGACTACGCGCCCCTGCCCGGTGCCTACGAGGCGGTGCGCGCGCTGCGGGCCGCGGGCTTCGGCACCGCGATCGTCAGCAACCAGTCGGGAGTCGGTCGGGGGCTCTTCAGCGCGGCCGACCACGCGCGCTTCGAGGCGCACCTGCTCGCGGACTTCGCGGCGCACGGCGCCCCGCTCGACGCGGCCTACCACTGTCCGCACCGGCCCGACGAGGGCTGTGACTGCCGCAAGCCGCGGCCAGGACTGCTCGAACGCGCGGCGCGCGAGCACGGGGTCGATCTCGCCGCGAGCTGGGTGGTGGGCGACAAGGAGAGCGACGTCGGCCTGGCGCGCAATGCGGGCTGTGCGGCGGTGCAGATCGGCACCGGCGCGCGCGCCGATGGGGTGCCCGTCGCGCCGAGCCTGCTCGTCGCGATCGAGCGCTTCGTGCTAGCGGCCCAGCGGTAGCCAGCCGAAGTAGCGCGCGAGCAGGAGCGCGCAGGCCACGAGCATCATCACCGTCCAGGTGCGGTTCACCTTGCGCCAGTACGCCGCGCGCTGCATGCGCCAGGTCTCGGGATCGACCCCTGCAGGACGACGCGCCATGGCGAGATGTTACCAGTCCTCCCAGCGCGGCGAGAGCCACGGCCGCACCAGCGGGCCGGGCCGGTCGAGCGCGATCTCGACTGCGCCGTCGCGCCGCGTGTCGAAGAGCGAGATGGAGCGGTCGGCGAGCCGCGCGCGCACCGCCGGGTGCGGGAGCGGCGCGCGGGGCCGCCGCCCCGCGCTGGCGACGGCCACGACGGGGTCGAGCGCATCGAGAAAAGCGGCCGCGCTCGAGCTGGCGCTGCCGTGGTGCCCGACCTTCAGCACATCGCACCGCGCCAGGCTCGGTACGAGCCGGAGCTCGACGGCGGCCGGCGCGTCCCCGCCGAGCAGCGCGCAGCCGCGCTCGCTCTCCGCGCGCAGCACCAGCGAGCTCTCGTTCGTGCTCGCCGGCCGCAGCGGCGCGGGCGGCCAGAGCACGCGGAGGGAAAGCCCCGCGCCGCCGAGCCGGTCGCCGGCGGCGACCACGCGCTCCGGCACGCAGCGGCGCGACGCCGTTCGGTGTAGGGTGCGCAGCGCCGGCGCCGCCGCGGTCTCGCGCGTCAGCCACAGCTCGCCCACCGGCAGCGCCGCGAGCACCGACTCGGCACCGCCGAAGTGGTCGAGGTCGGCGTGCGTGACCGCGAGCGCGTCGAGCCGCCGCACGCCGAGCGCACGCAGCCCCGGCACCACCACCGAGCGCCCGGCGTCGAAGCCGGGCGTGCGCGTGCCCGCGTCCACGAGCCAGGCATGGGCGCCGGCGCGCAGCAGCAGCGCATCGCCGTGTCCGACGTCGAAGACGAAGAGCTCGGGCGCCTCGACTTCCGCGTTCCCGCTCGGCCAGGCCAGCGCCGCGCTGAGCGCCGCCGCGACGAGTGCCAGCCCGGCCTGGGTCTTCCGACGCTGCGCCAAGGCACGCGCGGCGAAGGCCAGCGCTGCGAAGAGCGCGGCGAGCGCCACCGGGTCGTGCGCCCCCGCCAGGAGATCGGGGGTGGCCAGCCGCTCGAGCAGGCGGATGCCGAGCTCCGCCGCAGCGAGGGTCGCCGTCACGAGTCCCGGAACGGCGCCCCCCACCGCGCCGGCGAGCAGAGCCGGCGGGACGACAGCGATGCCGAAGTACGGCACCGCTACGGCGTTGGCGAGGAGCCAGCCGCAGGGCAGCGGCGCGCCCAGGTTCGCCGCCAGCGGCGCGGTCGCGAGACCCGCCGCGATCGATGCGTGCGCGAGCCCGCGCACTGCCCCGGCCGGCGGGTTCCACAGCAGGAGCCCCGCGACCGCCACGAAGGACATCTGGAACGAGGCGTCGAAGAGCGCGGCCGGGTCGAAGGCGAGCACCGCGAGCGCCGCCAGCGCGAGCCCGTTCCAGCCGGGGCCGCGGCGTCCGGCGACGAGCGCCACACCGCCCGCGGCCGCCATCGCGGCCGAGCGCAGCGCCGGCGCCTGCAGCCCACACAGAAGAGCGTAGGCCAGCCCGGAGAATGCCCCCGCGAGCACCCCTGCCGGACGCGCGACCCGCACCAGCGGCAGGACCCGCGAGCGGCCCAGCGCGAACGCCGCGCACAGCCGCACCAGCCAGAACACCCAGACGATGTGCGTTCCCGAGACCGACAAGAGGTGCGTCGTGCCGGAGTCCGCGAAGGCGCGGCGGACCCCGTCGGGCAGGTGCGAGACGTCGGCCACGGTGAGTGCGCGCAAGAGCCCGCCCGCGCGCGTCGGAGCGTCGTCCGGATCCAGGCGCGCCGCAAAGCCGCGCCGGACCCGTTCGACCTGCGCCGCGAGCCCGAGCGGAGCGGTCCCGATCGGAACCACTGCGTCGCTCTCCATCCGCGCGATCCGGCGGATGCCGCGGCGCGCGAGCCGGGCGCGGGGATCGCCTGCGCCGGGATTGGGGGCCGGGCGCACCGGCTCGAGCGCGAGCCGGGCGAGCGCGCTCTGGCCGGGCAGGAGACCGCACACCTCGCCGCGTCCGAGCAGCAGCGCGCGGCCCGGGCGCGCGCCGTGGATCCACACCGCGGCCCGACACGAATCGGTGTCGGTGAGCGGCGGCTCGAGCAGGGTGAACGCCATCGGACCCGGCTCGGCCTCGGGCAGCGGCGCGGCCAGCCGCAGCGCCAGCGCGAGCCCGCCGAGCCCCAGCCCGAGCAGGGCCTCGCCCGCGACGCCGCCGCGCCCTCGCGCGCGCACCCTCCACAGCGCGAGACCCGTGAGCGCGACCAGTGCCGGCCACGCGGGCGGGAGCGCGATCCAGTCTTCGAACGCGATCCCCAGCGCCAGCGGCGCGAGCAAGAGGAGGAGCGGAGCGCGCGCTGCCTGCGAGCTCAGTGCACCGTGCGCGAGAGCTCCGGAGCCCCCAGCTGGGTCCGCATCCGCTCCAGGAACACGGTCAGGACCTTCAGTGACTCGTCGATCTTCTGCAGCTCGGTCAGGAACTGGCCCACCAGCACCTGCGCCTCGCGCAGCGTCTTGTCCTCGACCTGCGGCAGCGTGCGGTATGCCGAGGCGAGACACTCCATCAGCGCCTCCCAGTCGTCGGAGCTGGGACGGCTCCGCGCCACCTGTTCGAACACCGGCGCGAATTGCTCCGCGAACGCGGCACTGACTCCGTAGCGACCCTCCAAGAGCTCGACGATCTTCCGGTGGAACGGCGACATGCCGGGGGTGTTAGCAAGCGCGGTGCCAAGCGCGCCCTGCCCTTGCGTCGCCGCCGAATCCCGCGCTGCGCCAGTCCCTTTGCCATGGGCGTTGCCGCTCGCGGTCGATCCGCTGCGAACGCAGGGCCGCGGAAGCGAGGAAAACCTTTCCCGCTGCGGGAGAGCGCGCTTCTCACCGCCAGTTGGCGGGGACTCCGGCTTCCTGGGCGCGGTCCTCGAGCTCGTCGAGCTCGGCCTGTGCGCGAGCCTCCTCGCGGTCGAGCTTGTCGAGGTAGTTCGCGGCCATCGTCTCCGACTCCTCGGGCACCGACTCGCGCGCCTTGCGGATCGCGGCGAGGCGGCCCTGCAGCTGCTGGAAGCGCTGCCGCCAGGCCTGCTCGCCCATGCCGCCGTAGATGCCGTCGACCTTGTCGAGATCGACTTCGGTGAGCCGCAGCTCGCCGTGGGCCGGGTCGATCTGCACCTTGAAGCGGTTGAAGAAAGGCAGGCCGAGCAGACCCGCGTTCATGGTGTCGAGCACGGCCATCTCGACGTTCTCGACGTAGACGGTACCCACGCGCACCGACGGGATCGTGACCACCGGCACCAGCGCGGGCTTGCCCGAGATGCCCACCAGCGAGATGCGCGGGGTGTCGCGCTTGATCTCGATGCCGAGCTCCTCGACCACGCGGCGCGGAACGGTGTTGATCGAAGCGCCGGTGTCGACCTTGAACTCGCACACCGTGCGCTCGCCCAGCAGCACGTTCAGCGAGATGTCCTGCCCCGCCTGCTGGAAGTGGAGCACGTGCACCCGCGCCGGCGCGTCGCTCGCCTTGGCCGGCTTCGGGGAGACCGACATCACCGGGCGCGGCGGCGCAGGCGCGCTGGCCGCGGGATCCGGCGTGGCCGGGCCGGGAGGCGCGGGACGGCGGGTGGGCTGGACGGTCACGGTCGCGCCCGCCGGCACGTCGGAGCGGTCGTCCGAGACGTGCACCTGGCCGTCGGAGTCGACCCAGCGGTAGAGGTCGGCGCGCGCCGCCAGCGCGGACGCGCAGATCGCGATGCAAATCGCCGCTGCGAAACAGGGGACGCGCATTCGGCCTCCGACGCGGCTTCGGTCTAGTCCGAGCCCGTGGACGAATCGGCCGAAGGCGCGTCGGTCTTGACCTCCTCGGTCACCTCGGCCAGCGCCGGGTCGCCGTGGAAGAAGCGGTGCACAGTGGCTGCGGCGCGCCTCCCGAGCTTGGGCACCGCCTCGAGCTCCGAGAGCGTCGCGCTGCGGATGCGCTCGAGGCTGCCGAGCGTGCGCAGGAGCGCCCGCCTCCGGGTGGGACCGATCCCGGGCAGCTCGTCGAGGATCGAGCGGAACTGCGCCTTCTTGCGCAGCTCGCGGTGGTAGGTGATCGCGAAGCGGTGCGACTCGTCGCGCACGCGCTGCAAGAGGAAGAGCGCCGGCGAGTCGCTCGGCAGCGCGACCGGATCCTTCACGCCGGGCAGGAAGATCTTCTCGCGCTTCGGGCCGCCGTGGCGCATCACCCGCTGCGAGGGCGAGCCCTCGTCGCGCTCCTTGGCGAGCGAGGCCAGCGCGATGCCCTCGACGCCGAGATCGGCGAACAGCGCCCGTGCCGCGTTGAGCTGGCCCTTGCCGCCGTCGAGCAGGAGCAGGTCGGGCGCGGGGTCGCTCGGCAGCTTCTCCAGCCGCCGCCCCAGCACCTCGCGCATCGCCCCGTAGTCGTCGCCGGGCGCCGTCTCGCGCAGCCGGTAGCGCCGATAGCCCGCCTTGTTCGGCAGACCCTCGACGAAGCTGACCCGCGAGGCCACCGCCAGGTTCCCCTGCAGGTGCGAGATGTCGTAACACTCGATGGTGACGGGCAGCTTCTCCAGCCGCAGCGCCTCGCGCAGCGACTCGAGCAGCTCGGCGCTGTTCTGCTCGCGCTGGTCGCGCGCCTCGAGCGCGAGCGCCGCGTTGCGCTCCGCGAGCACGACCAGCCGTCGCCGCTCGCCGCGCTGCGGCACCGCGACCTCCACCGGGTGCGCGGCGCGCTCGCGCCACAGCTCGGCCAGCGCATCCGCGGAGTCGAGCTCCAGCGGCAGCAGCACCTCGCGCGGGATCTCGCGCTCCTCGCCGTAGTACTGGCCGAGGAACGAGCCGAGCGCATCGGCGTCGTCGCCGGCGACGTCCTTGAAGCGGTGCGAAGCGCCGCCCGCGATCTTGCCCTGACGCACGTGCAGCACCTGGATCTCGAGCCGCGGGCCCTCGCGGGCCAGGCCGAAGGCGTCGCGGTCCACGAACTTGCGCGAGACCATGGCCTGCGACTCGACCGTGCGCTCGACCGCGCGCACGCGGTCGCGCAGCCGGCCGGCTTCCTCGTAGCGCTCCGCATCGGCGGCCGCGCGCATCTTCGCGTCGAGCTCGCGCAACAGGTCGTCGGCCTTGCCGCGCAAGAGCAGCGTCGCCCCGCCCACCAGCTCGGCGTACGCCTCGTCCGAGATGCGGCCGCAGCACGGCGCGGCGCAGCGGCCGATCGAGTGCTCGAGGCAGGGCCGGCCCCGGCGGCGGTAGCTCGCGAACACCGCGTCGCTGCAGGTGCGCAGCGGGAAGATCCGCTGCAGCGAGCCGAGCGTGCCGCGCAGCGAGGTGCTCGAGGTGTACGGCCCGAAGTAGAGCGCGCCGTCGCGCGCGAAGCGGCGCGTCTCGGTGAAGCGCGGGTACGGCTCGGTGGGATCGAGCCGCAGCGCGAGGTACTGCTTGTCGTCGCGCAGCCGCACGTTGAAGCGCGGCTTGTGCTGCTTGATCAGCTGGTTCTCCAGCAGCAGCGCTTCCTTCACGTTCGCGGTGGCGATCACCTCGACGTCGGCGATCCGCTCCACCAGGAAGGGCACCTGCATGCGGCCGTCGCCGCCGCGGTTCCAGTAGCTGCGCACGCGCGCGCGCAGGCTCTGCGCCTTGCCCACGTAGAGCACGCGGCCTTCGGCGTCGCGGAACAGGTAGACGCCCGGCTCGAGCGGCAGCGCGGCGACGCGCTCCTCGAGCCCGCTCAACGCCGCCTGCGCCCGCGGCCCGCCCGGCGCGGGCGCCCTCCCGGCGCCCCAGCGCTCTTCGCGCGGGGCTCGGCCTCGTAGCCGGCGAGGAGCGAGCCCTCTTCCAGCTTCTTGATGCGGTCGCGCAGCTCGGCCGCGCGCTCGAAGTCGAGCTCCTCGGCGGCCTTGCGCATCTGGCCGCGCAGCTTCGCCACCTCGGCCGCGAGCTCGTCGGCCGACAGCTCCAGATCGGCCGCCTTCGACACGGTCACGTAGTCGGCCTCGTACAGGCTGTCCGTCAGGGTGGTGATGGCGCTTTCGACGGTGCGCGGGGTGATTCCGTTCTGGCGGTTGTACTCCTCCTGTGCCTCGCGCCGGCGCTCGGTCTCCGCCATGGCCTCGCGGATCGAGTCGGTCTCGGCGTCGGCGTAGAGCAGCACGGTGCCGCGTACGTTTCGCGCCGCGCGGCCCATGGTCTGGATCAGCGAGCGGGTGGAGCGCAGGAAGCCTTCCTTGTCGGCGTCGAGGATCGCCACCAGCGAGACCTCGGGCAGGTTCAGACCCTCGCGCAGCAGGTTGATGCCCACCAGCACGTCGAAGTCGCCGTTGCGCAGGTCGCGCAGGATCTCGGTGCGTTCGATCGTGGGCACCTCCGAGTGCAGGTAGCGCACGCGGATGCCGACGTCCTGGTAGTAGCTCGTGAGCTCCTCGGCCATGCGCTTGGTCAGGGTGGTCACCAGCACCCGGTCGCCCAGCGCGACGCGCGCGCGGATCTCGCCGAGCAGGTCCTCGACCTGGTTCCGCGCCGGGCGGATCTCGACCGCCGGGTCGCACAGCCCGGTCGGGCGGATGATCTGCTCGACCACCACGCCGATGCTCTTCTCCAGCTCGTACTCCGCCGGCGTCGCGGACACGAACAGCGTCTGGCCCACGCGCTGCTCCCACTCCTCGAAGCGCAGCGGCCGGTTGTCCAGCGCCGACTCCAGCCGGAAGCCGAAGTCGACCAGCGTCTCCTTGCGCCGACGGTCGCCGCGGAACATGCCGCCGATCTGCGGCACGGTGACGTGGCTCTCGTCGACGAAGCAGAGGAAGTCCTTGGGGAAGTAGTCGATCAGCGTGTAGGGCGGCTGGTCTTTCACCCGGCCGTCGAGCCAGCGCGAGTAGTTCTCGACGCCGTGGCAGAAGCCCATCTCGGCCAGCATCTCCAGGTCGTACATGGTGCGCTGCTCGATCCGCTGCGCCTCGAGCAGCTTGTTCGTGCGCTTGAAGGCGACGATGCGCTCGTCGAGCTCGCTGCGGATGCCCTCGATCGCGCGATCCAGCCGGTCCCGGGTCTGCACGTAGTGGCTGTTCGGGAACACCACCGCGACGCGGGGCTTCGCCAGCACGCGGCTGCGCAGCGGGTCGATCTCCGAGATCGTGTCCACCTCGTCTCCGAAGAACTCGACCCGGATCGCGCGCTCGTCCTCGTAGGCGGGGAACACCTCGACCACGTCGCCGCGCACGCGGAAGGTGCCGCGGTGGAAGTCGAGGTCGTTGCGGTCGTAGAGCATCTCCACGAGCTTGCGGGTGAAGTCGTCGCGGCGCAGCCGCTGGCCGACCTCGACGTAGGCGTGCATCTGGCCGTAGGTCTCGGGCGAGCCCAGGCCGTAAATGCAGGAGACGCTCGCCACCACGATCACGTCGCGCCGCGACAGCACCGAGCGCGTCGCCGAGTGGCGCAGCTTGTCGATCTCCTCGTTGATCGAGGAGTCCTTCTCGATGTACGTGTCGGTGGTCGGGATGTACGCCTCGGGCTGGTAGTAGTCGTAGTACGAGACGAAGTACTCGACGGCGTTGCTGGGGAAGAGCTTCTTGAACTCGCCGTAGAGCTGCGCTGCCAGCGTCTTGTTGGGCGCCATCACCAGCGTGGGGCGCTGCAGCTTCTCGATCACCCACGACATGGTCGCTGTCTTGCCGCTGCCGGTGATCCCGAGCAGCGTCTGGTGCATGGTGCCGCGCTGCATGCCGTCGACGATCTCCTCGATCGCGCGCGGCTGGTCGCCCAGCGGCTTGTAGTCCGAGACCACTTCGAAGTCAGCCACGGCGCCACCTCGTGCCCTGCGGCGAGTCGACGAGCTCGATGCCGAGCGCGCGCAGCTCCGCGCGCAGCTCGTCGGCACGCTTCCAGTCCTTGGCCGCGCGCGCCGCATCGCGCTCCGCCACCAGGGCGTCGATCTTCGCGTCGGTCTCCTGAACCTGGGGCTTTGCCTCGGCGAGCCCGAGCGCGAGCACGGCGTCGAACTCGCGCAGCAGCGACCACTTCTCGCGCCCGCCGAGCGCGTCGCTGCGCACCACCTCCCAGGTGACCGCGAGCGCGCGCGGCGCATTCAGGTCGTCGGCGAGCGCTTCGCGGAAGCGCGCGCGCAGCGCCTCGGCCTCGACCGCGCCGCCGTGGCTGGCGTCGCCGCGCAGCTCCGCGGCGTGGCGCACCAGCCGCCGCCAGGCGGCCTGCGCCCCGCGCATCGCCTCGTCGGAGAAGGTGAGCTGCTGGCGGTAGTGACCGCCCAGCGCGAAGTAGCGGAACGCCAGCGGCTCGAAGCCCTTCGCGATCAGCTCGTCCAGGTTCAAGACGCTGCCGCCCGTGGACTTCGAGATCTTCTCGCCCTCGAACATGAGCCAGCCGGTGTGCATCCAGTAGCGCACCCACGGACGCACGCCGAGCGCGTTCTCGGACTGCGCGATCTCGTTCGGGTGGTGCACGGGGATGTGGTCGGCGCCTCCGGTGTGGATGTCGAAGGTCTTGCCCAGGTACTCCACGCTCATCGCCGAGCACTCGATGTGCCAGCCGGGGAAGCCGCGGCCCCAGGGGCTGTCCCATTCCATCTGCCGCTGGGCGCTCGGGGGCGAGAGCTTCCACAGCGCGAAGTCCGACGGATTCCGCTTCTCCGAGGCGTGCTCGATCCGGCCGCTCGCGGCCTGCGCGGCCAGGTCCAGCCGCGCCAGCTCGCCGTAGTGCGGGTCCTTGGCGGTGTCGAAGTAGATCCCGTCGCCGGTGCGGTAGGTGAACCCCTTGGCCTCGAGCGCGCGGATCATCTCGATCTGCTGCGGGATGTGGTCGGTCGCCTTGCACCAGACGTCGGGCTCGCGGAAATGGAGCTTGGCGAGATCGGCGCGGAACACTGCGGTCCACTTCGCCGCGATCTCCCAGGCGGAGGTCTGCGTCTCGCGCGCCGCCTTCTCCATCTTGTCGTCGCCGCTGTCGGCATCGCTGGTGAGGTGGCCCACGTCGGTGATGTTGATGACGTGCCGCACCGGGTAGCCGAAGTAGCGCAGCGTGCGGTTCAACAGGTCCGGGAACAGGTAGGTGCGCAGGTTGCCGAGGTGCTGGCGGTTGTACACGGTGGGGCCGCAGGAGTAGATGCGCACGCGCCCCGGCTCGAGCGGCGCGAACGGCTCCTTGGTGCGCGTCAGCGTGTTGTAGAGCACGAGCTCGCCGCTCATCGCGCGGCCTCCAGGAGCACCACGGCCTGCGCGGCGATGCCCTCGGCGCGGCCGAGGCTGCCCAGGCCGTCGGTACTCTTGAGCTTCACGTTCACTCGCGCGGCGTCGACCCGCAGCAGCTTCGCGAGGCTCACCTGGATCGCCGTGCGGTGCGGCGCCAGGCGCGGCTCCTGGGCGATCAGCGTGGCGTCGACGTTCGCGATCGCGAGCCGGGCCTCGCCGAGCTTCGCCAGGATCTCGCCCAGCAGCAGCGCGCCCGAGGCGCCGCGCCAGCGCTCGTCGCTCGACGGGAAGTGCGTGCCCAGGTCGCCCGCTCCGAGCGCGCCGAGCAGCGCGTCGCCCACGGCGTGCGACAGCACGTCGGCGTCCGAGTGTCCTTCCAGCCCGCGCCCGTGCGGAATGCGCACGCCGCCCAGCACCAGCGCGCGATCCGACACCAGGCGGTGTACGTCGTAGCCCTGGCCGATCCGCATCAGCCGCCCTCGCGCGCCGCGAGCAGCGCCTCGGCGCGCATCAGGTCGTCCGGATGGGTGACCTTGAAGTTCCCCGCGCGGCCGCGCGAGGTGCGCACCTCCACGCCGAGCCGCTCGACCAGCGAGGCGCAATCGGTGCCCTCGACGCCGTCGCGCTCCGCCTTCTCCAGCGCCTCGCGCAGCACCTCGATGCGGAAGGCCTGCGGCGTCTGCGCCAGCCCCACGCGCGCGCGCTCGAGCGTGCGCTCGACGCGGTCGCCGTCCAGCCACTTCACGGTGTCGCTCGCCGGCAACACGGGCAGCGCCGCGCCGGTGGTGCGCGCCGCGGCGAGCACGGCGCTCGCATCGGCGGGCTCGACCAGGCAGCGCGCCGCGTCGTGCACCAGCACCCAGCCCAGATCCGGCCGCGCGCGGAGGCCCGCCTCGAGCCCGCGCGCCACCGAGTCCTGGCGGCGGGCGCCCCCGGTGCTGGCCGGCAAGAGCTCGGCGGGCCCCGCCCAGCCGTCGG
>Ga0318551_10000067_pt1 | contig 27226 bp, 21 predicted proteins | sample GRESIP082b2f19_FD_203511 | JGI IMG/M metagenome (GOLD analysis project Ga0318551, IMG submission 203511) | Tropical soil microbial communities from Luquillo Experimental Forest, Puerto Rico - GRE.SIPMG.082b2f19 | ecosystem: Environmental > Terrestrial > Soil > Tropical forest > Bulk soil...
CAAGCTGAGGACGCAGGCTATGTTGCAGACGTGACGACCTTCACCGGGACGCCAGGTAACGGCGAGGTGTGGCAGGTCCAGCCGCGGGCGCTGATCGTGACGATCTACGGCCTGTACGCGCGTGAGGCGGGCGGCTGGCTGAGCGTGGCCTCGCTGATCCGGCTGATGGCCGGGCTGGGCGTGGACGAGCCCGCGGTGCGGTCGTCGATCTCGCGGCTGAAGCAGCGCGGGGTGCTCGAGCCGGGCCGGCGGGAGGGCGCCGCGGGCTACGCCCTGTCCGCCTGCGGCCGTGACATCCTCGCGGAGGGCGACCGGCGGATCTTCGACCGGCCGCGGGCCGGCCCGGGCGACGGCTGGCTGCTGGTCGTGTTCAGCGTGCCCGAGCCGGAGCGACGCCGGCGTCACGCGCTGCGCTCCCGGCTGACCTGGCTCGGCTTCGGCACGGTGTCGGCCGGGGTATGGATCGCGCCGGGTCACCTGGCCGATGAGACCGCCGAGGTGCTCGAGCGCGGCGGCCTGTCCGGGTACGTCAGCCTGTTCCGCGCCGACTACCTGGCCTTCGGTGACCTGCGGGAGCAGGTCAGGCACTGGTGGGACCTGGACCGGCTGCAGGACCTGTACCGGGAGTTCCTCGGCTTGGCCGGGCCGGTGCTGGCGCGCTGGGACGGCGCCGGGCCGCCCGGCGGAGGCGACGCCGCGGCGTTCGCCGACTACGTCCGGGCGCTCACCGCTTGGCGCCGGCTGCCCTTCCTCGACCCTGGCCTGCCCGCAGAACTGCTGCCGGAGGCCTGGGACGGCCTGCGGGCGGACGCGGCGTTCACCGCGCTGCGCCAGCGGCTGGCCGATCCGGCCCGTGCCCACGTGCTCGCGGTCACCGGCCGGGCCGTCAGCCGATGACCGCGTAGCCCTGGATCTCGACCAGCGCGTCGGGGTGCCACAGCCTGCTGACCCCGACCCCGGCCATGGCCGGGTAGTCGCGGCCGGCCAGCCGCTGCCAGACCAGCCCCAGCTCGCGCCCGTGCGCGCGGTAGTCGTCCAGGTCGACCGCGTAGATGGTCAGGCTGGCCAGGTGACCGGGCTCGCCGCCGGCCGCACGCAGCGCCTCGAGCACGTTCGCCAGGGCCTGCTCGAACTGTGCCACGATCGTGTCGCCGACGATGGCGCCGTCGGCGCCGTGGGCGATCTGGCCGGCCAGGAAAACCAGCCGGCCGCCGGTGGTCACCACCGCGTGCGAGAAACCGGAGGGCCGGGGCAGGGACGGCGGGTTCACTCGCTCAAGCTCCACCTGGCTTGCCTCCCGGATTCCACCGGGCGTGCCGGGTGCCCGGCTCGCCCTCCCTGATCAGCTGCAGCCGGGGACGCGGCCCGTCGGTGCGCCCGGTCTGCGGCGGCCTGCTCCCGGCCCGCCACGGGTCGGGCCACGCGGCGGCCGGGCCATCGTAGCCCTGCTCGGCCGCGGCGTGCAGGGTCCAGTTCGGGTCGTAGAGGTGGGCCCGGCCCAGGGCGCACAGGTCGGCCCGGCCGGCCAGGATGATCGAGTTCACGTCGTCGTAGGAGGAGATCACGCCGACCGCGACGGTGGCGATGCCCGTCTGGTTGCGGATCGCGTCCGCGAACGGCGTCTGGTACGACCGGCCGAAGGCCGGCTCCTCGTCCGGCGTGACCTGTCCCGTGGACACATCGATGGCGTCGGCGCCCGCGGCCTGGAAGGCCCGCGCGATCTCGATCGCGTCCGGGCCGGTGATGCCGCCGGGATACCAGTCGGTGGCCGAGATCCGCACGGTCATCGGCTTGTCCGCCGGCCAGGCCTCCCGCATCGCGGTGAACACCTCGAGCGGGTACTGCAGCCGTCCGGCCAGTGACCCGCCGTAACGGTCGTCCCGCTGGTTGGTGACCGGCGAGATGAACGAGGACAGCAGGTAGCCGTGCGCGCAGTGCAGCTCGATCAGGTCGAAGCCGCAGCGCTGCGCGGCTTGCGTAGCGGTCACGAACTGATCCTTGATCTCGCTCATCTCGGCCAGGGTCAGCTCGCGGGGCACCTGGCTGACGCCGGGCAGGTAGGGGATCGGGGAGGGGGCGCACACCTCCCAGTTGCCCTCAGGCAGCGGCTCGTCGATGCCCTCCCACATCAGGCGGGTCGAGCCCTTGCGGCCGGAGTGGCCGAGCTGCAGCCCGATCTTCGCGGTGGAGTTCTCGTGCACGAAGCGGGTGGTCCGCCGCCAGGCCGCCTCGTGCCCGGGGGCGTACATGCCCGCGCAGCCCGGGGTGATCCGGCCCTCCGGACTGACGCAGACCATCTCGGTCATGACCAGGGCGGCGCCGCCGAGCGCCTTGCCGCCCAGGTGCACCAGGTGGAGGTCGGACGGCGTGCCGTCAGCCGAGGAGTACATGTCCATCGCGGACACCACGACCCGGTTCTTCAGCTCCAGGCCGCGCAACCGCAGCGGCTGGAACATCGGCGGGACCACGTCGCCCGGGCCCATACCGCGGCGCTTCTCGTGACCGGCGAACCAGGCGTCGATCCGGTCCGCGAACTCCGGGTCGCGCACCCGCAGGTTGCCGTGGGTGACCCGGCGGCTTCGGGTCATGATGTTGAACGCGAACTGCTCGGGCTCCTGGTTCAGGTACTGGCCCAGGTTCTCGAACCACTCCAGGCTGGCCTGCGCGGCGCGCTGGGTGGACGCCACGACCGGCTTGCGCTCGGCCTCGTAGGCGGCCAGCGCCGCGTCCAGGCCGGGCTGCTCGTGCAGGCAGGCGGCCAGCGCGAGGGCGTCCTCCATGGCCAGCTTGGTCCCCGAGCCGATGGAGAAATGAGCGGTGTGCGCCGCGTCGCCGAGCAGGATCACGTTGCCGTGCCGCCAGCTCTGGCAGCGCAGCGTGCCGAAGCTGATCCACTTGGAGTTGTTCGCGTGCACCGCATGGCCGTCCAGCACGTGGGCGAACAGTTCCCGGATCCGCTCGATCGACGCCTCGTCGGACGTGCCCGGGGGCAGGTCCGGCGGCGCGAGCCGGTCGAACCCGGCCGCGCGCCAGACCGAGTCGTGCATCTCGACGATGAACGTGCTGCCGGTCGCGTCGTAGGGGTACCCGTGAATCTGCATCACGCCGTGGGGGGTCGGCTCGATGTAGAACTTGAACGCGTCGAACACCAGGTCGGTGCCGAGCCACATGTACTTGCACCGCCGGACGTCGAGGTCGGGCCCGAACGCGAAGTCCGCGGCTTTGCGCACTACCGAGTTCGCGCCGTCCGCGGCCACCACCAGGTCGTGGCTCCGGGAGAGCTCCCCGGCCGCCGGCGCCTCGGCGCGGAAGCGGACGGTCACGCCGAGTTCGCGGCAGCGCTGCTGCAGGATCTGCAGCAGCCGCCGGCGGCTCAGCGCCGCGAAGCCGTGCCCCCCGCTGGTGATCACCTGGCCCTGGACGTGCACGTCGATGTCGTCCCAGCGGGCGAACTCGCGCTCCATCGCACGGTAGATGGCGGCGTCGGCGTGCTCGATGCCGCCGAGGGTCTCGTCCGAGAACACCACGCCGAAGCCGAACGTGTCGTCGGCCGCGTTCCGCTCCCAGACGGTGATCTCGCTCCCCGGGTCAAGCTGCTGGGCCAGGGCCGCGAAGTACAGCCCGCCCGGCCCGCCGCCCACGACCGCGATCCGCATCCCGGCCTCTCCCATCGTCGCGGGGCGCTTCCGCGTTCTTGGCCCCGCCCATCGCCCAGGAACACTCCCGGCTCCCCGGCTCCGACCTCGACGGTATGTCGCTTCAGCGACGATCGTCAAGATAACGCTCGATCCCCGAGTGGGCCGACACACGGGTTCTCGGTCTTCGCCCTGGCGTGAAATGCCCGATACCGTGGAGATCATGGCGGCCCGTGTGCCCAAGACAGCCGCGCGCCCGAAGAGCGGGACGGCCGGGCGGCCGCGCCCGGCGGGCTCCGCGCGCCCGAAGAGCAGTGGCGGCTCCGGCCGAAAGTCGGCTTCCCGGACTGGTCGCGGACGGGCCGGCGGGCGCCGCCCGACCGGACGGCGGTACTCGGCGCCGCCCCCGAGCAATCCGATCGTGATCCTGGTCGGCTGGATGGTCGCCGCGATCACCGGCGTGTGGATGGCCCTCGCGCATACGGTCGGGGGCGCGGCCCGGGCCTTCGGCCGCAACGCGCGTGACCTGGATCCGGCGCATCGCCGGGACGGAGCGGGGCTGGCCATCCTAGGTCTGGCCGTCCTGACCGCCGCGGCGGTCTGGTGGCACCCGGGCAGCGCCGTCGGTCGGCACCTGTCTGTCGCGGTTCGCAACGTGTTCGGGTCGGCGGCCTGGATAGTGCCGATCCTGCTGGTCCTGCTCGCTTGGCGCTACCTGCGGCACCCGGACAGGAACGCGGAGATCGCCCGCGTGGTGATCGGCTGGACGGCGCTGATCATCGGCGTGCTCGGCCTCGTGCACATCGCCCACGGGACGCCCAAGCTGGCCGACGGCACAGCCGCGATCCGGGCCGCGGGCGGCCTCATCGGCTATGCGGCCTCGGCGCCGCTGGTCGCGGCGGTGACGCCCTGGGTCGCGGTGCCGCTGCTCGCGCTGATCGCCGGCTTCGGCCTGCTGGTGGTCACCGGAACGCCGCTGCACCGGGTACCGGCCCGGCTCGCCAGCCTGCACCGGCGGGTGCTGTGGGGCCAGTGGGCCGACGACGCCGACGCCGAGGCGGACGACGCCGCCCAGGCTGGCCCCGCGGGCCAGCTGACCAAGGGCAGGCGCAAGAAGCAGGACGCCATCGAGGCCGGCGACCACGAGCGGCCCTACGACTCTCCTCTGGTGGGCGGGATCCTGCCCCGGGACGGCGCGGGGCCGCCCGGGGCCGGCCGGCCCGGGGCGTCCCCGGTGCCCCCGGCCGCCGAGGACGCCGCAGGCAGCGAGACGCTGACGTTCGGCCCCGGAGTCACCGGATCACGGAGCCAGCCCGCCGGCCCAGCCGCGCCCGGGACGACGTGGCACGATCCGTGGCCCGGCGAGGCCGGCCCGGGCGCGCCCAGGACCGAGCCGGGCACGCCGGCCGGGACAGGCGGGCCGGCGGGCGGACCGGGCGGCGTCGATCCGCGCAAGCCCGGTGAGCAGCTCATGCTGACCAGCGCCAGCGACGCCAGTTACACGCTGCCGCCCGCGGCACTGCTGCGGCCGGGGACGGCGCCGAAGGCCCGTACCCGCGCCAACGACCTCATGGTCGAGGCACTGCGGGGGGTACTGGAGCAGTTCGAGGTGCCTGCCCAAGTGACCGGGTTCACCCGGGGGCCGACCGTGACCAGGTACGAGATCGAGCTCGACCCGGAGGCAGCGGTCAAGGTGGAGCGGGTCACCGCGCTGTCGAAGAACATCGCGTACGCGGTGAAGAGCGCGGACGTCCGGATCCTGTCGCCGATCCCGGGCAAGTCGGCGATCGGGGTGGAGATCCCCAACACCGACCGGGAGATCGTCAGCCTGGGTGACGTGCTGCGATCCCCGGCGGCGGCCAGCGACCACCACCCGATGGTGGTCGGCCTAGGCAAGAACGTCGAAGGCGTGCAGGTCGTGGCGAACATCGCGAAGATGCCGCACATGCTGATCGCGGGGGCGACCGGAGCGGGTAAGGCTCTAGCGCTCGATACGCCGCTTGCGACGCCTCGGGGCTGGACCACGATGGGCGAGGTTCAGGTAGGAGACGAGGTTTTCGATGAACGCGGTCACCCGTGCACGGTAACGGCCGCCACGCCAGTAATGCATGGGCGACCATGCTACGAGGTTGAGTTTTCCGACGGCACCGTCATCGTGGCCGACGCCGATCACCAGTGGCTGACCTGGGACCGGAATACCCGGAAGGCATATAGTCGAGCCGCTCCCGGAAGCAGAACGTACCCAGATGACTGGGTCGCTTGGTCTCCTGTGACTCCAGTATGGTCAAATCGGAGAGCGTATGCTCCTGGCGAGCGTGATCGCATGCGTGACCTGCGGGCGCAAGGACTTTCAAGCGCTCAGGTCGGTGAGCTGCTCGGTCGCTCAGCAGACGCAGTGCAGCAACAATGGAATCGTCTTGAACCTGCAAGCAAGGCGCTTTCCGCGAAGACAACTGCCGAACTGGCGGCGAACTTGCGCTCGGGGAATGGGTGGAACCACGCAATTCCTGCTGCGAAGTCGCTGGTGCTGGCCGATGCTGAACTGCCGCTTGACCCCTACGTACTCGGTTACCTGCTTGGTGACGGCGACACTCACTTTCGCGGCCGGGTTGCCTGCGACCGGCAGGACCGTAAGTGGCTGCTTGCAGAGTTCCGTGCTGCTGGCTACGACGCCCGCCCGCACGGCGACCCTGGTCACTTCGGCGTGCCTGGTATCACGAAGGTCTGGCGGTCTCTCCGGCTTGACCAGGGCAAGTGCATTCCGTCCATATACCAGCGTGGATCGGTCAGCCAGCGGCTTGCCCTGGCGCAGGGGCTAGTCGACTCGGATGGCTACGTGGACAGCCACGGCTGCTATCGGTTTACGAGCACCAGCCGCACCCTGGCCGATGGGTTCCGGGAACTTGTCAGCGGCCTGGGGTGCGTGGCCCAGACGCACAGGCGGGCCGGGCGCGTTCGCGCTGGCGTGGTCTGCACGGAGTCTTGGGAAATCATCGTTCCGTCATCGCTGCCGTTGGCACGCCTTCCTCGTAAGGCCCTGGTTGGGCGGCAGGAGTGGAAGCAAGAGCAGGCGGGCCGCTACATCGTCGACGTCCGGCCGATCGAGTCGGTACCGGTCCGCTGCATCCAGGTTGACAGCCCCAGCCGCTTGTACCTCGCCAGCCGGTCATGCATACCTACGCACAACTCGACGTGTATCAACGGGCTGATCACGTCGATACTGCTGCGGGCCACGCCCGACGAGGTGCGGATGATCCTGATCGACCCCAAGCGGGTGGAGCTCGCCGCCTACCAGGGCATCCCGCACCTGATCACCCCGATCATCACCAACCCCAAGCGGGCCGCGGACGCGCTGCAGTGGGTGGTGGGAGAGATGGACCGGCGCTATGACGACCTCGCGGCGTCCGGGTTCCGGCACATGGACGACTTCAACAAGGCGGTGCGCTCGGGGAAGCTCACCGCCCCGCCGGGCAGCGAGCGGGTCTACGAGCCGTACCCCTACCTGCTGGTGATCGTCGACGAGCTCGCCGACCTGATGATGGTGGCCCCGCGCGACGTCGAAGACTCCGTGGTGCGGATCACCCAGCTCGCCCGGGCGGCCGGCATCCACCTGGTCCTGGCGACCCAGCGCCCCAGTGTGGACGTGGTGACCGGGCTGATCAAGGCCAACGTCCCGTCGCGGCTGGCGTTCGCCACCTCGAGCCTGACCGACAGCCGGGTCATCCTGGACCAGCCGGGCGCCGAGAAGCTGGTCGGCCAGGGCGACTCGCTGTTCCTGCCCATGGGCCAGAGCAAGCCGCTGCGGCTGCAGAACGCGTTCGTGACTGAGAAGGAGATCCGCGAGGTCGTCGCGCACTGCAAGAAGCAGGCCGACCCCGCCTACCGCGACGACGTGACCGTGCCCGAGGGCCACCAGCGGGAGATCGACGCGGACATCGGCGACGACCTCGAGTACCTGCTCCAGGCCGCCGAGCTCGTGGTCAGCACCCAGTTCGGGTCCACCTCGATGTTGCAGCGCAAGCTCCGGGTGGGCTTCGCCAAGGCGGGCCGGCTGATGGACCTGCTGGAGAGCCGCGGCGTGGTCGGGCCCAGCGAGGGGTCCAAGGCCCGGGACGTGCTGGTCAAGCCCGACGACCTCGGTACGCTGCTGGCATCCTTGCGCGGGACTCCCGAGAGCTGAACCCGCGGCCCGGCTTCCTGGCCGGTCCCTGACGGATTCCTGAGGGAGTTCAGCGGGTTCCGGGGGTCGTAGCGGATGGTGCAAAGCGGGATACTTATAGTGCAAGAAGGTCGGCTCGGAAAGCTGTCACCGCACCCGGCGGGCGGCGCGCAGTGAGACAAGGAGTGGAGGCGCGGCGTGAGCATCGGTGACACCCTGGCAGAGGCACGCCGCCAGGCTGATCTCACCGTCACGCAGGTCAGCCAGCGAACCTGCATCCGGGAGACGATCATCCGGGGGATCGAGCGCGGTGATTACTCCGCGTGCGGCGGCGATTTCTACGCCCGGGGTCATATCCGCAGCATCGCCCGGGCGGTAGGGGCTGACCCGGACGCGCTGGTCCGGGAGTACGACCAGGAGCAGGGCGCGCCGCGGCCCATCTCGGCCGCCGACGTCTTCGAGCCTGCCACGCCCATCAAGATCAGGGAAAGGCGCGGGCCGAACTGGAGCCTGGCCATGGTCCTGGCGCTCGCGGTGCTCGTCGGCCTGGTCGTCTACCACCTGGTGTCCACGTCGTCGCCAGCCAGGCCGGCCGCCTCGTCGTCCGGCGCGCGGCACGCGGGCACCACGGCGCACCAGCCCGCGGCCAAGCACTCGGCGCAGCCGACGCCGGGCACCACGCCCTCGGCGGCCGTGTCGGCCAATGAGGTGGTGATCCGCCTGTCGGCCACCCAGACCTGCTGGGTCCAGCTGACCACGGTCAGCGGAACGCAGATCTACCAGGGCGACATCAACCCCGGCGGCTCGATGAACTGGACCGAGAAGCAGCCGGTGACCCTGGTACTCGGCAACCCGGCCGGTGTCTCGCTGAGCGTGAACGGGAAGAACCCGATCCAGGCCGGCCAGACCAATCCGGTCACGCTCAGCCTCGGGCCGGGCCAGCAGGTCACCGGCTGACCGGGAGGTGGCTCCTGCGGTCGCCGCCGGTGCCGTCGCACCCGCGGGGTTACCGTAGTCTGCCGGTGTGTCGTCGAACCCCTCAGCCCCGGGCGCCGGGCGCAGCGTGAGCCTGGTCACGCTGGGCTGCGCGCGGAATGAGGTCGACTCCGAGGAACTCGCCGCCCGCCTCGAGTCCGCGGGCTGGACCGTGCTCGACGCCGGCGCCGACGCTGCGGGCGGTGGCGAAGCCGACGTGGTCCTGGTCAACACCTGCGGCTTCATCCAGGCGGCCAAACAGGAGTCGATCGATGAGCTGCTCGGCGCCGGATCGGGCGGCGCGAAGGTCGTGGCCGCGGGCTGCCTGGCGGAACGCTACGGCTCAAGCCTGGCCGAGGCGCTGCCCGAGGCGCAGGTCCTGGGCTTCGACGATTACGGCGACATCGCCGGACGGCTGGACGCGGTGCTGGCCGGCCAGCGGTGGGCCGCGCACGAGCCGCGTGACCGCAGGCGCCTGCTGCCGATCTCGCCGGCCGGCCGGCCGCAGGCCGCGGGCGGGCATATCCCGGGGCACGGCAGCACCGCCATTCCCGATCTTCCGCCGGGCGTCGCCCCGGCCTCGGGGCCGCGAGTGCTGCGCCGCCGGCTCGGTGACGGCGTGGTGGCGCCGCTGAAGATCGCGTCGGGCTGCGACCGCAGGTGCAGTTTCTGCGCGATCCCCGCGTTCCGCGGCGCGTTCGTCTCCCGGCCGCCGCAGGACCTGGTGGCCGAGGCAGGCTGGCTGGCGGCCCAGGGCGTGCGGGAGCTCTTCCTGGTCAGCGAGAACTCCACGTCTTACGGCAAGGACCTAGGCGACCTCAGGCTGCTTGAGGCCGTGCTCCCCGAGCTGGCCGCGGTGCCGGGAATCGAGCGGGTGCGGGTGAGTTACCTGCAGCCCGCGGAGCTGCGGCCAGGGCTGATCGAGGTCATGACGTCGACCCCGGGAGTGGTCCCGTACTTCGACCTGTCCTTCCAGCACGCCAGTGGCCGGGTGCTGCGGTCCATGCGGCGGTTCGGTGACCGCGAGCGCTTCTGCGCGCTGCTGGAGCAGGTCAGGCGGGCCTGCCCGGACGCGGGCGTGCGTTCCAACTTCATCGTGGGTTTCCCCGGGGAGACCGAGGCCGACCTGGCCGAGCTGCACCGCTTCCTGACCGAGGCCCGGCTCGACGCCATCGGGATCTTCGGGTACTCCGAGGAGGACGGCACCGAGGCGGCGTCCCTGCCCGGGCCGCTGCCCGCCGAGGAGATCGCGCGGCGGGTTGAGGACCTCGCCGACCTGGCCGACGAGCTCATGGCCCAGCGGGCCGAGGAACGCGCGGGCGAGATCGTGGAGGTCCTCATCGAGGAGTCGCTCGGCCGGGGCCGGTACGGCGGCCGCGCCGGGCACCAGGCCCCGGAAGTCGACGGGACCACCGAGGTGCGGGCCCGCGGCGGCTTGGCCGTGGGCGACCTGGTCCGGGCCAGGGTGACCGGCGCGGAGGGCGCTGACCTGCTCGCGGAGGTGATCGGCGACACCGTGCCAGTGGCCGCGGGCACCCCGAGAGGCGCGCAGGACGTTGAGCCGGCCTGACGTCGGTGCTGCGGACGAACACGGGACCTCCGATGCCGCTGCGGCGCCAGGCCTGATCAATATCGCGAACGCGCTGACCGTGTTCCGGCTGTGCCTGGTGCCGGTGTTCATCGTGTTCATGCTGGCCGGGGGGGACGGCTGGCGGATCGCCGCGTGCGCGATCTTCGGCCTGGCCTCGGCTACCGACTTCCTCGACGGCGAGCTGGCCCGCCGGCGCGGCCTGATCACTGACTTCGGCAAGATCGCGGACCCGATCGCGGACAAGGCGCTCACCGGGTCGGCGCTGGTGGTGCTGTCCGCCACCGGCGAGCTGCCCTGGTGGGTCACCGGCGTGATCCTCTTCCGTGAGCTGGCCGTCACCGGCCTGCGCTTCTGGGTCATCTCCCACGGCGTCATCGCCGCGAGTCGCGGTGGTAAGGCGAAGACCCTGCTCCAGGTGATCGCGATCGCGCTCTATATCCTGCCCGGGCCGTTCGGGGTGGTGCGCGAGCTGGTGATGGCGGCCGCTCTCGTCGTGACCGTGGTGACCGGCGTGGATTACGCGGCCCGCGCGGTGCGGCTGCGCCGGGCCACCGCGCACGGCGGGTCGGCGGCGGGGTAGAACCGCGCATGGCCGGGTAGGAAAGAGCCTCATGAGCCCTGATGGGCCGGGCCCCGGCGGCCTCGGTGGCCCGGTCCCCGGCAGCCGGATCCGGGCACTCTCCGGCGAGGTCATCGGGCTCCTGGTCGCCCGGGGCGACACGCTAGCGGTCGCCGAGTCGCTGACCGGCGGGATGCTCGCCGCGGCGCTGACCGCGGTGCCCGGCGCGTCCGCGGTGTTCCGCGGGGCCGTGGTGGCCTACGCGACCGACCTGAAGACGGCGCTCCTGGGCGTTCCGTCCGAGCTGCTGGACCGCCACGGCGCCGTACATCCCTCGGTGGCCGCGGCCATGGCGGAAGGGGCCCGCCGCCGGCTGGACGCGGCGGTAGCCGCCGCCACCACGGGCGTGGCTGGCCCGGACCCGGCCGACGGGCAGCCGGTGGGCACGGTGCACATCGCGGTCAGCGCGGGCGGCGGCACCGTGCGGCGCGCGCTCGCGCTCTCCGGCGGCCGGCACCAGATCCGCCTCGCCACCGTCGAGCAGTCGCTCGGCCTGCTGCTGAGCGTGCTCCGGGAAGACAACATATGATTACAGCGTTACGACATCGAACACGCGGCTGAGACCTCTCCCGCACTGTCCGTAAGGACAGGTACGGTGGAGGTAACAGCGGAAGGCCTCGGGAAGGGAGTGCGGCGATGGTCCTGCTTCGTCACTTGCTCGGTGACGCGCTGCGGCGGCTGCGTCTCCGGCAGGGTCGCACCCTCCGCGAGGTGTCCGCCGCGGCGCGCGTGTCGCTCGGATACCTGTCCGAGGTCGAGCGCGGCCAGAAGGAAGCCTCGTCAGAACTGCTCGCCTCGATCTGCGGCGCCCTCGGCGCGCCCCTGTCGCAGGTGCTTAGGGAAGTTTCCGACAGCTTCGCGCTGGCCGAACTGCAGAGCGAGCCGGTCTTCACCGGCGTCAGGGAGCCGTCTCCGGAAGTCGCCAGGGTGCCCGAGCCGCAGGTTCCGGCCCGGCCGATCCGGCTCGACCGGAACGCCGAGCCGAAGGTAGCGGTTCAAAGCAGTGCCACGTTCGCCGTGCCGCCGGACCAGCCCCAGTTCGAGCAGGTCACGCGGGGTATCGACGACATCAAGGACATGGTGCCCATCTCCATCTGAGCGTGCCTTCGGTCACGCCCAGGCGTTACCTGGGGGTCATACTCACGGGCTCGTGCCCGGCGACCACCAGGGGCTATATCCAGGCGCGCGGATCGTCGGCTAGCCTGACCACGCTTTCTGGCAGGTGGCCGGACACGATGTGCTCGAGCGTCACGTCTTCGAGGATGGCCCGCTCGTTGGCCCGCAGCGCGATCCACACGGTCTGCAGCGGCTCAGCCGCGCCGATGTAGCCGAGGTTCTCCGGGCGCTCGCCGCGCACGCCGACCAGCGGCCCGTCGATGGCCCGGATGATGTCGGCCAGCGAGATCTCGGAGGCGGGCCGGGCCAGCCAGAATCCTCCGTCCGGGCCGCGCTGGCTGCGGACCAGGCCGCCGCGGCGGAGCTGGGTCAGGATGGCTTCGAGGAACTTGCCGGGAATGCCCTGGGTCTTGGCGAGCTGGTCGGCGGTGACGTGGCTGCCGCCGCTGGCGGCCGCGAGCTCGATGGCGGCACGCAGGGCGTAGTCGGCGCGTGCGGACAGGCGCATGTCAAGCATTATGCCGCCAAGCAGCGCCCGGCCGGTCATAGGCGCGGGCCGGCGCGCTCGGGGCAGGCACACGGGCCGCCGGGCCCGCCGGCCGGGCAGGCGCACCGGGTACCGGTCCCGGCATGGCAGGCGCCCCCCCGGCCCGGGCCGGGGGGGCGCGTTCGTGGGGCCTCCCGGCGCGGTCTGGGGAGCCGGGAGGCACCACCTCCACTATATTCAAGAGCCTGACCATCACCTGAAAGACTGCTGTACATCGACTGGATAGTCGCCGACCGGCGGGCGGGATTGGCGTGCCGGGTCGCTCGGGCCGGCCCGCCCGTGGCACCATGAGTGGGCTGAACGGGCAAGGCGCCGGTGGAGGAGTGACGAGCAGCCGCAACGGTCACGACGATCATGATCCTGGGCCATCGGACGCGGGGACCGAGCCGGACGCCCGGTTCACGCTCGCCAACGAGCGCACGTTCCTGGCCTGGAACCGGACCGCCCTGGCGCTGGTGGTGGCGGGGCTCGGGATCGCTCAAGTGCTGCCGCCGTTTCCCGGCGTGCCGTGGGGCCGCCACGTGCTCGGTGTCCCGCTGATCGTGCTCGGCGCGGCGGTGTCCGTGGTGGCCTACCGCGAATGGCAGCGGAACCAGGCGGCGCTGCGGCACAGCACGCCGCTGCCGCGATCGGCGCTGCCGCAGATCCTCGCGGGCACCATCACGGGCCTCGCGGTCCTGGCCGCGGTCGTGCTGCTGGTCTCGGCGGTCCGGTAAGGACGCGTGATGCTGCCCGACGATCCCGAGGACCTCGACCCCGGCCTGGCGCGCGAGCGGACCATGCTGGCCTGGGTGCGCACGGGGATCGCCTTCGCCGCGGTGGGGGCGGTGATGCTCAGGAAACAGCCGGTCGTCGGCCTGATCGTGCTGGCCATCACCCCGGTGATCTGGGTGCTCGGCCGCGTGGCGAGCCAGCAGATCGGGCCAAAGCCGCACGCCCGGCAGCTGCTGCTGATCACGGTCATGGTCACCCTCGTGGCGGCGCTGGCGGTGGTCGTCGCCCTGGTCGGCCACGCACCCGCCAGCCTGCGCGAGTTGCTCTCGCGGATGGGAGTTTAGGCGCGCAGGCGCAGGCCGCGCGGGGTGGGCCGGAACCCGGCCGACTCCAGCGCGCGGGCCAGCGGGGAGTCGTAGACGCCCGCGCCGTCGGCGCGCTCCACGGTGAGGCGCCCGAGCGCGCCGTCGCGCACGGCGGCGGCCAGCGCCGCGGCGGCCGGGTCGAGCACGGCCTGGTCGCTGGTCCAGGACAGCAGGGTCTTGCCGCCGCGCTCCACGTAGAGCACGAGCTCGCCGTCGGCCAGGACCACGAGCGCGCTCGCTTTGCGGCCGGGCCGGTGCCCGCCCGGGGTCTCGTCCGGCCGGGGCGGCCAGGGCAGCGCCGCCCCGTAGGCGTTCGCGGGATCGGCCGCGGCCAGCACGATGGCCGGACGAGGCGCGGCGGCGGGGTCGGCCATCGCGCGCATCCGGTCCACCGCCCCGGGCAACGCGAACTGCGCCGCGCCGAGGCCCTCGACGAAGTAGCCGCGCCGGCACTGGCCGGCCTCCTCCATCGCCCGTAGCACCGGGTACAGCGCGCCGAATCCACCGGTCACCCGCTCGGCCGCGACCGCGCCCCTGATCAGCACGCCGTGCCGGTCCAGCAGGGTCCCGGCCAGCGCGTGCAGCCGCCTGGTCCGGTCCGTCTCACCCGGCTCGCCCAGCGGCAGCAGCGACCACCTCCCGCTGACCGTCGGCGGGCCGCTCCGGGACGGCAGCACCGCCCGGCCGAACCCCGGCCCGCGCCGGCCGGGGCGGCCCCGGCCTCCCCGGTAGCCCCGGGCCGGCAGGCCGTCGGTCCCTGGCCCGGGCCCGTCGGCCGGCGCGAGGTCGGCGTCGGCCACCGGCCGGCCGGAGCCGAGCACGGCGCGCAGCGGGGCGAGCGTATCGTTGGTCAGCCGGCCCGCCCAGACCAGGTCCCAGACGGCCGCGGCCAGCGCCTGGTCGGTGACGCCCGCGGCGCTGGCCACCCCGAAGGGCGGGTCGCCGTCGGCGCGCAGCTGCGCGCCGACCCGGTCGGCCAGCGCGCGGAAGAACAGCGCGCCGCCGCCGTCCAGGGCCGCGAGCACCGCGTCGTGCACCGGCGTCATCGTGATCTCGGCGGGCTCGGGAAACAGCAGCGGCGCGGCGTCGGCCGGGGCCAGCACCAGCCAGCCGTCGCCGCCGGGCAGGCCGCCCGCTCCTGACCACACGATCTCGCCTGCCGCGGTGAGCTCATCGAGCAGCGCGGGGGAGTAGCCGGGCACCCGGCCCGGCAGCACCAGCGTCTCCAGCGCCGAGGCCGCGATCGCGGTCCCCGCCAGCTGCTCGATCACGTCGTACACGGCGTCGGGCCGGCCCCGGGCGGGCCGGGTGCCGTTGCGGCCTGCCGGGCGGGCCGCGTCCTGCCAGGCAGGCAGGAACCTCGCCAGCGCCCTCGGCGGCACCGGCTCCGCCTCCCGGCGCAGCTTGGCCAAGCAGCGGCGGCGCAGCAGCCGGAGCATCCCGGTGTCGCACCATTCGGTCCCGCGCCCGCCGGGCAGGAACTCGCCTTCCGCCACCCGGCCCTCGGCGGCCAGCCGCCGCAGCGCGCCGGCGATCACCGCCGCGCCGAGCCCGTACCGCTGCGCGGCCGCGCCCGCGGTGAACGGCCCGTGCGTGCGGGCGTACCTGGCCACCAGGTCGCCGAGCGGGTCGCCGACCGGCTCGGTGAACGCGGCCGGCACCCCGACCGGCAGCGCCACCCCCAGCGCGTCACGCAGCCTTCCGGCGTCCTCGATCGCGGCCCACCGCTGCTCGCCGGCGACCCTGACCTCGATCAGCCGGCGCTGCGCGGCCAGCTCGGCGAGCCAGCCCGGCGCGGCTCCGGGGTCGGTGCACCGTTCCTCGACCTCCGTGGCCGACAGCGGGCCGATCGCGCGCAGCATGTCGGCGACCGACTCGCGGTCCCGGCAGGCGCGGCGGGGCGGGAGGCACTGGGCGTCGCGTTCGCAGTCCTGGACGATGTCCGGATCGAGCAGCTCACGCGCGTCGGCCTGGCCGAGCAGCTCGGCGAGCAGCGAGGAGTCGAGCGCCAGGGCCTGGGCCCGGCGCTCGGCCAGCGGGGCGTCGCCCTCGTACATGAACGCGCCCACGTACCGGAACAGCAGCGACCGGCCGAACGGGGACGGCGCGCTGGTCTCCACCTCCACCAGCCGGACCCGGCGGGCGGCCAGGTCGCGCAGCAGGCCGGTCAGGCCGGGGACGTCGAACACGTCCTGCAGGCACTCGCGGACCGTCTCCAGCACGATCGGGAACGTCGCGTACTGGCTGGCCACGGACAGCAGTTGGGCCGAGCGCTGCCGCTGCTGCCACAGCGGGGTCCGGCGTCCCGGCTGCCGCCGGGGCAGCAGCAGCGCCCGGGCCGCGCACTCCCGGAACCTGGACGCGAACAGGGCCGAGGTGCCCAGCTCGGCGGTCACCAGCTGCTCCACCTCGTCCGGGTCCAGCGCGGCGATCCCGGCCGGGGGCGGGTCGTCGGCGTCGGGGACGCGGATCACGATGCCGTCGTCGGTGTGCAGCGCCTGCACGTCCATGCCCGGGTACCGGTCCCGCAGCCGGGCCGCGATGGCCAGTGCCCACGGGGCGTGCAGCCGGGCCCCGTACGGGCTGTGCAGCACCAGCCGCCAGTCCCCGAGCTCGTCCCGGAACCGCTCCATGACCAGGGTCTTGTCGTCGGGCAGGTAACCGGTCGCCTCGCGCTGCGCGGTCAGGTAGCTGACCAGGTTCGCGGCGGCCAGCTCGTCCAGGCCGTCGCGGCGCAGCCGCTCCGTCGCCTCCTGCGGGCTGGCCGCGGCGAGCTCGCGGCAGTACTGGCCGATGGCCCGGCCGAGCTCGGCCTGCCGGCCCGGCGCGTCGCCGTGCCAGAACGGTAGCCGGCCCGGCTGCCCCGGCGCCGGCGAGACCAGCACCTGGTCGGCGGTGATGTCCTCGATCCGCCAGGAACTCGCGCCGAGCACGAACACGTCGCCGACCCGGGACTCGTAGACCATCTCCTCGTCCAGCTCGCCGACCCGCCGGGAATGCCGGCCGCTGGCGTCGCGCTGGCCGCCGGCCAGGAAGACGCCGAACAGGCCCCGGTCCGGGATCGTCCCGCCGCTGGTGACGGCCAGCCGCTGGCCGCCCGGCCGGCCGTGCAGCATCCCGGTGGTGCGGTCCCAGACCAGCCGGGGGCGCAGCCCGGCGAAGTCCTCGCTGGGATAGCGGCCGGCCAGCATGTCCAGCACGGCCTCGAGCACGCTGCGGGTGAGGCTGGCGAACGGCGCGGCGCGCCGGACCGTCTGCTCCAGCGCGGTGACCTCCCAGTCGTCCATCGCGGTCATCGCGACGATCTGCTGGGCCAGCACGTCGAGCGGGTTGCGCGGCATGCGCAGTTCCTCGATCGCACCTTCCAGCATCCGCCGGGCCACGACCGTCGCCTGTACCAGGTCGCCCTGGTACTTGGGGAAGATCACGCCACGGGAGATGTCGCCGACGTGGTGCCCGGCCCGCCCGGTCCGCTGCAGCCCGCTGGCCACCGACGGCGGCGATTCCACCTGGACGACCAGGTCGACCGAGCCCATGTCGATGCCCAGCTCCAGGCTGGACGTGGCCACCACGGCGGGCAGCCGGCCCGCCTTCAGCGCCTCCTCGATCTGGGTGCGCTCCTGCCGGGACACCGACCCGTGGTGCGCGCGGGCCACCTCGGCCGGGGCCCCGGCCGCCGCGCCAGACTCCGCCATGATCTCCGCCGGGGTCCGCGCGGGCGCACGGCCCGGCGGCTGCCCGTTACGTTCCTCCGCGCGCTCCGCCGCCAGCTCGTTGAGCCGGGCGCAGAGCCGCTCGGCCAGGCGGCGGGAGTTCGCGAAGACGATCGTGGAGCGATGGGCCTCGATCTCGTCCAGCACCCGTTCCTCGACGTGCGGCCAGATCGAGCGGCGGCGCGCCGGGTCAGCCGGGTCCTGGCCGTCGGCCGGGGCGCCCTCGGCCATCTCCAGGTCGGCCATGTCCTCGACCGGGACGACGATCTGCAGGTCGATCCGCTTGTCGCTGGGCGGCTGCACGACGGTGACGGGCCTGCTGCCGCCGAGGAACGTAGCTACCTCGGCGGGCGGCCGCACGGTCGCCGACAAGCCGATCCGCTGGGCCGGCCGGTCGGCTGGATCGCCGCACAGCGCGTCCAGGCGCTCCAGCGAGAGGGCCAGGTGAGCGCCGCGCTTTCCGCCCGCCAGCGCGTGCACCTCGTCCACGATGACGGTCTCGACGTTGCGCAGCGCGTCGCGGGCCTGGGAGGTGAGCAGCAGGAACAGCGACTCGGGCGTGGTGATCAGGATGTCCGGCGGCGCGGCGGACAGCCTCCGGCGCTCGTCGGCCGCCGTGTCGCCGGTGCGCACGCCGACCCGGATGTCCGGCTCGGCCAGGCCCAGCCGGCGCGCGGCGTGGCCGACGCCGGTGAGCGGCGAGCGCAGGTTGCGCTCGATGTCCACCGCCAGGGCCTTCAGCGGCGATATGTACAGTACCCGGCAGCGCTGCTTCGGATCCGGCGGGACAGGCTCGGTGGCCAGCTTGTCGATGGCCCACAAGAACGCGGCCAGCGTCTTCCCCGACCCGGTCGGCGCGATCACCAGCGTGTTCTCGCCGCGGCTGATCGCCGTCCAGGCCTGCGCCTGCGCCGCCGTCGGCTCGGCGAAGGCGTCGGTGAACCAGGCCCTGGTCGCTTCGCTGAAGCCGTCCAGGGCCGGGCTCTTCACCGGCATGGGCACAGGCATGTACCCATCCTGCCTTGCCCTGCCGACAGCCTGCGCCAGTGCAGGGGCAGGGGGGTGCACGCCAATTTTGTGGTGACTGACCGGTGGCTTGGCTGTTTCGCTGGTCAGGCTGTGCGCGTCTGAGTGTCCGGGTTGTTGCAGATGGCTTCCCAGGTACTGCTGGCTTGCCTGCAGCGGAGGGCGATGATCGAGTCGGCGCCGTTGACGGTCCAGTGCATGCCGGACTGTTTGAGGCGCTGCGCGATGACGGTCTTGCAGCTGGCCTCGACGACGCCGGAGCCCACGAAGAGGCCGCGTGAGCGGAACCAGTGGTAGCGCATGCGGGGGGCGTTGCTGAGGAAGTAGCTGAGTTCCTTGTCGGCCTCGTCCTTCTTGGCGCCGTGCAGGGGGTAGCTGCGGACGGCGTGCTCGATGCCGTCGATGTAGCCGTAGTCGAGGTCTTCGAGGCGGGCGGCGAGCCACTCGTCCTTGTGGTCCAGGAGGATGAACTCCAGGGTGCGGGCCAGGGAGTGCAGGTGCTCGCGGGCGTGGTAGAGGTCGACGATCTGGGTGGCCTGGGGGAATTTGGCGGTGGCGATGCCCCAGATCCAGGCGGCGCCGTCGCCGATGATGGTGAACTGGCGGATGTGGTCCGCGCCGCGGCGGATGCCCTCGGCCTTGACCAGGCCTGCGAACGTCGCGGCGGCCTCGAAGGTGGCGATGACGCTGGTAGATGCCCGGTCGCGGACCGGGTAGCCGCCGGCGTCGAGCTTGTCCTGGGTGAAGAAGACGGCGAGCTTGACCTCGCGGGTGCGGGCCCGGCCGTCTTCGCCCTTGCCCTTGCGGCCTGCGGTTTCCCTGCTGGTCATGGGGACGCCGGTGCCGTCGATGACGGCGTAGAGCTTGTCCGGCAGCGGCGACGGCGGCAGCGGCACGAGCTTGCGGGCGGCGATCAGCGCGGCGCGTTCCCGGCCGGCCGCCGCGACGGCGGCGCCGCTGGCCTCGGCCGTCCGCTCGGCCCGCTTGACGGTGAGCCGGACCCCGGCCAGTTCCTCCAGCAGCCGCGCTGCCTGCGCGAACGGCACGGCCGCGGCGGCGATGTCGTTCATCGCCGCCAGGCCCGGTGACATCGACATGCCCGCAACGCCGAGCTCGGCGTCCCGCGGCGCCAGGCCGTGCCCGCAGGCCGCGCAGTGGTACCAGGCCCGCGTCACGGTGACCAGGCCGAGGACGGTGTCGAAGGACTTGTCGCGGTAGCCGGCGAAGCGGGCCTGGTGGCCGTTCCCGCACCGGACGCGCGGCCCGCGGTGGCCGCGGTCGGCGGCCAGCACCTGCTCCAGCATCCTCCCTCCCAGCCGCAGCAGTCCCGCGCGGATCACCTGCTCGGCGGCTTCCAGCCCGGCATCACCGCAGCCCAGGACCCGGGCCGCCTCGCCGGCCAGCCGTCCTAGCTCGGCGGCCTTCTCCTGCGCGAGCGCGTCCGCGAGCCCCCCTTTTCCCCTCCCGTCCCGGGAGAGGCGTCACTGCCAGCGTCGCCTGGTGCCGCCGGACGCGCCGCGCAGATCGCCTCGTTCACCTCCGTGACCTGCCTGATCAGGTCCCTGAACCGCTCGTGCTCCGCGACCTCCCGCCGGGCCTTCTCCAGCTCTGGCCCTGGTCTGAGGTGTACCGTCCGCGTCCGCCCCTCCGCCTTCCGCGTCAGGTTCCACTGCGGCCCGTGACCGCGATGCCCCGGCACCACGCACGCGCAGTTCGGCTTGCCGCACTTGCGGCGGACCTCGTTGAGCGACCCCCGGCGGAAGTCCCCGACCCGGCCCAGCTCCGCGTAAAGCTCAGCACGCCGGCGTTCCAGTTCCGCCAGCTCATCAGGCCCGCCATGCACGGCATCTCCTAGCATCTGAGAGTATTATTACTCTCAGACTAGGCCCGCAACCAGCCACGATCCAGAACAGCCACCAATCTGACGCGCACCCCTGGCAGACGAGTCGCGCATCACCTGACGGAGGACAATCGTATGATCCGGAGGTAGCCCTTGTTGGGCGGCTTCAGTTGATCCTTTACACGCCCTAGGAATTATTCCGGTGTTGCTTGCTGGTCGTGTTCGGCTCGTTGCTTGATGGCCTGGTTGAGGGCTTCAAAGCTGGCCTTAGTGCGGCTGATGGACTTGGCGGACATGCGGGCTAGCAGGCCGCGGTAGGTTTCGGTCTGGACCAGCCGGGTGCCGCCCTCGGCTGGGGTCAGGGTAAAGCTGTGCTCGCCGGTGATGATCCCCGGCAGGCCGCCGGCCGGCACCGATTCGAAGAAGTCACCGCCCACGCATTCGGCCCGGTCCTCGACGCCCTGCCTGGCCAGGGTCTGGGGGGCGGAACCCGCCGAGCAGCAGCACCATCTGCGCGGGCGGCGGAAGTTCGTCGGCCTGCATAGCTCCCCCTCGATGACGGCCCCGTCGCGTCCTGGCAGCCCTCTGTGGCCACGCCTGCGCCGAAACGAGGACCGACAGTAAAGCCGAATCTACTAGTGGGCAAAGACGGGGTAATCACCCCAGGGGTTATTGCCGGCACACCGGGCTGAGGCGCTAGAGCGCGACAGATTGCCCACCCACGGGTCCTGAGCCGTCGCCCCACGATCGGCCACCGCAGCAGCACCGTCGCCACACCAGCCAGTAGGCCAGCCGCGGCCTGGGCAACCAATGCCCAGGCCGCGGGATCCGGCGAGCCGTCGCACCTTAGACGGTTACGACAGCCGGCCGCAGTCCGGCCACGATCACGATGATGCGGTCGGCCAATTGGCTGGGCACCCCCAGCTCATCCAGGGTGGCGCCAAGGTGGCCGGCGGCCAGGTCAAAGTGGGCGTCACCGATGCCCAGGCCACGGTGGGCACCGCCGATGTCGGGTCCCCGGTAGCGTTCGGGGCCGCCCAGCGCCTCACCCAAGACAGTGACGACGTAGGCCCGATGCCGGGCACCGACGCCACCGGGAAAGAACGGGCCGAGCGTGGGGTCAGCGAGCAGCCGACCGTAGAAGTCGTCGACGGCAGCGACCAGGGCGGGTCGGCCGCCGATCGCTTCGTACATGCTGATCGCCTCCACCCCGGCGGCAGCGGAGGTGTCGGCACAGGTGGTCATGGTCATGTCAGGTCTCCTCGTTGTGGTTGCCTGACGCGAGATTCCCCTGCCGCTGCGGCCCGCGCTTGAGCAACGACTACTCATTACGCGCCGGAACCGTGCCGGGCACTGGACGCGCGCCCCTTGCGAGCAGAGCCCAGCCGCGAGGACAAATGAGTAGCCGTTGCTCAGGCGTTCATCGGGGCGCGCGATCTACAACTGTGCCAGCGGGCCGACTCGTAGCCCGCCAGCCCAGAAAGCGAAGATCCATGTCCCTACCCGACACCCGCCATGAGACCAGCAACTGCCGTCGCGCACCTGCCCCCGACTCTGGCACCGGCCGCGGACGCGACGATGTGATCGTCGGCCACTGGCTGGCCAACGGCGGCTCCCTGGTGGTACACGCCCCGGGTGAGCCGTGCAACCTGTGTCAGCGCGCGGCGGACTCATCCGAACAGGCCGGTCCTTCGCGGCGTCGGCCGCTATCTGGGCAACCGTGGGTGCGCCCAGCGCCTCGCTCGGCGGTGCCAGCGCGCAGATGGCCACGCCTCCGGCTACTCTTCTCAGCGCGGCCCCCGATCGCGGGTTCCGCCGTCCCCCCGCAGCACCGGACGTCCTCGGCGCCATGATCTCAGCGACAGGCCGGAGGTCTACCGGCACCAGGCGATGTCCGGCGACGTCCAGCGATTTTCGCTGCGGACAGAGCGGACGTCAGGCGATTGTGCCTAGCACTGTGCCGTGCGGGGTTACACGGTGACGAGTACCGGTGCGGCGGGCAGGGCCATCTGGATGATGTCGGCGAGTTCGTCGCGGGTTGGTCCTGGCGCGGGGGCCGGGCGCCACCCGGTTGCATAGAGAGCGCGAGCGCGGGGTTCGACGGCTCGCAGCGATGCGGGAAGCGCGGTCATGCCCAGGTAGCCGAAGGTAGCTCCGAGGATGCTGGGGTCGGCCTGGGCTGCGGCGAGAATGAGGTCGGACGGCAAGGGCTGGTCCAGGTCGATGTCCTGGCCCGCCCAGCGGCACCGGGTCGATTCGTCCATGTGGACGTGGTCGTCGACCCATGGCTTTATCTGCTCGGCGCACCAGGTGTCGAAGCTTTCGCCGACCGTGGCCGTGTCGGGGCCGTGCTCGTCGATGAGCTGCAGCAGCTGCTGGGCCTGCAGCAGGGTGGTGGTGACGCCCCGGCCGAATGTCGGCGTGGTGGTGGCCACGGCGTCGCCGACGAAGACCAGTCCGGGCAGTGCGAGTTGTCCGTCGGGTCCGGTCTGGCCGCGGTAGGCGTTGAGCAGCGGGCCGCCGGGCAGTACCGGCGTGATGGGCCGGGAGCGGCCGGGGTCGGTCCAGTCGGCCAGGCCGGGGATGGCCCGGCACGCGGCGGTGAAGGCGGCCTCGTGGCGGAGCTGGGCCAGGACCGGGTCGGCGGCGGGGCGGACGAGCAGGACGGAGAAGGTGCCGTGTTCGTGCATGAAGATGATGGCCTGGTAGCCGTCGAGGTCGGCCTGCCACGCGAGGGGGTTCGCAAGCGGGCCGGGGTCGGCTCCCGGGTGCAGCTGGTACTGCCGGTCGACGTAAGCGATCCCGCACGGCCCGCCGCTGCTGGCCGCGGGGCGGAGCGGGCGGGTCGCCCGCCCGGCCCGGCCCGAGGCGTCGATCACCAGGTCGGCGGCTAGTTCGGATCCGTCGACGCGGAGGCCGCCGGCCCGCCCGTTATGGGAGATGACGCCCTCGACGTGACCGTGGCGCGCCTGCAGGCCGGGCTGGCCCAGCGCGGCGGCCCGCAGCGCCCGCTCGAAGGTGGCCCGGCGGGAGCGCACCCCCATGGGGACCCGGCCGCCGTCCGGCAACGGCAGCTGGACCGGTTCGGCGCCGGCGGCCAGCCACCGCGGCAGCGCCTCCGGGAGTTCCTGCTCCAGCACCTGCACGACCTGATGGCGGAAGCCGTGGGCGTGGTGGAACTGCATGACGCCGCGGCGCGGCCAGCTGCCGTCAGCCGCGGGGCCGGGATCGCGCTCGACCGCGACCACCTGGTGACCGCGGCGGGCCAGCCCGGCGCCCATGAGCAGGCCGGCGGGACCCAGTCCGATGACGGCTACTCGCACGACGACCACCCCGTTCGGTACACTGGTAATGCTTTGATTACATCTATAGTGCAACTAACTTGCGGGAGCCGTCAAGATGCGAAGTGACGCCCGATGAGCCAGCCGGCCAGGCGCTACGTGTCCGAGGTGCGCGATGAGCAGGCCCGCCGCACCCGCCGGGCCATCGTGACCGCGGCCCGGGAGCTATTTCTAGGCCAGGGCTACGCCGCCACCACGATCGACGCGATCGCCGCCGCGGCGCATGTCAGCCGTCGCACCGTCTTCAACGCCGTGGGGGGGAAGACCGTGCTGCTCAAGCTGGCCCTGGAGTGGGCCATCGTCGGCGATGACGAGCCGGTGCCCCTGGCCGACCGGCCGGCCATCAAGGCGATCCAGGCCGAACGAGATCCCCGCCGGGCGCTGGCCCTCTGGGTGGACATGGTGGTCGATATCGCCGCCCGGGTGGCCCCGATCGGCGCGGTCCTGTACGCCGCCGCCGACGGCGATCCGGAGGCCGCGGAGCTGCTGGCGAGCGAGGCCCAGGTCCGGATGTACGGTGCCAGGGCCTTCGCCGGGCACCTGGCCTCGCTGGACGGCCTGGCCCCAGGGGTCAGCGAGCAGCAAGCCGCCGACCTGTGCTGGGCGGTCAACGACGGCCACCTCTACAGCCTGCTGGTCACCCAGCGCGGCTGGACCCCCGCCGCGTTCGCCCAATGGCTGTCCGACAGCCTCGCCGCCACGCTGGTGCGGCCCAGCTGACAAGCTGGCCAGGGCTCAGATAGATGCGCATATGCCGTAGAGCTGACAATCAGCGCGAACACTTTATCGCGCATGCGGGCGATCTGGCGCCAGGGCATGCCAGGCTGAGTATCGAGCAGCTCAGCGGGCAGAGGTTGCCGATGAGGCCATGCTCGGCTGGTGCGGCATGCGACGCAGGACGATCTCGACCGGACTGGCCGCCCGGGCAGAGCTTCGCGGGCCCCCGCTGCGGGAGCGCAAGCCCGGCAACTTGTGGCGGGGATGGCGCAGGCCAGCTTCCTGTCACGGGTGCGGGAGGCACTCGTCCCAGGCCTGTGACCGCCCGGTGACAGGATAGGTCCGCGACGAACAGGAGACCGTGTTGACGGAAGCCAACTTCCTGACGGGCAGCAGTGGTCTGATCGCGGTCGACAAGATCGGCAATCATGTCTTGTTCCTCGACCCGGTGACCTATGACACCGAGCTGACGCTGGAGGGGTTCGCGCCTAGAGTGCATGAGCTTCTCATCTCGCCCGATCGCCGCGTCGCATACGTCCCCATCTACGGGGACGGCATCCACGGGGCCAACCCCCACCCGGGCCACCTGATCGCGCGGTTTGACCTGCAGGAACGGCGGCATGCCGGTGACTTCAGCACGTATCCGCATCTGGCACCGCACGGTCTTCGCTGGGGCGCGCAGGGCCAGCTGTATTGCGTGTGCGAGAACAGCGGCGTGGTCCTCGAGATCGATCCCGGCAGCGGCGCGATCGAGCACGTGACCGGGGTGGGGTCCAACAAGGCGCACCGCATCGAGGTACTGCCGGACGGCAGCAAGCTCTACACCGAGAATGAGGAGGACACGTTCGGATCGGTCGTCGACCTGGCTACCAGACGCGTGATCAAAAAGATCCCCGTCCCGAACGGCGCCTCCGGAATCGGCATGTCTCCTGACGGGCAGACAGTCATCCTGGTCGACGCTCGGGAGCCGCAGATCCTCGTGGTCGACACCGCCTCGGACCAGGTCCGCTCAACAATCAGGCTCGACGGGCACGAGAAGGCAGCCCAGATCGCACGCTACAGCCCCGACGGCAGGTACCTCGTGGTCACCAGCTTCGAGGCGCCGCTGGCCACGGTATTCTCCGGCGACCTGCAGTCACAAGCCCTTCTGCACCTCGGCCAGGGCCCGATGAACATGGCCTTCCACGAGGACGGGGAAACGGTGCTCATCGCCAACCACAACGAGGGCTCGCTGGCCGTGTGCAACCTCCAGCGCGGTGAGGTCTTGCGCACCGTGCGAGCGGGCGCTGGCGTCGAGGCCCTCTCGTTCTTCTAAGAGGCGGCTATGACCGACTAGCTGCACTTGACACTCCCGCATATAACCGTTAGATTGAATCTAACCGTTAGATGGAGTTCGCATGCAGCAGGAAGTCGTCCTGGCGCTGTTGGCCAAGGAGCCCTCGCAGGGCTATCAATTGCGCGCCCGGCTCGACGAAGCTCTCGGTTCCCTGGGCGAAGGACTGAACGCAGGGCACATCTACGTCACTCTCGGCCGTCTGGAGAAGACTGGCCTGGTGGCCCTCGAGGAGCCACCCCAGGGCCGCACTCAGCAGGCCGACCGGAAGGTGTACTACTTGACCCCGGCCGGTCAGGAGCGGGTCTTCCAGTGGCTGTCCGAGGTGAGCTGGCCGAGGCCCGACCTGGCAGAGTTCCACCTCAAGCTCGTTGCCGCCGCCGAGGCAGGGCTGGCTGACCCGGTCAGCATCATCGACACCCAGCGGCGCGAGCTGCTGCGGCGGCTGCGGGACGCGCAGCGAGCTGCCATGGGGGAGCCGGACCACTCCAATGCAGCCTTGTTGCTGGAGGGAGTTGTGTTGCGGCTCCAGGCGGACCTTCGCTGGCTGGAGGCCTGCGAGCGGGCTTGGGCCGGCCGGGGGAATGGGCCATGACATCGACACGGTCGCTACTGCGCGCCTCGGGTCTTGGCAAGACGTTCGGCTCGGGGGCGGCGCTCGTGCGTGCCGTTGACGGCGTTGACCTCGATGTCGCCCCTGGCGAGACGGTGGCCATCATGGGCCCAAGCGGCTGCGGCAAGTCCACGCTGTTGCATCTGCTCGGCGGCCTTGAGCGGCCGTCGGGTGGGACCATCGAGCTGGCGGGGCAGCCGGTAGGTGACCGCAGCGAGCGCGCGCTCGCCCATCTTCGCCGCACGGCGATTGGCTTTGTCTTCCAGGGCTTCTATCTCATGGATGAGCTAACGGCCATCGAGAATGTGGAGCTGCCGGGGCTGCTGGCCGGGCGCTCACCAAAAGCCGCCCGGACGCGGGCGAGGGACCTGCTGAGACAGGTAGGACTCGCAGACCGGAGCGGATTCCTGCCGTCGGCCCTCTCAGGCGGGCAGCGCCAACGGGTCGCCATCGCACGGGCACTGATCAACCAGCCAATGATCGTGTTGGCTGATGAGCCGACTGGCAACCTCGACAGCACTGCCACTGTGGAGGTACTCCGGCTCTTCGAGGCGCTTCATGAATCCGGCCAGACCCTGGTCATCGTCACCCACGAGCAGCGCGTCGCCGCGACAGCTGATCGCCTGATTTCCATGCGTGACGGCGCATTCGTTGACGAGACGAGAATGACGGGCGGCAGCAGAGGCAACCTCGCGAAGCTCATCGGGCTGGGGGGCGCATGAAAGGCCGGGTGGTGCTCATCTCGCGGCTCGCTGCCCGGGACCTCCGACGCCGTCCAGTTGAGGCACTGATGGTGTTCTTGGTCATCGCGGCGGCTGCGACCACCCTGACGGTGGCGTTCGCCCTGAGCGGGGTGACCAACAAGCCCTACCAGCAGACGCGGCTGGCCACAGCCGGCCCGGATGTCGTCGCTATCGAGGGT
>Ga0318551_10000070_pt1 | contig 26813 bp, 24 predicted proteins | sample GRESIP082b2f19_FD_203511 | JGI IMG/M metagenome (GOLD analysis project Ga0318551, IMG submission 203511) | Tropical soil microbial communities from Luquillo Experimental Forest, Puerto Rico - GRE.SIPMG.082b2f19 | ecosystem: Environmental > Terrestrial > Soil > Tropical forest > Bulk soil...
CTCGACCGGCTTCGCGCGCATCGACCTCGTCGGCGCCGGCGAGAAGGCGCACCTGCGGCTGCGCGTGTTCGCGGTGTCGGCCAACGGCAACGTCGCCCGGGTGGTGGCCGCCTGGTCGCTCTTCCACGACGGCGTGCTCGAGAACGACGCCGCGAGTTTGCACTAGACTCGCGCGCGTGAAGCATGCCGCCTTCGCGCTCGCCCTCGCACTCGCGCTGTCGGCCGCAGCGCGCGCAGCCGAGCCCGTCCCCGACTCGGAGCGCGCGCTGGTGCGCGAGATCTACAAGCAGCTGATCGAGACCGACACCACCCACTCGACCGGCAGCACGACGCGCGCCGCAGAGGAGATGGCGGCGCGGCTGCGCGCCGCCGGCATCCCCGACGCCGACATCGCGCAGCTCGGACCGTCGCCGAACAAGGGCAACCTCGTCGCGCGGCTGCACGGCAGCGGGTCCGACAAGCCGCTGGTCCTGCTCGCGCACCTCGACGTGGTCGAGGCGAAGCGCGAGGACTGGTCCGTCGATCCCTTCGTTCTGCTCGAGCAGGACGGCTACTTCTACGGCCGCGGCTCGCTCGACGACAAGGCGATGGCCGCGATCTTCACCGCCAGCGTGATCCGGCTCGCGCGCGAGCACACCCCGCTGCGCCGCGATGTGATCCTCGCGCTGACCGCCGACGAGGAGTCGGGCGGGGAGAACGGCGTCGACTGGCTCTTGCGCGAGCACCGCAACCTGGTCGACGGGTCGCTGGTGCTGAACGAGGGCGGCGGGGGCTGGCTGCGCCAGGGCCAGTACCTCGTGCTGCCGGTGCAGTCGAGCGAGAAGACCTACATGGACTACTCGCTGCGCGTCACCGACAAGGGCGGGCACAGCTCGCTCCCGACGCCGGAGAACGCAATCTACCGCCTGGCCGCGGCCCTGCTGCGCGTGCAGAAGCTGGTGTTCCCCATCGAGCTGAACCCGGTGACACGCGAGTTCCTGCAGCGCGCCGCGGGCACGGAGGCGAAGGAGATCGGCGCGGCGATGCGCGCGCTCGCCGCGAACGAGAAGGACCCGGCGGCAGCGCGCACGCTCACCAAGGAGCCGCGCTACAACGCGCTGCTCCGCACCACCTGCGTCGCCACGCAGCTCGACGCCGGCCACGCGCCCAATGCGCTGCCGCAGAACGCGCACGCCAACGTCAACTGCCGCATTCTTCCCGGCCACTCGGCGGGCGAGGTCCAGGAGACCCTGGTGCGCGCGCTCGCAGATTCCAAGGTCGAGGTGAAGGCGGAGGAGAAGGAGGTGGCGGGGCCGCGCGCCGCGGTCGACCCCGACTTCCTGCGCACCGTCGAAGCGGTGAGCGCCGAAGTCTTCCCGCGCGTGCCCGTCGTGCCGACCATGAGCTCGGGGGCCACCGACTCGAAGTACTTCCGCATCGCGGGGATCCCCGCCTACGGCGTCTCGGGGATCTTCACCGACATCGACGACGTGCGCGCGCACGGCCGTGACGAGCGCGTCGGCGTGAAGCAGTTCTACGAGGGTCAGGACTTCCTGTGGCGGCTGATCCTGGCCCTCGCCGCGACGTAGCCGGCTGCAATGCCGACGTGGAACGAGCCGGCGAGCTCGATCTGGCGCGCGACGTGGGCGCGCAGCCGCGCGAGCGCGGCCTCGGGCGTGGGCGCGCGTTCGACCGAGCGCACGTAGGCGACCAGCACCTCGACGTCGGTGACTTCGAGCGCGCTGTCGCGCCGCTCGACGCGCTCGATCGGGAGCACCTGCGAGACCTCGTCCGCCGCGGTCTCGAGGTCGAACTCGCTCGCGTCGCGGCGCGGTGGCAGCAGCGCGCCGATGCCGAGGCGGTGCACCAGCTCGCGCAGCTCGAGCAGGTGGGTCCAGGCGTTCGTCGCCACCACCAGCCGGCCGCCGGGCGCCAGCACGCGCGCCAGCTCGGCGAGCGCCCGTCCGCGATCCGGCACGTGGTAGAGCATGTGGTTCGCCATCACCAGGTCGAAGCGGCCGTCCGGAAAGGGCAGGGACTGCGCGTCGGCGCGCGCGAAGTGAGGCTGGGGCGAGAGGCCGGCCAGGCGAGCCCGGGCAGTGTCGAGCATTCCGTTCGAGAGATCGGCCAGCGTGAGTGACGCACCGGCCGGGATGCGCGCGGCGTTCTCGCGCCACAGCACGCCCGTCCCGCAGCCCAGCTCGAGCAGGCGCTCGCCGCTGGCGAGCCCGAGCCGCGAGAACAGCCAGACGGGCCAGCGCTCCGCCCGCGTCTCGAACAGCTCGTAGATCCGGACGCGCGCGTCGAAGTGGTCCGAGCTCCGGTACTGCTCGGCGACGTAGCCTCGATCGGAAAGGCTCACTGCGGCAGCTCCTTCACCACCGGCTTCGGCCTGCCGTCGGCGTCGAACATTCCCCAGTGTGCCTCGCGCTCGCGCTTCGCGGGCGACGGGTCGGGTGAGCGCGCGGGCTTCCAGGCGCCGTCGAACGCCTCGAACCAGGCGAAGGCATGGGAGCGGGTCGGCGGCAGCCGTCGCGCGAGCGCCGACCAGAACGCCGCCTGCGCGGCGGGGTCGAAGCCCGCCTCGCGCGGACCGCTGGGAAGCCCGGTCTCCTTCACCAGGACCGGGACCGCGAAGCGCGCCTCGAGCTTCGCGACCACTTCGGCCACGAAGTCGACGGATGCCTGGGGCGGGAGGCTGCCGAACCAGGGCTGGTCCACGGGGTGGACGTTTGGCAGCAGCAGGTCCTGGCGCGGCAGAGATTCGGCCTGCGCGGCGTCGAGATAGAGCGAGAACGGCTCGCTCGTCGCGAGCGCGAGCCCGGGCAGCTCGCGCCGCGCGCGCGCGAAGGCCGCGCGCAGCGCGGCCGCATCGTAGCGGTGGAAGAACAGACCTTCGTTGCCGAGCGCGAGCGCGACGACCACTCCGGGCTCGGCGCGCGCCGCCGCGATCGCGCGGCCGAGCTCCACCGGGTCGGCGGGCCGCCACACGCCCAGCACCACCGCGCGGAAGCCCGCCTCGCGCGCGAGCCGCGGCAGCGCGTCGAGCCCGTTCCCGCACGAGTACGTGACGAGCCCGTCGAAGTGCCCGCGCAAGAGGGCGAGATCCGCGCGCAGCGCAGCGCGCTGGGGCGGCGGCCCGCCCGCTCCCGGGTCGAAACCGCGCGGTGTATAGGCGACGAAGCGCACCGAGGCGAGCGCATCCTCTACGCTCGGCGCGGCGCGAGCCGCCTGCGCGCTGACCAGCGCCAGCGCCAGCACCGCGGAGATCCCGCGCAGCACGGCGGCAGCATAGCGCCCCGCGGGTTAAGCTCGCGCCATGCCGGCCGTTCCGATCGCGCTGCCGCACCACCGCTACGACGTGGTGATCGAGCCCGGGGCTCTCGAGCGCCTGGGCGACACGCTGCGGCCGCTCGCTCCGGCGCCGTCGGCGCTCCTGGTGTTCGACCGGGCGATCGCGGAGACCCACGCGCCGGTCGCGCGCGACTCGCTGGTGCGCGCAGGCTACGAGCTGGTCGCCGTCCCGTTCGAGGGCGGCGAGGAGCGCAAGACGCTCGACACCGTGCGCGGGCTCTACGACGTGCTGTTCGCGCACCGCTTCGAGCGCCGCTCGCCGCTGGTCGCGCTCGGCGGCGGCGTGCTCGGCGACACGGTCGGCTTCGCCGCTGCGACGTTCCTGCGCGGCGTTCCGTTCGCGCAGTGTCCGACCACGCTGCTCGCGATGGTCGACTCGTCGGTTGGCGGCAAGGTCGGCGTGAACGTGCCGCAGGGGAAGAACCTGATCGGCGCGTTCCACCAGCCGGTGTCGGTCGTCGCCGACCCGCGCGCGCTGCGCACATTGCCGGCGCGCGAGCTCCGCTGCGGCATGGCCGAGTGCATCAAGCACGCGGTGATCCGCGACCCCGCGCTGTTCGCCTGGACGCGCGCGAAGATGGCCGATCTCCTGGCGCTCGACGCCGACGCCCTGGTGGAGCTCGTCGCGCGCAACGTCGCGATCAAGGCGGCGGTGGTGATCGAGGACGAGAAGGAGACCGGGGTGCGCGCGCACCTGAACCTCGGCCACACCTTCGGCCATGCGATCGAGGCCGCGGTCGGCTACGGCCGGATCCTGCACGGCGAGGCGGTCGCGCTCGGGCTGCTGGCCGCGGCGTCGCTGGCCGAATCGGTCGGCGTCGCCGCGCGCGGGCTGCGCGGCGAGATCGAGGAGGTGGTCGCGCGCGCGGGTCTGCCCTGCGCGGCCGAGCTGCCCGACGACGCACGGCTCGAAGAGGCGATGGCGCTCGACAAGAAGGTGGCCGCGGGGAAGATCCGCTTCGTTCTGCCCGAGCGCGTGGGCGCAGTGGTGATCCGCGAGGGCATCGCGCCCGCGGCGGTGCGCGCCGCCTGGAAGTCCATTCGCCGCTGAGGCGAATCCCCAGTGAGTCCGAGATGAGTTCGGACTTCCTTTCTCTCGCGCATCGCGCGCGCTGAGGCAGCTTTGCGCGGTGAAGCTGCGCACGTTCCGCGGCATCGGCGCCGTCGTGACGGGTGCCTCGAGCGGGATCGGACGCGCGCTGGCCCTGGAGCTGGCAGCGCACGGTGCGCGAGTGGCGCTGGTGGCTCGCAGGCGGGCCCGGCTCGACGCAGTCGCCGGCGAGATCGCGCGGGCGGGCGGTCGGGCGCTGCCGCTCTGCGCCGACGTCTCCTCGCGGTCCGAGGTCGAGAACGCGGCGAAGCTCGCGCGCGCCGAGCTCGGGCCGATCGAGCTCCTGGTCAACAACGCCGGCCGGGCCCGGCATGCGCAGTTCCTCGACTGGGACCTCGACGACGCCGAGGCGATGCTCGCGGTGAACCTGCTCGGCGCGGTCTACTGGACGCGCGCCCTCCTGCCCGAGATGCTCGAGCGCGGCCGCGGCTGGCTGGTGTTCATGGCGTCGGCGGCCGGCAAGACCGGAACGCCGTACGAGAGCGCGTACGCGGCCTCGAAGTTCGCGCTGGTCGGCTTCGCCGAGTCGATCTCGCACGAGGTCGAGCCGCGCGGCCTGCACGTGCTCACGGTGGTGCCGGGCACGTACCGCACGGAGCTGTTCGACGCCGAAGCGTGGTCGCAGCTGCCCGCCGTCGCGCTGCGCATGCTGCGCGAGCCCGAGGAGCTCGCACGGCGCGTCGTCCGTTCGCTCTCCCGCGGAGACCGCGAGCTCTACGCACCGAGCCAGCTCCGCTGGGCGCAGCTGGTGCGCGGCGTCGCCCCGGGCCTCTACCGCCGGATCGTGCGCCAGATGACTGCGCGCCGCTGACGCGTCAGAGACCCCACTTCTTCCGGAACCAGGCGATGGTCTCGAACAGGCCCTCGTCGAAGTCGACTTCCGGCTCCCAGCCCAGCTCGCGGCTGGCCTTCGCGACCGAGACCTGGCGCCCGGCGAAGTCGCCCGCGCGACCCGGAACGAGCTCGATCTGCACCGCATCGCCGAGCAGGCTGCGGATCCGCTGCGCCACCTCGATCACCGTGACGGGCCGCGGGCCCTCCAGGTTGTAGACCTGGTTCGCGGCCTCGGTGCGCAGCGCGCGGAGGTGCGCCGCCGCGAGATCGGCCACGTACAGGAAGCTCCGGTACTGCGAGCCGTCGCCGCTCACCAGCAGCGGCTCGCCGCTGAGCGCGCGCCGGATGAAGGCCGGGATCAGGAGCTCCTCGCGCATCCGCGGACCGTAGGGGATGCCGTAGCGCAAGATGGTGAACGGGACGCCGTACAGCTCGCGGTAGTTGTGGCACGCCATCTCCGCAGCCATCTTCGACGAGGTGTAGACGTGCCCGGCGCCGTCGAGCGGGAACGGCGTCGTCTCGTCGGCGATCCGCTCGGCTGGCGTCCGGTTGTAGACCCACACCGTGGAGGCCAGGAGCACGCGCCGCGCGCCGTTGATCCGCGCGGCCTCGAGCACGTTGCCGGTGCCCATCACGTTCAGCGCCAGCGTGTGGATCGGGTAGCGGTGCGCGCGATTGACGTTCGATTCCGCCGCCAGGTGGAACACGAACTCCGCGCCGCGCGTCGCCGCGAGCACCGAGGAGAGATCCAGGAGGTCCACGTCCTCGAAGGCGACGTCGCCGCGCTGCGGCTTCACGCGGTGGTCGAGCACGGTCACTTCGTGTCCCGTGTCCGCCAGCGCGTCGACGACGTGAGAGCCGATGAACCCGCTTCCGCCCGTGACGACGATCTTGCTCATCGAAATCCTCGGTCAGTCCAATGCGGCGCGCAGCGAGCGCACGGCGTGGCGCGCCTCTGCATCGCTCATGCCCGAGTAGATCGGCAGGCAGACGTGGCGGGCGCAGAGGTCGTCGGCGACGGGGTAGGTTCCCCGCGCGAGGTGCGCGAAGACCGGCTGGCGGTGCAGCGGCGCCTCGTAGACCTCGCCGGCGAGTGAGACGTCGAACTTCTCGCGCAGCCAGCGCTTGAGTCCCGGGCGATCCGAGAGCTCGGAGACGACGACGAGATACTTGTAGAAATTGCTGGTGGAGTCGGGTGCGGGCTCGAGGACCCGCAGCTTCGGGTGACCGCGCAGCTCGCTCGAGTAGAGCGCGGCGACGCGCTGGCGGTCCGCGATCATCTGCGACAGCCGTTCCAGATGGCGCAGGCCGATCACCGCGTGCGGCTCCGACAGCCGCCAGTTGTAGCCCAGGCGCACGTGGGCGTTCTGCGTGAAGCTGGCCTTCCCCTGGTCGCGCAGGATGCGCGCCTCGGCCACGAGCTCGGGGTCGTCGGTCGCGATCATCCCGCCCTCGGCCGAGGTCATCACCTTGGTCGGGTAGAAGCTGAAGGCGGCGGCGCGGCCGAACGCGCCCGCGCACACCCCGCCGAGCGTGGAGCCGTGGGCGTGCGCGGCGTCTTCGAGCAGCCAGAGGCCCCGGCTGCGGCAGAGCTCGCGCAGCGCGGGCAGCTCACGCGCGATCAGGCCCCCGACGTGTACCACCACCATCCCGGCCGTTGCGGGAGTGAGTCGGCGCTCGGCGTCCTTCGCAGACATGCCGAGCGACTCGGGCTCGACGTCCACGAGCACCGGCCGTGCGCCGGCGTGGACCACTGCGGCCGCCGTAGCGAAGAACGTGTTGGTCGGGACCAGCACGTCCTTGCCTTCCGCGCCCAGCGCGCGCAGCGAGATCTCGAGCGCGCTCGTGCCGCTGTTGGTCGCGACCGCGTACTTCACCCCGCACAGCTCGGCGAAGCGCTGCTCGAACTCCTCGCCGAACTTGCCGAGCGTGAGCTGGCCGGATGCGAGGATCTCGTCGATCCGCTGCACCACCCAGTCGCGGTCCTCCTTCCGGAACTCGATCCTCGCTGCCGGGACTTTCATGACGACGACCACTCCTCTCACAGGGACCCGAGCGAGCGGAGCTCTGCCCCGCTCGCAATCACCGCGTCGCGCAGCACCGCGCTCGTCAGCGTCTCGAGCTCGCGCTCGTGCTCGTAGTCGGGCATGGTCCGATCGAGCTCCGGGCAGCGCCGTGTCGCGGGATGGAAGTAGATCTCGGTCGTGCCGGGCGGCAGGTCGGCGAGCAGCCGCGCCAGCAGGGCCGTGCGCATGTGGCCGGTGTCGTGCAGGCCGAAGATCCAATCGTTGCAGCGCACGCCCGCGCGGCGCAGCCGCCGGCGCAGCAGAGCGACCCACGGCGACAGCAAGGCCTGCGCGAGCTGGCGGCTGACCCAGCCGCGGCGCGCGGCGCGCGCCGAGCGCCCGCCCGGCTCGCGGGGAACGCGCATCGCGGGCATTGCGAAGTCCCGGCCCACGCGCAGCGCGATCTTCGAGACGATCGGATGCAGGTGCAGGTGACCGTGGCCGTCGACGTGATCGAGCGCGAGCCCGGTGCGGGCGAAGGCTTCGAACTGGGCCCGCAGCTCGCGCGCGAGCTGTCGCCGCGCGCCCGGGGAGAGGAACACGCGGAAGGACGTTCGCAGCACGTGAGAGCTCAGTCGCCCCGAGGCGTCCACCAGCGCGGGGATCTCGTTCGGCGGCAGCGCGGGATGTCCGTCGCAGACCACGAGATGGAGCCCGACGCGCAGCCCGGGGTTGCGACGCGCGCGCTCGACTGCGTCGCCCGCCGCGGGCTCCGCCACCATCAGGCTCGCGCTCCCCAGCACGCCGCGGCGGTGCGCGATCTCGATCGCCTCGTTCACGGGGACTGCGAGGCCGAAGTCGTCTCCCGTGATCACGAGCGCCCGCTCGCGTGCCGGAGCCGAGAGGATGCGGCCGGCCCGGTCGAGCGCGAGCTCGCGCCCGCGCCAGTGCGCGGTCCGCGAGAAGAGCGCCACCGCCCAAGACGCCAGCCCGGCCACGTCCCGCAGCGGCAGGAGCCACAGCGCGCGCAGCGTCTCGCTCTCGCGCGCGACCCAGCGCGCGAACAGCGCCGCGCAGACGAGCCGCACCGCGACGGCCGTCGCCGCGACTCCGAGCCCGAGCGGGTCGAGCCCGCGCGCGAGCGCGAACAGGAGCGCGAACGGCACCCCGCGCACCAGCACGAACGCGGTCGCGCCGCCGGGATTGGCTGCGCGCGTGTTCTGCTCCCAGTACACGTGGTGCTTCCACCAGCTGGAGGCCGAGTCGAGATCGACGGTGGTGTCGACCAGGTAGGGAAGGAACACGGCGCGCAGTCCGAGTGCGCGGATGCGCTTCCCCATCTCGTAGTCCTCGACCAGATGGCTCGCGAGCGCCTCGAAGCCGCCGATCCGCTCGAGCGTCTCCCGGCGGAGCGCAGTCGACGCACCGATGCAGGCGGGCGCGGCGCGGGTCGCGCGCGCGAAGACGAAGTTCGGCAGGAGCTCCGTGTTCACCGTCAACAGCTCGAGCTCGTCCCACACGTTCCGGGCGCCGACGGCGCGGTACAGCGTGCAGACGTAGCCGACTCGGGAGTCGGACAGCGGGGCGACGATCGCCTGCAGATAGTCGGGGGGCACGTGGATGTCGCTGTCGCTGATCACCAGGCAGTCGTGGCGCGCGTGCGCCAGCGCGAGCGCCAGGTTGCTCGCCTTCCCGTTCGGCCCGAGCCGGGGTCCGCCGACCGCGAGGGTGACGCGCTCCGGCCCGAACTCGCGCTCGAGTGCGCGCAGCAGCGGGAGCGCCGGATCGGCGGAATCCTGCACCGAGAACACGACCTGAAGGGGCGCCGGATAGTCCTGCACGCACGCGCTGCGCAGGTCCATCCCCAGGTCCTTCTCGAGCCCGCAGACCGGCTTCAGTACGCTCACCGCTGGCCAGGCATGCAGGGGCTCCAGGGTTCGTGCGGGACGCCGCATGAACCACAGGCCTGCGAGCAGGCAGAGCAGCGCGTAGACCGTGCCACCCACCGCGGGCAGCAGCAGCGCGATGTCAAAAGGGGAGATCGAGGTCAACCGCGGGGAGTACCTTAAATCAGGTCCATACGAGGCTTCGATGCTGCCGGGATTAAGTGTCTCTAGAATTGGCTGGCGGGCGCTGACGCGGGAGGTTCACGGGACGATGCGTCACTACGGAAGTTTTCCAGTCACCCTGCTACTCGTGGCGGCTTTCGCCCTCGGCGCATGTGGGCGCCGCGAAAGCGCGGAAGCGCCTCCCGGCTCGCGCCCCTTCATCGAAGGGTTGTCCGATCACCACATGGCGATCACGGCTGTTTCGCCGCTGGTGCAGCGCTACTTCGACCAGGGGCTGCGACTCATCTACGCGTTCAATCACGACGAGGCGATCCGCGCCTTCGAGGCGGCCCAGAAGCTCGACCCCGACTGCGCGATGTGCTTCTGGGGCGTCGCGGTGGCGCTGGGGCCGAACATCAACCTGCCGATGGATCCGAGTGTGAATCCCCGCGCGCTGGCCGCGGTGGCTGAAGCCAAGAAGCGCGCGCCGAAGGCGAGCGAGCGAGAGCAGGGCTACGTCGCGGCGGTCGCCACCCGCTATTCCGACGCTCCCGGGGCCGACCGCGCGGCGCTGGACCAGAGCTACGCGGCGGCGATGGGCGAGCTCGCGCGCCGCTACCCCGACGACCTCGACGCGGCGACGCTCTACGCCGAAGCGCTGATGGACCTGCGCCCGTGGGACTACTGGACCAAGGAGGGGAAGCCGAACGAGGGCACGCCCGAGATCGTGGCCCAGCTGGAGCGCGTGCTCGCGGTGGACCCGAGCCACCCCGGCGCGAATCATTACTACATCCACGCCACCGAGGCGTCGCTCCAGCCCGACAAGGCGCTCGCGAGCGCGCAGCGGCTCGAAAGCCTCGCGCCGACGGCGGGGCACCTGGTGCACATGTCCGCGCACACCTACATGCGCGTGGGCCGCTACCACGAGGCCTCGGTCGCGAACGAGCGCGGCGCGCGCGCGGACGAGTCCTACATGGCGTGGTGCAAGGCGGGCGGCTTCTACCCGTTCGCCTACTACCCGCACAACCTGCACTTCCTGTGGACCTCGGAGACGTTCGAGGGCCGCAGCGCGGCGTCGCTCGCCACCTCGAAGAAGCTCGCCCAGACCGTGACGGCGGACGTTGCGCGCCAGGCTGCGCCGGCGCAGGAGATCTACGCGGTCCGCTTCTTCGCCCCGGTGCGCTTCGGCAAATGGGAGCAGGTGCTGGCGGAGTCCGCTCCGCCCGACGACCTGCCGTACGCCCTCGGCATGTACCACTGGGCGCGCGGGATGGCGCTCGCGAACACCGGCAAGCTCGACGACGCCCGCGCGGAGCAGAGCGCGCTCGAGCGAATCGCGGCCGGTGATGCGGTCGCCAAGCTCGAGTTCCTCGAGGGGACCGCCGCACAGGTGCTCGGGGTCGCGAGTCACTTGCTCGGCGGCGAGATCGCGCGCAAGCAAGGCGATGCGGACCGGGCGCTCGCCGAGCTCGACGCCGCGCAGCGCGCCGAGTCCGCGCTGCGCTACACCGAGCCGCCGGGCTGGCCGCTGCCCGTGCGGCAGTACCAGGGCGCGGCGCTGCTCGAGTTCGGACGCGCCGCCGACGCCGAGGCGGCCTTCCGCGACGACCTGGTCGAGTATCCCGAGAACGGCTGGTCGCTCTTCGGCCTCGCCGCGGCGCTGCGCGCGCAACAGAAGCCAGCGGTCGAGGTCGAGCACCGCTTCACGGGGGCGTGGGCCGCCGCCGACGTCAAGCTGGAGCAGTCGCGCTTCTGAGCCAGGCGCGGTGGACGCGCGGGTCGCCGGACAGCTCCGGGTGGAAGGTCGCGGCCCAGAGCGGACCCGCCGACACCAGCGCCGGATCGCCCTTCACGCGCGCGTGCACGGTGACCCCGGGCCCGACGCGGGTGATGCGCGGCGCCCGGATCAGCACGCATTCGAGGCCCGCGAACTCGGAGCCCGGGTCTTCGACCTCGGCGCGACACACGAACGAGTCGAGCTGCGTGCCGTAGGCGTTGCGGCAGACGGAGATGTCGAGCGCGCCGAGCGAGAGCAGGATCGCGCCGGCGCAGGTGCCCAGCACCGGTCGCCTCGCCGCGACGTGGGCGTGCAGTGCGGGCGCGAGGCCGTCGCGGGCGATGCCGCGCAGGATCGCGGTCGACTCACCGCCAGGCAGGACCAGCGCGTCCGCGCGCGCGAGTTCGGCGCTCGACCGCACCGCGAACGCGTCGGTCCCGCCCGCCGCCAGCGCGCGCGCGTGGGCGGCGAAGTCGCCCTGGAGCGCGAGCACGCCGACCTTCACCAGCCGCGCCTCGCCAGCCGCTCCGCCTCGGGGATCGCTTCGAGCGCGAGCCCGGGCATCGCGGCGCCGAGCCCGCGCGAGGCCTCGAGCACCTCCTTGGGCTCCTGCCAGTGCGTGGTCGCGCGCACGATCGCGCGCGCGCGCACGGCCGGGTCCGCCGACTTGAAGATGCCCGAGCCCACGAACACCGCTTCGGCGCCGAGCGACATGCACAGCGCGGCGTCCGCGGGCGTGGCGATGCCGCCCGCGGCGAAGTTCGGCACCGGCAGCTTGCCGTCGGCGGCGACCCGCGCGACCAGCTCGAACGGCGCGCCGCATTCCTTGGCGCGCGCCATCCACTCGTCGCGCGGCGCCTGCACCAGCGCCCGGATCTCGCGCCCGATGCGCCGCAGGTGACGCACGGCCTCGACGATGTTGCCGCTGCCGGCCTCGCCCTTGGTGCGGATCATCGCCGCGCCCTCGCCCACGCGCCGCAGCGCCTCGCCCAGGTCGCGGGCGCCGCAGACGAACGGCGCGCGGAAGGCGGCCTTGTCGACGTGGTGCTCCTCGTCGGCCGGCGTCAGCACCTCGCTCTCGTCGACGAAGTCGACGCCGAGCGACTCGAGCAGCCGCGCCTCGAGTGTGTGCCCGATCCGGCACTTGGCCATGACCGGGATCGTCACCGCGGCGCGCACCGCCTCGATCACCTCGACCGACGCCATGCGCGCGACGCCGCCCTCGCGACGGATGTCCGCGGGCACGCGCTCCAGCGCCATCACGGCCGCCGCGCCGGCGTCCTCGGCGATGCGCGCCTGCTCGGCGTTGGTGACGTCGAGGATCACGCCGCCCTTCAGCATCTCGGCGAGACCCACCTTCAGTCGAAACAGCTCGTCGTTCACGGGGGTGTCCTTTCCTGCTCGTGGTATCCGAACGGCCGGAGCGCGCCCATCAGACCCGGCTGCGCCCCTAGCCGCGAGAAGCCGAACTGCTCGTAGAGGCCGTGGGCGTCGCGCGTCCACAGCACGAAGCGCCGAAGATCGGCGAGGTCGGGATGTGCGATCACGGCGTCGAGCAGCCGCTTGCCGAGCCCGCGGCCATGGTGCGACTCGAGCACGTAGACGTCGCACAAGTACGCGAACGTGGTTCGATCGGTCACGACGCGCGCGAAGCCGATCTGCGCGCCGCGCTCGAACAGCCCGAAGCAGAGCGAGGCGTCGAGCGATCGCTCGACCCGCTCGCGCGAGATGCCGCAGGCCCAGTAGGAGCGGGTGAGGAAGGCGTGGATCGCGGTGGCGTCCTGCCGCGCGCGTTCAGTGGAGAGCTCGACGGCGCTCACAGCCACTCTCCGCGCCCGACCTCGATCACCCGACCGCCGACATCGATCGCGCCGTTCCGCTCGCACACGCGCAAGAGCGACGGTCGCCGCACCGCGTCGCCCTGCTCGAGCCGGACGTCGAGCGGCCGTTCGCCGAGCACGCGGTGGCGCACGAGATAGGCGCCGAAGAAGCCGGCCGCGCTGCCCGTCCCCGGGTCTTCTGGCACGCCCACCGCGGGCGCGAACAGCCGCACCGAGAAGTCGTTGCGCGGGTCGCGCGCGCCGCGCGCGAACGCATAGACGGAATCCGGGCCGCCTCCGTCGCGCAGCGCGTCGTAGGCCGCCGCGTCGATCCGCGCGGCTTCGAGCGCGGCGCGGTCGCGGAGCGGCACGAACAGCTGGTGGTGGCCGGCGGCCTGCAGCTCGACCGGCAAGCCGGGGTCGAGCGCGGCGACTGGAAGCCCGAGCACCGCTGCCGCGGCGTCGCTCGCGGCGAACTCCTCGAAGCGCGCCCGCGGCGACTCGAGCCAGGCCAGGCCGTCCGCTGCGAAGCGGACGCGCACGCGGCCGATCCCGAGCGCGAGCACGAGCTCATCGAGCTGCGCGCAGCCGTCGAGCCGCGCGCGGATCGCCGCAGCGGTGCCCAGCGTCGGGTGCCCCGCGTAGGGGAGCTCCGCGCCCGGCGTGAAGATGCGCACCTCGAACGCGCCGTCGATTGCCGCCTCGTGCAGCACGAACGTCGTCTCGGACAGGTTCGTCTCGCGCGCGATCGCCTGCATCTCGCTGGCCGCGAGCCGCCCGGCGCCGAACACCACGGCGACGGGATTGCCCTCGAACGGCGCCTCGGCGAAGACGTCGAGCAGCGCGTACGCGAGCCCCTTCGCGCTAGACATGGACCGCCTCCGGCCCGCGCGTGCGGCGCGCGCGGCTGCGCCCCGCTGGCAGGGCCGCGCGCACGACTTCGCCGAGCGCGCGCACGCCGCGCTCGATCTCCGGCAGCGGCGTCTGCGCCAACGAGAGACGCAGCGAGCTCTGGCCACGGCCATCAGGGTGGAAGAGCTCACCCGGCGCATACACCACGCCTGCGCGCTTCGCGTCCGCGAGCAGCACACCTGTGTCGATGCCAGGCGGCAGGGTCACCCAGAGCAGGAAGCCGCCCTCGACCGGGGCGATGCTCGACCCCTCGGGCAGTGCGCGCGCGAGCGCGCGCTCTGCGGCCTCGAGCCGCAGCGCGAGCTCCTTCACCACGCGCCGCAGGTGGCGGTCGTAGCGGCCCTCGCGCAGGAACAGCGCGAGACCGGCCTGGACGAGCGGGCTGGTGGTGAGGTCGAGCGAGCGCTTTGCGAGCAGCGCGGCACGGCCCAGGCTCTGCGGCAGGAACAGCCAGCCCACGCGCGCCGCGGGGAACAGCGCTTTCGAGAAGGTGCCCATGTAGAGCACCTGGCCGCGCCGGTCGAGCGCGCGCAGCGGGGGCGCCGCGCGTCCGCGCACGCGCAGGTCCTTCTCGAAGTCGTCCTCGAGCACCGGCACGCCGTGCTTGGCGACCAGCTCCAGCAGCGCGCGCCGGTGGGCGAGCGAGGTGGAGAGGCCGGTCGGGTTGTGGAAGCTCGGCATGGTGTAGAGCAACCGCGCAGCACCGCGCGCGAGCGCGGCGTCGAGCCGCGTCAGGTCGAGGCCGTCGGCGGCGAGCGGCACCGGCAGCGAGCGCAGGCCCGTCGCGGTGAGCGTGCCGAAGGCCCACGGGTAGGTCGGTGACTCGATCGCGACCGCGTCGCCGGCGTCGCAGAACAGCCGCGTCGCGATGGCGAAGCCCTGGGTCGCCCCTGCCGTGATCAGCACGTCGTCGGGATCGGCCTCGATGCCCGAGCGCGCCATGCGCTCGACCAGGGCCCGGCGCAGCTCGAGATCGCCGCGCGGGTCGCCGTAGTCGTAGAGCGCTGCGCCGCCCTTGGCGAGCGCGCGTCCCAGCGTCTTGCGGAACTCCTGGTGCGGATACAGCGATGCGTCGGGAATCAGCCGCTCGAAGTGCACCGCGCCCGCGGCCGCCGAGTAGTCGACGCGTGCGGCGGGGAGCGCAGCGGCCGCCTCACCCGCGCGCGCCAGCGCTGGCTCGAACGGGCGCAGCTCGGCCCGCCCGCGCGCATCGACACCATCCGGTGTCGGGCGGCGGTCGAGCACGAAGGTGCCACGGCCCACAGTCGACTCGGTGAGCCCCAGCGTTTCCAGCTCGCGGTAGGCCGTGGCGACGGTCTCGCGGTTCACCCCCAGCTCCTTCGCCAGCACCCGGATCGGCTCGAGCCGGGCGCCAGCCGCGAGCCGCCCGGCTTCGATCGCGCGCCGGAGGTAGGCGACGATCTGATCCGAGATGGGCTCCCGCGCGCGGCGTTCGATGGGGATCAGCACGGCGCAGAGGCTACGCGGGTGGATTGGCCTGGTCAAATCCCATTCGAACTGGCCAAGATCAGGGCAATTCTTCTAGGTCAATCAGGCCAATTGGCCTGCGAAGAACTCCGAGCTGCGGGCGAGCTCCGCGACGTAGCCGCGCACGTCGCGCTGCGCGGCGGCGCCCAGCTGCGCGAAGGGGACGATGTGCTCGTCGGGCACCCAGCGGAAGGTGAAGTTGACGCGCCGGGTCTCGAACTCCGGGACGTTCAGCTGGAAGCGGAAGCCGCCCTTCTTCTCCACCCGAAGCACGCGGTGCAGCGCGTGCTTCTTCCAGGCGTCGCCGCCAAAGAGCTGGAGCGACCCGTCGGCGAGCCACTCCTGCGCGACCACGCGCGTGGGCTCGTGCTTCGCGCCGCGCTTCACGAACTGGAACAGCGCGCGCTCGCCGAGCGAGAGCGACGCGACCGGCCCGGGCTCGAAGTCGCGGTGCTCTCCGAGCCGCGCGCAGTCGATCCGTCTGCCGTCCTCGATGCGATCTCCGTACAAGTTCACCAGACAGGTGTTGAGGTGCCAGCCACGCGGCAGGTCGCTGCCTCGGTAGCGCTCGCACGCGCGCCGCTCGATCTCTTCGACGATTGCGGCCAGCAGCGGCGGATACGGCTCGGCTGTGACGCAGCGGTCCGCGACGCCCGCGGGGGGGCAGTAGTAGTCGAGACACGCGAACTGCCAGCCGCCGAGCCAGTAGACCGGCCGCAGCAGGCGCCGCTGCCCGCCCGCCGACGCGGCGCGCACGGCGCTCCAGCGGTTCTCCCAGATCGGCTGGATCGAGGCGAGCCAGTCGGCGAGCGCCGCGCGGTCCCGCGCCGACGCGAAGTCGGCGTCGTAGAACAGCCCCGCCGCGCTCATCCGCCGCTCGCGCGGCCCGCTAGTGCGTGGGTGCGGCCTCGGGCGTCGCGATCGCGGCGAGCCCATGCTCGTCGTACGCGGTCAGCACGTCGCCCTCGGACGCGACCACGAGGTGCACGTCGTCCTTCCCCGGAGCGCGGATCGTGACGTCGATCTTGCCGTCGGGCCGCGGCGCGAAGCTCAGATCCTGACCGTCCGCGGTGTGGATCGTGCGCGACGCCGACTCGGCCGACATCGGATTCTTGCCGCTCCAGAACTCGACGGAGTTGGCGAAGATCATGTCGAAGATGACTGCGCTCGGATAGATCGGCACGACCATCGTCGCGACCCACACGCCCCACTGCGCGTATTTGTTGGGATCGACGCTGCGATTCCACTCGTAGACCCGGTGGAGCGTCGAGAACGTGCCGAAGCAACCGCTCGCGCCGAGCGAGCAGGCGAGCGTGAGCGCGATCACACGGGCCGATCGAAAGCTGCTGGGTTTCTTCATGGCCCGGCAACCTAGCCGGGGATCGGGAAGCGGTAAAGGCGCGCGGCGTTCTCGAACAGGATCTTTCGCTGACTCTCTGGTGAGATCAGCGCGAGCTGCGGGCGCAGGATCTCGCGCGAGTCGGGCCAGGTGCCGTCGGGGTGCGGGAAGTCGGAGCCCCACATCACGGTGTCTGCGCCGATGCGGTCGAGATTCTCGAGACCCGTCCGGTCGATCTGGAAGGTCGCGAACATCTGACCGCGCCAGTACTCGGACGGCGGCCGCGGAATGAGGTCGCGGAACTGGTCCTCCCACTCGTAGTCGAAGCGCTCGAGCGCGTAGGGCAGCCAGCCGATCCCGGCCTCGCCAATCACCAGCTTCATGCGCGGATGCCGCTCCAGCGCGCCGCCGAAGATCACGGCCGCGCAGATCGCCATCATCGGCAGCTGGAACGCGCTGATGTGCGTCGCCAGCCAGGGCCGGTAGTGCGCCGGGTCGTTCATGAAGCGCGTGTCGGCGCGCGGGCCGATGGTGTGGATGTGCACCGGCAGCCCGGTGTCGTCGGAGGCGCGCCAGATCGGCTCCCACGACGGATGCCACAGCGGCAGCATGTCGTGCGACATGCCGAGCTCGACGCCGGCGAGGCCGAGCGTGGCGCAGCGCACGAGCTCTCCTGCCGCCCGCTCCGGCTGCGCCGACGAGAGACAGCCGATGCCGGCGAACCGGCCCGGCGCCTTGCGGCAGAACTCCGCCAGCCAGCCGTTGTAGATGTGAGTCACCCAGTCGGTGATCTCGGGGTCCTCGAGCCGGCTCGCGGCACCGAGGATCCCGTACAGCACCTCGCCGACCACGCCGTCGGTCTCCTGGTCGCGCACGCGCAGCTCCGGGATCGCGGGACGCATCACGCCGCGCGACTGGTCGCGGTAGAGACCGTGCTCCGCCATGCGGTCCGAACGGTGGATCTCGCCCGGCACGTACGGGCGCCCGGCCGAGCCCATGCCGCCCACCAACCCGAGCGACACGCCCTTCTCCGACATCCACACCCGGCCGCGCGGCGAGTCGACCACGCGGGGCACGCGCTCGCGCAGCGCGGCGGGCGCGTTGTCGCGCCACAGCGTCTCGGGCATCAGCGGGAAGTCGATGTGGCCGTCGGCCGAGAGGATCGGAGTCTCCATCGCGCGCGCCTCCACGCCCATGATACGCCCGCGGAACGCGTGATAGCATCGAGCGTGGCCGTGCCCGACTTCGCGCGCCTGGCGGAGCGACTCGCCGACGGCGAGCTGGCGCTCGCGGCCCGCTTCTGGGACGGTGCGCTGCACTTCGACGTCGGTGGCGCGCGCACGGCCCTGCACTTCGCCCCGGGGAAGCCGCCGCGGCTCGAGCTCGCCCCCGCCGCTCCGGGGCCGCGCGACGTCTCGATCTCGGCGGCGCGCGGCGAGTGGCAGCGGCTGCTGGCCGCGCTGCCGGCGCCGTTCTACCAGGACGTGTACGGGGCGGCCCTACACCACCCGGTGTCGATCGGCGGGGACGTCGAGACGCTCTACGCCTACTACCCCGCGATCCGGCGCGTGATCGAGCTGCTGCGGGAGCCAGGCGCGTGAGCCCGCGCTTCGCGCGGAGCGTCGGGCGCTACCTGCAGCTGGAGGTCGCGGGCGTCGAGTACCGGCTCTACTTCGAGGAGGCGGGATCCGGCGTGCCGCTGCTGTTGCAGCACACCGCCGGCTCCGACGCGCGCCAGTGGCGCCACCTGCTCGAAGACCCCTGGATCACCGAGCGCTTCCGCGTGCTGGCCTGGGATCTGCCCTACCACGGCAAGTCGCTGCCGCCCGCGAGCGAGCGCTGGTGGGAGCGCCCGTATCGGCTGACGCTCGCCTTCTTCCTCGAGTTCATCGCGCGCTTCGCAGCCGAGCTCGGGCTCGAGCGCCCGGTCTTCATGGGCTGCTCGATGGGCGGCCACGTGGCCGTCGACCTGGCGCGCTTCCGGTCCGGGCTGTGTCGCGCGGTGATCGGCGTCGAGGCCGCGTCGCGCACCCAGGCGAGCGGCCTCGAGTGGCTCGACCACCCGCGCGTCGGAAACGAGATGAAGGCGGCGCTGATGGTCGGGCTGACCAGCCCCACGAGCCCGGAGGCCGCGCGACGCGAGGTCGGCTGGGCCTACGCGCAGGGAGCGCCTTCCGTGTTCCGCGGTGACCTCGCGTTCTACGCCGAGGAGCACGACCTCGACGGCGAGGCCGAGCGCATCGACACCCGACGCACTTCGGTGACGGTCATGTCGGGGGAGTACGACTGGAGCGCCACGCCCGCGCTCTCGCGCGCGCTCGCCGACGCCATCCCCGGTGCCGAGTTCGTGCCGCTGCCCGGCCTGGGCCACTTCCCGATGGCCGAGAATCCCGTCGCGTTCCGCGCGGCCCTCCTGCCCGTGCTAGAGAAGATCCTGGCGCGCGGCTGACTCAGGGCGGCTGGGCGCCCGGAGTCGTCAGCTCGAACGCGCCCGCGTCGCAGAAGGGCGGCGTCTGCGATCCCACGTCGTTGGGGTCGGTTCCGCGCCCGGGCCAGTCGAAGCGCTCGATGTCGCGCGCGTCGAGCGGAGTGCACGGCGTCTGCACGCCCGCGAAGTCGAGCGCGGGGCTGTCGGTCATCAGCTTCTGCGTGGGCGGAAGCCCGGAGGTGACCGACGGGTTGTTGCTCAAGAGGCCGCCGAGCAAGGGATTCGTGCCGATCATGTCGTGCGCGCCGGGGACCTTGATGCAGCTGTCGCCGCGGTCGATGTTGCCGCCGCCAGAGGTGATCGTCTCGGGCGCGTTCGGGTCGCAGGCGAGCTTCTGCGTGTCGCCCAGGATCGAGTTCGAGACGGTGACGTCGGCGCCACCCGAGAGCGTCGAGCCGGCCTTCGCGCGGTTGGTGCTGAACGTGCAGTTGTTCAGCGTGGCCTGGTTCTCCGCACCGAGGTCGAGCGCGCCGCCCGCGAGCCTGGCGCTGTTACCGGTCAGCGTGCCATTGGTGAGCGTGAAGGTGGGCTGCGCGCTCTCGATCGCCGGCAGCGAGACCGCACCGCCGTTCCGGCCCGCGGAGTTGAGCGAGATCGTCGAATTCTCGAGATCCAGCACCGCGCCGTTCGGGGCGGCGATCCCACCGCCGTCGCGCTTGCTCTTGCCGCGCGCGACGATGCTGCAGGTGAGCTTCGCGCTGCCGCCGGACTGGAAGATCGCGCCGCCGTCGGTGGTCGCGCCGCAGTTCAGGAACGCCGTGTTGTTGGCGCGCAGGGTGCCGAAGTCTCTCAGGCAGCCGCCGGCGCCGATCTGAGGTGTGTTCGGGTCGGGTGCGGGCGGAGCCTGGCCGCCGGTGAGGGTGAGATCGAAGAGCTCGAGGTTCGCGCCCGGTCCCACGTCGATCACGCGGTCGCCGAGCCCGCGCGCGTCGATCGTGGTCACGTCGCGGCCGTTGCCGATCAAGCGGAGGTTCGAGCCCGCGGCGATGTCGAGATCGCCGGTGTCGCTGGCGCTCTCGTTCGCGCCCTTGCGGCGGAGGACGACGTGCCGGGCACCGATGAAGATGCGGTCGCCGGTCGCCGGGTGGTTCGGATCATTCGCGTCCTGTAGCGCCTGGTGCCGGTTCGATGCCTGGATCGCGGCGCGCAGCGTGCAGTGGGCGACCGGCGGCGTGAACGAGAGCGACGGATCCGACAGCTCCCGCACCTCGCAGTCGATGCTGTTCGGGTCCTCGTTCGGCAGGTCGTCCGAGCGGTCGACCGAGTACGAGAAGGATTTGTCGAGCGACCCCATGTCAGGAGCGATCGCGGGAGGGAAGTTCGGCTCGTTGGGGCTGTCGTCGCAGACCACGTCGCGCGTGAGCGAATACTCCGTCGCGAAGCTGTTGTTGTGCCCGGTGACCTGCTTGTCGTCAGCCGAGACGAACGCCAGGCTCGTGCCGGCGGCCACCTTCACGAACTGGTTGAAGGCGAAGTTCGGATCGAGCGGCGTCGCGATCCCGCGCAGCACGAAGTTGATCTTGTTCGGGTCGGTGTCGCCAGGAACGTCGGTCACGACCTTGCCGGTGAAGCGTACGCCGGTGCGGCCAGTGGTGATCGTTTGCATCGTGGGCGCCGAGATCTCGATCACGAAGTGCGCGACGATGTCGAGGTTCTGGGTGACGGTGGCCGCGTCGTCCGTCACCACGGCGGAGAGCGTCTGCGGGCCGAGCACGATCGGCACGGCGAGCGCGCTGAACGTGAACTTGCCCGCCGTGTTCGGATCGGCGGTCACCGTCGCCGACACCCCGTCCACGCTCGCGGTCGGTGTGCCCGTCGCGTTGGTGATGGTGCCCGTGACGGCCGCGCTCGTCACCGTATCGGGGTGGTTCGGGTCGGGCTGTGTGAATACGACGGTCGGGTCGGCGAAAGCGAGCGAAGGCGCGCACAGCAGCAGCAGCGCGCAGAGAGACCAGCGCATTTTCGGGGGGCTCCTCTTGGGCGGGCGAGATCCTACGCTTTCTCGCGCCGAACGCGAACTGCGGAAGACCTGCCGGGGAGCTGCCGCCCTAGCTGCGCGCGCGCAACAGGTCGCGGATCTCCGTGAGCAGCCGTTCCTGCGCCGGAGGCGCGGCCGCGGCCTTCGGCTTCTGCAGCGCGGTCACCGCGCGCACCAGCAAGAACACGCAGGCGGCGATGATCACGAAGTCGATCACCGACTGGACGAACGAGCCGTACTTCAACACGGCGCCGCCGATCGTCACTGAGAGGCCCGAGAAGTTGACGCCACCCATCAGCACCCCGATCGCCGGCATCAGGATGTCGCCCACCAGAGACGAGACGATCTTCCCGAAAGCGGCGCCGATGATCACGCCGACCGCGAGGTCCATCACGTTGCCCCGGTTGATGAAGTCCCGGAAGTCAGTCAACAGGCTCATGCGGCAACCTCCTTCGATGGGGCCCGATCATCTCACGTTGCCTCGCGCTGCCGCGAGGCAGTAGGCTGGTCGCTACACCGCCATGAAGCTCGCCGCCTTCGCCAAGGAAGCGCGCAGGTTCGCGCTGCGTCACCGAGTCACGGACGGGGACAAGTTCCGCCTGAAGGACCACGACCCGGGCGACACTGGCTCGCTCAAGCGCGAAGACAAGCCAGAGGCCAAACGCGTGCAGGCGCAGGGAGTGGAGGCGCTCGCCCAGCTGCAGGACCGGCTCTACGCGCAGGATCGCTGGGCACTGCTCTTGATCTTCCAGGCGATGGACGCCGCGGGCAAGGACGGCGTGATCAAGCACGTGATGTCCGGGGTGAACCCGCAGGGCTGCCAGGTCGTGTCGTTCAAGCAGCCCAGCGCGGAAGAGCTCGACCACGACTACCTGTGGCGCAGCATGATCCGCCTGCCGGAGCGCGGCCGCATCGGCATCTTCAACCGCTCGTACTACGAAGAGGTGCTGGTGGTGCGGGTGCATCCGGAGCTGCTGGCCCGGCAGAAGCTGCCGCTCGAGCTGGTGGGCAAGAGCATCTGGGAGGACCGCTTCCGCGACATCCGCGCGTTCGAGCGCTACCTCGGCGCGAACGGCGTGGTGGTGCGGAAGTTCTTCCTGAACGTCTCGCGCGACGAGCAGAAGAAGCGCTTCCTGGAGCGTATCCAGGACCCGGAGAAGAACTGGAAGTTCTCCGCGGCCGACATGCAGGAGCGCCACTACTGGAAGGACTACATGCGCGCGTACGAGGACTTGATCTGCAACACCGCGACCGAGGACGCGCCCTGGTACGTCGTGCCCGCCGACCAGAAGTGGTACACGCGGCTCGTGGTCGCCGCCGCGGTGATCGAGACGCTCGACTCGCTCGAGCTGCGCTACCCGAAGGTCTCTAAGAAGGAGCGCGCGGAGCTGGCCGAGGCCGGGCGCGCGCTCGAGGACGAGGGCTAGCGCCGCGCGCGCCAGCGCGCGATGACGTCAGGGTAGCGGCCGCGCGTCTCGGCCACGCGCCGGCGCAGCCCGACCAGCGTGTCGACGGGCGACTGCCGCACGGTTTCGGACAGGAACGTCGCGGGCAGCACACCGCCCGGGTCGGCGGCCACCGTGTAGGTCACGCGCGAGCGCTCGGGCCCGAGCGCGACCAGGTCGAACTCGCCCTCGAGCAGCGGCATGCGCACCAGGCCCGACACGGGCGGTGCGGCGGCGTTCGACTCGCTGCTGAAGCGGACCGCGAGCTCGCGCCCCGGCTCGACCACGCGCGCGACGCTGCGGAACACCACGTCGCGGTCGGTCGCGGGCCAGTGCGCCTTGATCCGATGATGGATCACCTGCACCGCGTCGCCATCGGACTCGAGCAGCGAGCTCTCGGCGCACTGCCACATCCAGGTCGTCTGGGCGGGGACGTCGGTGATCACCGCGAGGATCTGATAGGGATCCGCGTCGATCACCTCCTCGCCCTGGAAGTCCGGGAGGGAACGCCCGGGGACGTCGCGCTCGCGGACCTCGACGCCGTCGTCGTGGAGCACCGGGTGCCAGTCGTCGCCCGCTGCGCGCGCAGGGGTCGCTGCAGCCGAGAGCCAGGCCAGCGCGAGCCAGAGGCCCGCGCTACGCCGGCTTCTCGAAGCGGAACGCGACATAGCGCGAAGCGCGCCGCACGCGGTCGTGCGCGCGCATCAGCTGGACCAGGAAGGCCCACTCCTCGGGGCGGATGCGCCGCAGGCCCGGGCGAAGGCGGCCCAGCAGCCAGCGCAGCGGCGGGATCGAGCCCGAGCGCGCGAGCGCCGTCGCCACGCGCTGGAAGGTGTCGGTCACCGGTCCCGTCCAGTCGCAGAAGGCCGCCTCGCGGAAGCCGAGCGCGCACGCGCTAGCGCGGTAGCGGTCGAGCGGCTCGAACTCCGTGAAGCGCCAGGTGTCCCGCACGTGGCGGTCGCGGTCGAGCGCCTCGATGCGCTCCGGCGCGCCGTCGCGCCAGGCGAAGTCGACCAGCACCAGCCGCCCGCCCGCGCGCAAGAGCCGCCAGCTCTCCTCGAGGAAGGCGCGGCGTCCCTTCTCGCCGAAGTGGAACGCCGCCTCGAGGCAGAGCACGCCGTCGAAGGAGCCGTCGCCGAGCTCGATCCCGGCGGCGCGCTCGGGCAGCCGCGTGACGTCGGCCGCCGCAAAGCGGACCCGCGCATGCGCCGCGAAGCGCTCGGCCGCCTCCGCGGCGTTCTCGGGCAGGAGGTCGAGGCCCAGCACGTCCGCGCCGCGAGCCGCGATGCGCGCCGTCGTGCCGCCGCGCCCGCAGCCCGCGTCGAGCACGCGCTCGCCCGGGCGCGGTGCGAGCAGGTCGAGGGCGCGCTCCACCAGCCGGCGCTGGAACGGAGCCATCCCGAACGCGAGCTGGGGCAGCGCCCAGAGCGGGTAGTAGCCCAGGTTCACCAGCTCCCCCCAGCCCCACGCTTCCAGCGCGCGGAAGGCGACGCTGGAGCCGTCGTAGGCCGGGCGGATCGCGTCCTCTTCACTCACCGCGCGCAGCATACGCGAGTTGGCGCCCGGGCCCTGCATTCGCCATAAGACGTCTCGGGAGGCTCGAACCATGCGAAGACTCGCCCTCGCGCTCACCGTCGCCGCTCTCGCGCTCGCCGGCACCGGCTGCCCCGACAAGGGTCCGGCCGAGAAGGCGGGACAGAAGATCGACGAGGCCGTCGACAAGCTCCAGCACCCCAACGAGGGCCCGATGGAGAAGGCGGGCCGCAAGATGGACGAGGCCTACGACAAGGCCAAGCACGACGTGACAGGCGACCAGAAGTAGCGCTAGGCCGCGTCGCTCGACTGCTGGCGCTCGAGCAGCGCCGCCGCGATCTGCTCCGGCCGCGGCTGCACCAGGTTCTGGAAGCGCACCACCAGCGCCGGCAGCATGAACACGTCGGTGACGAGGCAGAGCGTCATCGTGATTGCGGTCAGGTAGCCGAACTGCTGCAGCGTCGCGAAGCTCGAGAAGATCATCACCAGGAAGCCGGTGATCTCCATGGTCGAGGTCACGACCATCGCCCGGCAGACGTCCATGGTGCACGCCACCACGCCCTTCTCGGCCGGGACGCCTTCGGCGCGGCGGTGGCGGAACGCCTGCAGGTAGTGCGAGGTGTCGTCGACGGTGATCCCGAGCGCGACCGAGCCGATCAGGCTGATCGGGATCGAGAGCGGCGCCACGCCCGCGCCCAGCGCCCCGTAGAACAGGAAGACGGGCAGCACGTTGGTCGGCATCGCCAGGACGCCCAGACCGACGCTGCGGAACACCAGGATCACGATCACCAGGCACAGGACGATGGTGAGCGTGAGCTGCGCGACCTGGTTGCCGGCGATGCCGTCGGCGCCGCGGTTGATGCGGATCGAGTTCCCGGTGACGTCGGCGTGCACGCCGTCGGGCAGCTTCTCCTTGTCGATCTCGGCGTGGATCGCGTCCTCGAGGTCGCGCAGCGCCGCCGAGCCCAGGCGGTCGCTGCGCACCAAAATGTTCGCGCTCGAATGGTTCGAGGTCGCGAACGCGCGCAGCTTCTCCTTGGGGATCATGAACATCAGCTGGGCGACCTCGCCGCGCGAGTCGGGGATGCGGTACTGCGCCGGGTCACCCTCCTCGAGCGCCTGCTTGGCGACCTTCACGAGGTCAGCGGCGGAGACCACGGCGGTCACCCCGGGGAGCTTCGCGATGTGGTCCTCGATCCGCTCCACCGTGCGCAGCGTCTCCGGGTCGCGGAAGGTGCCCTCCTTGTCGCTGTCGAGCACCACGTAGAGCGGCACCGCGCCGGTGAGCAGCCGGTTCACCGCCTCGAAGTCCTGGCGCACGTCGGAGCTCTTGCGGAAGAAGGTGATGAAGTCGGTGTCGGTGACGATGAACGGCATCAGCACGCAGGAGCCCACGCCGAAGGCGCCCCAGCTCAACAGCACCAGGTTGCGGTGCCGGATCTGCCAGTGCGCGAGCTTCTCGAGGTTGCGCTCGACGTAGTGCTGGAACGCCTCGGCGAGCCGCGTCTGCGGCGAGAACAAAGGCTTCCCGCTGTCGGCGTGGAGCGGCAGGAGCGACAGCAGCGCGGGCAGCCCGGTCAGCACGACCACCGTGATCGCCCCGACGCCGAAGATGCAGTAGAGCCCGAGCTGATTGGTCGCCGGGATCTCGTTGATCAAGAGGGCCCCGAAGCCGACGGCGGTGGTGAGGCCGGCGATCAGCACCACCTCGGCGGTGTAGTTCAGCGTGCGCAGTCCGGCCTCGCGCCCCGTCTTGCTCTTCTCGGCGAACTCCTGGTAGCAGGCGTAGCTGTGCACGCCGGTCACGCCGCCGATGGTGATCAGCGCGGGCCCCATCACCAGCGTGATCAGGTTCATGTTGCCGCCCATCACCGCCATCGCGCCGTAGCACCAGAACACGCACATCAGGTTGAACAGGAGCGGCACCAGCGTGCCGCGCACCGAGCCCGTCATCAGCCAGAGCGCGGCGACGGAGACCACCACCGCGATCGGCACCAGCCGCGACAGGTCGTGCACCAGGAGCACGTGGGCCTGCGCGCGCACGTGGGGCCGGCCGGTCACGTGGAAGCGGATCCCGGGCCGGCTGAACTGGCGCAGGATGTCGGCGATGCGGTCGTCGAGGTCGAGCTTCACGAACTCGTCGTCGGAGAGTGCGCGGAAGGTGACGTTGATCGCCGCGGCGCGCGCGTCGCGGCCGAGGATGGTGCGGGGATAGAGCGGGTCGGCCAGCGCGCGGGCGCGCAGCTCCGCGATGGCGGCCGGGTCGCTGGGGATGTCGTCGATGAAGGGCCCCATCTCGACCACCTGGCGCTCGGCGTTCCAGCGGTAGGCGTACACGTTGGTGAGGCACTCGGTGCCGCGCACGCCCGGCAGCTTGCGGATCTCGTCGCTGACACCGCGCAGTGTCGTCAGGTTGTCGTGGGTGAAGACGTCGTCCGCCTCCATCGCGATCACGTAGATGTCGTCGTCGCCGAAGTCCAGGATCGCGCGCTGGTAGACCGGCTCGCCCGGGTCGTCCTCGACGAGCAGCGGCTCGCTCGAGGCGTCGATGCCGATGCGGAAGCCGAACGGGTGGAGGCGGAACATGGCCGCGGCGAAGGCCAGCGTGATCAGCGCCAGGATCCCGAGCACGGTCCAGGGCCGGTCCACGATCCAGTGCGGCCGGCGCAGTGCGACCCACGCACCGGCTCCCAGCACCGCG
>Ga0318551_10000075_pt1 | contig 25907 bp, 24 predicted proteins | sample GRESIP082b2f19_FD_203511 | JGI IMG/M metagenome (GOLD analysis project Ga0318551, IMG submission 203511) | Tropical soil microbial communities from Luquillo Experimental Forest, Puerto Rico - GRE.SIPMG.082b2f19 | ecosystem: Environmental > Terrestrial > Soil > Tropical forest > Bulk soil...
GTTATCAACGGGGGACCTGCCGACCCGCGGGCGCGCATCGCACCTGCGGGCGAGCCGGAATGAATGCGAGGGGTGCATGGAGATCGTGTCCCGCGCCGGAGCCATCCTGGGCGCCGTGGGCTGGCCTGACCGGCCGGTGGAGGCGGCGGATGCACGGCCATGACCTGGCCGGGGAACTCAGCGAGTTCCTCGCCGCCTGGGAAGCGGAGCTGATCGCGTTCCGCCGGGATCTGCACGCCCATCCGGAGCTGGGCTACTACGAGCACCGGACGACCAGCCGGGTGATGCAGCAGCTGGCCGCCGCCGGGCTGCATCCAGTGACGCTGCCCAAGGGGACCGGCCTGATCGTGGACATCGGCCACGGATCGCCGGATGCGCCGATGGTGGCGCTGCGCGCGGACATGGACGCGCTGCCGGTCACCGACGAGAAGAACGTCTCCTACCGGTCCACCGTGCCCAACGTCTGCCATGCCTGCGGCCACGACGTGCACACCACCATGCTGCTCGGGGCCGGGCTGTTCCTGGCCCACCGGGCGGCAGAGGGCGGGCTGCCCGGCCGGGTGCGGCTCATCTTCCAGCCAGCCGAGGAGATCGGCCGGGGCGCGCTGGATGTGCTGGCCTTCGGCGGGGTGACCGCCATCGACCGCGTCTTCGCCGTGCACTGCGACCCGCGGCTGGAAGTGGGCAAGGTCGGGGTGCGTACCGGCCCCATCACCTCGGCCTGTGACCGGATCGTGGTGCGGGTGTCCGGGCCGGGCGGGCACACCGCGCGCCCGCATCTGACCGCGGACCTGGTCTACGCGCTCGGCAAGATCGTCACCGAACTGCCGGCCGGGCTGTCCCGCCGGGTCGATCCCCGGTCCAGCCTGAGCCTGGTCTGGGGACGGGTGAACGCAGGTTCCGGGCCGAACGCCATCCCGGACGAGGGCATGGCAGAGGGCACCGTCCGCTGCCTGGACGACGCGGCCTGGCATACCGCCCCCGACCTGGTCAAGGCCCTGCTGGAATCGGTGGCCAGCGCCTATGGGGTGGTCGCCAGGCTGGATTACGAGCGCATGGTCCCGCCCACGGTGAACGATGGCGCCAGCGTGGCGATACTGTCCGGGGCGGCCGAGCGGGTGCTCGGCCCTGACTCGGTCCGGCCGACGCCGCAGAGCCTGGGCGCCGAGGACTTCGCCTGGTACCTGGAGTCGGTGCCCGGGGCGCTGGCACGGCTGGGCACCCGCAGCCCGGGTTCGGTGGACGATGACATCGACATCCACCAGGCGACCTTCGACGTCGATGAGCGGGCGATCGCGGCCGGGGTGCGGCTGATGGCAGCGACCGCGCTGGCGGCGCTGCACGATGGCGGCGCGCACGAATCGGTGCCGCACCCGGCGCGGGTCTGATCAGGCCGGAATATGCTCGGGGGGTGGCCGCTGTCAAGCCCGCCTCCGGCCGGGATGTGTACCGGTCCCCGGGCGGAGTCGTCCTCTGGTGGGCCTGGGTGGTTCTCGCCACCGTGGTACTGGCCGATGTGGCGGTGCAGGGCCGGGATCACCTGAGCCTGGTCGCCGCGGCCCTGACCCTCGCCATCACCGGCATCGTCTATGCCTGCGCGCTGTGGCCGCGAGTGGTTGCCGACGCCGATGGCATCACCGTGCTCAACCCGGTCCGCGAGTACCGGGTGCCATGGGGTGCGGTGGACCGGGTGGACATTCACGGCCCGCTGCGGGTGCACTGCCAGATGCCCGAGGGTGCCGCCAAGGGCCGGGTCATCTCCAGCTGGGCGCTGCAGACCTCGCCCCGGGCGGTCATGCGGGGGCAGGCCAGGGCCCGGCGGGCGGTGCGGCGAGGTGCACCCGCGTCCGGCTATGGCCACTATCCCCGCGAGGTCCAGGACGTACTGGCGCGCACCACCGGTGAGCAGGCCGTGCACTTTCTCGCCGAGCGGGCACAGCGGGAGCAGGCGGCCGGCGCGGCGGGCGGCCCGCCGCGGGTCCAGTGGGCCTGGCCCGCGATCGCTGCGATGGCCGTGCCCACCGCGCTGCTGCTCGCCGTGGTGCTGATCTGACTCGCTGAGCGCCCGGGCCGGTCAGCCACCAATGGACGCGCAGGGCCGGGCCCGGATGGCAGCAATGTAGTCGGCGGGTGCGCCGGCCTTCTCCGCCGCGTCGGCGAGGATGCCCAGGCTGCGCGCGGACGGCAGCCCGCCCTCGTAGGCGTTCAGCACATACAGCCAAGCCACCACGTCACCGTCCAGCGTCTGCACCCGGACCCGCAGCTTGCGGTAGTAATCCAGGGTCGCGCCATCCCAGCGGTCCAGTGCCCGCTCGTCGTAGTCCGAGACTTCGTACAGCACGACGAACACCCGCTCGCCCGCGTCCTCCACCACCGTGGCGTGCGCGCCTTCCCAGGTGAGGTCCGCGCCGCCGAACGTCAGCCGCCAGCCCTCCAGCCAGCCGGTGCCTTGCTGCGGGGAATGCGGGCAGCGCTGGGCCATCTGGTCTGGATCCATGTTGCTGCCGTATGCCGCATACAACGCCACAGTGCAGGGTACCGCGCCCGGAAACGTGTTTACCTGCGGTTTCTCGCCATGGCTTGCGGCGAGAGCGGGCTAGTGGTGCGGGGTCTCCTCAGGCATCTCATACCAGCGGACCCGTTCACCCACCCTCGCCCTGGCCTTCCAGCGCAAGCTCTTGGGGGTGGTCTCAGCCGCCTCATTCAGCTCGCGGAGCTGCTCCACCGGGTCGTATTTCCCGCCCGCCGGAACCAGTCCCTGGCCGTCACCGCCGGCCAGTGCGATGATCCGCTCCAGATTGAGGGTGATGGTCCGCCACCACCCCCAGTCGTTCCCGACCAGCGGGCGGATTCGTGCCAGCCCGATCGTGCCCGGCTCGTCTCCGTCCCGCACCGGATAGGCCGAGCAGAGGTACAGCACGTCCTGGGCGTCCTTCTCGTTCAGCTCGACAATCTGCAGTTTGGTGAGCAGGAGATCGGACAGGTCGAGGGTCACCGGCATCCGGCCGAGCCGGTCCTTGAACTCGACGGTATGGCACATATGCAACCGGTCGACCAGCACGTCCAGGGACCGGCCGGTCTCTGCCGACTGGAAGTACATCTGCTTGTGGCCGTAGAGCGCGTTGAACGTCTTGTCGGCGACATAGCCGCGCCCGGTCAGGAAGCTGGTCAGCTGCTTGCGGTCGCTTGACTGCGTAGCCAGGTCGAGATCCTGGCGGTCGCCCCCCCGCGGCGGGAACTCGGGCGTCAGGTACTGGATCGCCAGACCGCCGGCCAGCCGGACGGTTATCCGCTCATCTGCGGCAGCGGTGCAGATCCGGGTGGCCTCTTCGAGCGCGGTCAGGCCGTCGCCGGTCACGCTCAGCCCTCCACCCGGAACGAGCGTTCAACACCGTCGCTGTTCACATCGATCAGGTATCCGCGGACCACGCCCGAGCCCGCTTCGCTGCCCGGGTTGACGCAGAGCGTCGGCCCGATCAGCTTCTCCCCGCCGGATTCGTGGATGTGGCCGTGCAGGCTGAGCAGCGGCCGGACCTGCTGGACGGCCTCCAGCACGCCCGTTGAGCCGACCGGGCCGCGCATCAGGTCCCCGGCCGAGGCCTGGAGCCGCAGGTTGGCGTCCAGAACCGGCGCAGTGTCCAGGCCCGACCCATACGGTGGGCAGTGGATCAGGAAGATCGTTCGTTTCGGATCTTTGGCCTGGTCGGCGAGCGAGTAGATCTCCTCGCGGAACGCATCCTCGGAAACCTCACGCGGGGTGAGCCACGGCGTTGGGCTGGACTTCCCCAGCCCGATGACCTGCAGGTCTCCCGGTATGTCCACGACCCGGCCGTCGGCGTTGATGCAGTACTGGCTGGCCGCTAGCGGTCCGTCGATGTCGTACGGGTCGTCGTTACCCGGGATCAGCACGAGCGGAACCCCGGTGCCGTCGAGCCGCTCGGCCGCCAGGTCGAGCCACTGGCCGACCCGGGTCTGGATTTCCCTGCTGAACAGCGCGTCGAGCTTGGCCTGGTCGCCGCCCAGGGCATCCACCTCTTCCTTGGTGGTCCGGAAGGCGTAGTAACCGAGGCTGGCGACGTCGCGCTCCAGGGCCGCGAGCTCGTTCTCGGTCCTGGCCACCCGGCGCTGCCCCAGCAGGGTCGCCTCATAGCGATCGCCGACCGCGACGATCGGGACCATCGCCTTCCCGGTAAGGTCACCCGCGTAAAGGACCGCGTCCGCCTTGTAGACGTTCAGCCGGATGGCGTTGAGCAGCTTCCGCCACGCTGGGTCGGAGGCATGGAAGTCGGACACGACGTAGAGCCGGGTGCCACGGCGCTTCGACGCCCGTTTCAGCGGCATAGGCCCAGCCTACGGGTTACCGGAACGGTCCATGCCAGCTGACCGGCTGGCCGACTGGCTAATCAGGTGGGAGTTCCTTGTACAGCAGCGACATCTCGACCCCGGAGACGCGGTTCTTGATGGCAACGATGATGTAGATGATCACGGCGACCACGTACAGGGCGATGGTCAGCGTGATCCCGGTGTTATTGAAGTAGGACAGGGCCCCGCCCTTACCGGCCTGGAGGGATGAGCTGACCGCACTGGAAATCGGCTTGATGCCCGCGAACCAGTACGTGAAGACGGCAAAGGCCAGCCAGATCAGCCCGAACGCCCACAGGGCGTTCCGCCACGGTGCGTTGCGGATCAGGTCGGGCCGGGAGAACCGGGAAATGATCCCGTTCACTCCCGGCAGGACCCAGCTGAACAGCGCCATCAGGATGCTGAACCAGACGGTGGACGCCAGGTTCAGCTTCCCGCTGGGCGGTGCGATGGAGTGCGGCAGCAGCGCGAAGTTCTGCAGGATCGCGAGCACCACGCAGAAGCCAACGGCAGTGAGGATCGCGTTCAGCGGGGCGCGCAGCCGCTCGTTGACCTCACCGAACCACTTCGGCACCTGCCGGTCCAGGCTCCAGGCCAGCGAGATCCGGCTGATCAGGCTGATATAGACCGGGCACAGCAGGAGCGGCCAGAGCGTGGCGGCGACGCTGACGAACAGCCAGATCGGCCACAGCCCGGGGCGGGCAATGGCCGAGGCGAGGGGCAGCGCGGTCGCCTGCCCGAGTGGCGTGGCCTTCCCGGACCAGTAGTTGATGCCCCAGCCCAGCATGTTCGTCGTGCCCAGCCGGTTGCCGAGGGTGTCAACGTAGAACGAGTTCATCACCACGGCGAAGAACAGCGCCCCCAGCACGCCGACCAGGATGCCGCGCTTGATGTTCCCCCTGACCTCACCGGCGATATAGGCGGAGTACTGGAACCCGATGTACTGGAAGAGGATCACGCTCATGATGAACGGCAGCACGGTTGTGCTCCAGCTGAAGCCGTGCCCCAGGACGCCCCCGGTGACCGCGGCCTTCTGCAGCGCCGCCGCGGTGAAGCCGGTGTACCGGGGCAGGTTGGCCTCGAAGCTGGCCCGGTGGACGAACAGCAGCCCGGCAACCCACATGACGACCCACGACAGCAGGCCGAACGCCCCGAGGCCGGTGACAATGCGGTGGAACCTGCGGGTCGGCTGGATCACCACCAGCAGGATCAGGGCGATCACCACCAGCGCGGCGATCATCCCGGGCCAGCCGGTGACGGACCCGCCCGAGGTAAACCAGCCGTTCGCCCGCTTGAAAAAGCCGACCCCGGTGCCGATCCCGATGATGTCACCGCTGATCTGGGTGTTATGCAGCACGATCGGGATCTCGAAGGCGATGACCGCCAGCGAGGCAAAGACCAGCGTGAATGACTCGACCCACGCGAGGAAGGGCCCCACCCCGGGGATCAGCCGGCTGGTGAAGACGTAGTCGCCTCCGGACCGGGGCATCACGGTCGCGAGCGAGGCGAAGATGAGGCCAAGGAAGATACAGCAGATTCCGACCAGGATGGCCGTCCAGCCGTAGCTGGTGAGCCCGAACTTCTTCCCGATCGGCACGAAGGCAAGGGTGTAGAACACCGGTGCCCAGGCCACCGTGATACCGATGAACGCGGCAGTGTTGTAGAAAAGGGCGTTCCGGACACTGACCTCGCGGACCAGCCCGGACGATTGCCGAACGAACAAAGCCCGGCCGCCGGTGGGAGCAGTCGTACCCGCCATCCCAGCCTCCCTGGTGAGATAGGCCGCGCTGACTGTTCTGTAAGGTGCGTACGAATCGTAACGCCGCGCCGGGCATCCACCCAGGCCCAAAACGGGGATGCCGCGCCGGCCTGCCGCCCGCCAGCGGTTTGCGTGTACCGTGCCCAGGATGCGAGTCGTCTACGACCCCAGCCATGTCCTGCACGACCCGGTGACAGAGGTCCAGTGCGGCGTGGCGATGCCCATGTACGAGGTGCCTGCCCGGGTCGAGTCCATCCGGGAAGCACTGCTGGCCGACGACGCGTTCAGTTTCGCCGACCCGGCTGCGCATGGCCTGGGGCCGGTGACCGCCGTCCACCACGAGGGCCTGGTGAGCTTTCTTGCCGATGCCTGGGGCCTTTGGCGGGCGCAGGGGGGCGGAAGCTCGCTGCCGTCCCAGTTCATGCCCGACACGGTCCTGCATCCGGCCCTGCGGGAGGGCATGGGCGAGGCCCCTGAGCCGTCGGGCGCGGTTGGGCGCATCGGCTACTGGTCCTGGGAGACGATGACCCCGCTGGTGGCAGGCAGCTACCGGGCCGCGCGCGGCGCGGTCGACGTTGCGCTGACCGCCGCCGACCTGCTCCTGGCCGGTGATGACGCCGTCTATGGCCTGGCCCGGCCACCAGGCCACCACTGCCCCAGGTCGGCGTTCGGTGGCTACGGGCTGTTCAACTACTCCGCCGCTGCCAGTGCGTATCTGGCCGACCGGGTCGGCAGAGTCGCGGTGCTCGACGTGGACTACCACCACGGCAACGGCACCCAGCAGATCTTCTACCAGCGGGCTGACGTGCTGTACGTGTCCCTGCACGCCGACCCGGACCGGGCGTTCCCGTACTTCGCCGGCTGGGCCGGCGAACGCGGCGCGGGCGCGGGCGAAGGCTTCACGCTCAACCTGCCGCTGCCGGCCGGGTGCACGGACGAGCGGTACCTCGCTGCGCTGGAGACCGCGCTGGGCCGAATCGCTGAGCACAACGCCGCGGTGCTGGTCGTATCGCTGGGCTTCGACACCTATGCGCTGGACCCGATCGCCGACTTCGCGCTGAGCACCGACGTCTACCACGAGGTCGGCCGGCGGGTTGCGAATCTCGGCCTGCCGACGCTCGTGCTGCAGGAAGGCGGATACTTCGTCCCCCAGCTCGGCGCGAACGCCCGGAGCTGGCTGGGTGGCCTGCTGGGCAGCCCGCCCGGCCTGCGGACGGCTGCTGACTCAGCCTGAGCACGGGGCCGGCCGGGGCGGGGCCAGCCCGGCCCGCCGGGTACGACAGAATCGGACGGCGTGAGGCATTCTCATCCCCAGGTCGTGATCCTCGGCGGGGGTCCCGGCGGCTACGAGGCAGCGCTGGTCGCGGCCCAGCTCGGGGCACAGGTCACGGTGGTGGATTCGGACGGGCTGGGCGGCGCCTGCGTGCTGACCGACTGCGTGCCGTCGAAAACGCTGATTGCCACCGCCGAGACGATGGGCCTGCTGCACGGTGCGGCCGGGCTGGGGATCGCGGTGGCGGACGGCCGGCCGCCGGGCGGTGAGGCCCGGGGGCCGGGGCTGATCCAGGCCGACGCGCCCCGGCTGTACGCCCGGGTGAAGTCGCTGGCGCAGGCGCAGTCGGCGGACGTGGCCGGGCGGCTGGCGGCCGAAGGAGTCGAGGTCATCACCGGCCGCGGCCAGCTGGCGGGGCCGCATGCGGTCGCTGTCGGCGGCCGGGAGATCGGCGCGGACGTGGTGCTGATCGCCACCGGCGGGATGCCCCGGGTGCTGCCGGATGCCGAGCCGGACGGTGAGCGCATCCTGACCTGGCGGCAGCTGTACGACCTGACCGAGGTTCCGTCCGAGCTGATCGTGGTCGGCTCGGGCGTGACCGGCGCCGAGTTCGCCAGTGCCTACCAGGCACTCGGGTCGCAGGTCACCCTGATCTCCTCACGTGACCGGGTGCTGCCCCAGGAGGACGCGGACGCCGCGGTGGTGGTGGAGGACGTGTTCCGGCGCCGCGGCATGGCGGTGCTCGGCCGGTCCCGGGCCGCCTCTGTCCGCCGGGAAGGCAGCGGTGTGCTGGTCACCCTGTCCGACGGGCGCTCGGTGCGGGGAACCCACTGCCTGCTCACCGTGGGCCTGCTGCCCGCCACTAGCGGGCTGGGCCTGGCCAGCGCCGGGGTCGCGCTCGGCGACGGCGGGTTCGTCCAGGTGGACCGGGTGTCCCGGACCTCGGCGCCGGGCGTCTATGCGGCCGGTGACTGCACCGGCGTGCTGATGCTGGCCTCGGTGGCGGCGATGCAGGGGCGGATCGCGATGTGGCACGCCCTGGGTGAGGCCGTGCAGCCACTGCGGCTCGGCCACGTCGCCGCGACCATCTTCACCGAGCCGGAGATCGCCACGGTCGGGGTCAGCCAGGCCTCGGTCGAGGTCGGCCAGGTGGAGGCGGAGGTGGTCAAGCTGCCGCTGGCCACCAACGCGCGGGCGAAGATGCAGGGCTTCCGGGACGGCTTCGTGAAGCTATTCGCCCGTCCCGGCACCGGGACAGTGCTCGGCGGGGTGGTGGTGGCGCCGCGCGCCAGCGAGCTGATCCTGGCCGTGTCGCTGGCGGTGGAGCAACTGGTGACGGTGGACCAGATGGCGCACACGTTCGCCGTCTACCCGTCGCTGTCGGGCAGCCTCACCGAGGCTGCCCGGCAGCTCATGACCAGCGCGGGTTAGCGGGCTGGGCGCTGGCCGTCAGTGGGTGGGGTGGCCCAGGTCGGGATCGCTGGGGACGGGCAGGCCGTGCTGGCGCAGCCGGGCAGCCCGGATGTCGTCCGCGTAGACCGCCACGGTGAGCACGCTGCCCGACAAGATGAGCGCGACCATCATCGCGCTGACCCACGGCGGTGTCGGCAGGAAGATAGCCAGCAGCACCACCAGCACGGCGCAGACCGGGATGATCACCACGAGATGGCGCAGCACAGTGCGCCACCGCCAGCCCGGGTCGGTCAGTTCGTGCCGGACCCAGTGCACGTTGCGCGGCGGCAGCCGGAAGCCGACGGCGAACCGCAGCCAGCCGGCCGGGCCCGGGTCGCCCGGCAGCCGTGTCCGCATGGGTTCAGTCTTTCAGCTCACACAGGGCCTCGCCGGCGCTAACGGTCTGGCCGATCTCCACCGCCAGGCCGGTCACGATCCCGTCCTTGTGCGCGGCCAGCGGCTGTTCCATCTTCATCGCTTCCAGCACCAGCACGGTGTCGCCGGCCGCCACCCGCTGGCCCTCGCTGGCGACGATCTTGACGATGGTGCCCTGCATGGGACTGGTGAGGGTGTCCCCGGTGCCCGTGCCCGGGCCCGGCCGCGATGCACGGCGGGGACGGACTGGCTGGCCCGCGGCCGCCGGGCCGCCGGCGCCGGCCGCTTGGCCCAGCCCGGCGGGCAGGGTCACCTCCAGCCGCTTGCCCTGCACCTCGACCGTGATCCGCTCCCGGGCCGGTGCCGCGCCGGCCGCCGCCAGTGGCCCGTCAAACGGCGGAATCTGCCCGGTGAATTCGGTCTCGATCCACCGGGTGTGCACCGCGAACGGCTCGCTGGTGAACGCCGGGTCGGTCACCACCGCCCGGTGGAAGGGCAGCACGGTGGGCATGCCGCCGACCTCGAACTCGGCCAGCGCCCGCCGGGCGCGGGCCAGTGCCTGCGGCCGGTCCGCACCGGTGACGATCAGCTTGGCCAGCAGCGAGTCGAACGCCTGCGGCACCGTCATGCCCTGCCGGTAGCCCGCGTCGACCCGGACTCCCGGCCCGGACGGCTCGCGCCAGCCGGTGATGGTGCCGGGCGCGGGCAGGAAGCCGCGGCCGGGGTCCTCCGCGTTGACCCGGAACTCGATCGCGTGCCCGCGGGCGGCCGGGTCGGTGTACTGCAGACCCTGGCCGTCGGCGATCCGCAGCATCTCGGTGACCAGGTCAATGCCGGTGACCTCCTCCGACACCGGGTGCTCGACCTGGAGCCTGGTGTTGACCTCAAGGAACGAGATAGACCCGTCCTGGCCGACCAGGAACTCGCAGGTGCCCGCGCCCGCATAGCCGGCCTCCCGGAGGATCGCCCTGGACGACCCGGCCAGCAGCCGCACCTGGTCGCCGGACAGGAATGGGGCCGGTGCCTCCTCGACCAGTTTCTGGTGACGGCGCTGCAGCGAGCAGTCGCGGGTGGACACCACCACCACGTTGCCGTGCGTGTCCGCCAGGCACTGGGTTTCCACGTGCCGCGGCCGCTCCAGGTACCGCTCGACGAAGACCTCGCCGCGGCCGAACGCGGCGATCGCCTCCCGGATCGCCGACTCGTACATCTCGCCGATCTCGGCCGGGGTCCTGGCCACCTTCAGGCCCCGTCCGCCGCCGCCGTACGCGGCCTTGATGGCGACCGGCAGGCCATGCCGGGCGGCGAACGCGTCCACCTCGTCGGCGCTGCTGACCGGGCCATCCGTGCCCGGGGCCAGCGGTGCGCCGACCGCCTGGGCGATCGCCCGGGCGGTCACCTTGTCGCCGAGTGCCTCGATGGCGGCGGGTGGCGGCCCAATCCAGGTCAGCCCGGCGTCGATGACCGCCCGCGCGAACGCCGCGTTTTCGGCCAGGAACCCGTACCCGGGGTGGATCGCGTCCGCGCCGGAGTCCATCGCCCGCTTCAGGATCTGCTCAATGCTCAGGTAGGTGCCGGCCGGGCCCTGCCCTTCCAGCGCGTAGGCCTCGTCCGCCATGGCCGCGGGCAGCCCGTCCAGATCCTGGTCGGCGTAGACGGCGACGCTGGCCAGGCCAGCGTCCCGGCACGCCCGGACGATCCGGACGGCGATCTCGCCCCGGTTCGCGATGAGTACCTTGCGCACCTGCTGACCCCTCCCAACTGGGCAGGAGTCTAAACACTGCGCTGCCGTTCGTCAGGCCGAGGCGGGGGCGCACCGCCGTCAGGAACGGGCCAGGGCCGGCCGGGGGGCGCTCACCCGGCCGCGGCGGTGCCCTCGTGCGCCAGCAGCCACTGCTTGCGGGTCAGGCCGTAGTAGTAGCCGCCGAGCCCGCCGCCGGTGCGGACCACCCGGTGGCATGGCACGACCGGGGCGATCAGGTTGGCTGCGCAGGCCGAGCCGGCCGCCCGGGCGGCACGCGGCATGCCCGCCCGGGCCGCCAGGCTGGCGTAGGTGATGGTGGTTCCGGCTGGCACCGCCCGCAGTTCTGCCCACAGCCGCTCCCGGCCCGCGCTCGCCGGGTGCTCCACCGGCAGCGTGTCCGGTGCGGCCAGGTCGCCGTCGAAGTAGTCGCGCAGCGGCTTGACCAGCCACGGCAGTTCGGCAGCCGTGAGCGGCAGCGTGCGCAGGGCGGGGTGCAGCCGGGCATGCAGTTCGCCCGGGTCGCCGGTGAAGCCGCTCCCCACCAGCGCGGCACCGTGCGCAAGCAGGCTCAGCGGGCCGATCGGCGTGTCCAGGATCGCGGCCGTGATGACGTCGGCTGACATGGTGTTACTCCTGTCCGGTAGGCAAAAGATCAGCTGGCTGGGGGGCGGCCTGGCCGCCGTCTGGACTGGTCCACAGGTACATCGCCGCGTACGCCCGCCACGGCCGCCAGCGGCGGTCGTGCCCCGGCTCGCAGCCCAGCCGGGCCATCGCCCGGCGCAGGCCCAGGTCGGTGCCGGGGAAGGCGTCCGGGTCCGCCGCGGCCCGCAGCAGGATGTACGCGGTCGTCCACGGCCCGATCCCGGGCAGTTCGGCGAGCGCGGCGGCGGCCTCGTCCGGGTCGGTGCCGGGACCGAGGTCCAGCCGCCCGGTCGCGCAGGCGGCGGCCAGTGCGCGCAGCGTCTGCTGGCGGCCGGTGGTAAGGCCAAGGCCGGTCAGGTCGGCCTCCGCGAGGTCGGGCGCCGCCGGGAACAGCGTGGTCAGCGGGCCGGCCGGGGAGAGCGGGTCACCGGCGGCCAGCGGCGTGCCGTACCGGGCGGCGAGCCGCCCGGCCAGTGTGCGCGCCCCGGCGACCGAGACCTGCTGGCCCAGCACCGCCCGCACGGCCAGCTCGAAGCCGTCGTAGGCGCCGGGCACGCGCAGCCCCGGCCGCGCCGCCACCAGCTGTGCCAGCGTCTCGTCGGCGGCCAGCACGGCGGTGATGGCCTGCGGGTCGGCGTCGGCGTCGAGCAGCCGCCGGCAGCGGGAGACGACCTGGCCGACGCCGCGCAGCCCGGCCAGCCTGGCCCGCAGCAGCACCTGGCCAGGGCCACCCCCGGTGGCCGCCGGGATCAGCTCGATGATCCCGGCACCACCCGGTGACCGGATTGTGCGCGCGTACCGGCGGCCGTCCACCGCCTCCACCCCGGGGATGGCCCGGGCCGCCAGGAAGCGCAGCAGCGACTGGCTGTCGAACGGCGGCCGGACGGCCAGCCGGAGCGTGAGCCAGGTGCCGTCCGAGGCGGGCCCACCGGCGGCGGCCCGGCCGGTGGCCGCACCGGGCCGGGCACGCAGCGCCGATGGCGGCTGCTGATAGGCCTGCCGGAAGCTGGCATTGAACTGGCGCACGCTGGCGAACCCGCTGGCGAACGCGATCTCGGTGACCGGCATGGCTGTCTCGGCGAGCAACCGCCGCGCCGTCTGCAGGCGGGTAGTCCGGGCCAGCGCGATCGGGGTGGTGCCGAGCTCGGCCAGCAGCAGCCGCCGCAGGTGCCGGTCGGTCACCGCGAGCCGCCGGGCGAGCCCGCTGATGCCGTGCTCATCGGCATAGCCGTCGGCGATCAGCTGGACCGCCCGGGCGGCCAGGTCGGCCCGCACGTTCCAGTCCGGCGAGCCGGGGCTGGCCTCCGGCCGGCAGCGGCGGCAGGCGCGGAACCCGGCGGCCTCGGCCGCCCCGGCGTGCGGGAAGAACCGCATGTTGCGCCGGGCCGGGGTGCGGGCCGGGCAGACCGGCCGGCAGTAGATGCCGGTGCTGGTCACGCCGGTGAAGAACCGCCCGTCGAACCGCGGGTCGCGGGACACCACGGCCCGGTAGCAGGTGTCGAAGTCGAGCGTCATACCTCGATTCAATCGCAGGCAGGGCGATGGTGCTGGCGGGAATCGGACATGGCGGCCGGCCGTCGCGGCCCGGCCCGCTCGGCCGGTGGTCAGATCGCGGCCGCGTAGATGACGTGCTCGTAGCCGAAGACGGTGGCGTGTTTCTCCGGCTGGAGCCCGATCTTGGCGGCGACCCGCCGGGACGGCGTGTTTGCCGGGTTGATGATGGCGATGAGGCGGCTCAGCTGGATCCGGTCGCGGGCAAAGTCCCGGGCGGCGGTGGCCGCCTCGGTCGCCAGGCCCTGCCCCTGCAGGCTGCTGCGAACGTGGTAGCCCACCTCGATCTCGTCCACGCCGTCCACGTGCTGCGGGGTCAGCCCGCAGTCCCCGGCGAACTCGCCGGTGCCACGCAGCACCATGGCCCACAGCCCGAAGCCGTGGCGGCGGTACAGCCGCTGGTTCCACTCGATCCATGACTGCGCCTGGTCGCGGGTCATCGGCTGAGGGTAATAGCGCATGACATCCTCGTCGCCGAGCAGGGCGGCCAGGTCGTCGAGGTCCCCGGTGGTCAGCTCCCGCAGGATCAGCCGCTGCGTCACCAGCACTGCCATCAGACAGCCAGGCTACGGCCGGGCGGAGCGGCGCCACGCGCCCGGACCGGGCGCCAGCGGGGCCCGCAGCAGGCGCGAGCGGTCCGCCCAGCCCCCGGCCTGCCGCCTGGCCGCGGCGGCCCGGTTCCCGGCCGCCCGCGCCGCGAGCACGGCGGTGACCGCGGCGGTCAGCGCGGCCACTTCCTCAGTGGTCGGGTGGCCGGCCACCACCGTGAGCCCGCCCGGGTCCGCCGTCATCCGTGCCCCGTGCCGATGCCGAACTGCCGCCGGACCCGCGCCCAGAACGCGTCCCGCAGCCACTCCCGAGCCTCCTGGTAGGGGCGCAGCGACTGGCCGAGTTCCTTTTCCGCGTCGACCAGCAGTTCCTTGTCTATGACCGGGGGCAGGATCGGCCCTGGCAGCAGGTCGCGGATGTTGTCCTCGCCGCGGGTGAGAATCCATTTCTGCGCGACATGCTCGCCTGCCTCCTCGACCCGGTCCCGGTCCGGGCCGAGCCGGGCCGCCACCCCGGTGGCGTGCGCGCCGCTGCGCTGGCCGCCCCGCCCCACCGCCCGCTCGCCGAACAACTGGGCCGGCGAGGGGACACCGGCCGCAGCCTGCGGCGGTGCGGCAGGCTCGGGGGTGACCCGGGAGAAGTACGGCTCCAGGAAGGCCCGGTCCAGCACCTCCACCGTGTCCGACTCCCAGACCAGGCGTTCGGCCTGGTTCGTGCCGAACGGTGGCTCCACCCCCCACAGGTGCACCCGGACGCCGAAGGCCTGCGCGGCCTCCACCGCGGGCACCATGTCCTCGTCCCCGGCCACCAGCACCGCGTCGGTGATCGCCCGGTGCCGGGCGAGCGCCTCCATGTCGGCCCGGATCTGGGCATCCACGCCCTTCTGCTGGCCGCGCGCGTTCAGGTTGCCCAGCCGCAGCTTCACCCATGCCATCTGCGCGATCACCCGCTGGTCGATGGTGGGCACCCGGTCCCTGGCGGCGTCGTACCAGTACACCCGCAGCAGCTCGCCCCGGACCTGGCTGTCGGCCTGCCGGGTGAGCTCCTGGATGAGCTTGTCGGCGTCCACCCGGTACTCACGCCGCGACGCCGTGCTGAACAGCAGCTCGCCTGCGGCGGCGTAGATGTACCCGACGTCGACCATGATCGCGTAGCGGGCCAGGGTGGGCAGCGGGGGCTGGATTTCGGTCATCGTGGTTACGACTGTAGGCCGCTACAGCGGTATGTTCCCGTGCTTGCGGGGAGGCAGGGACTGGCGTTTGGTGCGCAGCGCGCGCAGCGCGCGGGTCACCTGCCAGCGGGTCTCGGCGGGGCGGATGACGGCGTCCACATAGCCCCGTTCGGCGGCTATGTAGGGATTGGCGAGGGTGTCCTCGTATTCGCTCGCACGCTGGGCACGCAGCTGGTCCGGGTCGCCGGCGGCGGCGAGCTCGCGCCGGTACAGGATGTTCACCGCGCCGGCCGCGCCCATCACCGCGATCTGCGCGGTCGGCCAGGCCAGGTTGATGTCGCCGCCCAGATGCTTGGAGCCCATCACGTCGTACGCGCCGCCGTACGCCTTGCGGGTGATCACGGTGACCTTGGGCACGGTGGCTTCGGCGTAGGCGTAGATGAGCTTGGCGCCCCGGCGGATGATGCCGCCCCACTCCTGGCCGGTGCCTGGCAGGAATCCGGGCACGTCCACAAACGTCAGCACCGGGATGCTGAACGCGTCACAGGTGCGGACGAATCGGGCCGCCTTCTCGGATGCGTCGATGTCCAGGCAGCCGGCCAGGTGCATCGGCTGATTGGCGACCACCCCGACGCTTGCGCCCTCGATCCGGCCGAAGCCGACGATGATGTTCGCCGCGAACCCGGCATGGACCTCGCAGAACTCACCCTCGTCCAGCACGGTGGTGATCGCCTGATGCATGTCGTAGGGCTGGTTCGGCGAGTCGGGGATGAGAGTATCCAGCGCCGCGTCGGTATCGGTGATCTCTGGCGTGACCGGCGTGGCCGGTGCGGCCAGCGGCGGGTCGTCGAGGTTGTTGGACGGCAGGTAGGACAGCAGCTCGCGGGCGAAGTCCAGGCAGTCGTCCTCGTCCCTGGCCTGGTAGTGGGCGACGCCCGAGCGGGTGTTGTGCGCGTGTGCGCCGCCCAGATCCTCGAACGAGACCTCCTCGCCGGTCACCGTCTTGATCACATCCGGCCCGGTGATGAACATGTGCGAGGTGCCCTCGACCATCAGCGTGAAGTCGGTGAGCGCGGGCGAGTAGACCGCGCCGCCCGCGCAGGGGCCCATGATCAGCGAGATCTGCGGGATGACCCCGGAGGCCAGCACGTTGCGGTAGAAGATCTGGCCGAACAGGCCGAGTGCGACCACCCCCTCCTGGATCCGGGCGCCGCCGCCGTCGTTGATCCCGATCAGCGGGCATCCGGTGGTCAGCGCCTGGTCCATCAGCTTGACGATCTTCTCCCCGTAGACCTCGCCCAGCGAGCCGCCGAACACGGTGAAGTCCTGGCTGTACACACAGACCGGGCGGCCGTCGATGGTGCCGAACCCGGTCACCACCCCGTCCCCGTACGGGCGGTTCGCGGCCACCCCGAAATCGGTGGCACGATGCCGGGCCAGCTCGTCCAGTTCGGTGAACGAGCCAGGATCGAGCAGCCGCGCGATCCGCTCGCGGGCGGTCATCTTGCCCCTGGCGTGCTGCCCCTCGACCGCCCGCGCCGACCCGGCATGGATCGCCTCATCCCGGCGCAGTTCCAGATCGGCGATCTTGCCCGCGGTGGTATGCGGGTCAGCGGCCGGTGCCGCCGGCGTGGTGGGCGCCTTACCGCTCATGCGCCTCAGGGTAGCCGCGGTCACGCCCGTCCGGCCGCCGGGAGGAGGCGGCCGCTGGGCCAGCCCGCCGCGGGGGGCCAGCGGGCCAGGCCACCCGGCAGACCCGCCACAGCGCCGCCATTACTACCCTTGACACCGGCCGCCGCCCGCCCGCGGGCACCGGCCTGCCCGCCGCCTGACCCCCGGGAGAGGCCCTCGACACCGATGGTGACAACGCTGGCCGGTGGTAGCGGCCGCCCTGCCCTTGACGCCGCCTGGCTGGCCGCCGAGCTGCACACCGGGGACGCCGGGATGCCATCTGCCGCGGCCCGGCTGTGGCGCGAGATCCGGGTGGTGGCCGAGACCGGCTCCACCAACGCGGATCTGCTGGCCGAGGCCAGGGCGGGTGCGGCGGAGGGGCTGGTGCTGGCCGCCGAGGCCCAGTCCGCCGGCCGGGGCCGGCTCGGCCGGGCGTGGCTGAGCCCGCCCGGCGCCGCGCTCACCTTCTCGGTGCTGCTCCGGCCGCGCGGCGTGCCGGCCGCCCGGCTGGGCTGGCTGCCACTGCTGGCCGGGGTGGCGATCACCGCCGCGCTGGCCGCGGCCGCGGGCCTGGACGCCCGCCTGAAATGGCCCAACGACGTGCTGGCCGGCCGGGCCAAGCTGGCCGGCGTGCTGGCCGAAGCGGGCGGGGGGGCGGTCGTGGTCGGCGCCGGGCTCAACGTCTACCAGCGGCGCGCCGAACTGCCCGCGCCCACCGCCACCTCGCTGTGGCTGGCCGCGCCCGCGGCCGCCGGGCCCACCGCCCGGGAACACCTGCTGGCTGCCGTTCTCCGTGACTTCGCCGCCCGGTACCAGGCCTGGCAGGACTGGGCCGGCGACGCCGACGGCTGCGGGCTGCGGCCGGAGTACCTGCGCCGCAGCGCCACAGTCGGCGAGCAGGTGACGGTCACCCTGCCCGGCGGCGGCTCGGTGTCCGGGACAGCGACGGGTGTCGACCCGGACGGCAGCCTGGTGGTGCGCACCGGCACCGGCCTGATCCGCGTCAGCGCGGGCGACGTCGAGCACGTCCGCTGAACCCGCCGTACGCGGAGCGGTACCCGCTGGTGGCCGTAGGGTGTAGGGGTGGATGGGATTGTGGTGCGCGAGCATCTGGTCGGCGAGGCCGGGGTGTGCGAGATCGTGCTGGACCGGCCGGAGGCGATGAACGCCATCGACACCACGATGGCGACCCGGCTGGCGCAGGCCTGCGCCGAGATCGCGGCCGATGACAAGATCCGGGCGGTGGTGCTGGCCGCGAACGGCGGCCGGGCTTTCTGTGTGGGCGCGGACCTGAAGGAGCGCAACCGGCTGACGGACGCCGGGCTGCTGGCGCAGCGGCAGGTCTTCCGGGCCGCATTCGGCGGCGTGCTGGGGCTGCCGCAGCCGGTGGTCGCCGCCGTGCACGGGTTCGCCCTGGGTGGCGGCTGCGAACTGGCCCTGTCCGCCGACCTGATCGTGGCTGACGAGACCGCGGTGTTCGGGCTGCCGGAGACCACCGTGGGGCTGGTGCCCGGCGGCGGCGGCACCCAGCTTGCCCAGCGCAAGCTGGGACCGGGCCGGGCCGCGGACCTGATCTTCACCGGCCGCCGGGTGAACGCCGAGGAAGCGGCCCGGATCGGCCTGGCTGACCGGCTGGTCGCGGCCGGGCAGGCCGACCACCAGGCGCAGGAACTGGCCCGGCAGATCGCGGCCAATTCCCCGGTAGCGGTCCGGGCGGCCAAACGCGCGATCCGCCACGGCGGAGGGATCGGCCTGGGCCCGGCGCTGGAAGTGGAGGACGCCGCCTGGCGGACGGCCGCGCAGTCGGCGGACCGGCGGGAGGGGATCGCCGCGTTCAACGCCAAGCGGGCCCCGGCCTGGCCAAGCCAGCAGGGAGGCAGCGGTGAGTGATCTGCCGGCCCGGATATCGGTGCGTGAGGTCGGGCCGAGGGACGGGCTGCAGAACGAGGCGCCGGTGCCCACCAGCGCCAAGATCGCACTGATCGACCAGCTATCCGGGACCGGGGTACACCGGATCGAGGCGGTCTCCTTCGTGAAGGCCGAGGCGATCCCGCAGATGGCCGACGCGGACGAGGTCTGGGCCGGGATCAGCCGGAACCCGGAGGTCCGCTACTCGGCGCTCGCGCCCAACTTGCGCGGCGCCCGCCGGGCGCTGGACGCCGGGTTCACCGAAGTGGAGGTGGTGGTGTCGGCATCCACCGCGCACAACCGCGCGAACGTGAACCGGAGCACCGAGCAGTCGCTGGACGAGATCGCGGTCATCATCAGCGAGGCGCACCAGCGCGCCGCGAGCTGCCAGGTGGTGGTCGCCACCGCCTGGGGCAGCCCCTACGAGGGGGACGTGCCGGTGGCGCGGGTGCTGGCGGTGGCGGGCCGGGCGGTCGCGGACGGGGCGGATGCCATCTCGTTCGGCGACACGACCGGCATGGCCACCCCCCGCCGGGTGTGGGACCTGGCCGGCTCGTTCCGGTCCCGCTACCCGGACCTGCCCCTCAACCTGCACTTCCACAACACCCGCGGGACCGGTCTGGCGAACGTGCTGGCCGCGCTGGAGATGGGGGTGGCAGACTTCGACGCTTCGGTCGGCGGCCTCGGCGGCTGCCCTTACGCACCCGGCGCCTCCGGCAACATCGCCACCGAAGAACTCGTGTACATGGCCGAGGACATGGGCGTGGCCACCGGCGTGGATCTGGAAGCGATGATCGAGGCGGCGGCCGCCGCGGAACGGATCGTCGGCCGTGAACTGCCCTCGCAGGTGCTGCGGGCCGGCCCGCGTACCCGGACGGTCGCCCCAGCAGCGCCCTAACGGCGGTGCCCCCGGCTGCCGCTTCCCCGCCGGGGTACAGTCCCAAGCGTGGCTGAGCACTCGGACCTGGCGCAGCTGCGCGCCCAGGTTGAGCAGGGCGGCGCGGGCAAGTACCACGAGGCGGCGGCGGCCGCGGGCAAGCTGTTTGCCCGGGACCGGATCGCGCTGCTGATCGACGACGGAAGCTTCACCGAGGATGGCCGGTACGCGAACGTGCTCGCCGACGGGCTGCCCGCCGACGGGGTGATCACCGGCACCGCGACCGTGGACGGGCGGCCGGTCGCGCTGATGGCCAACGACTCCACCGTGAAGGCCGGCTCGTGGGGTGCCCGCACCGTCGAGAAGATCATCCGGATCATCATGAAGGCCTACCGCACCGGCCTGCCGATGGTCTACCTCGTCGATTCAGCCGGGGCCCGGATCACCGACCAGGTCGAGATGTTCCCCGGCCGCCGCGGCGCCGGCAAGATATTCCACAGCCAGGTCCGGGCGTCCGGCGCGATCCCGCAGGTGTGCGGGCTGTTCGGCCCATCCGCGGCCGGCGGCGCCTACATCCCGGCGTTCTGCGACTACGTGGCCATGGTGGATGGCAACGCGTCGATGTACCTGGGCAGCCCGCGCATGGTCGAGATGGTGGTGGCCGAGAAAACCACGCTAGAGGAGATGGGCGGCGCCCGGATGCACTGCACGGTGTCCGGCTGCGGCCACTACCTGGCCACCACCGAGGCCGACGCGCTGACCGCGGTCCGCGGCTACCTGTCGTACCTGCCATCGAACTGGCAGCAGCCGCCCCCGGCCGCCCAGGCGGCCGGCCCGGAGGACATCGACCTGGCCGCGCTGGTCCCGGCCAGCGAGCGGCAGGCCTTCGACATGCGCCGGTATGTGCGCGGCCTGGTGGACGCCGGGTCCTTCTTCGAGATCCACCAGCTGTGGGCCCGGGAGCTGACGATCGGATTCGCCCGGCTGGCCGGCCAGGTGGTGGGGGTGGTCGCCAACAACCCGATGTTCAAGGGCGGGGTGCTCTTCGTCGACTCGGCCGACAAGGGGACCCGGTTCATCCAGCTGTGCGACGCGTTCAATGTGCCGCTGCTGTTCCTGGCCGACGTGCCCGGATTCATGGTCGGGACGGTGGTGGAGAAGCAGGGCATCATCCGGCACGGTGCGAAGATGATCAGCGCCGTGTCGGAGGCGACCGTGCCGAAGATCAGTGTGATCGTGCGCAAGGCCTACGGGGCGGGCCTGTACGCGATGGCTGGCCCGGGCTTCGAGCCGGATGCCACCATCGCGCTGCCAACCGCGAAGATCGCGGTGATGGGGGCGGACGCGGCCGTCAACGCGGTCTATTTCAACAAGCTGGCCGCCATTACCGACCCGGCCGCCCGGGAAGAGGAGACGCGCCGGCTGCGGGAGCAGTACGACACCGATATCGACGTGCTGCGGCTGGCCGCCGAGCTGGTCACCGACGACGTGGTGGAACCGGGCGAACTGCGGGCCGAGCTGATCAAGCGGTTCGCCGCCGCGGCCGGCAAGGACCGCTCGTTCTCCCGCCGCCGCCACGGTGTCACCCCGGTCTGACCGGGGCATCGGCCGCCAGCGCGGGCATGCACGTGCGCGCAGGCCTTAGCATCTGACCATGACCAGCGTGTTGCTCGCCGAGGATGATGCCTCTATCTCTGACCCACTCGCGCGTGCGCTGCGGCGGGAGGGCTACGACGTCGACGTGTCGGCGGACGGCCCGGCCACCCTGGACGCGGCGCTGGCGGGCGGGATCGACCTGATCGTGCTCGACATCGGCCTGCCCAAGCTGGACGGCCTGGAAGTATGCCGCCGGCTGCGGTCGGAGGGCCAGTCCGTGCCAGTGCTGATCCTCACCGCCCGCGCCGACGAGGTGGACACGGTGATCGGGCTCGACGCCGGTGCCGACGACTACGTGACAAAACCGTTCCGGCTGGCCGAGCTGCTGGCCCGGGTCCGCGCCCTGCTCCGCCGGGGCAGTGCCGAGAACAGCGTGGTGCAGGGAGTCCGGGTGGATCCCGACGCGCGCCGGGCATGGCTGGGCGATACCGAGCTGGAGCTGACCACCAAGGAGTTCGACCTGCTGAATGTGCTGGTGAACGACGCCGGCAAGGTGGTCACCCGGGAGCAGATCATGCGGGAGGTCTGGGACAGCAAGTGGTGGGGCTCCACCAAGACCCTGGACATGCACATCTCCTGGCTGCGCCGCAAGCTCGGCGACGACGCGCACAGCCCCCGGTACATCACGACCGTCCGCGGCGTGGGATTCCGGTTCGAGCGCGGCGACTGATGGGACCGATCAGGACGGGCTGACATGCAACGCCGGCTCCTGTTCTCGACCGTCGCGGTGGCTTTCACCGCGGTCCTGCTGTTCGGCCTGCCACTCGGCTTCGTCCTGGTGCGGCTCCAGATCAACACCGCTCACCAGCAGGTCCAGCGCGACGCCATCACGGTCGCCCGGACGCTGCAGAACCGGCTGAACAACGGGCTGAACCCGGACATCTCCGACGCCGCAAACGCGGCCCGGGCACTGCCCGACCGGTACGTCAGCATCAGCCGGGACGGCGGCCCGCCCCGCACGTTCGGTGATCTGGTGCCGCCGGGGGAGGTGATCGCCGCCCGCGCCAGCACGAAGGACTACCGGGTGCTGGTAGAGGCCGACACCTCCAACGAGACCGCCGGGGTAACCGCGGCGCTGGCGATGATCGGGTCGCTGGTCCTGCTGGCGTTCGGGGTGGCGGTCGTGCTGGCGCGGCGGCAGGCCCGGCGGCTGGCCCGGCCACTGCAGGAACTGGCCAGCGCCGCGGACCGGCTCGGTTCCGGCGATGCCCGGCCGCTCGGGCGGCGGTACGGGGTGGCCGAGCTCGACCGGGTGGCCGAGGGCCTGGACGGGTCGGCGCAGCGGATCGGCGACCTGCTGAGCGCCGAACGGGAGTTCGCCGCCGATGCCTCGCATCAGCTGCGCACCCCGCTTACCGCCCTGTCCATGCGGCTGGAGGAGATGATGGCGGCCGCCGACGATCCGGCGGTGGTGCGTGAGGAAGGGGCAGCCGCCCTGCAGCAGACCGAGCGGCTGGCCGAGGTGGTCGGCCAGTTGCTGGGACGGACCCGGGCTCCGGCGGCCGGTTCCCCGGAGCGGGCGTGGGTGGACGACGTGGTCGCCCAGCAGGTGGTGGAGTGGGATCCGGTGTTCCGCAGCCAGAACCGCAAGCTTGAGGTGACCGGGAAGAAGAGCCTGCGTGCCTATGTCACGCCAGGGATGTTGTCGCAGGTGATCGCCACCCTGCTGGACAACGCGCTGGTGCACGGGGCTGGCACGGTAACCATCCGCACCTCACAGACGGCTAAGTCGGTGGTGATCGAGGTGCGGGACGAGGGCAGGGGGGTGCCCGCCGACCTCGCCCCGCGCATCTTCGAGCGCAGCGTGAGCGGCCAGCCGGGCGGCACCGGGCTGGGCCTTGCCCTGGCCCGCAGCATCCTGGCCACCGACGGCGGCCAGGTGGTGCTGGTCCGGCCGCGGCCGGCGGTGTTCGCGGTGTTCCTGCCGCGCGAACTGCCCCGGCCGGACGGCGGCCCGCCGGCCGTGTCCGGCCCAGCCTGACCGGGCAGGGGCCTCAGCCGGCGGTGACCACCGCCGGGCGGCGGTCGGTGACCGCGTGCCAGGCCAGGTAGATCGCCGCGGTCAGCACGAAGCCGACCTCGAAGGTAATGTCACCCACCGCCGGGTAGTGCGAGGGGACCACCCCCACGTACTCGGTCTGGTTGGAGAACAGCCAGATCGAGATCACCATGCCAGTGATCATCGCCACCGGGCCAGCCCAGTTGGTGTGCTTGCGGTCGTACAGCATGCGCTCGATCACGCCGAGGTCGGTCTTCCGGCGCAGGAACTGGTCGCAGAACACCACCGCCAGCCAGGGCGCGATCCAGTAGGCGATGATCAGCAGGAAGTTCGTGTATTTGGCGCCCGCGTCGTGCAGGCCGGAGAGCGCGACGAAGAAGCCGATCACGCCGAACCCCAGCGCCACGATGGCCCGGCGCAGGGCCAGCGGCAGGTTGATGCCGGTGGCCACGAAGGACAGCGCGCCGGAGTAGATGTTCAGCACGTTCGCGGCGATCGCGCCGACCGCGCTGGCCAGCAGCGTCAGGTCGGCCAGCGCGGTCGGCAGGTGCCCGGTGAACGCGGAGGTAGGAGAGGCCGATGCGGGGCTGGCCAGGGTGGCCGATCCGGCTCCGGCGATCTCCAGCACCGCGCAGGACAGGAACAGCCCCAGCCCGGTCCACAGCGCGATCGCCTTGCGGTTCGTGTCCGGCTTGAAATAGCGGGAGTAGTCAGCCGCGTAGGGGTTCCAGCCGACCGCGTAGCCGAAAGCCGCCCCGGTGGCGATGAGGAAGCCGCCCACGGTCCCGCCCGAGAATGCCGCCGGGTGGTAACTGGTATTGGACTTGGCCAGGATGACGATGGTCGTGATCAGGAAGATGACCGCGAGCACCGGGAAGGCGTACCGCTCGAAGGCCTGCACCAGGTTGTGGCCGAAGAACGCGATCACGATCTGCACCGCCACGATGATCACCAGGCAGAGCCACCTGGGCCAGTGCGTCAGCGTGTTCAGCGCGAAGGCGCCGCTCACGCTGTTCACCGCGAACCAGCCGATGCCGGCCGTGACCGAGTTCAGGCCGGCCGGGAACGCGTTGCCCCAGTAGCCGAAGCCGAGCCGGGACAGCACCATCTGCGGCACCCCGTGCGACGGGCCCCGCGCCGACAGGATGGCCTGGGTGACTGAGCCGACCGCGGTTCCTACCACGACGGCCAGCACTGCCTGCCAGAAGTTCAGGCCAAAGAACGCCACCGCGATAACGCCGACAAAGATGGTGGCGAACTCCAGGTTGGGCGAGGTCCAGGTCCAGAACAGCTGCACCGGCCGCCCATGCCGCTCGTGTAGCGCGATGAAGCCGGCGCCACCCGGCTCGACCGCGGCAATCCGCGCTCCGTATTCGCCCTCGCGTACCTGCACTCCGGCGGGCGCGTCCGCGGTCATGACCGCTGACTTGTCCTGGTCGGGTGTCGCCATCGGCTGCGCTCCTTCTGGCCCGGGCCGTCATGGGTCCGCCTGCCGCCGAGCCGGCCGCTGTTGCCGGCTGGCCTAAACGCCTGCGGATGGGCTGATGATAGAGGTCACCGGCATCACCAGCTAGTACCGCAGTGCCAGATCTGTGGCCTTGGACAATGGCAGATGGCGGTTGGCTGATCGGCCGGCCCGGCTGCCGGTGCTGCGCCCGGGGCCGGGCGGCTCGTAGGCTACCGCCCGTGACGGATGAGGCGGGCAAGCGGCCAGTCCCGGTGGTCGGCATGGTGGGGGCGGGCCAGCTGGCCAGGATGACCGGCCAGGCGGCGATCAGCCTCGGGATCGGGTTCCGGGTACTGGCCGGCTCACCGTCCGACAGCGCCGCCCAGGTGTGCGCGGGGGTCACCATCGGGGACTACACCAGCCAGGCCGACCTGCTCGCTTTCGCGGCCGGCTGCGACGTGGTCACCTTCGACCACGAGCACGTCCCGGGCGGGCCCCTGGCCACACTGGAGCAGGCGGTGGCCATCCGCCCGGGTGCCTCCGCACTCGGCTACACGCAGGACAAGCTGGCGATGCGGGAGCGGCTGACCGGGCTGGGCGTGCCCTGCCCGCGCTATGCCCCGGCCGCCAGTCTGGCCGACGTCACCGCGTTCGCCGGACGGACCGGCTGGCCGGTGGTGCTCAAGGCGGTCAGCGGCGGTTACGACGGCCGCGGCGTGTGGGTCTGCCCGTCACCGGCAGCGGCGGCCGAGGTGCTCGCACACCCGGTCTCGTTGTTCGCCGAGGAGCACATCGGCTTTGACCGGGAACTTGCCGTGCTGGCGGCCCGGTCGCCGCACCGTCAGGGTGCCGTCTACCCGGTCGTGCAGACCATCCAGCGTGACGGTATCTGCGCCGAGGTGCTCGCGCCCGCGCCCTGCCTGCCGCCCAGCCGGGCCATGCAGGCACAGCGGCTGGCGCTGGAACTGGCCGCCGAACTGGACGTGACCGGGCTACTGGCGGTCGAGCTGTTCGAGACGGCCGGTGGCGGGCTGCTCGTCAACGAGCTGGCGATGCGGCCGCACAATAGCGGTCACTGGACCATCGAAGGGGCCGTGACCTCGCAATTCGAGCAGCATTTGCGGGCCGTGCTGGATCTGCCCCTGGGCGCGTCGGCTGCGGCCGCCCCACAGGCCGTTATGGCCAATGTGCTGGGTGGTGCCGATCCTGGGGTGTACGCGCGGTATACCCATGTGATGGCGGCCGACCCCGGGCTGAAGGTGCACCTGTACGGCAAGGAGGTCCGGCCGGGCCGGAAGATCGGCCACGTCACCGTGCTGGGCGAGAACGTGGACGAACTGCGGGTGCGGGCCGGGCGGGCGGCGCGGTACCTGGCCACAGGGGAGGATTGAGGTCATGAGCGGACCGGTGGCCGGGGTGGTGATGGGCAGCGATTCCGACTGGCCGGTGATGCGGGCGGCGGCGGAGGCGC
>Ga0318551_10000081_pt1 | contig 24520 bp, 20 predicted proteins | sample GRESIP082b2f19_FD_203511 | JGI IMG/M metagenome (GOLD analysis project Ga0318551, IMG submission 203511) | Tropical soil microbial communities from Luquillo Experimental Forest, Puerto Rico - GRE.SIPMG.082b2f19 | ecosystem: Environmental > Terrestrial > Soil > Tropical forest > Bulk soil...
ATCTTCATCCCCGTCTTCTTCGTCACGTCGGGCATGACCCTCGACGTCCCGGCCATGGTGAAGGACCCGCTGCGGGTGCTCATCTTCCTGGGCCTGCTGCTCGTGGTCCGCGGCCTGCCGTCTCTGGTCGTCTACCGCAGGTCGCTGCCGCGGCGGCAGCGTGTCGAGATGACCTTCATCACCGCGACCACGCTGCCGCTGCTGATCGCGCTGACCGAGATCGGGCTGCAGGACGGCGTCATGCTGCCGGCCAACGCGGCGGCCATCGTCGGCGCCGGCGTGCTGTCGGTGCTGATCTACCCGGCGGTGGCCGTGGGGCTGGCCCGGCGCGACCGGTGGGAGACGGGGTCGGCCGGCCCCATCATCGGCGAGCCGGGCGTGGCGACAGCGGCAGATGGCGCGTGGGGAGCCGATGGCCCGCTGGAAGCCGATGGCCTACCAGGCAGGGACGGGTCGCCGGGAATGGACCGGACGCCCGGGATTGAGGAGGCACCGGGCGCGCCGGCCGGGTGACGCCGCCGCCACGCGGCCTCCCACAGCGTGGCGATGCCCTGCCCGACGCCGATGCACATCGTCGCGGCGGCGCGCGCCACGCCGCGCCGCCGCAACTCGTGCAGCAGCGTGGTGGTGATCCTGGCGCCGGAGCAGCCCAGCGGATGGCCGATGGCGATCGCGCCGCCGTTCACGTTGACCAGCTCAGGGTCCAGCTTGAGCTCGTCGATGACCGCAACGGCCTGGGCCGCGAAGGCCTCGTTGACCTCTACCAGGCCAAGGTCGTCCGCCTGCCAGCCGGCCCGGGCCAGCAGCCGGGTCATCGCGGGCACCGGGCCGATCCCCATGAAGTCCGGGTGCACCCCGGCGGCGGCGGTGCCCGCGTACCGGGCGATCGGCTCGACCCCGGCGGCGGACACCGCCCGCTCGGACAGCAGCAGCAGGCCGGCCGCGCCGTCGTTCAGCGGCGAGGAGTTGCCGCCGGTCACGGTCCCGCCGGGGCGGAACGCGGGTTTCCTGGCCGCCAGGTCGTCCAGGGTCAGATCCGGCCTGATCCCCTCGTCCGCGGTGACCTCGCCGCCCGGTCCCCGGTCCCCGGGCACCGTGACCGGGATGATCTCCTCGGCCAGCGCCCCGGCGGCCGCGGCGCGGCCCGCCCGCTGGTGGCTGCGCAACGCGAAGCCGTCCTGCCGGTCCCGGCCCACCCCGTAGCGCTCGGCGACGTTCTCCGCTGTCTCGCCGAGGCTGACCGGCGGGTAGAGCTGCTGCATCAGCGGGCTCACCAGCCGCCAGCCGAGCCGGGTGTCGGCCACCCCCGCATCGCGCGGAAACGGCTCGGCGGCGCGCGGCAGCACGAACGGCGCCCGCGTCATCGACTCGGTGCCGCCCGCCAAGCAGACGTCGGCCTCGCCCGCCGCGATGGCCCGCGCGGCGTCGGCGATCGCCTCCATCCCCGATCCGCAGAGCCGGTTGACCGTGGCGCCGGGGATCTGCACCGGCAGCCCGGCCAGCAGCACGCCCATCCGCGCCACGTTCCTGTTGTCCTCGCCCGCCTGGTTGGCCGCGCCCCAGTACACGTCGTCGATCTGCGCCGGATCGAGCCAGGAATTGCGCGTCATCAGCGCCCGGATCACGTCCGCCGTCAGGTGGTCAGGCCGCACGCCCGCCAGCGATCCCTTGATCTTGCCCACCGGCGTCCGGCAGGCGTCAACCGCGAATACAGCGCTCATCGGGAACCGGCCCTCATGGATGGATGTGCCGTCGCTCGGGCTATTACCCGCTCAACGGTATGTTCATCGTCCCTCAGCCCCCAGGGGCCGGACGGGCGGGCGCGTGCCCGGTGATGTACGCGGCCAGCGTGCCCAGTGTGGCCAGCGCGTCCAGGTTGAGATCCTCGGCCGCCACGTCCACGCTGAACCGCCGGTGCACCTCGCGCAGCAGCAGCGTGCCGGTCAGCGAGTCGAGCCCCACGCCCGCGCCGAACAGCGGGGTCTGCTCGCTCAGGCCGAGCAGTTCCGCCCGTCCGGTCGCCCGGGCCAGGATCTCCCGCAATTCGGCGACGACCTCCGGAGCCCCGTCGCTGCTCACGGCTCGGTTACCCGGCCGGCCACGCTGCTGGTCACCCAGCCCGGCACCTCGGGCAGCGGGCCGGACAGCGACCTGGAGAACACCGCGCGACGCTGGCCGGCCGGGACACCGGGATCGGCCCGGAAACCGGCCGCGGTGAGCGCCAGCCGCAGCGGCACGTTCCTGGGGCTGACCAGGCACGGCACGGCCAGCCTCGTCGCCCCGCCGCGGGCCGCGGTGCCGGCCAGCCAGGCCAGCAGCGCCTCGATCACGCCCCGGCCCATGGCCCGGCAGGACATCATCAGCAGCGTCACGGTCCAGGTGCCGTCCTGGCCGGCCCGGGTCACGCAGCCGCCGACCAGGCCGTCATCGCCGAACCTGTCGGACAGGCGCACGGTGGTGACCTGGTCCTCCGCCGAGCCGACCATCCGCCGCAGCTCCCGTTCGGCCACGGGCTCGCCGCCGGTGTTGAACTGGTGCGTGCGCACCGAGAGCTCGTGCAGCCGGGGCACGTCGGTCTCGGCTGCCCGGGCGATCGTCACCCGTGTGCCGCAGTAGCGCAGGAACTCGTCCCGGGACCCCGCGAACGCCCGGGCCTCCTGCTCCCGCCGCCTCCGCTCGGCGTACATCTCGCCGCGACGGCGCGCCTCCGCGGTCACCACGGCGGGGCTGAGCTCGGGCCAGCCGACGGCGTCGGCCATGTCCTCCGGCGACAGCACCAGGACCTCCGGCACCGCGAACGAGACCTCGGCCCGCTCGTAGGGATCGTCGTCCACGAACGCGACCGCGTCCGGCGACAGGCCCAGGTCCGCGGCGATCCGCCGCACCGCGTCCGACTTGCGGTCCCAGCCGCACTCCGCGGCCGCGAAATCCAGCCCGGTGACCCGCGCGGCGTACTGCGCCGCCTCCGGCGGGTTCCGGCTGGCGATCGCGTGGATAATCCCCCGGTCACGCAGCTGAGCCGCGGCCGCGACCAGGGCCGGGTCGGGCGGGGGCGGCTGCGCTTCCGATTCCAGGTACACCCCGGACAGCAGCGTGTTATCGAGGTCCCAGACAACGCACTTCACGATCATCGTAGGCCGTGCTCCGCCCCGGGAGCCTGCCGCTCCATCGTGATGTGCGTCGCCTCGAAGCCGAACTTCCGGTACAGCGCGCGCATGCCGAGGTTCCTGGCGTGCACCTTGCCGGTCAGCTGGCCCATCCCGGCCTCGTCGGCGGCCTGCAGGACCGCTTCCAGCAGCAGCTCCCCTACCCGGCTGCGGTCCGGGATGTCGGCCACGGCCAGCGACCTGAAGTTCCCGTACCGGGCCCCGGTCAGCGAGTTGGTCCGGGCCGACAGCCAGGCCCAGCCCACCGGCCGGGCCGATGCGCTGCGCGCCGCCGCGACCAGCGTGATCTCCCCCGGCTTCCCCAGCGCGCCCGCGACCCGGCGGCGATGCAGCCCGGCGTCGGTGACGGCCTCGTCGCCGAAGGACACCTTCGCGATCTCGACCTCGAACCCGGCGATCGCGTCAAGATCGTCTTCGTCGGCCGGCCGGACCAGGTAGCCGGGCGGGCCGGCGGCCGCGTGCGGTGCGGTCATCGCGCCTGCAGGGGCATGGGCCGGAACACGTCGCCGCCGCACTCCGGGCAGCGGGCCGCCTGCAGGGCGGCGATCCGCAGCCACCGGCTGCCCGGCCCGACCTGGTGCACCGCCCGGCAGCGGGCACACCGGTAGGGCCGGGTGGCGGCCGACCGGGTCTGCGCGGTGTACAGCGGCCCGGAGAAGTCGCCCTCGATGACCGGCCGGGCGTCGGCGGTGCTGCGCAGGTGGTACAGGTGACTGGTGCCGGCCAGGACGCCCGCGCCCAGGTACTCGTTGAAGCCGGGCCACAGGCCCCGGATGGTCAGTCCCATGGAGCCGATCAGCAGCTGGGCGCGCAGGGTCTCGTCCGGCCTGCGCGCCCCGAACGAGAAGAACACGTGCCGGCCCGGTCCGGGCGCCAGCGCGGCGACCGCGCGGGACAGGAACAGCTCGGCTCCGGCCACCGTGTACGGCGGGTCGGTGCAGGCCACGTCGAATCCGCCCGCCAGGCCGCCGGGCAGCGGGCGGCGCAGGTCGTGCTCGACCAGCTCGGCGTCCACGCCGGTTCCCGAGATCTGCTCGCCGGCCCAGGCCAGCACGTCGGGGTCGGAGTCGATCACGGTCAGCCGCTCGATGCCCGCGCCGAGGCCGGCCGTCCCGGCGAAGGCCGCGATGGCCACCGAGATCAGGTCATCGTCGCCGAGCACCAGGATCCGCCGCCCGGTCAGCGCCCCGGCCTCATGCATCCGCAGCACCCGCCGGATCTTCGTGTCGACCGTGCAGTGCGTTTGGTCCAGCTCCGGCTTGGCCGCGGGCGCCCCGGCCGCCGCGCGGTCCAGCCGGTCAGCCAGCCCGGCCAGCGCGCCGGGGACGGCGAGCCCGGTGCCGCCGCAGTCCGGGCACGCCGCGCTCAGGCCGGCGTGCCGTCCGGCGAGCAGGTCCCGGCCGGCCGGGGTGAGCCGCACCGGCCGGGCCCGGTCGACCACGCCGCGCTGGCGCAGTTCGTTGCAGACCGCGGCGACGATCGGGACCGGCAGCTCGGCCATCCGGCTCACGTCGCGGACCGCCACGGGCTCGCTGCGGGCAATGGCGCGCAGCACGTCGCTCACCCCGGCCCGGCCCTCGGCCAGCCCGACGGCCTGCGCCACCTCGGCAATCACTGAGTCCATGTCCACGGGCGTCATGTCTGCGATCATGCTAAGGGCTGCGGGCGACCGGCTATCACCCGCGATCGGGCTGATCAGCCGTGCGGCAGGCGGCCGGGTGTACGGTATCCTCCCACATCATGCCCGGCATGGATGCGGCGAGCAGGTTCGCACAGCTGCGCGTGGCCGAAGCGCTCACGCCGAAGCTCCTGTACGCCGTCGACGCGAGGCTCACGCCGTCCTCGCCGGTGACCGACGCGGCCGAGCTGACGTCGCTGGCCACCGCCGCCGTCGCGGCGGGCCGCGGGCACGTGCTCGACGCCAGCCACGTGATCTTCCCGAACGGCGCGGTCACGCTGGTGCTCATCCTGGCCGAGTCGCACCTGAGCATTCACACCTGGCCGGAGGAGAACCTGATCGCGATCGACCTGTTCAGCTGTGGCGCGATCGACGGCGAGGCCGTGATCTCCGGGCTGGTGCGCGCGCTCCGGCTGGACGCGGTCTCGGTCCGGAGGCTGGGACGCGGGCCGGATCCCGGCCGCGACCAGCCGGCCTAAATCAGACGGTCAGCTCGGTCGCGCCCAAGCCGCCCGTGCCGCTGGAGACGCTGGAGACGCTGGTGGCCGAGGGCGACCCGACCGCGTCGGTAGTCGAGGCGTCTAAGGACGCCGACCTGCTGGTGCTCGGCCTCCGCGGCCGGTCGCCGTTCGCCGGGCTGCTGCTCGGGTCGGTGAGCCAGGGCGCGGCGGCCAACGCCCACTGCCCCGTGGTGCTGGTCAAACTGACCGACCAGCCCGATTAGCTCGTTTAGTCCCGGCCCGTGCCGCCCGGAGAGCGTGTCACTCGCGGGGGCCACTGATCCGCGCTTGGATGGGCTTTCGACCGTAGATACGCGGCCTGGAGGTCCCATGACCGAGCACGAGGTGGACATCGTCGTCATCGGCATGGGCCTGGGGGGCGAGTACGTCGCGGGCCAGGTGGCCGAGGCGGGGCTGCTGGTGGCCGGGGTGGAGGCCCGGCTGGTCGGCGGCGAGTGCCCGTACTGGGGCTGCGTGCCATCCAAGATGATGATCCGGGCGGCGAACCTGCTGGCCGAGGGCCGCCGGATCCCCGGCATGGCCGGCGCCTCCGCCGTGCGGCCGGACTGGGCCCCGGTCGCGGGCCGGATCAGGGCCGAGGCCACCGACAACTGGAACGACCAGGCCGCCGCCGACCGGTTCACCGGTAAGGGCGGCCTGCTGTTTCGCGGGCACGGCACGATCGCCGGGCCGGGCCGGGTCTCGGTCGGCGGCGACGTGCTGCGGGCCCGGCGCGGCATCGTGATCGACACCGGCAGCGCGCCCGTGATACCGCCGGTCCCGGGCCTGGCCGGCACGCCGTACTGGACCAACCACGAGGCCATCGAGGCCGAGCAGGTGCCGGACTCGCTGATCGTGCTCGGCGGCGGCGCGGTCGGGTCGGAGCTGGCGCAGGCCTACTCGCGCTTCGGCGCCGCGGTCACGGTGGTCGAGTCCGCCCGGCGGTTGCTCCCCGCCGAGGAGCCGGAGGCCGGGGCGCTGCTCACGAAGGTATTCGGCCGCGAGGGCATCGGCGTGCGGACCGGCTCGACAGCGGAGCACGTGGCCTACGACGCCGGGCCGGGCGGCCGCGCCGGGTTCACCCTGACGCTCGGCGACGGCACTGAGGTCACCGGATCCAGGCTGCTCGTCGCCACCGGACGGCGCGCCGACCTGGCCGCGGTCGGCACCGGCCGCGTCGGGATCGACGAATCCCGACCCGCGGTGCCGGTTGACGACCACATGCGCGCGGCGCCCGGGGTGTGGGCGATCGGCGACGTGGTCGGCCAGGGCAACTTCACCCACATGGCCACCTACCACGCGGAGATCGCGGTCGCCGACATCCTCGGCCGGGAGCACCATCCCGCCGAGCACCATGCGGTGCCGCGGGTCACCTTCACCGACCCGGAAATCGGCGCGGTCGGCCTGACCGAGGCCCAAGCCCGGGAGCAGGGGCTCGGGGTCCGGGTCGGCCTGGCGCCGGTCCCGGCCTCGGCCCGCGGCTGGATCCATAAGGCGGGCAACGACGGCTTCATCAAGCTGGTCGAGGACTCCGGGCGCGGCGTCCTGGCCGGGGCGACGTCGGCCGGGCCGTGGGGCGGTGAGGTGCTCAGCATGCTGGCGCTCGCCGTGCACGCCCGGGTGCCGACTCGGCGCCTGCGGGAGATGATCTACGCCTACCCGACCTTTCACCGGGCGGTCGAGGACGCGCTGCGCGCGCTGTAGCGCACGAAGCCGGGCAGCGCCGCGCACACCGCGGCCACCGCGCCCGCGCACAGCAGCCCGCCCGAGAAGAGCGAGAACCGCGGGGTGGTGACGCTCGCCACCGCGCCGGCCCTGATCTGCCCGGCCGACGGGCCGAGGCCGTAGCTGAGCAGCTCCACCCCGGCCAGCCGGCCCCGCAGCGAGTCCGGGATGGTGGCGTTCCACAACGCGCCCCGGAAGATGCCGCTCACCATGTCGGCGGCGCCGGCCAGGACCAGCAACGCCAGCGCCGCGCCGATGTCCGGGGCCAGGCCGAACCCGGTGATGGCCAGCCCCCAGGCGGCCGCGGCCAGCGCGATGGCCCGGCCGTGCCGGTGCACCCGGCGGGTCCAGCCGCTGGTCGCCGACGCGGCCAGCGCGCCAGCCGACGGCGCCGCGAACATCAGCCCCACCGCCCACGGCGCGTGCAGCTCGGCCGCCATGAACGGGAACAGCGCGTTCGGGTAGGCGAAGGTCATCGCGGCCAGGTCGGCCAGGTACGAGCCGATGAGCTCCGGCCGCCCGCGGGCGTACCGGAGACCGGACAGCAGGCCGCCCGGGCGGAGCCGCCCGGGCGCGTCACTGTTCGCGGCCGGGGGCGCGGGCAGCGGGCCGAGCCAGCGCAGGAACCCGAGCGAGACGGCGAAGCTCACCGCGTCCAGGACGTACACGGTCAGCGGGCCGGGCCAGGTGGCCAGCAGCCCGCCGAGCGTGGTGCCGACGATCACGCTCGCGTTGGCGGACAGCGACATCAGCGCCGCGGCCGCGGTCAGCTGATCACGGGGGACGATCCGGGGCACCGATGCCTCCAGCGACGGCCGCTGCAGCGCGGCCAGCGCCATCATGACGGCGGCGATGAGGTAGAGCGGCCACGCCCTTGGCCGCGGCATGGACGCGTTGATCACCAGGAGCGCCGCGCAGCCGCCCAGGCCGGCCTCGCAGCAGCGGATCAGCCGCCTGCGGTCCATCCGGTCGGCGAGCGCGCCGCCGTACAGGCCGAACACCACCAGCGGCACCAGCTCGACCGCGCCGAGCAGGCCCACCGCCGCGGCCGACCCGGTGAGCTGCCTGGCCTGCACGAGCAGCGCGACCTCGCTGGCCTGGCTGCCGAACAGGGTGACCGTCCGGCTGGCGAACACCAGCCGGAAGTCGCGCGAGGTGCGCAGCGGCGTGATGTCCGCCACCAGGTCGCGCAGCCCGCCGCGGCGCCGGGCGGCGCTGCGATCCTGCCCGTCGCGGTCTTCGGTGATCATTGTCGGTCTCCCCGTGCCAAGAGCTGCCTGGACTTAGGGCGCGCGAGAGCGCGCCGGGTACCGAGGGGTGACGCACCGATGGAGACCAGGTCAGCCAGGTCGCGGACCGTTAGGGAAAACTGGCCACGCCGGGATTCGAAGGCGAATCAGGCGTGCCGGAGAAAGCGGCAGGCGCTACCGCAGATCACCCATCGGGCCACCCCACGGTGGCGCGAGTGCGACGAGCTCGGCCCCCCGCCCGGCCTGGGACAGCCCGGCTGGCGTACGCCGGAGGCTCGCGCTGATCTGCGATCCGACAGTCACATGATCACGGTACCAGCGGCGGCAACCGAATTACCCAGCGGCCGCGGGCCCACGCAGGTCAGCCCCAGACCTCGGCCGCGGTCTCCACGACCAGGCGCAGCTTGGCGGCCTGCTCGTCGGGGGTCAGCACGTTGCCCTCGACCGTCGAGGAGAAGCCGCACTGCGGGGACAGGCACAGCTGGTCCAGCGGCACGTACTTGGCCGCCTCGTCGATCCGGCGCTTGAGCCCGTCCTTGCTCTCCAGCTCGCCGCGCTTGGTGGTGACCAGGCCGAGGACCACCATTTTGCCCGGGGGGACGAACCGGAGCGGCTCGAAGGTACCCGAGCGCTCGTCGTCGTACTCCAGGAAGAACCCGTCCACGGCCAGCTCGCCGAACAGCGCCTCGGCCACGAAGTCGTAGCCGCCCTCGGCGGCCCACGACGAGCGGAAGTTGCCCCGGCACATATGCGTGGTCACGGCCAGGCCGTCGGGACGGCCCGCGATCGCGGCGTTGACCTGCTTGATGTAGCGCAGGTGCATGTGTTCGGCGTCCTCGCCGCGTCCGGCGATCATGGCGCGCTGCGCGGGGTCGTTCAGGTAGGCCAGGCTGGTGTCGTCAAGCTGCAGGTACGTGCAGCCGAGGGCGGCCAGCCGCCGCACCTCCTCGGCATAGGTCGCGGCCAGGTCGGACCAGAACTCCTCGATGTCCGGGTACACGACGGGATCGATGGCCGCCGGCCCGCCGCGGTAGTGGACCATGTTCGGCGACGGGATCGTGAGCTTCGGCGTGGCCGTCGTGACCACGGACTGCAGGTAGCGGAAATCGTTCTCGAAGATCGTATGGTCCAGGTGGAGCTTGCTGTCCACGTGCAGCGCGGCCGGGGTCCACTCGACGGTGCCGGACGGGTTGCGGAACTTCACGGCCAGGTAGCCGGCGGCGTGGCTGATGCCGCCCAGCTGGTAGATGAAGTCCATGTGCCAGGTCGCGCGGCGGAACTCGCCATCGGTGGCCGACTGCAGGCCGAGCCCCTCCTGCATCGCGACGGCATCGGAGATCGCGTCGTCCTCGACGGCCCTCAGCTGCGCCGCGTCGATGCGGCCGGCCGCGAACTCATCGCGCGCGGCGTGAACGCGCTGGGGGCGGAGCAGGCTGCCGACATGGTCGGCACGGAAGGGCGGTGTGCTACGCATAGCGATCATCGTGGGGCTGGCCGCCCGCAGGCGTCAATGCCCAGCGCCCCCAATGCGTCACCCTCCGCGCGGTAGGTTGGGCCCATCAAGCGCGTACCGCGCGCGAGGGAGGAACGTGAGCATCGGCAGCCTGGTGAGCTCGGGGCCGCTCCTCCTGGCCATGCCGGTCGCGGCGGCGGCCGGGGCGGTGACATTCCTGTCCCCCTGCTGCCTGCCGCTGGTGCCTGGCTACCTCTCCTACGTCACGGGCATGTCCGGTATCGGCGCCCAGGACGCCGGAAACCAGCAGGCCAGCGCCGCGCTGGCCAGCGCTCAGCCGGTCGGTGCCCGGTCGGCTGGTGCCCAGCCGGCCGGCACCGGGCCGGGCAGCGCCGGCGCGCCGCCCGCTGGGGTCCCGGCCCCGCCGCCCCGCAGCCGGGTGGTAGCCGGAACCGCCCTGTTCGTGCTCGGGTTCTCGGCGCTCTACACCTCGTACGGGCTGGCCTTCGGCAGTCTCGGCACGGTGCTGAAGTCGCACCAGCAGATGCTGACCCAGGTGCTCGGCGTGCTGACGATCCTGCTCGGCCTGCTGTTCGCGGGCGTGTTTGACCGGTTCATGTTCACGGGACGGATCCTGCGCCCGTCGATGCGCCCGCGTGCTGGGCTGGCGGGCGCGCCGCTGCTCGGCGTGCTGTTCGGGCTCGGCTGGTCCCCCTGCATCGGCCCGACGCTGACCGCCGTGCTCACCCTGGCGGAAACCTCGGGTACCGCGGCCCGCGGCGCGTTCCTCGCCTTCGTCTACTGCCTCGGCCTCGGCATCCCGTTCCTGATCGTGGCGCTGGCCTTCCAGCGCGGCATGCGCGCGTTCGGGTTCGCCCGGCGGCACGCGCGCCTGATCACCGCCATCGGCGGCGGGATGCTGGTGCTGGTCGGGGTGCTCGAGGTGACCGGGCTCTGGACTTCGGCGATTACCTGGATGCAGATCCACTGGTTCCAGGGATACACCACGCCCATCTAGGGCAGGACCGACGGGCCGGGACCCGCGGACCGGCCGCCAGCGCGGCCGGGGCACTCGGGGTTGAGGAGGGACCACATGCGGTTCGGCATCTTCTACGAGCACCAGCTGCCCAGGCCCTGGGGGCCGGACTCCGAGCACAAGCTGCTGACCGACGCGCTGGAGCAGATCGAGCTCGCCGACGCCTCTGGGCTCGACTACGTCTGGGAGGTTGAGCACCACTTCCTCGAGGAGTACTCCCACTCCTCGGCGCCCGAGGTCTTCCTGGCCGCCGCGAGCCAGCGCACCAGGCGGATCCGGCTAGGTCACGGCATCGTCCAGGCGCCGTCGGCGGTCAACCACCCGGCCCGGATCGCCGAGCGGGTCGCCACCCTGGACCTCGTGTCCGACGGGCGGGTCGACTTCGGTACCGGGGAGGCCAGTTCCGCCGCTGAGCTCGGCGGGTTCGGCGTCCGCCGCGAAGCCAAGCGCGCGATGTGGGCGGAAACCCTCGACGCGGTGACGCGGATGTTCGCCGAGCAGCCGTTCGCCGGCTACGACGGGGATTTCTTCACGATGCCGCCGCGCTACGTGCTGCCCAGGCCGCTGCAAAAGCCCCACCCGCCGCTGTGGGTGGCGTGCAGCCGCCGGGAGACCATCCACCTTGCGGCGCGCAGCGGCATCGGGGCGCTGTCGTTCTCGTTCGTCGAGCCAGAGGACGCCGCGCACTGGGTGGCCGAGTACTACGACCTGATCGCCTCCGAGGAGTGCGTGCCGCGGGGCTTCGCGGTCAACCCGAACGTCGCCGTGGTCCTGCCCATGATGCTGCACCCGGACGAGGAGACCGCGATCGACCGCGGCATCGACGGCGCGCACTTCTTCGCCTACTCGCTAGGCCATTTCTACGGCGGCGGCACGCACCGGGTCGGTGACAGCAACCTGTGGCAGAGCTTCGGTACCGACCGCGCGGAGCACGGCTTCGCGCGGGAGATCGTCTACGCGAACGCGCAGCCGCTCTCGGTGCGGCTGCTGCAGGCCGAGATGGGCTCGCTGCGCGGCGCGATCGGCACCCCCGGCCAGGTCACCGACCTGCTCGCCCGGTACGAGGCGGCCGGGGTGGACCAGGTGATGTTCGTCATGCAGGCCGGGCGCAGCCGGCACGAGCACATCTGCGAGAGCATCGAGCTGTTCGCCCGCGAGGTCCTGCCGCGCTTCGCCGACGGCCGGGAAGAGAAGGAGCTGGCCAAGGCGGACCGGCTGGCGGCCGCGGTCGACAAGGCCCTGGCCCGGCGCGCCGGTCCGCGGGCCCTGCCCGCGCCCTACGAGGTGAGCGAGGACGCCGAGGTCGCGGCGGCGCGCAGGTCGGCGCACCTGCCGTTGCGCGTCCTGGCCGGCCACGCGCGCCACGCGGCACGGGAGTCACTGCGCGGCCACGGCCAGGCCGGCCTGCGGCGTGTGGTCGGCCGGATGTCTGACGCCAGGCTGGAGCAGGTCTTCGGGACAAGCCAGGCGCAGCGCGCCGTGTTCGGGATGATGACCCGCCAGTTCGACCCGGACCGGGCCGCGGGGTTCGAGGGCGCGATCGTCTACGACCTCGGGCTGGCCGACGGATCCCGCCGGCCCTGGGCCATCGAGATCCACGACGGGCAGGCCCGGGTGCACCAGGGCGGCAGCGCCGGCGCGGCGCTCACGATCGGCGTTCCGCTGACCGACTTCATCCGGGTGCTCACCACGGCCGGCAGCTTCTACCCGCTGATCCTGGACGGCCGGATGACCATGGACGGGGACCTGGCGCTGGCGGGTCGGCTGGCCGAGATGTTCGGCGCCCGCTCTGCCTACTAATCTCCTCGCTCGCCTCCGGGCGCTTTTACCCGCCGTCTTCCCTCCTCGCTCGGGCGCTCGTTCCTCGCGCCTCCCTCGTCAGTCCAGAGGGCGGCGCGCCCTTTGGCTCGCTCGGAGTCAGGCTGCGGCCGGGCGGCCGCTGGCCGCCTCGCGGAGCTCCTCGAACAGCCGCGTGTCCCCGTCTTCCTCCGGGTGCCACTGCAGCCCGATAGCGAACGGGTGCCCGGTCAGCTCGACCGCGGCCACGGCCTTGTCGTCGGTCCAGGCCACGGCCTCCACGCCGCGGCCCAGCCGGTCCAGCACCCGATGGCGGCCCGCGGGCTCAGGCGCGGCGGGCACCGTCACGGTCGGGCCGAGCAGCCGGCCCAGCCTGCTGCCCGCGCTGATCCGTACCTCACGGCCGGCTGGCCCGGCCGTGAGGCCGTTGGCGCCGGGGCCAGCCGGGCCGCGCTCGGTCACCGATCCGCCCCGGGCCGCGTTCAGCAGGTACATGCTGCGGCCGATCGCCAGCACGGGAAGCCCGGTGTCGATGGCCGCGCGCATCAGCGCGAGTTCGCTGGCCTCGCGGGCCAGGTCCGGCTCGGGTGCCTCGTCACGCGGCGGCGCGCCGTGGCGCCGGGCTCCGGCGCCGACGCCCCCGGAGAACACCACCCCGTCGAGCCGGGCGGCTAGGTCCGCGGCGCGGTAAGGTCCCGGCACCAGCAGGACCGGGTTGCCCCCGGCCCGCTGCACCGCCCAGCCGTAGCTGGCCGGCAAGAGCACGGCCTCCCGCACGCGGTCGCCCCAGCCTGCGGCGGCCATCTCGCTGGTGATGCCGATCAGCGGGCGAGTCATGAGCCCATAATGGGGCACGTCGCAGCGCTGGCGGGGCCAAAACGGCCGGTATTCGCTGGTAGTGCCCGGCCCGTCACGCGCCGAGATGTTCGCCGAAGAACGCGAAGATGCGCCGCCACGCGTCCGCCGCGTCCGATTCCTGATAGGGCATCCGGGCGAACCTGGCCAGCACCGCGGCCGCGCCCGACGCCTTGGTCATGAAGCGGTGCCCGGTATCCGGGTACACCTTCACGTCGTGCGGGATCTCCAGGACGGTGAGGGCGCGCTCCAGCCGGTCCGGGTGCTTGGCGCCCATCGGGTCCCTGGCTCCGTAGCTTCCGACGACCGGGCAGGCGCCTTGCAGCGCACCCTCCGCGTCCCGGGGCACCTCGCCGTAGTTCACCGCGGCCGCCGCGAAGCCGCCGGATGGCGCGCAGAGCAGCGCGAACCCTCCGCCCAGGCAGAACCCGATCACGCCCGTCTTCCCGGTGCAGTCGGCCTGAGCGGCCAGGAAGCCGCGCGCCGCCTCTAGCAGCGTGAACGCGGGTCCAGACCGGGCCCGGAGCTGGCGGATGGCGCCGCTTATGCAGCGGATCCAGGACCTGCCGCCGAACAGGTCGGGAGCGAGGGCGAGGTACCCGTGGGCCGCGAACTGGTCCGCCTTGGCCCTGATGTCGTCGTTCAGCCCGAACGCCTCGTGAATCACCACGACACCCGGCCACGGGCCCGGCTCAGCCGCTCCGCCCAGATCTTCCGGCCCGGCTGACCCTCCCGGCGGCACGGCCAGGTAGCCGCGCCCCGTCCCGCCGTCTACCGGGAAGGAGATCTCTGGCATGCGGCAAACATTGTCACACCTTGCGCCACTTCGGTGTCCACGCGCCGTCAGTGACCTCGTAGTCGGCGAACAGGGCCGGGGCCTCGGCCCGCATCAGCTCGGCGATCTTCCCGAACACCAGCCGGATCTCCTCCTCGGCCCCGGGGTCGGTGCGCGCCTCGATGGTGTGCCGCAGCGTCCGGATGTTCGCCGTCCACAGCAGCCCGGTGGCCACCCCGTCCGGCGCGAACCGGCGCATGAACGAGGTCTTGTGCTTCTTCTCGTGAAACGGCACGCCTTCCTCGTCCAGCCCGAAGTGCCCCGCCATCCAGAGCTGGAACTCCTCCATCTGCTCCAGCAGGGCGGTAGCCCGCTTCATCAGCTCGGCGTCGGCCATCGCCCAGTCCGGGAACCAGAACGGGATATCGGCCAGCCGCACGAACCGCAGCGACTCCTGCGAGATCGCCACCCCCGGCCGGTGCCGGATCAGCTCATGGGTCAGGACTCTGGATACGTTGTGCAACACGAAGCTGAACGACACGTGCTCGAGCACCGACCCGTGCGCGCTGGCCAGGATGTTCTGCAGGTACTTGTCCTGGTCGGCCCGGACCCGGACCACGTTCGGGTTGAGCCCGGGCTCCCATGACCTGTAGCACAAACGCCCACCGAACTCGGCCAGGTTCAGCGCATCGTTGTCCAGGTCGCCGCGGTCCAGCTTCTCCAGCCACTTCTCGCCGCCGACCTCGCTCAGGTACGCGGCCACCTGGTCGTAGTCGATCTCGGGACGGGCGACGAGGAACACCTCGGGCTGCACATTCTTCATGGCACCGGACACTACCGGGGACCGGCGACAAGTTCCGGCGCTGTTGCTGGCTAGCGGCTCCGTTACGGGTGGGAAAGAATGGGGTAAGCAGGGCCTTGGATGTCAGCTCGTCAAACGGCACGCCAGCACCGCGGACGGGAGAGTACGAGATGACGCAACCCGGAGATACGGAAGTCGATACGGACAGTGCGCCCGCCACGACAGTAGATACCTCGGCCGTCCCAGCCGGCCGGCCGGTCGTGTTCATCCACGGCCTGTGGCTGCACGCCACATCGTGGGACCCGTGGATGGACCTGTTCCGGCAGGCGGGTTACGCGCCGACGGCACCGGGCTGGCCCGGCGACTCGGACACCGTCGAGGAAACCCGGCGCGACCCCAGCAAGGTGGCCGGCCAGGGCATCGACGACGTGGTCGACCACTACGCGCAGGTCATCGAGGGCCTGGGCGCCAAGCCGATCGTCATCGGCCACTCCTTCGGCGGGCTGATGGTGCAGCGGCTGCTCGGCCAGGACCTGGCCGCGGCCGGGATCGCGATCGATCCTGCGCCGATCAAGGGCGTGCTGGCCCTGCCCCTGTCGGCGCTGAAGGTCGCCTCGGTCGCGCTGCGCAAGCCGGCCAACCGCCGCGAGGCGGTATCGCTGACCGCGGAGGAGTTCCGCTACGGCTTCGGGAATGCGCTGCCCGCGCAGGAGTCGGCCGACCTCTACGAGCGCTGGAAGCCGCATTCGCCAACTTCACCCCGCACTCGCCGGCCAAGGTCAACACCGGCAACCGGGACCGCGGGCCGCTGCTGATCACCGCCGGCGGCCAGGATCACACCGTCCCGGTCGCCATCAGCACGGGCACCCGCAGGCAATACCACAAGTCGCCCGCGGTGACGGACTTCCGGGACTTCCCGGACCGGGGCCACTCGCTCACCATCGACCACGGCTGGCGGGAGGTGGCCGACTACGTGCTGGAGTGGCTGAAGCAGCGCGGAGTGTGAGGCTTCCGGCCGTCATCTGGACCTCCGGAGGAAACCCCGGCCTTGAGACCGGGGTAGGAATCCGGTGCCCTGCGGAGCGGGAAAGGGTTTGTCGGCACGCTCTGGCAGGCTGTCAGCGTGAGGACGGCGTACCGGTGCCGGCCGCCGCCTGGTCGTGACCGACCGCTGGTACCCGAGCACGAAGATGTGCTCGGCCTGCGGGTTCGTGCTCGCTGAGCTTCCCCTGAAGGCCCGGGCGTGGCGCTGCCCGTCTTGCCGCGCCCGCCACGACCGGGACCTCAACGCGGCCAAGAACATCTTTGCGGCAGGTCTTGCCGCAGCCCGGGCCTTGCCGGGCGATGCCTGCGGAGCTGATGTCAGACACCTGGAGATCCCTCCGGTGCAGTCGGCCGTGAAACAGGAACCCCAGCTCGCGAGGGCTGGAATCCCCGTCCTTCAGGGCGGGGAGTAGTCAAACCAGCGCGGTAGCACGGGCGCGGGCCAGCCGCAGCACGTTCGCGATCACCTGGTGGCCCGCGCGCCCGGACGCGGTCAGGATCGACTCCGGGTGGAACTGCACCCCCCACCGGGCGGCCGCATCGTCCTCGATCGCCATGACCACGCCGTCCGGCGTCACCGCGGTCACCGAGAACCCGCCGCGGACCCCGGCGGGCACCGCGTGCAGCGAGTGATACCGCCCGGCGGTGAACTCCTCGGGCAGCCCGGCCAGCAGCCCGGACCGCGCCGCGCCGCCCAGCACCCGCACCGACCCGGGCTGGCCGTGCGCGGGCGAGGCCAGCAGGCCGAGCTGCCCGCCCGCGTGCTCCACCATCGCCTGCAACCCCAGGCACACGCCGAACGCGGCGATCCCCCGCTCGTCCAGCGCGGTGAGCAGCTCGTCGCAGCCAAAGTCCGAAGGCCGGCCGGGGCCCGGCGACAGCACCACCAGGTCGGGCCGGTACTCCTCGAGCCGCGCCGGGTCGAACCCGGCCCGCAGCGTGGTCACCTCCGCGCCGGCCTCCCGGAAGTAGCCGGCCAGGGTGTGCACGAACGAGTCCTGGTGATCGACCAGCAGCACCCGCAGGCCCGCGCCGGGCGCCGCCGCGTCCTGGTTCCCGGCCGTGGGCGCCGGCTGCGGCCTCGGCGTGGCGAGGGTCTCCAGCAGCGCGCGCGCCTTGAGCTGCGTCTCGCGTTCCTCGGCGGCCGGGTCGGACTCGAACAGCAGCGTGGCGCCGGCCCGGACCGAGGCGATCCCGCCGGAGATATGCGCCGTGCGCAGGGTGAGCCCGGTGTTCATCCCGCCGTCGAATCCGATCATCCCAACCGCCCCGCCGTACCAGCGCCGCGGGCCGTCCTCGTGATCCTCGATGAACTGCATGGCCCAGGTCTTGGGCGCGCCGGTGACGGTCACCGCCCACATGTGGGTCAGGAACGCGTCCAGCGCGTCGAACCCGGGCCGCAACCGTCCCTCCACGTGGTCCACGGTATGGATCAGCCGGCTGTAGATCTCGATCTGGCGCCGGCCGATGACCCGCACGCTGCCCGGCTCACAGACCCGGGACTTGTCGTTGCGGTCGACGTCCGTGCACATGGTCAGCTCGGACTCCTCCTTGGCCGAGGTGAGCAGAGTCCGGATGTTCTCGGCGTCGGCCAGCGGGTCCGCGCCGCGGGCGATCGTCCCCGCGATCGGGCAGGTCTCCACCCGGTCGCCGGTCACCCGCACGTACATCTCCGGCGAGGCCCCGACCAGGTACTCCGACTCCCCCAGGTTGAGGAAGAACTCGTACGGCGCCGGGTTGCGGCGCCGCAGCCGCTCGTAGAACGCGGCCGGCGAGTCGCACGCCCCGTGGAACACATGGCTGGGCACCACCTCGAACAGGTCGCCGCGGGCGAAGCGCTCCCGGGCCTGCTCCACCACCCGCGCGTAGGACCCGGGCTGCGGATCGGCGGGAAGTTCCGGAGTCGTAACGGGCCGGCTCTCATCGCCCTCGCGCCGATGGCCCGGGGTGGTCTTCCGGGAAAGACCTCGGGTGGAGGCGCCGGCCACCTCGAACTCGTAGCTGTAGCAGATGGCGGTCTCCCGCTTGCGGTCCAGCACGTACAGCTGGTCGGGCAGGTGCACGACCAGGTCCCGCTGGCTGGCCGGGCGCTCGTGCCGCAGCCGCACCGGCTCGAACTGGAACGCCAGGTCGTATCCGAACGCGCCGTACAGGCCGAGGTGCGGGTCCGGGCCGGAGAACGCCGCGATGATCTCGCGCAGCGCGGAGAACACGGTGGGCCGACGGCTGCGCTCCTCTTCGGTGAACGTGCCGCGCGCCTCCGGGATGATCACGGTGACGGTGTTGGCCGGGATGTCGTCCGCCGCGCCTGGCCTTTCCTCCCCCACTCGGCGCATGGCATCCGCGATTACCGGCAGCAGCACCAGGCCGCGGCCGTTCAGCGCGGTGGCCGTGACGCGCCTGCCGCGCGCGACCAGCTCGACGCACGGGTCGACGTAGGCCAGGTGCCACCGGCTGTAGCGGCCCGGGTACTCCATCCCGGAGCTGAGCACCCCACCGCGGCGCGCCTCGACCTGCCGGGTCATCCCCTCGAGGAGGGCGGGGTCAAACGAAGCGGCGGCGCGGGTCACCCGGACGCCGTCGCCGGTCTCGAACTCGGTCAGGTCCATATCGGCCCTCGCCTCGTCATCGGGCCCGGTGCCGGACGGCGCAGACAACAAAGGCGGCCGCCGGCTGCCGGGCGGTCGCCTTCAGGATCTGCAGCGTGCGCGAACCAGGAACCGCCTCAGGGGCGGCGCCACCAGCCAGCGGTGTGGTTCGCGCGCATGTATTTATATTAGCCTCGCTCGCCTCCGGGCACCCCCTTATGCTCCTCGCTTGCCTCCGGCGCTTTGACGCACCGTCTTCCCTTGTCGCTCGGTCGCAGGCTCCCTCGCTCCTCAGTCCAGACGACGCCGCTCCTTTGGCTCGCTCGGAGGGGCTCGGCGCTACGCGAGCGCGTAGACGACCGTGACCGAGACGCTGAGCTGCTGCGAGCCCGGGGAGATCGGGACTGAGGCGGCCTTGCCGGCTGACGCGCTGGCGAACGGCCCGATGGGCCCGGGCGCGGGGGTCTGGTCGCTGACACTGAGCACTGGGCCGAGCGGCTGGCCGAGCGCCTTGGCGTACTGGGCCGCCTTCACCCGGGCGTCGGCGACCGCGCGGGCCCGCGCCGTGGCGAGCAGCCCGCTGGAATCGGCCAGGTTGAGCGAGATGTCATCGACGGTGGCGGCGTTGCCGCCGGCGTGCACCGCGGCCTGGATCTGGGCGCCCGCCACGGTCATCCGCACCAGCGTCGCGGTGAGCGACTCGCTGGCCTGGTAACCCTGGGGCACCTGGGAGCTGGAGCCGTAGCTGGGCTGGACGGACAGGCCGGAGGTCTGGATGTCGGCCGCGGCGACGCCCTGGTCCCGCAGCGCGGCCGTGACCTGGCGCACCGCCTGGCTGGCCTGCTGCAGCGCCGAATCCACCGAGGCCCCGTTCACCTGGACGCCCATGTCGAGCGTCAGCTGATCCGGGGTCCCGGTGACGGTGCCGGTCCCGGAGACCGTGATCTTGGCTGCCGCTGCCGCCGACGAGGTGAGCTGGGCGCCCGCCAGGCGCGGCCCGCCGGAGGGCGCGCTCCCCCGGCTGGCGCCGAGCGCGAAGGCCCCGAGCAGTAGGGCGGCAGCCGCGGAGCCCAAGGCAACCGCCCGGACCGCTGGCGTGATGATGACCGGCATGGCAGCACTCCCGGGTCTCGGGATTCTTGCCGCTTGGACGCGGCGCCGCTGTTCCCGGTTCCGTCCGGTGGCCGGTCAGCCGGCGCCGGGGCGGGGAGGCAGCGGTGGCCGCCGCCTGGACGGCCGGCCGGCGGTACCGGGAGCGGTGGCCGCGGGCCGGGCCGCGAGCGCATCGAGGGCCATCCGGACCGCGGTCTCCAGCTGCGGATCCTGGCCCGCCACGTGGTCCTCGGGCGAGGTGAGCACCTCGACGTCCGGGTCGACGCCGTGGTTCTCCACGTCCCACCCGAAACCGTTCAGCCACGTAGAGTAGCGGGGAACCGTTATCCCGGTGCCGTCCACCAGCCGGTGCCACCCGTCGATGCCGATCACGCCGCCCCAGGTGCGCGTCCCTACCACCGGCCCGAGGCCCAGGATCTTGATGGCGGCGGTCACGATGTCGCCGTCCGAGCCGGCGAACTCGTCGGCCAGCGCGACCACCGGTCCGCGGGGGGCGTCCTCCGGGTAGGTCCGGGACTCGAGCCCGCGCGGTACGTCCCAGCCGATCACGCGCCGCGCGAGCTTCTCCACCACCAGCTGGGATGTGTGCCCGCCGCGGTTGCCCCGGACGTCCACGATGAGCCCCTCGCGGACCATTTCCGCGCGCAGGTCGCGGTGGAAATCCGCCCAGCCCGCGCTGACCATGTCAGGGACGTGCAGGTAGCCGATGCGCCCGTCGCTGAGGTCCCGGACCCGCTGCCGCCGCCCGGCGACCCAGTCCTGGTAGCGCAGCCGTCGCTCCTCGGTGAGCGTAACCACCACGGCGCGGCGGGCCTCGCCGCCTTGCCCCGGGGCGATGGTGAGCTCGACCGGCTTGCCGGCCGCGCCCACCAGCAGCGGGCCCGGCCCGGTCCCGTCGAGCAGCTGCCCGTCCACCGCGAGCAGGGTATCGCCCGGGCCCACGAGCGCGCCCGGCGTGGCCAACGGGGAGCGGGCCTGGGGATCGGAAGATTCGCCCGGCAGCACCCGGCTCACCGTCCAGCGTCCGTCGGCGCTACGTTCCAGGTCGGCTCCGAGCAGGCCGAGCCCCTGCTCGGAGTGGTCATGCTCGTCGGCGGCCGGCATGACGTAGGCGTGCGAAGTGCCAAGCTCGCCGAGCAGTTCCCACAGCAGGTCGGCGAAGTCCCGGGAGCCGGCGATCCGGTCCAGCAGCGGGCGGTAGAGCTCGAGTGCGCCGTCCCAGTCCACCTCGGCCAGGTCGGCCACCCAGAAGTCATGCCGGATGAAGCGCCCCGCCTCGGCGTAGGCGTTGCGCCAGAGCGCGGCGGGATCGGCGAGATACCTGGCCCGGGACTTGTCCACCTCCACCCGGTCCGCCGGGTTGTCCGAGTCCGGCTTGCGGCTGGCGGGCACCACGCTGACCTTCCCGCGGTCGGAGACCACCAGGACGCTGCCGTCGCCGCTCACTTCGAACCAGTCCAGCTCCTCGGCCAGCTCGATGCACCGCTGCGACTCTAGGTCGAAGTGCTCCAGGCTCGGCCGCGGCGCCGCGTCGCCGAGCTTCGGGCCGCCTTCCCCGAGGCTCCCGATGACCGGCTCCTTGAGCCAGGCGAGCCCGCCCTTGACCGCGCGCAGTGACGAGTAGCGGGACTCGACGACCGGAATCTGCACGATCCGGCCGGCCAAGCCGTCGGTGTCCACCACGACCGGCGGGGGCGCGTCCTCGCTCTCGCCGTCGCCCGTGGCCGGCCCGTCACCGGAGCGGACGCTCTCGCCCGGGCCGGCCTGGCCCGGCCGGCCCGCGGCGTCGTCCTCCGAGCGGCCGCCGACCGGCCGGCCGCCGGGCAGCGGGGCGAACGGCGATGGTGTCGCCGCGGCCAGGGGCACCAGGTAGGGGCGGCACCCGTAGGGGAACGACAGATCGAACACGTGGGCGTCGTACACCGGGTCGAAGCTGCGCACGGACAGGAACGCCAGGTACTTGCCGTCGGAGGTGAAGACCGGGTCGGTGTCGGTGAACCGGGCGTCCGTCACGTCCGCGACGGCGCCGGCGGGGCCGGTGACCCGGGCCGTGCGCAGCTGCCGCAGCTGCTCTGGCCCGGGGTGCGACCACGCCAGCCAGGCCGAGTCGGGTGACCAGGCCAGCCCGGTGACCTCGCCGTTGCGGGACGACGCCAGCTCCGTCACCGCACCGGATGAGGTGTCCACGACGAGCAGCCTGCCGTCACGCGCGGCCACGGCCACGGCGCTGCCATCCGGCGCGGCAGCCAGGTCGGCTACCCAGCCGATGGCGCCGGCCGCGAGCCGCCGCGGCGTCCCGGCCGCCGACCCGTCGGAGGGCACTATCTCGATCGCGTCCGCGCCCTCGGCGTCGGTCACCCAGGCGACCTGGCCGGTCTGGCCGAGTACCCGGGGCAGCCGCGCCCGAACGCCGGGGACGACGGACAGGGCCCGCGCCGGGCCGTCGCGGTGGGTGAGCCAGTGCACGGTGCCACGCACCTCGACCGCGCTGGCCTGACCGGAGTGATCACAGGACAGCTCGCCCAGGTGATCCTCGGCCGAGATGAGCCTCGGCGCCCGCGCCGCCGACGAGCCGAGGCTGAACTCAAGGCGCCGGGGGCCGTCCGGCGCGTGGAGGCCGTCCAGCAGCCAGATGTCGCCCGCGCAGTGGTATACGATCCGCTGGCCGTCGGTGCTGGCGTTCCGCGCGTACCAGCCGTCGTGGTCGGTATGCCGCCGCAGGTCGCCGCCGTCCGGTGCGCAGGAGTACAGGTTGCCCGTGCCCTCGTGGTCAGACAGGAACACCAGCCTGCCGCCGACCAGCATGGGGCTGGCGAGCTGGCCCGCCAGGCCGGCGAGTATCCGGGTGAACCCCGCCGTCGGCTGGCTTGCTTCCGCGCCGACCGGGCGCGTCCACAGCCGTCCCGCGGTCCCGCCCCGGTACCGCTTCCAGAACGCCGGATCGCGATAGACCGAAGTCAGCAGCGCGACCCCGGTCGGCTCGATGGCCAGGTCGGCCACCGGGCCGAACGGCAGCCGCCGTCCGCCGGGCGCCCCGCTGTCACCCCCCGGCTCCGCGGCGGGCAGCGCATAGGCCCAGGTGAAGTGCCGGAAGGGCTGGCCCGAGGCGGTGACCGCGATGACGTCGCCGTCCGGAGACCAGCCGCAGACCTGGGTCGCCTGGTCGGCCCAGTAGCTGAGCCTGCGGCCGTTCCCGCCGTCGATCCCGGCCAGGTAGACCTCGGGCGGGCCGTACCGCTCGCTGGTCCAGGCGATCAGCGTGCCGTCGCGGGAGATCCGGGGGCTGTTCGCCGCGGCGTGGTCAGCCGAGACCCGCCAGGCCCGGCCGCCGTCGGCCGGGGCGAGCCACACGTCGTCCTCGGCGATGAAGGCGACGACGTCGTCGTGCAGGTGCGGGAAGCGGAGGTATCCGGCTGACGTCACCGGCTTATCGTAGGCCGGGCGCCTAGAACTCCACCCAGGACCCCGAGCCGAGCTCGGCGGCTTTCCGGTACGCCAGCGCGGCCGCGGCCAGATCCTCGACCGCCAGGCCGAGCGACTCGAACACCGTGATCTCGGCATCGTCGGCGCGGCCCGGCGCCGTGCCGGCGAGTACCTCCCCGAGCTCGGCCCGGATGTGGTCCGGCCCGATCGCGCCCTCGGCCTGCGCCAGCACGTAGTCGCCGGCCTCGCTGGCGGCCGACTGGCGGCTGTCGGTGAACAGGGCGGCGGCGGCCATGGTCTCGGTGTCGAGCTCGCGGGCCTGCGGGACGCACGCCCCCACCGCGTTGACGTGGGCCCCGGGGGCCAGCCAGTCCCGGCGCAGCACCGGCTCGGCCGAGCTGGTCGCGGTCACGACGATCCCGGCTCCGGCGACCGCGTCGGCCGCCGAGGCGCACGCCGTCACCGGAGCCGCGGCGCGCTCGCGCATGCCCTCGGCGAACCGGCGTGCCTTGGCCTGGTCCCGGCCGGCCACCCGGATGCCGGTCAGCGGGCGCGCCGCCGCGATGGCCAGCAGGTGCGCCCGGGCCTGGACGCCGGTGCCGATGATGGCCAGCTCCGTGGCATCCGCGCGGGCCAGCAGCTCGGTGGCGACGGCGGACACGGCGGCGGTGCGGATCTCGGTCACGGCCGAGGCGTTCAGCATGGCCAGCGGCTCGCCGGTCTGCGCGCTGGACAGCAGCACCACGCCCTGATGGGAGTCCAGGCCCGCGGCCGGGTTGCCGGGGAAGATGCAGATGGCCTTGAGACCGTAAACGGCCTGCGGCTCGGGCGCCGTCAGGTAGGCCGGCATCAGGGCCATCATCCCGGCCGCGCCCGGCGGCCTGATGATCGTCCGCAGCGGCTGGTGCACCTGGCCGCGGGCCAGCGCGGCCAGCGCGTCCCGCATGGCGTCGGCGCACTCGTCGTAGGCCAGCAGGCGGTGCACGTCGCCGGCGCCGAGGACGAGGAGCTTCATCCGGGCTGGTTGCCGCTTCTGGGCACGGCCGGCCTGGTCCCGTCGTGCGCGACCTTGGCCGCCGCCGCGGCCCGCGGGCCGATCGCCATCTCCTCGGGCCGGTGGGCGGGCACCGGCTTGCCCACGATCCGGTACACCTCCTCGCCGTCCACGGTCTCCCTCTCGAGCAGCAGGTTGACGAGCTGGTCGAGCTGGGGCTCGTGAGTGCGCAGCAGCCCGACCGCGGTCTCCTCGGCCTCGCGCAGCAGCCGGGACACCTCGCTGTCGATGGTGGCCTGGGTGGCCTCGGCGAACGGCCG
>Ga0318551_10000083_pt1 | contig 24088 bp, 28 predicted proteins | sample GRESIP082b2f19_FD_203511 | JGI IMG/M metagenome (GOLD analysis project Ga0318551, IMG submission 203511) | Tropical soil microbial communities from Luquillo Experimental Forest, Puerto Rico - GRE.SIPMG.082b2f19 | ecosystem: Environmental > Terrestrial > Soil > Tropical forest > Bulk soil...
CCCACGGGCAGGCCGCGGGCGCGGTCCTGCCCGTGGGCGCGGCACTGTCCGGGTCGGCCGGGGGGGTAGTGCCCGGCGCGGCGGTCCTGCCCGCGGCGCTGGCGCTGGCAGCAGCCGCGGGCGTGATGGTTGCGGGCGCCGCTAGCCTGGCCGTGGCGGCCGGGCTGGGGAACGCCGCGGCAGCGGGCAGCCCGGCCAGCCTCGCCCTGCTCACCGCCGTGAATGCCCCGCCCGTGAGCGGGCGGGCAGCCGCAGCGCTGCCGGCGGCTGCGGTTCTCTCGACGGCCGGGCTCCAGTCCGGCGCTGTCACGCTGCCGGCCGTGTGGGGGCTGAGCGCGGCCGGGCTGGTCGTGGTGGCGGGCGGGTCGGCCGCCCTGGCGGTCACCAGCCTTCTGGCTGCCCCGGTGACGGTGCGCCCGTCCGGGGTGGCCGCCGCCCAGTTCACCCTGGCCGGGACGCCCGTGCAGCGGCTGGCGGGGTCGGCGGTCCTGCCGGCGGCGTTCACGCTGGGCGCCACGGCGCTGGTGCTGTTCCCGCATCCGTTTTACGGGCCGTGGACGGTGCTGGCCCCCTACGGCAGGTGGGCGGCGGGGGAGCCGCACAACGGGACGTGGGCGGCGGCTGAGCCGCACGGCGCGTGGGCATGCGACAGCCCGCACGGCGGTGGTTAAGCTGCCGTCAGGGCGAGGGGAGGAGCAGCGGTGTACCAGGCAGCGTCGAGCCGGTCGTATGTGTTCATCCCGGTGACCGGGCCGTCCGACCCGACCGGGTTCGCGGTGCAGGTCGCGCTGGTCCCCGACAACGGGATGGAACCCGGCGCCGGGGACTGGTATCCCGCGCAGTGGCTCGCGCCGCGCCCCGGCGCCGCGCTGGAGGCGGCGCTGCTGGTCGGGCCGGGCAGCGGCGCTGTCCCCTACCCGCCCGGCGAGTACATGGCCTACGTCACCCTGGCCGCCGGCGCCGAGGCCCCGGTCATCCCCTCGGGGCGGGTGCGGATCGGGGATGCCCGGGACTAGGCTCATGCCGTGAGCGGCGAGGGCGAGCTACGGCAGGTGATCGACATCCCGCTGCTGGGCACTGTCCTCGCGGCACTGGCTGAGATCAAGGAGCTGATCGTGACTACTGGCGACGACCTGGCCGGGCGCATCGACTCGGCCGTGACCACCTTGTCCAACGTGATGTCCGAGGAGGCGCAGACGATCTCCGAGGCCATCCGCGACCTCCAGGCCGCGAACGCGCCGTCCCCGATAGTCGCGCAGATCCAGGCATCGGTGACCCGGCTGGAGAACGCGGCAGCAGCAGCGAAGTCGGCTGCCGACCAGTCGGCTGCGGACCTGGCCGCCGAGGAGGCCGCCGAGCAGCCCCCGCCGCCGCCGCCGGCGGGCACGTAGCACGCCTGCCCGTGTATCTGGCGGCGCGAGCCCGGCCGGCAGCACTAGGGCCTGTTCCTGATCTACCCGGCCTGCCCGCAGCATGCGCGCGGGTCCACCTTCTGGGCACTGCATGACCGAGACGCTCGACCCGCTGGAGTACGCAGCCCGCGCGTTCGCGCCGAAGCCGCGCCGTTACCCGCTGCCCGGCGCGCTGGCCAGGGCACTCGACCCGATGACCAGGACAAGTCCCGCGCTCGACCTGATCGACGCTGAGCTGTCCGGCCTGGCCGAGGGCCGCACCGACCATGAGGCCCTGGCCATCCTCATGCCGCCGCAGGAGGGCAAGAGCGAGCGCGTGTCACGGCGGTTCCCGACCTGGCTCCTCGACCATGACCCGTCGCTGCGGATCGCCATCGTGTCCTACCAGCAGGACATGGCCGTCCGGTGGGGGCGGGTGATCCTGCGCGATATCCGCATGGCCGGGGACCGGCTCTCGATCAGCCTCCAGCGTGACTCCGCGGCAGCAGCCCGGTGGGACACCTACGACGGCGGCGGCGTGTACTGCGTCGGGATCGGCGGCCCGCTGACCGGCAAGCCGGTAGACATCCTGATCATCGATGACCCGGTGAAAGACCGCGCCGCCGCCGAGTCGCAGACGATCCGTGACTCCACCTGGGACTGGTGGGAGTCCGTCGCCCTGACCCGGCTCGCCCCGGGCAGCCGGGTCGTGCTCGTCCAGACCCGGTGGCATGAGGACGACCTGGCCGGCCGGATCGCCGCCCGGCCGTCGCCGCTGCGCTGGCACACCCTCTCGATCCCGGCTATCGCCCGCGACCATGACCCGCTCGGCCGCCAGCCCGGGGAGGAGCTAGCCTCCGTCCGCGGCCGGGCCGAAGGCCACTTCGCCCGGCTCCGCGCCGGCATGTCCGCCTACGTATTCTCCGGGGTCTACCAGCAGGACCCGGTAGCACCGGAGGGCAACTTTTTCAGGCGCCAGACGTTCCGTTACTGGCGGCCGGGCCTGGCATGGGCGGACGGGCGGGAACGCATCGACCTGGAGGGCGAGCTGGTCACCCTGGAGGACTCGTGGCGGTTCATCACCGTGGACGTGGCCGCCTCGGTCAAGACCGCCGCCGACTGGACGGTAGCCGCGTGCTGGGCAATGTCGATGTCCGGGGACCTTATCCTGCTCGACCGTGCCCGGGACCGCATCGCGCAGCATGACCACTTCGGGCTGGTCGCCCCGCTGCGGGACCGCTGGGGCGCTGATGTCGTCTACGTCGAGCGGTCGTTTTATGCCTCGACGCTGGTCGATGATGCCCGCGCGGCAGGGGTGCCGGTCGCGGAGGTCCGCGCGGATACGGACAAGGTGACCCGGGCCATCCCCGCAGCGGGCAGGGTGCACGCCGGGCGGGTGTGGTTCCCTGCTGAGGCGGCCTGGCTGGATGAGTGGACTGATGAGCTGGCCGCGTTCCCGTCCGGGGCGCATGACGACCAGGTGGACACCCTGTCCTATGCGGCGAGGATCGCCACGGCGCAGTGGGCCGCGCCGAGGACGTCTCCGCGGCCGGGGCTGTCGCCTGCGGACAGGGCTGTAGCAGCCGCTCACCAGGCTGCGACCGGGGACGGGACGCGGGACCTGGACATCATGCACGCCCAGTGGTAGCCGCCGTCTGCTGTTGCCGCCACGGCAACGACCAACCGCGTATGGCAGACGATTTGCCAGCCCCGGCATAGGGGTATATAGTGGGGTTGCCGGTCAGGGAGGCCGGCAGGGGAGAAGGACAGGACACCATGACCATCTTGAAGCCCGCGCCCCATGTGAGCGCCGAGAGCCTGATGTGGCACCGCGAGACTGCCGAGTTCGTCGGGGAGATCTCCGACATCGGCGGCCGGTTCGGCCGCGTCTATGACGACGCCTGCGACGACGGCCTGACGCTGGTCAGCCGGTATGACGGCCGGGAGATCACTTTCGTGGTCGAGCATGAGGAGAGGGACCGCGACGGCGAGGTGCAGTGGTGGGTGCTCAAGCCTGCTGACCTTGCGCTGCGGCTGCGGACCCCGTTTACCGTCAAGATCTTCAATGACTAGGGAGAAGGATACGAAAATGGAACTGGGCATCCCCTACGGGCGGCAGGAAGTTGTCGATGGCGGTCTGGTGACCGTCTGCCCCCAGTGTGGCGAGCGGATCTCCGAGCTGACGATCACCGAGGACAGGTACGGCGCGCACTACGTGAAGCAGCACGCGACCAGCCACGGCCCGGCTGCCAACAACTACCAGGGCGAGGAGTTCTGCTGCCCGCAGTCCAACCCGTGCTCGGTGCACCAGGACCCGCCCCCCAACCCGGCGTGGTGGGAGGCAGCTATCGCCGGCCGGTGCTCGCACGGCGGGCACGGCCCGGACGAGACCTGCTCGGATGGGCCTGACGAGGGCGAGGAGCCCGCGACCGGGGCCGCGTCAGTGCCGGTCCCGCCCAAGCCTGACTGGGCTGCCCGCGCTGACGCGCAGTGGCGGGCCGCGATGGGCAAGACGTACCGGGGCAGCAGCAGGAGGTGACTGGACGCCCGAGGAGGGCGCACGACCGTTCGCGCGTGCGCCCGATCGGGTAGCCAGCCAACCCCGGCTGGACCCGGCTGATCACAGGGAGATGTGACAGACATGCAAGGCAAGACATTCGCAGGGCTCGCCGTAGCCGCTGCCCTCATCGTGGTTTCCGCCGTGGGCGGGGCGGTGCTGGAAAGCGAGCACAGCCACCCCGCAGCCAGGCCGGCTGCGGTCACTGCCCCGGCGCATCACGCGGCGCAGCACCACCCCGTCCGCCACCCGGCTGCCAGGCCAGCGCAGGCTGCAGCCCCGGCTCCATCCCAGGCCCCGGCGCAGGCTCCTGCCCCGGCCGTGCAGGCACCGGCTCAGCCGGTCCAGCCGGCCCCGGTGACCTGGCGGAACGTCAACCCCGGCACGGCGTATTTCATCATGGCCAACTCGGCCACCTCGGACGCATTCGCATGGAACGTGGCCAACTCAGTCCAGTCCAACGGCTACGGGGTGCAGGAGGTCTACAGCCCGGTCACGGGGCAGACCTACACCATGAACGCCTACCCGGTGACCGGGCCCGATGGCGGCACCGCCGTGATGGTCACGGGCGGCAACGGGGCAGCGGTCGAGCTGTACGTGACCACGCTTAGCGGTGACCAGCCGCCGGCGATGCCCTAGGCACACACAAGGGCGGGCCGGTCCCCTTTGCCGGGGACTGGCCCGCCCCGCCGTTTGCCATCCACCGAGGGTTGGGGTATATTGTAGGTGGGCGCCAGGGAGGCGCCCAGGGAGAGAAGGACAGGACATGACCGAGAAGATCACCGCCCCGCACAGCGTATACCGCACCTGGACTGCCATTGCGATCATCCCCGACCAGATTGGGTTCCGCAGTGCCGATGATGTCCGGTTTGAGGTGCCGTGGTCGGAGTACGACCTCCAGGCCGACCAGCTTAAGGCCGCCGCCCGGTTCATCGCTCCACTGCTGGGGGCTGATGACATCGCGATCATCGAGCTATTCAAGAACACGAAGGCCCACGGCAACGTGCGTGACACCTGGAGGACCGTCGAGCGGTCCCGCCGTGACGGCAAGATCCGCATTCGCTAACCCGCAAGATCAGCAACTAGCTAGGGAGAAGGACAGACAGATGAAGCTCACCGAACTTGCCAAGGCCAAGGCCGAGGGCACGATCCTCGCATTCGCCCCGTACTACGGCGCGGACACCGACCACGCCTACCCGGTTAAGGTCATCAACGAGCGCGCCGAGCGGCAGGTCTACGGCCGCGCCCGGTACGACTCCTTTAAGGGCCACCGCGCAGCCGGCGTCACTATCGAGCACGTCGCAGCAGACGGGGCTCCGGTGGCCCGCACGCAGGAGGACGGGAGCCCGCGCCGGGAGACCGTCGCCCAGCAGAAGATCATCGGCACCTGGGCCGAGTACACCGAGCGGAAGGCCACCCGGCATGCCGCGCAGGCCCGGCGCCAGCAGCGGCAGACCATGAGCAAGGAGGCTGCCGGGGAGGCTGCCGCCAAGCTCAGGGCGCGGCTAGAGGCCGAGGGCCGGGAGATCGCTTACAACGCGGTGGAGGTCGTCGGCATCGGCGGGTACAGCAACGGGCGGCACTACCAGCCGCACTATGCGTACGGGGTGCGGGTGGCGCCGGAGATCCTGGGCTGGCTGATGGAGGGCTAGGCTGCACGCGGGAAGTCCCCGACATGCAGCGGGCCGGGTGGCAGGAGCTACCCGGCCCGTTTGCATGCCCTAGGCAAGTTGCTTCGCCTTGCTTAATCGTTACCGGTTCGTGACCGTGGCGCTGTGCTCTGTCTAGCTGGCCGGGGCGTCATGGTCGTAGCGCTGATCCCGTAGAGTCCCGCGCTGGCCTTCGGGGAGGCTGGCCGGGAGCGAGGGCCGCGCAGACCGCCGGGCCTGCGCGGCCCTCGTCCATGTCCGGGCCAGGGTCTAGGTTCTAGGCATGAGCGGGCCTGTGATGATCGGCTACATCCACCCCGGCGCGTCAGCGAGCTTCGGCATACGGCCCGAGTTCATGGCCTCGGTCCTGTCGGTGCTCCACGACGAAGGGACGTTCTCGCTGATCGGCGGCATCTCGGAGGTCAGCGCGGGGGCGGTCGTGCCGCTGGCGCGGGACGTGCTGACGCTGCGGTTCCTGGCCTCGGGGTGTGACTGGCTGTGGTGCGTGGACACGGACATGGTGTTCACCCCCGGCGTGCTGGCCGGGCTGTGGGTGTCCGCGGATGAGGAGAAGGCCCCGGTCGTGTCGGCGGTGTGCCCGGTGCTGGACGCGGGCCGGGTGTGGCCGTCCGCGTACCGGCTGGGCGATGAGATGAACGGGGCGGGGGAGCTGGTCATCGAGCGGCTGGACACGCTGCCCGAGATGGAGGGCCTGGTGCAGGTCGCGGCCTGCGGCGCCGCGTGCGTGCTCATCCACCGGGGCGTGTTCGACGCGATCTCCCGCGCCGAGGAGTGGGGCACGCTCGGCCGCTGGTGGCAGCCCATCGAGACGGCCCAGGCGGTGCTAGGCGAGGACGTGTCGTTCTGCCTGCGCGCCGCCGCGTCGGGGGTCCCGGTCCACGTCAACACCAACGTCACTACCGGCCACGTCAAGGCCGTGATGATCGGGGAGCCATCCCCTAAGTAGGGCCGGCGTTCCCGGCTGTCCCCCGGCTGCCTGCCGTTGCCATGGCGGAAACGGCGGATCGGGCTGGGCCAGCCACCCGGGGCGGGGGATAGCGGCAGGCCCAGACGGCAGGTAACGTACGGGTCACGTCCGTTTGAAGCGCGGGCACGATTGACAGCGGGGGATCACCGGCCGCCGCAGGGCCGAGAGGCGGCGCGGTGCCAGCACAGCCCTACCCGGTGAACCCGGTCCCGGCTGTGCCTGTGAGTCCCGTCAGGATCGGTCCTCGGAAGCCACGCCACGGCCAGGTAGAGGCCGCGGATACCACCGGCCTGGGTGACCCTGACGTGACGAGCGGACCCGTGCACGCCGGGGCACCCTCGGGCGTCATGGGGACCGTGGGGTGGGGCCTTCATACGCCGCGGTTCACCGTCCCTGCGGCGCCGAACGTCCTCCACGGCCGGCGACCCCTGTCTGACCTGCGCCAGTACCACTACAACCCGCCCGGCACGATCCCCGGCCCCGGCGGCACCTGGGACCTGGGCGCCCCGCTCGGGTCGTTCCTCCCCGGCCTTGACGACGAGGTCGAGCCGAAGGGCCTCGCAGCCGGCCCGCCGCCGCTCCAGCCGTACGCGTCGAGGATGCCGCTGCCGACAGGACCGGGCTAATGGGCCGGGAAATTCAGGCGCGCAAACTCGCCGTATGCCTCGACAGCAGCGGCATCATAGGCTCGTCCGGCATCATCCTCCGAATCGAACCGCCCGAGCCAGCGCCGGTTGCGCCCGGTGCCGATGTAGGCAAACCAGCGCCCGTTGCGCCGATCCAGGCCCACGCCCTTATAGCGGCTACTTGCGCCGCGTCGTGGCCGTCGCGCCTGGAGGTTCTGGGCTTGGGTCGCATCGCGGAGGTTAGCGCGGGTGTTATTGAGCCCGTTGCCGTCCCGGTGGTCAACTCCGCGCTTGCCCATGATCAGGACGTGGGCATAAGTAGATCGCTGGTTCGGCCGGGGAGTCGTCCAGGCGCGGGCATAGTTGATCAGCCGGGAGCGGTGCAGCCGCCAGCGGTAGCGGCTGACCAATGGCACGTCCTCATCATCGACCAGGAAGTACCCCTGGCCGTTCCCGAGCGGAATCCTCTGCACCACGTACCCCAACCTAGTAGCGGGGTCGGACAGTACGGGGGGAGGTGATGCCAACATGAGCAGCCAACCGTTTACTGGCGCTCCCACCCGCGACATCGGAGTCCCCGATCTGTCGTGGGGCTTAACCAGGTACCTGGGGGCAGGGTCTCCTATCAGACTGGTGGGAAACCGCTGCTGATCTCTTATCTGGCCACAGAGCGTGGTTACTTATGGCCGATTACGCATGCGTCATGATCCGAAGCTGCGCGGCGTGCTGTCCGCGCTGACGCTGCCGATCCTGCGTGCCACCTGGGCTGTTGACCCGCTCGGCGCCAAGGGCCAGGTTGTGCAGCGGGTCGCGGACGACCTGGGCCTGCCGATCCTCGGGAAGGATGACAAGCCGGCGGGGGCCCGGCGGCGGGGGGTGATCTGGCGGCGGCATCTGCGGGAGGCGCTGTTCTGCCTGATCTACGGGCACATGCCGTTTGAGCTGCGGTACGAGATTGTGGGCACCAGCCCGGGGGATTGTCACCTGGTCCACCTGGGCGGCCGGATGCCGTGGACGATTTCCACTATCGGGCTCAAGCCCGACTCGACGGTTGATCACATCATCCAGACCACGCAGCGGGAGCCTATCCCGGCTGACCGGCTGACCTGGTACTCCTACGGGCAGGAGGGCGCGAACTGGGCGGGCATCAGCGTGATGCGGCCTGCGTTCGGGGCGTGGCTGCTCAAGCATGAGACCTGGCGCGTCCACGCCACGTCGATCCGGCGCTTCGGCATGGGGGTGCCCACGGTCACTGCACCGCCTGGGTCTACCAACCAGCAAGTCCTTGATGCGCAGGCGATGGCGTCCTCGATGCGCGCCGGGGACCAGACCGGGGCGGGCCTGCCCAGCGGGTTCACGTTCACCCTCACCGGGCTGACCGGCAGCGTGCCGGACGCGCAGGCGTTCATCCAGTACCTTGACCAGCAGATGTCCGTCATGGCGCTGGCCGGGGTCTTGGACCTGGGGCAGACCGAAACCGGGTCCCGGGCGCTCGGGGAGTCGTTCCTCGACCTGTTCCTCCTCTCGCTCCAGGGCATCGCAGACGACCTTGCCACCACCGCCACCAGCGGGCAGGAGGGCAGTAAGGGCATCGTCACCGACCTGGTTGACCAGAACTGGGGACCCGATGAGCCGTGCCCGTCGCTGGTCTGCACCGACGTGGGCGAGTCCTACCAGATCACCGCCGAGGCGCTGGGCGAGCTGGCCCGGTACGGTGCGCTGACCCCGGATGAGGGCCTGGATGACTGGATCAGGCGGACGTGGCGGCTGCCGAAGCGGACCACGATCTGGCAGCCGTCCCACCTCGGGCTGCCCGCGCCGGGCCAGCCGGGTGGCGCGTTCCTGCCGCCCGGGGCGATCCCGGCGCCGTTCGTGCCGCAGGCAGATGACGACCTGTCCGACCTGGAGCCGGCGTGGGACCCGTCCGATGCCGCGCCGGCGCCGCCTCCGGGGTCTGCGCCCGGCCCGGAGGGCGTCCACCCGTCCGGGCCTCCTGCAGCTCCGGGCAGCGTGCCTGCGCCGCCCGGCCCGGCCGCGCGTGGCCGCAGGCGGCCTGCGGCTGCGGCGCCGCCGCTGCGCCGCAACCCGAGCCGGGTAGAGATCGCCGCCGGCACCGACCCGGTAACCCGGCAGCGGGACTGGCAGGCCCACGTCGATGGGCTGCTCGGCTCGTACCGGGCGGTCGTCGCCGCGCAGCGCAAGGACATCGTGGATCAGGTGATCGCCGCAGTCGGGCACGGCCGGACCGCCGCGCTCGCGTCGCTGTCCACCTCCTCCGACGTCGGCGCGGCCCTGATCGCCGCCGCCATGACCGCTGCCGCTGACCAGGCCGCCTCGCGGATGATCAGCGAGGCCGGGTCGCAGGGCGTCACCATCTCCTGGGACAAGGTGAGGATCGACACGGCCAAGCTCGGGAAGATCGCGGAGGCCCGTGCCGCGCTCGCCGCGTCCTACCTGTGCCAGCAGGCAGGCGGGAAGGCGCTGCAGGTCGCGGCGTCGCTGATGGATGATGCGATGGCCAGCGGCGACCAGATCGACTCGTTCCTCGCGGGCCTGTCGGACACGCCGCTGGCCGACCAGCTCGGCGCGGCGATGACCGCCGCGCAGAACACGGGCCGCGTCGCGGTGCTGGACGCTGCCCCGGAGTCGGAGGGCCAGGCAGTCTACTACGCCTCGGAGATCCTGGACCGCAACACCTGTGACCCGTGCCAGGCCATCGACGGGGCGACGCTCGGCTCCCTGGAGGATGCCGAGGCAGCCTACCCGTCCGGGGGTTACATCGACTGCGAGGGCGGGATGCGCTGCCGGGGGACCGTCGTCGCGCTCTGGGGCGAGGGCGGCGGTTCCCTTCCCCCGGGGATCTTCCCCGGCGAGGGCGAGGGCGACAGTGGCGGCTGACCCTGACGTGGTGACCGTGCCGGCGCTGGTGACCCTGCCCGGGGTGGACATCCTGGCGGCCGGGACGTGGAAGCTGTCCACGGGGGAAACGACGTTCACCACCGATGACCTGGCGGCGGCGGTGGACGCGGCGTCGTGCCCGGCCGTGGGAGACCCGATCATCAAGATCGGTCACACCGACAAGCGGTTCGCGCCGGGTGACGGCGAGCCCGCCATCGGCCATGTCGTGAACATGTCGCTGGCCGCCGAGGGAAACAAGATCACGGGTGACCTGGCCGGGATGCCGGGATGGCTCGGGGACATTCTCCCGAGCGCCTACCCGCAAAGATCCATCGAAGGTGCGTATGATCTGGTCTGTCAGATCGGGCATACACATCCGTTCGTGATCACCGCCCTGGCCCTCCTCGGGGTGACGCCTCCGGGGGTCGGGGTCCTTAACGGTCTGGACGATGTGGCCGCGCTTTACGGCGTCACCGCGACCGGGCAGAAGTCCTCGCGGGCGTGGCACTTGAGAAGCGGAGACCCGATGGCTGGCATGATCATGGCCGCTGGCATCACCACCGAGGACGTGCGCCGCGCCTACTACGAGCAGCCGTCCACCAGCTTCGCGATGTGGATCACCGAGATGCAGCTTGACCCGCCGATGCTGATCGTGGCCGATGAGGCGACGAACAACATTTACCGGGTGCCGGTGACGATCAAGGGCGGGGACATCACGTTCGGGGACCCGGTGCAGGTCGTCGTGGAGTACCAGGACGTGCCGGCCAAGACCGCTGCCGCGCGCAAGGTGGTCACGTTCGCCAGTGCCGCGGACTCGCGGGCGGGTGTCGCCGCCGCGTGGGACGGCGGGATGGCGCAGAAGAACATGGGCACCGACCCGTCCCAGTCCGCGATCAACAAGATGTACGCCCTGCCCGCCGACACCAAGTCGGATTCCAAGCTCCCCCACCACGACTGCGGGTCGGATGGCACGGTGGGCGGCCCGAACGCGGACGGGTGCAGCGCGGCCATCGGCGCGATCAACGGCGGCCGGGGCGGTCTCAAGGGCGTGTCCGCCGCCGACTGCAAGAAGGCGTACAACCACCTGGCCGCCCACCTGCGGTCGCTGGGCAAGGAACCCCCGGACTATAACGGGCCGTCAGCGGCGGCCTCGCTGGGCTGGCTGCGCGAGGTGCGCGAGCTGATCGCCGCCGCATCCACGGGCGATGACGACGTGCAGACCATGATCGCGTCGCTGGATGCCACGCTTGACCAGGCTGCCGGGCTGACCTCGGCGGCTGACCGTTCCGGGCTGCCGTCTGACGTGGCGCAAGCCCTGGACCTGCTCACCGCGGCCGAGCAGATCAGCGAGGAGATCATGGATGCGCTGGGCATCGATGACCCCGACCAGGACGATGACGGCGGGTCGCAGCAGGAGCCGGACGGCGGGCATGAGGAGGTCGGCGCGTCGAGGCGGATCAGCGCCCGGCATGGCGTCAACGCCGACCAGAACGTGACCCACTCCCATGCCCACTCGGCGTTCGGCACGCAGGGCGGTGACGCCACCCACACCCATGAGCACACCCACGAGGCCGGATCGGCCACGCATAACCACCACGCCCAGGCCAAGGGCTCCGGGCAGACGAGAGGAGCGGCCGAGATGGATTTCTCGGACGAGCAGATCAAGGCCCTGCGCGACCGCCTGGGGCTGGGCGACGAGGACGAGATCACCGCCGAGCAGATCATGGCCGCGCTGGCCGAGCAGGCCGAGGGGGGCACGGTCGCGGCGAAGCTCCCGGAGGGCGTGATCGCCATCGACAAGGATGTCTGGGAAGCCACGCAGCGGCGTATCCGGCAGGGTGAGGTGGCCCGCGAGCAGCAGCTACTCACCGCGCGGGACTCGGAGATCGCCGCCGCGATCCGGGCGGGCAAGTTCCCGCTGTCCCGCAAGGCGCACTGGGAGCGGCTGTGGCAGGCCGACCCGGAGGGTACGCGCACGGTCCTCGCGGGGCTGACGCCGGGCGCGGTGCCGGTGGAGGATATCGGCCTGCCGGGCGGCCCGCAAGACGAGTTGCTCGACCAGGAATACAGGTCGATCTTCCCGCCTGCCTTCGAGCGTCACGCCGCTGAGTAGCGATGGGCGACTATACGCCCGTCTTCATCGAGGGCGAGATCATCACCCTGACCGCTGGGGCTGCGGTCAAGGGCGGTGATCTCCTCGTGGTCACGGGCAACAACACGGTCAGCCCGATCACGCCGTCAGCGACCCCGTATTCCAACTTCGTCGGCTGTGCCGCATCCGACCAGGCGACCGGCGCCAGGGTGTCGCTGTACTGCCGGGGGCCGGTGCACGAGTCGCTGGCAGACGGGGCGATCACGGCAGGCGACCAGATCTGCACGGCCACTAACACTGGCAGGCAGGTCCGCACCCTGGTCCCTGCCTCGACGCCCGGCACCGAGCCCGCCGTGTACTCGGCGGGTGCCACGGTCGCGGACCTCACAGCCGCCCGGTCGGTCATCGGCGTGGCGCTCACCTCCGCAGCGGATAACCAGAAGTGCCGCTGGATGATGCTCGTCTGAGAGGAGCCGGACACCATGCCCGACTACCAGCCGGTGAACCCGACCAACACGCTGCCCAAGACCAGGACTGCCGGGGCGGCGATCACGGGCGGCCAGCTTCTCCTGCCGACAGCCGACAGCGTGGTGTCCCCGGTCACGGCCAACACCCAGCGGGCCACGTCAGTGGCCGCCCATGACGCGCCCTCGGGGGGCCGGGTGACGGTGTGGCCGCTGCCCGGCGTCATCCACGAGTCGGTGAACAACAATGCCGGGGCCGTCACGGCCGGCGCGCCGATCACGGCAGGGGCCTCGGCGGGGGTGGACACCGGCCTGCTGGGCACTGTCGCCGCCGCGGGAACCCTGGTCGGCATCTGCACAAAGGGCGCGGCGTCCGGCGCCAAGCTCCAATGGATCGGAGTCTGAGGAGGAAACCGTGCCTGACTACCAGCCCGTCAACGCGGCTGACATGCTGCCGTTTACCAAGACCGCCGGGGCGGCGATCACCGGGGGCACCCTGGTGACGATCACCGGGGACAACGCCGTGTCGCCGTCCACGGCCGGGGACCGCTCGGTGGGTGTCGCCGCCCATGATGCCGCCAGCGGCGGCCGGGTCACCGTATGGCCGCTGCCGGGGGTGATCCATGAGATCGCCCCGCAGGGGGCGGTGGCCCTGACGGCAGGCAACCCGGTGATCGCCGGCACGACCGGGCTGATCAACACCGGGGCGCTGGCCACCGTCGCCGCAGCGGGCACGCTGCTGGGGATCTGCACCAGGGGCGGAACCGGGGGCGGCACGCCGCCCAAGGCCCAGTTCATCGGCGCCTGACCGCAGGCTGCCGCAGCACAACAGGACCCGTCAAGGGAAAGCAAAGGAGTGAGACCAGATGCCAGGTTCGTACCCGGCGCCGCCACCCACCTTGTCGGGTGACCTCGAAACCATTAGCCGGTTCCTGCAATCACCGACGCAGATCCGGCGCCGGCTGCGGGACTACCACGACCTGCGGTTCGTGGCCGACCAGCTCTTGACGCAGCGGTTCCGCACCAGCGGCGGCGCCGCGCTGTACGAGCTGTCGGAGCCGTTCGTGACCGACCGCTCGGTGGAGGCCGTGGGCCCGGGCGCGGAATACCCGTTCGCCAACATGCCGACCGGCACGGCCGGGATCTCCTCGGTGTCGAAGTGGGGCCAGAAGGTCCGGGTCACCGATGAGGAGATCGCCCGGAACGTGTATGCGGGCGCGACCATCGACCGCTGCCTGCGGAAGGTCGTCAACTCGGTGATCCAGCAGGTGGACGGCACGGCCATGTCGGCTATCGCGTCGGCCGTGAGCAACCACACCACGGCCACCGTCGCCTGGGCGACCGCCGCGACGCGGACGATCTTCCAGGACATCCTGCTGGGCAAGGCATCGATCTACGCGATGAACCTGGGGTACAAGCCCGACACCGTGGCCGTCGATGACACCCGGTACGCGTACATGATGTCCGACACCAACATCACCAACGCGCTGCGCCGCGAGACCACGGACAACCCGATCTACACCGGCACGATCGAGATCATCGCCGGGCTGACCATCGTCGTGTCGCCCTCGGTGCAGATCGTCACCCATCCCTACGTGCTGGACTCCACGCAACTGGGCGGGATGGCCGACGAGATGGATGACGCGCCCGGCTACGCGATGGCCGACCTTGCCGTGCAGGTCAAGTCGCTGCGCCTGGACGCCAACGACGCCTGGGACCTCCAGGGCCGCCGCAAGACGGTCCCGATCGTGCAGGAGCCCGGGTCGGCGGTTTACATCGCCACGGCCTGACGGTGCCGTACAGCTACCCGGCGATGCCGCCCGTCCTGGACGGCCCCGAGGGAGGAGAACGAGCTATGGTCACCGAGCCGGACAGGTACCGGGTCGTGGCGCCGTATATCACGGTCAAGACGATGACCCCGGACGGCATGCAGATCCGGGGCCTGCATGCAGGGGCTCCGGTGCCGCTTGACGTCGAGCCGGCCGCCCTGGAGCATCACCTCACCCTGGGGCTGATCGAGCCGATCCCGAAGGCCCAGGCCCGCGCGGTCACCAGGGCCGAGGAGGCGGCCGGGGAGCCTGCCGCAGCCGGGGAGGCAGGCAAGGCTGCCGCTGCCGGGGAGGACGAACCTGCCGTTGCCGGGAAGGAAACGGCAGACGAGCCAGGACCGGCCGGGGAGTCCAAGGCCGGGCCCCCAGGGGGGCATGGCCGGGCAGCCGGCTCTCACGGCCGTACCCGGCCGGGGACAGGTAGCTGAGCGATGCCCGAGGTGTGGGCGCCGACACTGGCCGAGGTCGGGCAGAAGATCCCGACCCGGACCAGGGACACGCTCACGCCCGGGTCTGATGTGCTGCTGGGCACGTTCACCCCGAACACCACCCCGAACGACGCCCAGGCGCAGGGGTTCATCGACGCCGCCGTGGGCTGGGTCGTCGGGGAAGCCGGGGAGCTGCCGGCCAGCCCGCCCGCGTCCGACCAGATCGCCGTCCAGGCGCGGACGGCTGCCGCGTTCCGCGCCGCCTCGGATATCGAGATGGCCTACCCGAACCGGGACGCTGACATACGCACCGCGGCGATGCTCGACACCCGGGCCAAGGACGCGCTGGCGTCGCTGCTCCAGGCCCTCGCCATCGCCGGGGCGGGTGCCATCGAGCCCTACCCGGTGTGGCAGGCCCCGGACCCGCCGCTGTGGGCGGACATCGACCTTTGAGGAGGTGAGCAGTGGGCACGGACACGGCCAGGGCCGACGCGGCGGGTTTCCCCGGCAAGGCCGGGCAGGTATTCGCGGAGGACGCCGACCGGCTGGCCCGCGCGTTCACCTCCACGGCCGACCGGCTGAGCTACGACTTCGGCGTGCGGCTCCTGCCCGCGCCGTGGCATGAGCTGGGCGGACGCAACCAGGCCCTCCTCACCGAGATCATGCGCCAGCTCATCATCGAGGGCCAGGTGATCCCCGGTGGGTAGCGTCTACATGGTCGAGGACCCCGTGGCGGTCAAGCTGTGGACCGAATCCAGCCCGGTGGTCCGGTCGGCCATGGACCGGATCGCTGCCCTGCTCCTCGGCGCGATGAAGGCAGAGTGCCCGGTGTCCCCGGTGCAGGCGGTGTATGCCTACCCGGTGCCGCTCGGCCGCTCGGCGGGGCCGGCGCACCGGGGCCGTCCCATCGCCCGCCCGTCCGGGCCTGACGTGTCGCGGACCCGCTACCAGGGAGACCTGCCGCTGCGCCCGTCCGGGTACCTGCGCAACAGCATCCACGCCTTCCGCATGCCGGATGGCGCGATCATCGTCGGGCCGACCGCCGACTACGCCAAGTTCGTGATCGAGGGCACCGGCCCGCATGTGATCCGCTCGACGGGGCCATGGCCGCTGCGGAACCGCGCCACCGGGCAGGTGTTCGGCCCGGTCGTCAACCACCCGGGCACGGCGCCTAACAACTTCGTGGAGCGGGCAGTCGCGACGGTGCGCGGGGGGACGCTGATTGCTGCATGAGCGCCAACGCGGAGACCGCGATCCGGGCCTGGGTCAACACCCGGCAGGATCTCGTCAGCAACGGCGGGCCGCTGTCGGGCGGTGCCTACCTGCGGTCGCAGCGGTCCCCCGCGTCCGGTGCCTACGCGGTGATGGTGCGGCAGGCCGCCCCGGCCACGCGGATGGTCGCGGAGGACCCGGACCCGTCCCTGGCCCGCGTCCAGGCCCTCTGCTACGCGGGCACCGCGCCGCTGGCCGAGCAGGCAGCGACCGCGCTGGCCACCGCGTGGATGAGCCTGAGCGGGCTCCCCGAGCCTTGCGGGGACACGGGCGTGACCGTGCTGGTGTCCGACAACCTGACCGGCCCGTCAGCGGTGCCCCTGCCTGCCGACTCTGGCGAGGCGTACTGCTTCCAGGTGGGCGCCGACTTCGTACTGAGGAGTGAAGCATGACCGCATTCACGCCCACCGCTTGCAGCCGTGCAGCCGGGGTGAACAACGCCGCCGCGCTGACCGCCGTGACCGTCGCGGACACGTTCCCGTCCGGCGGCAACGTCTATTTCCGGGTCAAGAACACCGGGGCCTCCCCGGTCACCGTGACCGTCAACCCGGCTGCCGGCGGCGGGCCGCAGGGCACGACCGTCGCCCCGCTCGCGCTCGCCCCGGCCGTGCCCGCGACGACCGGGGACGTGACCTACGGGCCGTTCCCGCAAAACCCGTTCGGGGACTCCAACGGCAACGTGAACGTCACCTACTCGTCCACGACCTCGGTCACGGCCGGGTCCTTCATCTACCCGAGCGTCTGATGGCAGCCGAGGAGAAGCAGCAGCCAGCCGCGCAGGAGGAGGAGCATCCGCGCCGCAGGCAGGCCCGCGAACGCCACGAGGAGGCCCAGGCCGTGAAGTCTGAGCCGTTCGCCTACGTCGCCGGCGAGGACCTGTTCATCTACGACCCGGAGTCCGGTGCCATGCCGGCGCGGGCCTACGCCGCAGGCAGCCTCGTGCCGCCTGCCGACATCCAGCGCCACCCCGAATGGGCTGCGCTCGTGCACGAACCAGAGGAGTGAGCTAGATGGCTAGGGGCAACCCAACTGCGCTGGCGCTCGGGCCGGGCTACCTGTACGCGGGCGCCCTGGGCCGGATCGAGCCCGCCGACCTTGTGACCACCTGGGCCGCCGTAGACGCCGGGTGGGTCGCGCTCGGCTACACCGACGTGGGCTCCGAGTTCGACTACCAGCTCAACACCGCCGCCGTGAACGTGGCCGAGGAACTCGACCCGATCAGCAACGCGCCGACCGGGCGCACCTCCTCGGTGACCTTCAACCTGTCCCAGATGACCGCGACCAACCTCAAGCTCGCGCTGAACGGCGGGGTCATCACCACCGGGACCGGGATCGTCACGGTCGAGCCCCCGGACCTGGGCACAGAGGTCCGCACCATGCTCGGGTATGAGTCCGAGGACCACACCGAGCGGTGGATCTGGCGGCAATGCCTGATGACAGGCCAGATGAAGATCGTCCGCCAGAAGGGCGCGGCCAACGCGACCGTCGCCACCGTATTCAGCCTGGAGAAGCCCGCCACCGGGTCGCGCCTGTTCCGGGCCATCCTCCAGACCCCGCTGCGTTCCTAGTCATCACCGGAGGCTCCTATGCGTGAGTACACCTCGGCGCCGGCCGAGGGCGAGGCCAACCCGCTGGCCGGGCTCGAGTTCCGCCTCGACGGGCAGCTGTTCCGCTGCGAGGGTGACCTCTCGATCCTCGAAGTGGCCGAGCTGGCCCGGGTCGCGGCCACGGGCGGCGAGATGGAGGAGGCCGCCAAGCTGGGGCTGATCGCGGAGCAGTTGCGGGCCGCGTTCGGTGACGCCGAGTACGCCCGGTTCCGCGCCCACTGCCGGGAGCACAAGACAGCCAACTCGGTGCTCCTGACGATCCTGGCCGACATCAACGCCGAGGTGCAGGCCGTGGTGGAGCGTGAGACCGGCCGCCCTACGATGCCGCCATCGCCCTCTGGGACTGGGGAACCGGAGACGGACGAGCGGACCTCGCGCATTATCAACATGACCACCGGGGACGTGACCGTAGTCCCGCTGCGGAAGCAAGACGCGCAACTGGAGGCCCCGACCGTTCGGCCGCGCCGTCCGCCGCAAGACAGGCAGCCGAAGCGAAGGCGCACGGGCTGACGCTGCGGGAGTTCTGCGACCTCGCGGAGTACGCCCTGCGCCGCAAGATGGAGGCGAGTGACCTGCTCATGCTGCTAGCCAGGATCTCCCAGGGGCTCGGGGACCGGGGGCTGGGCGGGTATGAGATCCCGGCCGAGCGGCTGGGCGCGCTGCTCGGCGAGGACGAGGAGCCGGGCCCGGCTACCGGGGACCGCCGCGCGCAGCAGGTCGCCGCGGTCGCGGAGGCCGTGGGCGGGGAGGTCGGCTAGTGGCCGGCTTCGAGCTGTACGAGGCGTTCGTGGAGCTGCGCGTCGGCACCGCCAAGCTGGCCAGGGACGTAGAGAAGGGCCTCAACGAGGGCACTGCGGCAAGCAGCGTCACAGCCGGGGAGCAGGCCGGGACAGGGTTCGCCGGCGGGTTCAAGGCCAAGGCCGGGGCCACCTTCAAGAGCGCGGTCGGGGAACTGTCCAAGATCGGGGTCGCCACCCTGGGCGCGGTCGGGGTCGCGTCGATCAAGATGGCTGCCGACTTCCAGGAGGGCCTGACCACCCTGGTCACCGGGGCCGGGGAGTCTGAGCGCAACCTGAAGATGGTGGGCGAGGGCATCAAGACCATCGCCGTCACGTCGGGCACGAGCACCGCGGAACTGATCAAGGGCATGTACATGATCGAGTCCGCTGGCTACCACGGGTCGGCGGGGCTGCGGGTCCTCCAGGCTGCCGCGGAGGGCGCGAAGGTCGGGAACGCGGACCTGGGTGCCGTGGCGAACGCGGTCACCACCGTGATGACCGACTATGCGCTCAAGGGGCCTGCCGCCGCCGCCGACGCGACCAACGCCCTGGTCGCGGTCACGGCCCGGGGCAAGACCCACCTCCAGGATCTTGCCACGTCAATGGCCCGGGTCCTCCCGACCGCTGCCGCTCTCGGCGTGAGCATGGGGCAGGTCGGCGGCGCGCTGGCCACGATGACCGGGGAGGGCACGTCAGCCCGGCTGGCGGCGATGGGCCTTAACGCGACCCTGCTGGCCATGGCTGCGCCGAGTTCCAAGGCGTCCAAGGCGATGGGTGACCTGGGCCTGTCATCCAAGACCGTCGCGGACACGCTGACCCACCAAGGGCTGGTCGCCGCCCTCGACCTGGTATCCCAGGCTGCTGAGAAGGCCGGGCCCAGGGGCTCCCCGGCTTACGTCGCCGCGATGAAAGAAATGCTCGGCGGCACCAACGGGCTGCGGGTCGGCCTCCAGCTCACCGGCACCCACATGCAAGCCCTGATCGGGAACACCGCCGCCGTCAACGCAGCCATGCACTCCGGTAAAGACGGGGTAAAGGGCTGGGAGCTGGCGCAAAAAGACTTCAACGTCCAGCTTGACATCTTCAAGGCCCGGCTGGAGGTAGCCGGGATCACGCTCGGCCAGAAGCTCCTGCCCGTGCTGTCTACCGCGCTGGGGTTCCTGATCCGCACCCACCTGCTGTTCCCCGCGATCATCGCCCTGATGGGCGTCCTGACGGCTGCGATCGTCGCCCAGGCGGTCGCCTGGCAGCTAACCCCGGTCGGGTGGATCGCGGACGGCATCGTGGCCATCGTCGCCGCCCTCGTCCTGCTCAAGAAGGCATGGGACGACTCGTCGGGGTTCCGCGAGTGGATGTACGGCTTTGCCATCGGGGTCCTCGATGACGCCAAGGTCATCGTCGGGGCCTTCAAGTTCATTGTCGATGCGTTCCTGTCCTTCGTGGGGACGATCCTGCACGGGGCGGCTGATGCCTTCGGGTGGATACCGGGCATCGGCGGCAAGCTCAAGACCGCGGACAAGGCATTCCACGACTTCCACTCCTCCGTCGATGATCATCTCAGCGGGATGATGAACACGATGACGAAGTGGCAGCAGAAGCTCCAGGGTGCCATCGACCAGTCCAAGACCGCCGGCGACAAGATCACGGCCGATTTCGCCAGGCAGGGCAAGGCCGCGCAGGATGCCAAGGGCCAGCTCGACATCTACACCAAGGCCGTCACCGACCACGGCACCAAGTCCGAGCAGGCCCGGCCGCCCCGCCAGCACCTCATAGACGACCTGACCAAGGCCGGGCTTAACGCCACCATCGCCAAGAAGGATGTCAACGACTACACCACGGCGGTCCAGGAGCACGGGGTCAAGTCCGATGCGGCACGGGCTGCCCGGCAGCGGCTCATCGCGGACATCACCTCGGTGTGGAACAACAGCCAGCAGGGCAAGACCGACATCGACAAGCTGACCGCTGCCATCCGCAACGCCTCCTCCACCTCCGACCAGGTGCAGTCGGCACGGCAGCGGCTCATCAATGACCTGATCAACGCGGGGCTCGACGCCAAGGATGCCCACTCCTACGTAGACGGCCTCACCGACGCGATCAACCACATGCCCAAGAACCCGACCACGGTCCTGCACCTCAAGGGCGTGGGCACCATCGCCATCAACGCCTCCGGGGCCTACATCCAGGGCGAGTCCGGGCACATCGTCGCCGCCGGCACCGGCTATGCGGGAGGCACCGCAGGCGCGGCGCCAGGGTGGGCATGGGTCGGTGAGCGAGGCCCGGAGCTGGCCCACTTCTGGGGCGGCGAGACCATCATCCCCAACCACGCCATCGGGGCACTGCCCGGCTACGCGGCCGGCGCGGGGATCGGCACCCCGTTCTCGTACACCCCGGCTGCGGCCAACAAGTGGATGACGCAGCAGGCCCAGGCCATGGAAGGCAAGTTCGCCACCGGCGCCGCCAAGACCTTCGAGCAGGGCTACGAGAAGGCCCTCATCAAGGCCCTGTCCCTGGGCGGTCCCGCCATCGTGGCATGGGCGCTGCAGTGGCAGGGCCGCATCCCGTACGTGTGGGGCGGTACCGCGATCCCGGGCGGCTGTGACTGCTCCGGGTTCACCGGCACCGCCTACGCCCATTTCGGGATCAACGCGCCGCGTACCTCCGAGGCGCAAGGCGCATGGGTGCGGCGCACACCGCCGGAGCCGGGCGGGCTCGCGTTCTACCACTCCCCGGCAGGAGGAGCCGACCCCGGCCACGTCGCCATGGTCATCGACGCCTCCACCGTGCTGTCCCAGGGCGGCGGGATGGGACCCAACCTGATGGGGATCCACGACATGCCGCTGCTGTGGACCGGCATCCCGCCCGGGGGATTCAGCGGCCTGGCCCGGACCGCTGCCTCAGTCGGCGGGTTCGGCGGCAACGGCGGCACCGGGGACGTGCGGGCCTGGCTGCTGGCGTCACTGGCCACCACCGGGGAGCCGGCATCGTGGCTGCCGTACCTGACGTGGATGGTCGGCGCCGAGTCCGGGGGCAACCCGCGTGCCTTCAACCCGTCCGGCGCGTCCGGGCTGCTGCAGATGAAACCCGGCACCTACGCCGCGTTCGCGACCCTGGCCGGCGGGATCTGGGACCCGATCAGCAACGCCGCAGCAGCCGAGCGGTACATCGCCGCCCGCTACGGGGCGCCGTGGAACATCCCCGGCGTCGAGTCGTCGGGTTACAGGGGCTACGCGGGAGGCGGGCGGATACCGGAGGACGTGCTCGGCATCGGCCGGTCGGGGGCCGGGTACCTGTTCCACGGCGGGGAGGTCGTCACCCCGCTAGGCGGGGCACAGCCCGTAGACACCGGGCTGGAGGCCCACCTCGGGCAGATCGCCCAGCTACTCGCGGAGGTCCCCGGCGAGACCGCGGACGGCATCGCGGACATCCTGAACGGCATAGGCCGCCGCGCTGTCCGCAGCAACGCCTACTCGGTAGGTGCCTATGGCTGACAGCCTGGTCATCGGTGACGTGATCGAGCTGCTCGGCGGCGGGGTGCCATCTACCCACCCGCTGTGCCAGGGCGCGATCTTCCGCCTGGCGCCGGGGTTCGACCTGTCCGCGCCGCAGCCGAACCCAGGCACCGTGGCCTCGCTGCTGCTGGGCGGCGGGGCTCCCATCGCCGGGCATGTGGACAACCGCAAGCCGGTCCTGCCGGTCGTCATCATCGTGCCGCCCTCGGGGGACCCGATAGCCGACCAGGGCACCCTGGCCGGCGCCCGCGAGGCCCTGGCCCAGGCCGTGTCCGAGCCCCGGTGGACGATGACCTACACCCGCGACGGGGCTCAGCCGATGCTCCTGGACTGCTTCGCCGCGACCGCGATCACCCGGGCCTACTCGATCATGCGGGACAAGCAGCTCCTCTCCGAGGTCGATGTATCCCTGGAGGCAATGCCCTACGGCCGGTCGGATACCCCGGAGGTGATCCTGTTCGCCGCGCCGTCGCAGGGCTGGCAGCCGCCGCCATCGGTGGTGCTCCTGGACGACTTCGGCACGAACCCGACCAACACGCTGAGCGCGGTCAATGCGACCTTCGAGGGCGGCATCGGCACCTGGACCGGCGCCGGTAACTCCTCGGTCGCTCCCACCTCGGCGCAGTTCCACTCCGGGGCGGCGGCCATGGCCATGACGTGCTCGCCGGCCGGGAACATGCAGGCCGCGTCGGTGCTGGCCGCGAACATCGCCACCGGGGGGCTGCCCTGCCGGGCCGGGGACACCATCAACGTGTCCGCATGGTTCCGGGCTGCGGCCACGGCCCGCTCGGTGAACGCCGGCGCGGACTTCTACGACAACACCGGGACCCTGATCGGCGCCACCTTGCGGGGTACCAGCGTGACCGACTCCACGACCGCGTGGACGCAGGCCACTGCCGCGCTCACCGCCCCGGCCGGCGCCGCCTGGTGCCGGGCCAACCTCCAGGTCGTCTCAGCCGCGCTGAGCGAAGTCCACTACGCCGATGACGTGGACCTCGACCGGGGCAACGTCAACCCGTCGAACTGGGCGCAGTGGTATGCCGCGAGCACGGGGATGCTGTCACCGAACTCGGCACGGTGGGCCCGCCAGTCCTCCTCGTTCCCCGACTACGCGCGGACGCTGCCCGCGCCGCTCGACATCACCGGCCGCAACAAGATCTCATTCTGGGCAGGGCTCGGCACCAGCACCTACAACCTGTGGCACACCGGGGCCGTGACCGTCCAGGTGATCCTCACGGACGGCTCGGGCAACACCGTGTCGATCGCCGCCCACGTCCCCATGCTCGCGTCGGCGCTGCCGACTAACCCGAGGTGGAACAAGGTCTCGGCGCCGATCCCGCAGAGCGACGGCTTCGACTTCACCACGATCTCCTCCTACGAGATCAAGCTATGGAACAAGTCGGTTAAGACCGGGCAGCTCCTCCAGGCCGAGTGCTACCTTGACACGCTCACCGCCTCGCCCGCGTCGAACACCGGGACGACCGGGGCGCGGGGCCAGCTGTACTCGCTGCCCGGCGCGGTCGGGACGGCGATAGCCCCGCTCCAGGTACAGCTCCAGCCCGGCCCGCTGGCCCTGCCCGTGCAAGCAGTGTTCACGACTGCAGGCTCCAACAACTGGACCGCGCCTGCCGGGGTGACCTCGGTGCAGATGGCCGAGTGCTGGGCGGGCGGCGGCGGCGGCTGCTACGCCGGGACGGCCACGGCCGGGGCAGGCGCCGGCGGCGGGGAGTACGCAGCCGACTACAACATCCCGGTCACCCCGGCGACGGTGTATCACCCCGTCGTCGGCGCCGGCGGCACCGGGGGCCTGGTCTCCGGGCCGACCGCCGCGACGAACGGGGGCAGCAGCTCGTTCACCGGGGACTCGGGCCGGTCGGTCCTCGCCCACGGCGGCGCAGCCGGCGGCACCCGGGGCCAGATCTACTGGCAGGGGTACGGCGGCACCGGGTCGGGCAACGCGCTGCACTTCGACGGCGGCGACGGCCAGTACACCGGGGGC